>Ga0116226_10001702_pt1 | contig 19118 bp, 15 predicted proteins | sample S1TSphfallax_FD_89692 | JGI IMG/M metagenome (GOLD analysis project Ga0116226, IMG submission 89692) | Host-associated microbial communities from peat moss isolated from Minnesota, USA - S1T2_Fa - Sphagnum fallax MG | ecosystem: Host-associated > Plants > Peat moss > Unclassified | place: USA... | reverse complement strand
GTGATGCCAAAGGGCGCTATGCGGGTTTCGATGATTTGATGCCGCCGGGTGGGCCCCATGGGCCAGGTGGCCCGGGTGGACCTGATGGTCTCGGCGATCACGGTGGTCCCGATGGCTATCGGCCACCGCCTGGCGGTATGGGGGGGCAAATGCCGCCTGGGTCTGGTGGTGCGTCAGGCTTTGCCGGAGGGCCTCCGGGTGGCGGTGTCGGCTGGCCGGGTCAATTCCCGCCCAAGCTGAAACCCACCAATCATCTGACCTTCTTGCGCGGCATCCAGATGGCCGATGCGCAAGGTGCGGTGCGCTTTCTGACGTTGTTTCCCGGTTGCTACGAAGGACGCGTCAACCACATCCACCTTAAGGTGCGTCGCACCCGCGATGCGGCTGTCTCGCATACCGGTCAGATTTTCTTTCCTGAGTCGGTATCGACGCGCGTGATGGCCATGGCACCGTACACGGAACACCAGATCGTGCGCACCACGCTGAGCCAGGATCACGTCTACACCGATCAACAGGGCGCCAGCACGGTGGCGCGGGTCCAGGCTTTGCGCGGCAACGATCTGTCGTCGGGTGTGATCGCCAGCTTGACGCTGGTAGTGGATCCGAACGCGGTGCCGCCCCTGCTGCAACCGACGCCGCCACAACCGGGGCGGCCGGAATAAGGCGCGATGCGCGCCGGCAGATAAGGCCGGCGCTTGCGATCCACGGCGGTCCAAGTGAGGCTGATCGAGGCTGCTTGAGGCCGCTTGAGGCCAACTGAAGTCGATCAGCGCTGCTCGGACCGCCGCGCAGGCTACCTTAGGCCAGTGCCGGGTAGTCGATATACCCTTCCGGCGTCGGCGCGTAGAAGGTTTCGCTTTGCGCCGGGTTCAGCGGTGCGTCGAGTTGCAGTCGGCGCGGCAGGTCCGGGTTGGCGATAAACCATTGGCCGAACGCGACGGCATCCGCAGAGCCGTTGTTCAACAGATCTTCGGCGACTTCCTTGGTCAATTGCTGGTTGGCGATATAGACGCCGCCGAAGGCTTGCTTCAGACGCGGGCCCAGCCAATGATCGCTGGGCTTTTCGCGGGCGCAGATAAAGGCAATGCCGCGTTCGCCGAGTTGGCGTGCCACATAGCTGAAGGTGGCGAGCGGATCGGAATCGCCCATGGTGTGGGCGTCGCAGGCGGGAGCCAGATGGACACCGACCCGGCCGGCACCCCATACGTCGATGCAGGCATCGGTGATCTCGAGCAGCAGACGCGCCCGGTTTTCGATCGGACCGCCGTACTGGTCAGTGCGATGGTTGGTGCTGTCCTGCAGGAACTGATCGATCAGATAACCGTTGGCAGCATGCACTTCGACGCCGTCGAAATTGGCCGCTTTCGCATTTTCAGCGCCCTTGCGGAAGGCGGCTACGATGCCCGGAATTTCGTCGGTGTCGAGCGCGCGCGGCGTGACATATTCGCGTTGCGGGCGCACCAGGCTGACATGGCCTTGCGGCGCGATCGCGCTCGGTGCGACCGGCAGATCGCCATTCAGGAAAATAGGATCGGAGACGCGGCCCACATGCCAGAGTTGCAGCACGATATGGCCACCGGCGGCGTGCACCGCATCCGTGATCTGCTTCCAGCCGGCCACTTGCTCGTCGCTCCAGATGCCCGGCGTATCCGCGTAACCCACCCCTTGCGGCGTGACCGCGGTGGCTTCGCTGATGATCAGGCCGGCGCTGGCGCGCTGCACATAGTATTGGGCCATCAGCGCGTTCGGCACGCGCCCGGCGCCGGTAGCGCGCGAGCGCGTCAGCGGTGCCATGACGATGCGGTTCTGCAATTTGAGTTCGCCGATCTGAATCGGGTCGAAAAGCGTAGTCATATTCGGTCCTGTGAAATCAAGGCGGATTGCGCCGGTTTAAAGACATACCATCTCATCTGATGCGTCGCGCGCGGGGGCACAGCCACGCTCAGAGCGCGTCGTGCATGTGCTCGACAAACGCCTGTATCGTCGCCTCGTTCCGACTATAGAAAATCCACTGACCGACCCGTTTGGCGCAGATCAACTCGGCGCGCTGCAGGGTCGCCAGGTGAGCCGACACAGTCGACTGCGATAGGCCGACGCGGGCGTCGATCAGGCCTGCGCACACACCGATATCGAGCGGATGTGCCTGTTCCGTGAAATACGCTTGCGGCGTTTTCAGCCAAACCAGGATCTGGCGCCGCACCGGATTGGCCAGCGCTTTGTGGATCAAGTCGAAGTCTATGGTCATGAGCGGGGCGAAAGTATTTCGAGTCCGTCCGATTCTAATATCGGGCTTTCTCGAAGTTTACATCGTAATTCTACGATATATAAAAATTTCCTGCTGGCGACCCCTTGATCGCTGCGGCAGCCCCACCTGACAGCCAGGAGCGACACTGACGCGGCTTTGCAGCAGGCGCTGAAAAGTGCGCTGTGGCAAGCACTTAACCAAGATACCCAGGACTTATGCACAGGCCTGTCAACAAAAAATGGGGATAAGTCGCCGTGAGTGGGGATGGCACCACGGTCGTGCGCCGGATAGCTTGCGTGATCCGAGAGACGGGTGCCGTGGCATAGTCTGGACATCGGCGCACCGACCCGGCGCGCAAAAAATACAGTCGGCGGCCACAATATTTTTGCGCGCCAGCCGTCTTCACCTGCATGGAACCCGAGTTGAAGCCCGAGCCGTCCTGCCCACCCGCAGTGTCGCCCACCCAGCAGGACCACGGCATCGTCGCGACGATAGAGCGCGAGCGCGTGCGGTTGCGCAATTTCATTCGGCGTCGGGTGTCCGATCCGGGTGATGCCGAGGACATTTTGCAGGACGTATTTTATGAACTGGTCGAAGCCTACCGGGTGTCGGCCGCGATCGAACAATGGGGCGCCTGGCTGTTTCGGGTGGCGCGTAACCGCATCATCGACCGGCTGCGTAAAAAGCGCGAACTGCCGCTGGTACAGAGTCTCGATCACGATGGTGAAGACGGCGCCGACAATTATTGGCTGCAGAACGTACTGCCTGATCCCGACGCCGGTCCCGAGGCGAGTTATGCGCGCAGTGTGTTGTGGTGGGAATTGCACGCCGCACTGGAAGAATTGCCAGCCGAGCAGCGCGAGGTCTTTGTCGACCATGAACTGAATGGATTCAGCTTCAAGCAACTGGCCGAGCAGAGTGGGGTAGGCGTCAATACCCTGCTGGCGCGCAAGCGCTATGCGGTATTGCATCTGCGCCGCCGCTTGCAGACCATCTATGACGAATTCGAACTATAGGCGTCAGCGCGTCGCGCACGACGTCCGATCCTCGAGAAACTGGAGAAGGAAAAGGAAACAGCAATGAAATGCACTCTGAAATACGTGGCCAAAACCGGCTTGTTCGTGATCGCCATCGCAGTCTTCAGCGCCATCGTGATGCTGCTGTGGAACTGGGTGATGCCGGTGCTATTCAGCGGCGCACATTCTATCGATTATGCGCACGCATTCGGCTTGTTGGTGCTGTGCCGGATTTTGTTCGGCGGATTCCATCGGCATGGCGGTGGTCGGCATCGTTGGTCCAGGATGTCGCGCGAGCAGCGCGAGGCATTTCGGCGCGGTATGCGCATGGCGCACGACCACGAGGCGCAATAAGTGGCGTCGACCGGTAGTCGGTCAAGCGCGCTTGGCCGGGATCCGCGTTGCGGATCCCGGGCCGGGGGCGAATGACCGAAAACGGCTTGCTGATAACGCGCGCGGTATTAGAACGATTTCTCTGGGCTTATCCAAAAAAAACCGTTGTCTTTTAAATTTTGTTGTTCAACACTACGGCTCCTCCGGGCCCTCATTAAGTAACAACACCATACATTACCGCCGCACCGATACCCATCGGGTCGCGCGCGCCTGATGGGACAGGGCCTGTCGTCGCAGTCGCGTACCCAGATAGGCATGATGCAAGTGATGAACACGGGTCATAAGCCCGGCGACGTTTTGTGCGCAGCGTTAACGCCGATGCGCAGATTCCGGATGCGTAGCCACGTTCCTGGAATCCACACCCTTCCCGCCCGTGCGGTCCGCTCCGCGGCCGACACTGGCAGTGCGCGCACGCGCACGCCACTCCCCCCGATTCACTCTCTACGCCTGACCGGCCCGCGCCGCCAGCGTATCGCCTCGCTCGATCTTGTGCCGCGTGTGTGCCGATCTTGAGCCGCATGCGCTGCCAATGCTGTCGCATGCGACGTTGTAACGCCCCCCGATTGCAACATGCTCCATGGAATTCCTTTGCGTGAGAACAAGACATGAACGATAGGAAGATGAAAGTTGGCACCAGCCTGGGTTTCGGCTTTGTCCTGGTGTTGGTGCTGCTCAGTCTCGTGACACTGGTTGGTATCAGCCGGATGGCGCAAATCGAGCAGCGCCTGCAACACGTGGTCAATGTCAACAATGTCGAAACCCGCTTGGTGATCGATATGCGGGCCCTGGTCAACGATCGCAATGTGACGTTGCGCAACCTGTCGCTGTTGACGGATCCGGGCGATATGCAGCCCGAGATCGATCAAATCAATGAACAGACCAGCAAGTACAACGAGGCCGAGAGCAAGCTGGCCGACATGTTTGCCACTCAGCCCGGTACTTCGGATGCCGAGAAAGCCCTGTTGGCTGGCATCAAGGAGCAATCCGCGGCAGCGGGGCCATTGATCACCCAAGCCACGCAATTATTCCTGGCCAACAAGCCGGTCGATGCGACGCGCGTGCTGGTGCGCGATATCCGTCCGGTGCAAAAGAACTGGTTGCAGGGGTTGAACCAACTGGCTGATATGGAAGACAACTTGAGTGCCAAGGCCGCCAGTGACGCCCAAAGCGCCTACACCACGGCCCGTAACTTTATGCTGACGCTGGGTGGGCTGGCCTTGCTCGGCGGCATTTGCGCGGCCTATATCATCACCCGCGGCCTGCTCAAGCAACTGGGCGGCGAGCCGGCCTACGCGTCGAAGATCGCCAGCCGTATCGCATCGGGTGATCTCGCCGGCGCGATCCAGTTGGACCCGACCGATCGCACCAGCCTGCTGGTTGCGATGAAAGCGATGCGCGACAGCCTGGTCAGCATCGTCAGCCAGGTGCGGGTCGGTACCGACACCATCGCCATCGCCTCGGGCAAGATCGCGGAGGGCAACCTGGACCTGTCTGCGCGTACGGTACGTCAAGCGACCTCACTGGAAAAGACGGCATCGTCGATGGAGCAATTGACGGCGACCGTCAAGCAAAACGCCGATAACGCGCTACAGGCCAATCAACTGGCGGTGTCGGCTTCAGAGGTAGCCAGCAAGGGCGGCGCAGTGGTGTCGCAAGTGGTCGACACCATGGGTTCGATCCACGCATCGGCACGCAAGATCGTCGACATCATCGGTGTGATTGATGCGATTGCGTTCCAGACCAATATTCTTGCGCTGAACGCGGCCGTCGAAGCGGCACGCGCGGGCGAGCAGGGCCGCGGTTTTGCCGTGGTGGCATCGGAAGTGCGCAATCTGGCTCATCGCAGCGCGTCGGCGGCCAAGGAAATCAAGGGTTTGATCGACGATTCGGTGACCCGTGTCGAAGCTGGCAGCAAGTTGGTCGAACAAGCCGGTATCACGATGGCGGAGGTCGTCGATAGCGTGCGCCGCGTGACCGACATCATCAGTGAAATTACGGCCGCGAGCCAGGATCAGAGCGTCGGTATCGCGCAGATCAATCAAGCCATCATCGAGATGGACAACGTCACGCAACAGAACAGCGCCCTGGTTGAACAAGCCGCCTCGGCCGCACAGAGCTTGCAGGACCATGCGGCTGAAGTTGCCAACGTGGTCAGCATCTTCAAGATGGATGATCACCACCTGCTGCAATCCAGGCAGGAAGCGTCGTTCGAGATGCGCGCCTGAAGCCGCGCGCCGACACGGGCCATGTTCGAGTCCCGGGTTGCCGCGGCCGCATTGACACGCATCCAGGCATCAATCGTAAAGCAGGCAGTACAAAAACTAGCAACGACACGCTGAGATCGGCGCCGTGCCAAGCGAGACGCCAGCCGGTTCAGCATTTACCTCGGGGATGGAAATGAAGGCAGCACGCATACATAAGACGCTACTGGCGGCATTCGCGATCGCAATCAGCGCAAGCGCGATGGCAGATAATCTGGATCTTCCTCAGCTCGACCCGAAGACGCCTTGCGCCAAGCCGGATTATCCGCGTGCATCGCTCGCCAATGAAGAACAGGGAACCACCGTCGTGTCGGTGCTGGTGGGTCCGGACGGTACGGTGAGCGACTCCAGAATCGATAAAAGCAGCGGTTTTCACAATCTGGACAAAGCGACGCTCAAGCTGGCGCAGTGCAAGTTCAAACCCGTGCTGACAGATGGCAAGGCACAGCCTAGCTGGGTCAGCCTCGAATACGAGTGGAAGCTGGAATAAAGCGACGGGCGGTATGCATGGCAGCTCACTGTGGTGGGCTGCCATGGCCCTGTGCGACGGGTTTCAAGACCCGCGCACACCCCTCAACCTGCCCCAGCTAGACCCAGCGACGTCAAGTCGTTGGCGAGCGGCGCCGCGCTCTCGGCATTTCCCAATTGCTGCAGCAAATACAAGCGCTGGTAGATACCGCCTTGATGCGTCATCAATTCTTCGTGCCGTCCCGCCTCGGCAATACGGCCGTGGTTGAGCACCACGATGCGGTCGGCGTCGCGTATCGTCGACAGGCGGTGCGCAATCGCAATCAAGGTAACCTTGCCACGCAATTCGGCCAGCGACTGCTGCACGATCTGTTCGGTTTCGCTGTCGATATTTGCCGTCGCCTCGTCCAGAAACAGAATGCGCGGTTTACCTGCCAATGCGCGGGCGATCGCCACCAACTGTTTCTGGCCGGTGGATAAACGCGCGCCGCCTTCGCCGAGCGGCGTATCGTAGCCTTGTTCGAGTGCGACGATAAAATCATGGCAACGCGCGGCGCGGGCCGCCGCTTCGATTGCCGCATGATCCAGGTCACGGCCCATTGCGATGTTCTCGCGGGCGCTGGCCGCCAGCAGAAAAGGATCCTGGGGTACCAGTCCGACGTCGGTACGGAAATCGTCGTCGTTGAAGTGCGCCAAAGGTACGCCGTCGATTTCAATGCGGCCGGCTTGCGGCTGATAGAAGCGCAGCAACAGGCTGAGCAAGGTCGACTTGCCGCTACCAGTGTGTCCGACGATGCCAAAGAAGCGGCCTGCCGGCACACTCAGGGTGAGATCGTGGATTACCGGGTCGTCGGCGCTATAGCCAAACGTGAGGTCGCGGATTTCGAGCGCGCCCTCGCGCATGCGCAAATGACCGCCGGCGGCCTCGGGCCGGGTTTCCTGCAGCAAGGCATCGACGCGTGCGGCGGCCACGACTGCCTGCTGCAACTGACCGAACTGTTGCGCGATCATCATCAGTGGTTCGATCACCCGGTTGATATAACTGATGAACGCATACAGCACGCCGACTTCGAGTCCGCTCAGGGTGCGATGCCCGAAAGCATAGATCACCAGGATCAACAGCAGGGTATTGAAAAAGTCGAGGATGGGGCGCAATAACCAGGCATCGGCGCGCAAGCGGCTCAGACGGGCTTGGTAATAGCGTTGGTTGGTCTCGTCAAAGCGGCGCTTGAAACGGACTTCGGCGTTGCTGGCTTGCAGTACCGCCATACCCGAGATCGATTCCGCCATCTGCGCGTTGATGTCGCTGCGCATCTGGCGCGCCAGACTGACGGCGGGCGCGCTCAGACGTTGATAGAGCAGCACCACGATCGCTGTTGCTGGTGCCAGCGACAGCACGATCAGCATCAGGCGCCAATCGAGCCAGGCCATGGCAACCAGGGCTCCGGTCAGCACGATGGAGCTGTCTAGAATGACGAACAGCACCTGAACGTAGAGCGCCTTGACTTGCTCCGTGTCGTTACTGACTCGGCTTACCAATTGTCCGGTGATGGCCTTGTCGAAGAAGGCCATCGGCAAGCGCAGGACATGGTGATAGACCTGTTCGCGCAGACGTTGCACCGAGCGCATCGCCACACCGGCTAGGCGCGCCAACTGAAGATAGCGCACCAGACTGGCGGCCCAGCCGGCCAGCAACGCGCCCAGCAGCAGGGCGATGATGTCCGGCCAGTCCAGGGCATGAGGTAGCAGATGGCGATCGATGTATTGCTTGCCGAGGTAAGGGCCGAGCGCCTCCAGACCGGCGGCCAGCATCAGCCAGAGGCCGCCCAGCGCAACATGGTGTCGTTCGGGCAGGGCGGCGCGGGTCAGCAGACCCAGCGCGCGGCGCGCACCGTCGCGCGATAAGGAAGGTGTCACTTCAGAGGGCATCTAGGCTCGCCTCCAATTGTTGATAGCGCCATTGGCTGGCATACCAGCCGTCTCGCGCGACCAAGGCATCGTGGTTACCGCGCTCGATGATGCGACCGTGGTCGAGTACGAGGATCTGATCGGCGTCCATGACCGCGCTCAGGCGGTGGCTGACGATGACGGTGGTGCGACGGCTGCGTTGTTCGCGCAGGTGGCTCAGGATAGCGGTTTCGGTTTGCGTGTCGACGGCCGACAGCGCGTCGTCCAGTAACAGCAGCGGCGCGTCGGCGAGCAGTGCGCGGGCGATGGCGACACGTTGCCGTTGGCCGCCCGAGAGCGTGACGCCGCGCTCGCCCACCGGGGTATCGTAGCCCTGTGCGAACCGCAGGATGTCATCGTGCACTGCGGCCAGCCGCGCGACTTCCTCGATCTCTGCGCGGGTCGCGCCGGGCTTGGCCAAGGCGATGTTGTCGTGGATCGAGGCGGAGAACAGGAACGGTTCTTGCGGCACCCAGGCAATGGCCGCATGCAGGGCTTCGAGCTGGTAGTCCGCGAGGGCGTGACTGCCCCAGCGCATGATTCCGCTTTGGGCGCTGTACTGCCGCAGCAGTAAGCGCACGATACTCGATTTTCCGGCGCCGGTGGGACCGACCAGTCCCAGCGTCTGGCCTGCCGGCAGGGTGAACGACAGTTGCTGCAGCGCGGCCACACTTTGCTCGGGATAGGTCAGCACCACCTGTTCAAACTGCAAAGCGCCGTGCTCGACTTCAGCGACGCGGCCGTGGTCGACGATACTCAGCGGCGTATCGAGCACAGGCTGTAGTCGCTCCCAGGCGGCCCGGCCGCGTTCCATCAGCGACAACACCCAGCCGGCGGCGAACATCGGCCAGATCAGGTCGCCCAGATAGATGGTGAAGGCAGTCAGCGAGCCTATCGTCAGTTGCTGATGCCACACCAGATAACCCCCATATGACAGGGTGATCACGGTAGCCGCGACCAGCGATAGACCGACCGTCGGCTCGAACGCGGCTTCCCAGCGCTGGGCGCTCAGGCTGGTGCTGCTGGCGACACCGGCCAGCTCGGAGAAGTGCGCGCTGGAGCGACCTTCGAGGCCGAGCGTGCGGACCGTGCGTACGCCGCTGAGGGTTTCCTGGATGTGGTCGTTCAGCTTGCCGAAGCTTTCAAGCGACGCTTTCGAGGCGCGATGGATCTGATTGGAGACGTACCAGAACGCCATCGCCAAAAACGGAAACGGCGTCAGCGCCGCCAGCGCCAGGCGCCAATCTATGCTTGCCGTCATCACGCCAACCACTACCACCAGGGTAACGCTGCCGTCGAAGCCCGCCAGCATCGCTTCGCCAGCCGCCATTTCGACTGCGTCGACATCATTGGTGGCCAGCGCCATCAGATCGCCGGTGCGTTGGCGTTGGAAGAAACTCGGGCCCTGTGCGCACATGCGCGCGTAAAAGCGCGTGCGCAGTTCCACCCCCAACAGGTAGGCGGCGGAGAACAACTGGATGCGCCAGCCGACCCGGAATGCGTAGACCGCGAGACCGGCGCAGCCGATCCCAGCCAGACCCTGCAGTAACTGACTATGGCTGATACGATGCGCGCTCAAACCGTCGACGATCACGCCGATCTCGTGAGGTATCCACGCGCGGATGCCCGTGATGGCGGCGAGCAGGACGGCCGAAAACAGATAAGGCCGCCAGTGGCGTCGGACGAATTGACCGATCAAATAAAAAAGCGTCATGGCTTCAAAAATGGCTGCCCCACCGCGCGGATGGCGCGCGGTGGGGGCGACTGCGGCTAACAGACATCGATGCCGCGGTCTGGGGCGAGACGGACGGGTCACGTCGCGTCCGGCACCGGTGGTGGGGACTCAGGCTAACGCAAGTCTATGAATTAATAGTGCGGCACCACGCCCATGTTGTTCCACATGAACGAATAGATGTCCGCCGTCTCCTGCAAGGATTTGCTCAGGTTGCTGGAACCATGGCCCGAATTGGTTTCGATCCGGATCAGCACCGGTTCGCTGCCATCGCTTTTTTCCTGACGGGTGGCCGTGTACTTGAATGAGTGCGCCGGCACCACGCGATCGTCGTGGTCCGAGGTGATCACCAAGGTGGCCGGATAGTGCACCCCCGCCTTGATATTGTGCAGCGGAGAATAGCGCAGCAGGTAGTGGAACTGTGTTTCGTCGTCGCTCGAGCCATAATCCGAGACCCAGGCAGCGCCTGCCGAAAACTTCTGGAAGCGCAGCATGTCCATCACGCCGACTTCAGGCACCGCTACCTTGAACAGGTCCGGCCGCTGATTGATTACCGCGCCGACCAGCAGTCCGCCGTTACTACCGCCCAACAGGGCCAGCCGGTCGGGTGAGGTGTACTTCTGATCGATCAGGTATTGCGCTGCCGCAATGCAATCGTCGAATACGTTCTGCTTGTTCAGGCGCATACCGGCTTCGTGCCATTTCTCGCCGTACTCGCCACCACCACGCAGGTTCGCCATCGCGTAGACCCCGCCTTGTTCCAGCCAGGCGATGCGCGCCGGGCTGAAGGTGGGGTTCAGCGTGATATTGAAACCGCCATAGCCGTACAGGATGGTCGGATTATGGCCGTCCATCTTGAGGCCCTTCTTGTAGACCAGGAACATCGGCACGCGGGTACCGTCCTTGGACTTGAAGAAGACTTGTCGGCTTTCATACTGGTTTGCGTCATAGCCTGGAATATCGGCGGTGTGATAGACGCTGCTCTGGCCCGAGGCGATGTCGTAGCGGAAGATGGTGGGCGGATAGTTCATCGCGGTGAACAGATAGAACACATCCTTGTCTTCCTTCAAGCCACCAAAGCCGCCGACGGTTCCAGGACCTGGCAGCGGAATCTCATGTTCGAGCTTGCCGCTCATGTCATACACGTAGGCATGCGCGGACACATCCTTCAAATAGGTCGCGAACAACTTGCCGCCACCCGTCGAGACCGATTCGAGCAGGTCCTTCTGTTCCGGCAGCACGACCTTCCAGTCCTTCTGGTCGGGATGGCTGGGATCGAACAACATCACCTTGTGGTTGGGTGCGTCGTGATCGGTCTCGATCAGCAGGTGATCGCCCAGGTTGTTGACGACGCCGTAGCTGTTCTCGCTGATGGCCGCAACGATGGGTTTGAAGGCGTGCTCGCCCAGGTTGTCGTCGCGCACGAACAAGCTATTGCCGCGCTTGCTCGGGTCTTGCACCGTCAAGACCGCATAGCGTTCGTCTTCGGTGGTGTCGACGCCAACGAAGTAGGTCGGATGGGCCGGGTCTTCGTAGACCAGCGTGTCGGCGCTGACTGGCGTGCCAAGCTTGTGGAAAAACACTTTCTGATTGCGGTTGGCCGCAGTCAGTTCGTGGCTTTGATCCGGGGTCGGAAAACGGCTGTAGTAGAAACCGTCACCATGCCAAGCGGCACCTGAGAACTTGACCCAGTGAATGACCTCGGGCAGCGTGGCATGCGTTTGCATATCCATCACATAGAGATCGGTCCAATCCGAGCCCGGCACGGCGGTACGGCCATAGACCGCATAGCGCCCATCGTGGCTGAGATCGAACGAGGTCAGCCGTACCGTACCATCCGGCGAAAAGGTATTGGGGTCGATCAGCACCTGCGGCGTGCCGTGATCGCCGTCTTGCACATACAGCACCGATTGATTCTGCAAGCCGTCATTCTTGTAGAAATACACCTTGCCGTTTTTTTTGAACGGCGCGCTGTATTTCGCGTAGTTGACCAGGCTTTGGATCCGCTTGAAGACCGCGGAACGATAAGGAATTTTATCGAGATAATCGAAGGTCAGCGTATTCTGCGCCTTGATCCATGCCTGCGTATCGGGCGAATTACCGTCTTCCAGCCAATGATACGGGTCGGCGACGACAGTGCCGAAGTAGGTGTCGGTGTGGTCGGTTTTTTTGCTCACGGGATATTGCAGCGCTTGCGCGTACACTAGAAAACTCAAGGTTGAACCGAGGGTAGCCAAGGCGGCCGCAGCCACCGTCTGGCGGAACTTCTTGGACATCAAGAGCAATACTCCATAATGATTACGCCGGGCGGCCGGATGCCCTGTGCGCAGTGGTATAGGCGATTGTTGCGGTATTCAGTGTTGCGTTCGAGCGGTGCCGGTCGCGGCATTGCAAAGCGAAGAACCTGGGCAAAACGCGAAAAACCTGAGTCAAAACGAGGGCTGCCGTGCTGCGCCAGTATGGCATCGATAAGCAGGTGTCGCGAGACGATCTAGTCTACAACAGGCTGCCACAGCGTGCGACGTTCGCGCGCGTAACATCCGTGTGTATGGGCCGGCTGATCCCGGTATCGTGTGGTGAACCTGCCGACCTCGGCGCGGGCCTGACCGTGCGAGGCGCCGCGCTTGGGGCGAGCGCCGCGCACAGCATGCGTATCGCGCGCGGGCTGGCGTGCGATGTTTACCTCTATATTTTCAAACCTTGCTGGGTCTTGCGAGTACAAGCATGAGCGATTGGAGTGCCGGTTACGTCGATCAAATCGACTATACCTATGGCTATTGCGACGAGTTGAATCCCTTGCGAGCGCGATTGCCGCTGCTGCTGGCAGGGTACCCCTGCGCGGCCGCAGCGTATGCGTGCGAGTTGGGTTTTGGCCATGGCGTGAGCGTGAATATGCATGCTGCCGCTTCGACCACGCAATGGTATGGCACTGATTTCAATCCGAATCAGGCTGGCTTTGCCCGTGGGCTGGCGGCGCGCTCCGGCGCGGATGCAAAGCTGGAGGGGCAGCGCTTCGCCGAGTTTTGTGCGCGCACCGATTTGCCCGATTTCGACTTTATCGGCATGCATGGATTGTGGAGTTGGATTTCCGCTGCGAATCGTGCGCTGATTATCGATTTCGTGGCCCGCAAGCTCAAGCCGGGCGGCGTGCTGTACCTGAGCTATAACGCGCTGCCGGGCTGGACTGCGATGTTGCCGGTGCGCGAACTGATGTATCGCCACTTTGAAGCCAGTGCTTCGACCCAAGCCGATCCGAGCCAACGCATCCGTGATGCCGTCGCGCATGCCCAAACCGTGTTTGCGGTGCAGCCCGGCTATGGGCGGGCTGGCGATGCGACGGCGCACACGCTGGTCGAACGCGTAGCCGGTCTGGCGCACGACAGCATCAGCTACCTGGCACACGAATATTTCAATCGCGATTGGCAGCCCATGCCGTTTGGCGAGGTGGCCGGACTACTGGCCCCGGCTGGTCTGAGCTATGCCGGTTCAGCCCACTATCGCGATCACCTTGACGAATTGAATCTGACGCCGCGCCAACGCGCGCTGGTTTCTGCCAGTACCGATCCGGTCGTGCGCGAGACGGTGCGCGATCTCTGCGTGAACCAGAGTTTCCGCCGCGACTATTGGATTAAAGCGGCGCACAGACTGGACTCGAATGCCAGTCTGGCGGCGCTACGAGCACTCAGAGTGGTGCTGGCGTTGCCGCGTCAGCGTGTCCTTCTGAAAGCGCAAGGCGCGCTCGGCGAAGCCAGTCTGCCGCATGTGGTCTACGGGCCCATACTCGATGCGCTGGCGCATCACCAGCCGGTTTCCCTGGGGGAGATCGAGCGTACGGTTGGGCATCTGCCGCTGCTGCAGATTGCGCGTGCGGTGATGTTGCTGATCAGCATAGGCGCGTTGTTGAACGCGCAGGACGATGCTGCCATCGCTGCCGCTCGACCTGCCAGCACCCGGCTCAACGCAGCGCTGTGCGAAGCAGCCCGTGGCACAGGCGAGGTGCAATTTCTGGCGAGTCCGGTGTCGGGATCGGCATTGCGGGTACCGCGCGTAGCGCAGCTATTCTTGCTGGCTCAAGCTCAGGGTCTGACGCAGCCGCAGCAGTGGGCCGAATTCGCTGAGCAAGCGCTGCAGTCAACCGCGGCCGAGGGGGCCAATGCCGGTGTGCCGGGGCTGTTGGAATTGACGGCGCAGGCCCAACGCTTTGCCACCTTGCAATGGCCTGTTCTGCGCAGCTTAGGGATGGGGTAAGTCTGCCGTAACGACACTTAAGAGGCGGGTCGGACCGGCACTGCGCTGAGGCTGGTCCGGCTTGGCGTGCCGGCCAGGGCGTAATTCTTGCGCGGCGAGAAGAGCCGCCCCTGCACCAGGCGCACGTCATATTGCTGCAGCATCTGGAACTGGGTTTCGTCGTCGACGTTCTTGAAGATGAGTGGAATCTTCAGGCGGTTGGCATAGCCGACCAGCGGCTTGACCATGGAATCGCGCAGCGCATTGGCCGAATCGATCTTGAGGAAATCCAGGCGTGCCATATCCGAGACTGACAGAATCTGGCCCGCGTTGGGCAGGTTGCCGGCGACCTTGAAGCCATAACTCTGATAGCTCTTGATCAGATAGCCGACGAAGGTGCGGTGAGCGACAGCCGCTTCCGGCAGTTGGATCACGATGCGGGCCGGATTGAGGCCGAACGAAAGCAAAACTTCCGAGAAATGGCGCCCGTGGTCGTATTTGACGCTTTTCAATAGCCGTTCGTGCACGCTCAGAAACAACAGGCTGGTGCGGCCAGTGCCGAAGAAATTGATGGCATGCAGGGCGCGCGCCAGACGGTCTAGGCCGACCAGTTGGCTATCGTCGTCTATCGCCGCGAACAGATTGCGCGGCGAACCGACCCGATCGAGCAGTCGGAGCGACGCTTCATAGCCGACCTCGTCGCCGAAGCGATCGGCGCTGTCGGGCGCGGCCGTCAACGACTGAGTGGCACCACCGACACCGATGTCGAAGATGGGCTGATAGTCGCTGGCAAAATCGTCGCCGCCGAACTGGCCGATGGCCGAGCCGTTGTCGGCCAAGCGCATGCGGTCGCCGAGTGTCGGCAGTTTGCTGGCTTGCGCGAGCAGTTCGGCTATCGTCTGTGGCTTCATGGAGCTGAGCGCCGGTTGAACCGGTCGTAGAAGAGGCGGTACGGCCGCGAGCTATGGGGTCATAACGCGCGTAACGGCCCCGCCAGCGTGTCTCAATATAAAGATGGTAGCAGCCCGCCAGCGTTATGCATCAAGGAAATTTGCATAAGGAAATCTGTCGCGCGTCACCGTTAAAGCAGGCGGCGCGGCAAGCGCCGCACTGGCGGGGCCGATCAATGCCACTGCCTGCCGGCCTATCTTGCCTGCAATCCGGTTCAGGCAGCGCGGCTCATGGTGGCCAGCACCGCGCGTTTTTTCTCCGCCAGATGGGTTTTCAGCACGCTGGCCATGCGATGGCCGTCGCGCGCAGCGAGGGCGGCAATCATTTCTCGGTGGTCTGCCATCGCGCGTTCCCATTTGCGCGGATCATGGTTGGAGCGAAAACGCAACGCTTGCACCCGCCGGTTCAGCGTCAAATAGGTCTGACGCAGGGCCGTGTTGCGAGCGACCTGATTGATGGTGTCGTGAATCTGGCGGTTCAGTTCATAGTATTCGGGCAACGCGCCGCGTGCATGGCACTGCGCCATGGCTTCGGTCATGGCTTCGAGTTGCGCCAGTTCGTCGGCGCTGATGCGTTCGCAGGCCAGTTCGCCCGCGTAGGCCTCAAGGCAGCCTAACAGGTCGAACATATCGGCGACCTCCTGCACGTCGAGCACAGCGACGGTTGCGCCTCGATTGGGCTGATGTTCGACCAGACCCTCGGCGACCAGCACCTTCAAGGCTTCACGCAGCGGTGTGCGCGACACGCCGAGCAGCGTGCAGAGATCGCGCTCATTAAGCCGTGCACCAGGGGGCAGGGTACCTTCGACTATCATTCTGCGCATTGCGCCAGTGACGGCATCATGCAGCACTGGCCGTTCGATCGCGAACGGCGAGACGGTTTCGCTGTTGAATTCCGTCGCGTTGCCTGTCATGGCGCTCGGGGCGCCATTGGAATTGCTCGAATTCATCTTCGCTCCAGTATTGCCGAGCCTATATCCTATTTGTATTAACGCGGCATGAATACGATTGTCTTAGATAAGCAGATGTTGAGCTAGTCAGGTTGATTTTTACCGAGCTTGAGTATATGTTGTGACGAGTCTTGGTATGCAATATACAAAATTCAATTTCTGAATTGCTTAATCTGCGGACGAGGTATCCCATGCTGAAGCTTAATTCGCACCCCAGTGGCCGGCATTTCCTCCAGATTCCTGGGCCGAGTACCGTGCCGGATCGTATTCTGCGGGCGATGGACTATCCCACCATCGATCACCGCGGTCCTGAGTTTCAGCAATTGGGACGACGCGTGCTGGCGCAAATCAAACACATCTTCAAAACCGAGCGCGACGTGGTGATTTACCCGGCGTCCGGCACGGGGGCTTGGGAAGCCGCATTAGTGAATACTTTGTCGGCGGGCGATCAGGTTTTAATGTACGAAACCGGCCACTTCGCGACTTTGTGGAAGAAACTCGCCGAAAAACTGGGACTCAAGCCCGAGTTTATCGCCGGCGACTGGCGCCATGGTGCCGATGCCGCTGCGATCGAAGCGCGCCTGGCCGAGGACCGTGCGCATGCCATCAAGGCCGTCTGCGTGGTGCACAATGAAACCTCGACCGGCGTCACCTCGGACATTGCTGCTGTGCGTGCCGCCATCGATCGTGCCCAGCACCCGGCTTTGCTCTTGGTCGACACCATCTCCGGGCTGGCATCGGCCGATTATCGGCATGACGAGTGGGGTGTCGATGTGACCGTCAGCGGCTCGCAAAAAGGCCTGATGCTGCCGCCCGGCCTCAGCTTCAACGCGATTTCCGCCAAGGCACTGGCTGCCTCGAAATCTTCGGGTTTGCCCAAGGCATACTGGGGTTGGGAGGAAATCCTCGCTGCCAACCAGAATGGCTTCTGGCCTTACACCCCGGCCACCAATCTTCTGTATGGTCTGGCGGAATCCTGCGACATGTTGCTGGAGGAAGGGCTGGAGCAGGTCTTTGCACGCCATCGTCGCCACGGCGAAGCCACGCGGCGCGCTGTGCGCGCCTGGGGACTGGAAGTGCTGTGCCTGAATCCCGCCGAATATAGCCCGGTGCTGACCGCCATCGTGATGCCTGAAAACGGTTCGGGTTCGCGCCATAATGCGGATGAGTTCCGTCGCGTCGTGTTGAGCGCATTCAATATGTCGCTCGGCCAGGGCCTGGGGAAACTCTCGGGTTGGGTGTTCCGGATCGGCCATCTGGGCGATTTCAACGACCTTACCTTGCTGGGCTCGCTGGCCGGTATTGAAGCGGGCTTCATCAAGGCGGGCGTGCCGCATAAGGCGGGGGGCGTGCAGGCGGCGCTCGAATTTCTGGCCGAGTGATTCCGCGTGGCGGCACCCTAACCGTGCGCGGTGCGCGCGCATCCTCCCACCGTTTACCTAAAGGCTCATGACGAATCCTTCGGCCATGTTCACGCTGGCGCAGCAAATTCTCAACGCGCGCGCGACGCGCACCCCTTTGCCGGCACTCGACGCGGCTTTGATACCCGAGAGCACCGAGCAGGCTTATGAAGTACAGCGCTTGACCATCGCCGCCCTGGGCGGGGCGGGTGCATACAAGATCGGCGCCAAGACGCCGGAACAAGCGCCGCTCTACGCGCCGATTCCCGCCAATGAAATTTGGCTTGCCGATGGCCAAGAGACCGCCGCAGTGGGTACGACAGCCCGTTCCGGGCCGATCGCGCGCAATCGCTACCATCGTATCGGCCTGGAGCTGGAGATCGCCTTTCGCTACTCGCGCACGCTGACACCGGCCGATGCGGGATTGAGCGACGACGCATTGCTGGCTTTGCTCGGCCAGATGCTGGTGGTGGTCGAGATCGTCGACAGCCGCTACGCGGAGCCGGCTGCCATCGCCAAACTGGCCCAACTGGCCGATTTGCAGAACAACGGGGCGCTGATACTCGGCACCGCGGTGCCTTACGATCCCGCTTTCGATTTTCTCGCGCCCACCCTGCATTTCAGTTGCGGCGACCAAGCGATCTTTGCCGGTCGCGGCAGCAATCCGGCAGGCGATCCGCGCCGTCTGGTCCTGTGGCTCGCCCGACAGCTGCTGGGTGCGGGGGGCACACTGGACGCCAGCACGGTATTGACCGCCGGCTCCTATTCCGGCGGGGCTTTCGACGCGCCTGCAGACGGCAATCGAGTACGCGGTGAAATCGAAGGGATAGGCCGTATCGAGTTCAGCCTGGCATAAGCGGTTCGCAGCAATAGCGGACCGGGAGCCTGGCGCCGGTCCTGATAACGATCCGCGCGGCGCGCCAGACACGCCGCGCACCCGCGCGATGCACGCAAGACCCGCGCGGTTCAGGAGGCATCATGTTCAGACGCGTCTCGTCTCGGGTTTTGTTGCTGCTTTGCGTGATGTACGGCATTACGTACATGGACCGTGTCAACGTCAGTACCGCTGCCGTGGCCTTTGGCCATGAGTTTTCGCTGTCGCATACCGAAATTGGTTTTGTCTTCTCGGCTTTCGGTTACTCCTATCTCTTTATCCAGATCTTCGGCGGGTGGCTGGGCGATCGTTTCGGTCCGCGCCGTACGCTGACGGTATGCACCATCGTCTGGGCTGGTGCCACCATCTTGACCGGGCTTGCCAGCGGACTGATTTCCCTGGTAATCGCGCGCCTCTTGCTAGGCTTGGGTGAAGGCGCCACCTTTCCGACCGCAACGCGGGCCATGTCCAACTGGATGACGCCGCAGCGACGGGGTTTCGCGCAGGGTATCACCCACGCGGCGTCGCGGGTTGGCAATGCACTGGCGCCGCCCGTCGTAACGTGGCTGATGTTGACCACCAATTGGCGCGGCGCATTTATCGTCACCGGTGCGGTCAGCATGCTGTGGGCGCTGGTCTGGTTCTGGTACTTCCG
>Ga0116226_10001701_pt1 | contig 19119 bp, 17 predicted proteins | sample S1TSphfallax_FD_89692 | JGI IMG/M metagenome (GOLD analysis project Ga0116226, IMG submission 89692) | Host-associated microbial communities from peat moss isolated from Minnesota, USA - S1T2_Fa - Sphagnum fallax MG | ecosystem: Host-associated > Plants > Peat moss > Unclassified | place: USA... | reverse complement strand
GCGCCATCCGGTCTGCGATAAGGAAACTCAGGAATCACAACGACCCGTGGATCAGCCAGCATCTGCCTATCCAACGCATTCAGTGTGTCTGCCACTTTGGATGGAAAGATTTCCTTATTGGTCTTGCCAATCACTTGATCAGACGAATATCCCATCACGTGCTCTGCTGTTTTATTCCAAACTATCAAGGTGTCAGCCGTATCGCCTTTGAAACTCTTGGCAAATATCAAGATGGGTAAATACTCGATCAGCGATTGCAGGAACACGCGCTTTTCGCGCATGTCTGCTTCATCAGCTTTCCGCTCACTGATGTCGCGCATCGTTACAGCAACCCCTTCAGCCAAAGGAATGATTTGATAATGTAGCCATTTCGCATGGACGATGGATGTATCGACCTCAAATTCATTCTCCATAGAGGTTTGCGTAACCATGACACTCACCAGACGATCAAACCAGCCATTGCGACGCGCATCTGGCAACACATCGAGTAGTCGAGCAGCTACGGTAGTTTCCTGCTGCAAACCAAACAGCGTTGCGGCGTTGGTGTTCAGGTAAGTAAAACGAAAATCGACCATTTCTCCTTGTGGATCGTATTCCGGTTTCAAAATCGCGAACGCATCGAGGCTACAATCGATGGCGGCATGCAACTCAGCTTCCATTGCCCGCATCTGCGCTTGTGCCAGCAGACGTTCCCGCACCAATGTATCGAACGAGGTCTCCAGCATGCCGAACTCATCGTTCCTGTAGATTTGATGCGTCCCCAATTGTGTCGGGTCATCTCGCGTCCGCTGAATTCTCTCCCTTAGCCGTTGCAGCGGCAGGATTTGCCTTTGCATGATCGCCCAGGCCACAACGCCAGTCAGAAGAGCGACCAGCAAAGCAGCAATTGCCGCCCTCTGCTGTACTGCTGCAATGGGCGACAGCATTTCTTCTTGCGGATAGCTTGCCCACAAACTCCAATCAATACCATTCAAACGCTGCGAAAACAGGACACGCTCATCGTCCCTCACGACCCCGTTCGCATGCGCAGGATTGAGCAGCGTGTTCGACAACATCGCGTCATGCGCGATCTGTGCATTAGCTGGCCCCTGGAATATTCGCCCTCTTTGTGGATGCAAGAGAATCAAGCCATCGCCATTGACCAGGTAGAAGTAACCGGAGCGCCCTATTCTAAGATTAGCCAACTGAGACAAAAAGAGATCATCACGAAAATCAATGATGCCGACCACAACCAAATTGGGGGCGCCATGCTCACTTGGAATCGCCTGCGTCATCAGCGCCAGATGGTTGTCATCCTCATGATGCGGGGAAGTCAGGGTCGGTTGTTGTGCAGCGAGAGGAAAATCAAGTTGGCGCATCAACTCACGAATGTGATCGTCCGAATCTACCAGCCTTCCATGCCGGAACAAAATCTCGTTGTGTTCATTCAAGACGACAATGGCAGCAAACATATTCGCCAGTTGCGCTTGCTGATCAAGTTGGCTTTGCACCACCGCGTCATTGATTGCAGTCTTCGAGATACCGATTGCCAATGCCGATAACGCCGCATGCCGCGCCAGCAGATTCTGATCGATATCGTCAGCAGTGCGCGCCAGCACGCCAGATACCTGGTCGCGGACAAGTTCGTTCATATTTTGTCGAACAAACAACAAGGAGGCAATGCTGACGACGAAGGTCGCCATAAAGACCAGCGCAGCCACCATGATCGCCACGCGCGCCTTGATGCTAAAACCGGGAAAACGCTTCAACAAGCGCGAGTCCGATAAAGGAAGGTTCATCCCCATCTCTTGCATGTCAGCACGCATCAGGCTAGATATGGTCCTTTCGACCGATCGCTTTCAATGGTGGCATGTTTTGATGCAACACGTAGATGCAAGTGGCATCACAACGGTTATCACGACTGAGATTGTCAGTCGGTCAAGATCAGAGGAAATCCCTACAGGCTTCCAGATAATCTTTTAAGAGCATCAATTTGATGGTATATCGTCGCAATGCTTTTTTAAACATCTTTCGTCACGAAACGACGATTTCATGCAGGCAAATGTCGCGTCTGCGCAGAAAAAAGGCTGAACGATTGGGAAAATCGTCTCAATTGCGTAAGTTTTGCTCAAGAGTTACGGGGCACTCAGTCTCACTCATCCAGATCGGATGAAGACCACTGCAACAAGCAGGACAGCTGGAGAAAAGAACCTGCTGCCAAAATTGAGCCTCAACGAAAATGCGGCCCGAACCAATCAACCACCAGATTTAGCAGCCTTGCGCTTCAGGATTTCTGCTTCCATTTCCTGGAATTGTTTGCGCACGTCGCCTTCCACCAATGATGTTCCAACCAGCGGTGGCACCCAGACATTGGCGATGGATTCAGCGTGATAAACAATCTTCGTACCAGTGCCGCTGGGGAATAATTGCGTCAAGCCTTCATGCTTTTTCATGGTGCCACTGATTAGATGCGAGCGTATCGAATCGTACGGCTTTAACTCGACGGCACGCACCGATTCAAATGCGAATGAAAATCCGCCATGCGAAGCGACCCCTTTTTGCGCAACCTTCAATTGATTGTCATTCTTCTCAAGGATTTTGCTGGATTGCAGGCTGCTCATGAATTGCGTCATATGATCGAAATCGACCAGCACATCCCAAGTTTCTTGTGGAGTCGCTGGTACCGTTACTGTCAAATCGATAACGACGCTATCGCCATCCTTTTGCACTTTGACCGCAATATCATCCTGTCCGGCGTCGGCAAACGCATAATTCTGGAACGCCAATACGCAAAACAAGCCACCAAGAAATTTCCGCATGTCCCGACTCCCTATACTTTTAATCAAGTTTCACACATGATACCTGAGTTGGTGCAACTTGTTTGCGTTTTGACATGTCGGGTAACTCTGTGCGAACCACAAGCTATCTCAGGATTCCTCATGGCTGCCCCAGCTGTTTTGAAACACGATCTCCGTCATTGCTCGGCGCTTGTCCCAGCCCTCTGTTTCCAACATGGGAACCGGATAAAATTGTTCGACGTGACCAACGCACAAGATGGCAATCGGTTCACTGCCTTCAGGCATCTTGCACAGGGTGCGTAACCAGTCCGGGTCAAACAGCGAAACCCAACCGACACCGATCCCTTCCGCACGCGCAGCCAGCCAAAAGTTCTGGATCGCGCACGAAGCTGACGCCAAATCCATATGTGGCATTGTTCGACGGCCAAAGACGTATTGTTCGCGCTTGTCGCATAAGCCAACAACTAGGATTTCTGCGCAAGTCAGTATCCCTTCCACTTTCAGACGCATGAATTCGTCAGAACGCTGCGCCAATGCATCAGCAGTGTGAATGCGCTCGTCATTGACGTGTTGATAAATCGCCTGCCGCATAGCCGGATCAAGAATCCGTATGAAACGCCAGGGTTGCATGAAACCGACACTAGGCCCCATATGTGCTGCATCGATCAATCGTTGCAATATTGCAGGATCAAGCGGCTTCTCGACAAAATGACGCATATCGCGCCGCTCACGGATCGCCCGATAGACCGCTTGTATTTCCGGGTCAGTGAATTGGTTGGGATTAGTCTCAGTACTCATTCTTTATCCTGCAGCTGCTTCATTCTATGCCTGATTCACATAGTGCGCGATAGAGAGATATGCTGGCATCAGCGATACGGTCGATGCTCTGTTCGCGCAACTGCCTGACATCGATTTGCTTCGCGTCCCGCAATCCTGCCCATTGCAATAAGGCAGCACAAGCTTCAGGGTGATCAAACACACCGTGCAGATAGGTGCCGAGTATGGCGTCATCGTGTGAGCGCATTCCTTCAGGCTTGCCATCAATGATGAATGCAGATTCTGCATCGCTCGCCACCTGCGTTTCGCCCATATGGATTTCATAACCACTGACTGCGGCATCGGCGAAAGCGCAGCGCCCTGAAACTTGTGACAGCCGCTTTTCCTGCTGCAAGCTTGTATGTGCATCGAGCAGTCCCAAACCTGCTGTTTTCCCAACCGCGCCTTCAACGCCATGAGGATCAGCTACAGTTTTTCCAAGCATTTGATATCCGCCGCAAATACCAATCACCTTGCCACCATAGCGGACATGCTTTAACAACACCTCTCGCCATCCATTCGCCTGTAACCACAACAGATCGGCACGTGTATTCTTGCTGCCTGGTAGCACAATCAAATCTGCAGGAGGAATAGGCTGTCCCGGCCCGATGAATTGCAGATCGACATCTGGATGCGCACGCAATGCGTCAAAATCGGTATGGTTACTGATGCGCGGTAGCACTGGCACGATGACGCGAAAGCACCCCTCCCGACTCTCCGTCGATTGCATCACCTGTATGGCATCTTCCGCATCAAGAAATAAGCCATGCAGATAAGGCAAAACGGCTAGTACCGGCTTGCTGGTGCGCTGTTCTAACCAATCGATACCAGGTTGCAGCAAACTGATGTCGCCGCGAAAACGATTGATTACAAAGCCGATGATGCGTGCCTGCTCGGAAGCAGACAAGCAATCGAGCGTGCCGACAATATGTGCAAAAACACCACCACGATCGATATCCGCAACCAGAATCACGGGACAATCGACCGCTTCGGCAAAACCCATATTTGCAATATCACGATCACGCAAATTGATTTCTGCAGGACTGCCCGCCCCTTCAACGATGATCACGCCATATTCCGCGCTGAGACGCTGATGCGATTGCAATACCGCCTGCATCGCCACCGTTTTGTAGTCGTGATAAGCGCGTGCATCCATGTTTGCATGCACCTTGCCATGGATGATCACCTGCGCGCCGATATCACTGGATGGTTTCAACAACACGGGATTCATGTCTGTATGCGGCTGCAACCCCGCAGCTTGGGCTTGCAGCGCTTGAGCACGCCCGATCTCACCACCATCAACAGTAACTGCACTATTCAAGGCCATATTCTGCGGCTTGAATGGCGCTACACGAACACCATCGCGCATGAGTAAACGACACAAAGCGGCAACCACCGCACTCTTTCCGGCATCAGATGTCGTGCCTTGCACCATTAGCGTCTTGTAGGGAAAACGCTTCACGGATGTTGACTCCGGCGACTACGCGCTAATTCGAGTTTTTCGCATACGACAGCAGCGCCAGCAACGATGCGCGGGCCAGGACGCACCAGTAAATCGGGATCAAGTGCAAACAAATTATCACGCTTCACCGCCAACAAGCTGCTGTAAGGCTTCCACAGATTCAAGCCATTTTCCTTTTGATCGCGCATATCGCCTGTCACGATGACTTCGGGATTTTCTTTCAACACAGCTTCAACGTTGACGACAGGCGCAATCGCGGAGAGACTGGAAAATACATTCTCGCCACCACACAGACGGATCACATCGCTCACATAGTGCTTGCCGTTCAAGGTGTACAGAGGCTTATCCCACACCTGATAGAACACGCGCACTGTCGGACGCTTTGCATATTTTTCCTGCAGATCATGCAATTGCTTTTGCATCGTCCCAGCGACTTGTTGTGCCTGCTTTTCCGTGCCTAGCAAGCGGCCCAGGCGCTGCATGGTTTCAGGTATATGCAACAAGTCATGTGGCTCGCTATAGAACAATGGGATACCCAGTTTGCGCAACGCTTCCAGCTGATTGGACTCATCGTTATGCAGCCAAACCACCAGCAAATCCGGCTTGGCTGCAATTACACGCTCCATATCGATATGCAGATTGTCGCCAACCAGTGGTAACTGCTTCGCCTCAGCTGGGTAATCGCTGTACATAACCGTACCTACGATATGATCACCTGCGCCGATTGCATAGGCGATTTCCGTCAAATGCGGCGCCAAGGTGATGATACGCTTGGCAGGTTGTTGCAGCGTGACGGTGTTGCCCGCATCATCGATCACACTGATGCTGGCATATACTGGTGTGAGTATAAAACACGTCGCGATCAGGATTGCGAATAAAAGCCTTTTCAATTTATCTCCTCGCTGACTAGACTAGACATGTCAGCCTTTCAGAGACAGCGGCAGTCCCGCAACAATGAGCATCGCCTTGTCGCAGATAGCGGCGATTTCCTGATGCAAGCGCCCTGCTTCATCGACGAACCAGCGCGATATCGCACCACTTGGAACGATGCCATTTCCTACTTCGTTGGATACCAAAATCACGTCTCCCTTGGCTTCCTCAAGGGCTTGCAACAAGTCTGCCCGTTGCTGATGAAATTTTTCAGGTGGTTCGATGGTGCCGATTTCAGGATAAGCACGTCCATCGTAAAACAGCAGATTGGAGAGCCATAGTGTCAGGCAATCGATCAGGATGACGTTACCCTCATTGCCATAGCAACGAATCACATCACCTAGCAGAATCGATTCTTCCAGCGTCTGCCAGTTTGGATCGCGTTGACGACGATGCATTGCTATGCGCGCACTCATTTCAGCATCGTTCGCCTGTGCCGTGGCAACATAGACCACGCGTTTCCCCGATGCTGCCGCCAGGGCTTCCGCGTGACGACTCTTGCCGGAGCGAGCACCACCTAGTATCAAAGTTCTTGTCATGCTTGTGAAGTCTCTACAACCTGATGCCTGAGTGCACAAATCTTACTCATCGCAACTTTCCTATTGTTTGTAACGCCAGCATTACCGCACCAGTTTGATCGGCATCTTCCGCAGGCAGAAATATCCTGCGCGCGCCATGTTGCAGGATTTCGATCGGGTAGCCAAGACAGGTGCTCAACAAGTCCGCTTGCATTACTTCGGTTACGGTACCTGTATGCCAATTCCCATCTTCCATGATCAACAACGCATGCGTAGCGGCAGCATAGGCCAGGTTCAAATCATGACTGACCATGACGATGGCCTTGGAGGACTCGCGGCATAGGCACGACATCACGTTCAGCACACCAACCTGATGCGCAAGATCGAGCGCGTTGGTTGGCTCGTCCAATAGCATGATAGGCGTATCCTGCGCGATTACAGCAGCGATTGCGACACGCTGGCGCTCGCCGCCAGACAGTGTGCGTAAATCGCGCTTGGCAAGATGTTGCGCATCCATCGCCATCAATGCTGCATTGGCCGCACGAAAATCGTCGTCGGATTCCCAATAACGACTATCGTGATAAGGATGACGCGCAGCCAATACAGTTTCCAGGGCCGAGTAGGAAAACGCGTCACCGCGACTTTGCGGCAGATAGGCACGTTCGCGTGCCAGCAAAGGCAACGGCCATTCGTGCAATAGGCGACCGTCGATTTCGACGACGCCATCATCGGGCAACCTCAATCCGGCAAGCGTGCGTAATAACGTGCTCTTGCCTGCGCCGTTGCGACCGATCACACACCAGCATTGCCCGCGCTGCACTTGCCAATTCAGCTTGTAGAGCAAGTTGCGTTTGCCGATACGGAGATCGAGATTTTCTGTCTTGATCATCGGCGGTAGATTTGATGCAGTTGCAGCAAAAATATCGGTACGCCGATCAATGCCGTAATCACACCAACCGGCAATTGCTGGGGAGCGAGCACACAACGTGCCAGGGTATCGGCCAATAGCAAAAAGATGCCGCCGGATAAAGTTGCAGCCGGGAGCAGCAGACGATGGTCAGATCCAAGCGCAAAACGACAAGCATGCGGCACCACCAAACCGACGAAACCGATGCTACCAGCGCTACTGACCGCGCTTGCTGTGAGGATTGCCGAGCAGACGAACAAACCTTGCCGCAATCCATCGACTTTCACACCCAGTGTTGCCGCCACATCGGCATGCAGCGCCAATACATTGATTGAACGTGCGGCACGCATCGCAAAGATCAGTGCCGCAACAAGCACCAGTACTGGAAACCAGCTCAATTGCGATGCAGATAAATCGCCGATCAGCCAGAACACCATGCCGCGCAAGCGACTATCCGGTGCAATCGACAGCATCAAGGTGACCAATGCACCACAACCGGCACCAACGATGACGCCAGTCAAGAGTAACAGTGATGCATTGCCTTCCGCGACACCGCCGCGCAAATCGCGATAGGCCAAGACAAACAGCAGAAACGCGACCATCAACGCCCCGCCGAAAGCAGCAGCGTCAATCATCCACCACGAGGAAAAAAACAGCATGGCGGCCAACGCACCGACTGACGAACCACCAGAGATACCCAACACATACGGATCAGCAAGAGGATTGCGCAGCAAGGCTTGCATCATAACGCCAGCCAGAGCCAGCGTGCCGCCGGTGACAAAGGCCGTCAACGCCCGTGTAAGACGCAAATCCAGCAAGCTTGCAGCAAGGCTATCCGAGCCACCACGTGTCAGCCCTAGCAAACCCTCCAGCAATTGCGATGGAGTGAGAGCAATCGAGCCGACCACACACGCCCCTAAAAGGCTGAGCAACGCAAGCAATACGAGAACAGGTAACACCCGCCATGCACGACGGCGGGTGAGCGGTGCTGCCATTACCGAATCGCTGGGTATTGCGTTCACAGCACCTCTTGCTTGGTTGGAGAACCGACCTATTACTGCTTACTTAAAGCCGTAACGCAGGCCGACAAATGCATTCGAGCCAGGCGTTGTATAACCATACGCCAATTCATAGGACTTGTTCAATACATTGTTCCAGCGACCGAACACAGTCCAGTCTTTGGCAAGTTGATACTCCGCATGAACATTGAGCAAGCCGTAGCCACCCATGGTTACCAAATTGCCGTTGACATCAGCATCGTTACGGCTGCTGGAAAGTGTGGTATCGACACCGGCGTTCAGGTTTCCTGCAGCATAGTCCAGACCGAGCTCTGCATGGCGGCGCGCACGACGTGGCAGCACAGCATCCTTGTCTTGATCAACAGGATTTTGAAAATCGACCGAACCATACGCGACAAAATCGCCAAACTTGGTACGACCACCCAGGGTCAAGCCGCTCAGTAGTGCGTGACCAATGTTGTATCCACAGCCATACGGATAAAGAGTTGGTTCCACGGGACAAACCGGGGCATATTCCAGCAGGTTAGTCACGTGATCATGATAATACGACGCACTCAGCTGCGACTTGCCGTCATCGTAATAGATGCCGGTCTCTGCATTCTTGCTATGTTCAGGCTGATTGGTTGGAATACCGTATTGGGGGTAATACAAATCGTTGAAAGTCGGCGCACGGAAGCTCGTTCCATAGCTGGCGTTGACACGCAACGTGCTGGTCAAATGGTAACCATAAGCGACGCTTCCTGTTGTCTGCGTGCCGTATTGGCTGCTGTCATCGTCACGCAGGCTCAACACCGCCAATTGATTGCCGCTCTTCCATTGATATGAACCAGCGACGGAGTTGGTGTCGCGCTCGCGACCGCCAATCCCGACCTGGGTACTATCCACCTTCTCTTCGCGTCGGCCGACGATCAATTGCAGTAAATCGGTACCGATCAGGAAATCATTTTGCCAAGTGAAGTCGTTTTGCGTGGTATTGAATACGGAAAACGCTGCGGATGCCGCCTGGGAGTCGTAAGACTTGTCTTCCGACTTTGAAATTTGCACCAGACTCTTCCAGTTCGGCATAATTTGATCGCGCGAATACAGGCTGATGGTGTTGAGGCGTTCATCCTGATGATCAACAATCACAGCGTCTTGAACGAAACCGGCATTATTCTGGCTTTGCAGAAAATCGATTCCAACCGTGTGGCCTTTGCTCCAATCAAAGCTGAACTGGCCGCTGGCGCTTTCCTTGTCGTAGCCTTGTTTTTTGGGGTTATAGGTAAAAGCCTGCGGCGTCGTCGCCGGAAAACCGTCTGATTCGTCGCGTGCAACATCAAGCGCGTAATGGAAGCGGTTGTCACCAGAAGTCGAGCCACCAATACTGGCTTCCTCCGCGCGTTCATTGTAGGAACCGAAGCCGACCATCACGCTCGGATGTGGCAAGCCGTCGCCCTGCTTCGTAAAAATTTGCACCACGCCACCGATGGCATCTGCGCCATAAAGACTACTCAAGGGGCCATAGACGATTTCAATATGATCGACCTGCGCGAGCGGGATATTTTCCCAGGTTGCCCCGCCTACAGTTGAGGATCCGATGCGCACGCCATCGATCAGCACCAGCGTCTGGTTACTATTGGCGCCACGCATGAATACAGATGCCGTGGACCCCGGGCCACCGTTAGCCGCGATTTCCAGACCACGCTGCTGTTGCAGCAATGCGACCAGATTGGTCTGGCCTGACTGAGCGATTTGATCTGCGGTGATGATGGTGTTGTCGCTCAACACATCACGTGGCGCCTGCGCATTACGCGAGGCGGTAACTTCAACGGTTTGAGCAGAGTTACCAGTAGCGGTTTGGGCAAACGCAATTGCTGGCAGAGAAATAACGAAGGCAGCAGCAAGCGGCTTGAACGTCGTGCACGGAAATACCCGACGACGGGAAGAAATGATAACGGACATGATTTTCTAACTAAATGAGGCAACCTGCCGACTTCCCCGTGGGCAGGATGAAAAGAAATACTGGGATAGAGCGATACACCAGAGCACGACGACAGTATGAATCTGCAGCGTCAGCGTATCGCGAAGATCCCCGTCCGCAGCATTTCCACCTGTCTTGGCCGGTATCCGGGCTAACAAATCGACAATGCGATAGTCCGCATTCTCGACACCGACCCTTCCCATGCAAACGCACAGTGGTTATGAAAGTCGGCACATCCTGAAAATTCAGAATGCTTGCTTACCGTTGCGGGGGCAGCACACGTTGACCAATTTGGAGTGGCTTCGTGTTTCCCGTTTAACCGCCGCGTGAACACGCAGGCGAGCACCAAAACCCACCGATTATAGTCGGAACGGCAATCTCAGGCAACTACGGGGGTTTGGATTAAGCTTAGATGTCGATCAGGATGGTTTCGCCGAAAGCGATCTTATGACGCACTTGCGCAGCATAACGCGCCATTTCAGCCAGGGGCAAGCCGCGCTGGCAAGCCATCAGCATGCGTATCGTCCCCGCATGGCAAATGATGGCAACGTGCTGATGACTGCTGCGTAACATTTCTTCGTGAAACGCACGCACGCGCATTGCCATTTGCAATACACTCTCGCCGCCACCAGGCTGATAGGTCACGACGTCTTTGACCCATGCTTCCACCTCGTTGCGTGGGATGTCATTCCAGGCGCGCAGCTCCCACCGCCCGAAATGCATTTCGGCCAGACGCTCGTCAAAGCTGACATCCTTATCTCCGAGCGAAGAAGACAGCTTTCTCGCCAGATCGGCGCAACGCCGCAATGGACTGGAGTAAAGGACAACCTCTTTTGGAAGCGTATTGATCAATGCAGCATTGACACGCTCGCACGCAGCAACATCGACATGCACATCTGAACTGCCATAGCAGGTATCAGGTTTGACGACAGGCTCAGGATGGCGAACCAGATAGAGGCGCATGGAACTTACTCTTTCAACACGATGGATTTTGCAATAGCCGCTTAGAGTTCAAGTAATAATTCAAGCAATAAGCAAGCCAAGATATAAACAGACTTCCGTCGTTTGCTGCACCGCACCCAAACAATCGCCGGTATAACCTCCAATCCGGCGCAGGAACAAAGATACCAGATATACGCAAGCGAGCGCAGCCAACATCATCGCCGCTGCCGCCTTTTGCCAAGCGATGTACCCGCTTGCAATCAGCCATATCAAGGGCAACCATCCACAGATGCTGGCAAAGGCAAATTCGCCAAGCTGCATACGTTGCGCCATTGCTTTGGCTTTGCCCTCCTCGCGCGCATAGTGCAGACGCCAGATCAAAACCGTCGCAAACCAGCGTGATAGTGGGTGTGCGATACATAATGCAGTGATCGTTTGTTGTGCAGGCATCACGTGCAATGCCACAGATTTGAGCATCAGCACCAGAACGAGGCCAATCACACCATATGCGCCGACGCGTGAATCCTTCATGATCGCCAGCACACGTTCCATGGTTGTGCCGCCACCAAAACCGTCGCAAACATCGGCAAGCCCATCTTCATGCAGCGCACCAGTCAGCAAGATGCCGACAAGCATCGATAGCAGAACAGCAATCGCAGCAGGCCATAACATGCTGGCAAGCCAATACACACCTGCAGTCATTGCAGCAACCAACCAACCGATCAAGGGAAAATACCGCACCGCTGGTTGCAGCCACGTAGCATCGAAACCGACCCAACGTGGAATCGGCAGGCGCGTAAAGAATTGAATCGCAGTGAAAAACAGGCGAAGCTGACGCGCGATGATGCTCACTCTTGACTCAATGCCCGTACTTTAATCTTCCAGCTTTTCGCTGACGCTTGCAGACTGGAAGGTCGCCATCTGCGCGAGGAAGTTCACGGCAGCATGCAGGATGGGCATTGCCAACGCACAGCCAGTGCCCTCGCCCAAGCGCAAACCCAATTGCAAAAGCGGACGCGCTTCGAGGAAACGCAACATACGCCAATGACCATTCTCATCCGAACAATGTGAGAACACACAATAATCGCGCAACGCCGGTTGCAGGCGAATCGCCACCATCGCTGCGCTGGTGACGATGAAACCATCGATCAGCAAAATCTTACGCAGTTGCGCCGCACGCAGCATCGCACCGACCATCATCGCGATCTCAAAGCCACCGAAGGTAGCGAGGATATCCAGCGGTGTCGTGACATCACGGTGATGCTTGACCGCTTTTTCAATCACGCGTTGCTTATGCAATATACCTTCACTGGTCAAACCTGTGCCAGCACCAACACACTCTTCCACCGGAATACCAGACAATTTGTGCATCAAAGCTGCAGCAGCGGTCGTATTGCCTATCCCCATTTCGCCGAAGCCAATCACGTTGCCGTCCATGCCATCGACCAGATCCATTCCACGTTTAAGCGCTGTATGACATTGATCCACAGTCATCGCAGCTTCCACTGCAAAGTTACGTGTACCGAAACCGACCTTGCGATCCAGCAGCATGTCACGCGGAGCAAACGAGTGATTGACACCTGCATCGATCACCTGGATTGCACAATTGTTCTGGTGCGCAAACACGTTGATCGCAGCACCACCAGCCAGGAAGTTCTCCACCATCTGCCAGGTCACACTTTGCGGATAAGCGGAAATATTTTCAGCAACCACGCCGTGATCCGCCGCGAATACCATGATGGTCGGATTTTTCAAAACAGGTAGCGTATTGCGCTGGATCAGTCCAATCTGCCGCACGAGGAATTCCAATGCGCCTAAGCTCCCCAAGGGTTTGGTCTTGTTATTGATTGCCGCATCCAGTTGCTGACCGAGTTCGGCGTTTTCGATAGCTTCAATTTCCGGGATATTCATAGGCGATCACAGGGATAATCGGCGCATATGCGCACGTGTCGAAAGCGAGTGGAATTGAAAAAACGGTAGCGTTGGAACGCATTGTGCCACAACCGAATACCGCAAAGCGGTATTCGGATTGGACATCACTATTCCTGCACGCTGGTGTTGGCGATCTTGCTGATCGTTGCGAAATGCAAACCAACGAATTGGCCAATTTCGTTAAGACTATACAGATGTTGAATGTGCGCGGATCGGATTGCCTCGTTACGGCTTTCCTTATCCTTGGCCTTTGCAAACAGCTTCTGTAGCGTAGGACGATTGGTACGCCGTTGCGTGAGTTGGTATTCACGGATTTCACCGACATCACTCAACAAGGCCGTCATGTTGGCGACAAACTCGTCGTCACCCAGCAAAATCTGACGCCGCAGTTTCAACCATGGCGAAGGCCCGCCGACACCTGCATGCACAAATTTCTGATATTGCTGCTCAGCGGTTTTCTTTTGCTTGCTGAATTGCTTCAAGAGCCAATCTGTCGAGAGGAAGTCAGGTGCTTCAGCCAAACCTGCCGTACTCGCATAGCTACTCCAGCGATATTTCTCTGGCTGGCGGACCGTCTTGGTACGCAATGGATTCAACACGACGTAACGGCACATATCAAGCAGGTAATTATCACGCTGCACCAGAATCGCTTTGAAGCGGCCATGCATTACCGGCCCTTCACGACGATGACGCAGGTTGAAATTCTGCGTATAGATACCGTTCAACTGTCGCATGCCGATGGAAAGCTTGCCATCAAGCGTTTCTATCATCAGATGATAGTGGTTATCCATCAAGCAATATGCATGACAGATCCAGTTGTAGCGCTGAACCACCTTGGACAAAGTAGCAAGAAAGAATTCGCGATCCTCGCTATCGACAAAGATGTCTTGTTGCTCGTTACCACGTGACGTGACATGGTAGATCGCGCCAGGGAATTCAAGACGTTGTGGTCTGGCCATACGCGTTACCCTCGAAATCACCGTTAATCGTCTGCTGCGAAATCACCGTAGCGTGACGGCAACCTGGAGCGCTTTTTGTTAATTTATCTGCACGCTCATTTAACGCAACAGCCCCCTTGGCATAACTGCCTGCCCGATTGGCGTTCAATTGATTATGGCACATTTTTCCGTGATCACAAGATATGGCCCCGCAATGTTTTTCATTGTTATTTTATTGGCAAGCAGAATGTATTAAATTACTGTATTGAAATTGCAAACCCTCTACAACGGCGGGCATTGTAGCGATTGACGTTACATCAAAAGCGCGCTACCGAAGCCGCTTAAGACTCATCATGATGGTGAAAACTGATGATGGTGCTGGCTTCCAGGCTACGATGCTTCAACGCATGATGCCAACGTGTTACCAAAATAATCAGCGCCAGCGCCCCCGCCAGCAGACCAACAGAGGAAAGCCCGTTATGAGTAAAGATGCATGACAATGCAACGATCAGCAAAGCGATGCAATAGGAGGTATTGACGCGACGACGTAGAGACGGGATCAGATGACAGACGAAAAGCCATGCCGAAGACGGCAATATCGCCAGCACGAATTGCCAAACAAATAGACCTATCTGTTCCAACTGCATTCCCCCAACTCCCATTCGACATTATGCGTGCCGTTCGCCCACCTTGGAAATACGACCAGCCAGACATGGCGATAGCGAAAAGCGATCCATGCGGCGAAGGTGGATTTGTCTAATTAATTGGTGTGACAAAATACACTGTACGTTTGCTTTCAGCAATGAAATTTGCAAAAATTTTTCAGGGAATTTGTAAATTTTCTGTTTCAAATAAAATCGCCGCCAGTGTCGTCCTGCATCATTTTCACCGCTGCAAGGTTATAATTTGGCAAGGATTGCAGCATACCGGTATGCTGCAATCGCCGTAATCAAGAAGAGTAGAAAGTCATGAAATCACACTTTACATCCATGAACGCGCAGCGTGGTAGCGCAGGCAGCCTTATCCTCGGATTTTTGATGATGTGCGCAGGCTTTTATTTGCTGCTGCATTCCATCGTCGTCAGCGAAACCTTTTTCCTGGGGGCCGGGTTATATCATCTATCTTTTGCAGGTGGAATGCCAGTCACCGGAGGCATGCTGCTGATCCCGCTGCTGATTGGCATCGGCATCATGTTCTACAACACGTCGAATTTGCTGGGCTGGATGCTTGCTGGTGGAGCGTTGGCTGCGTTGGTGGTGGGAGTCATCGTCAATACCCATTTGTCATTGCGTTCGATGTCGCTATTTGAATTGCTGACGATATTCGTACTTGCCTTTGGTGGCTTGGGTTTGTTCATACGCGGTTATCGCGAAGGTGCGAAAAATATCCAGGAACCGAGCTGAGTACAGTAGGCACGATGTGAAAAAGCCAGGTCTTGCACCTGGCTTTTTTGTTTTTTTAATCGCCCAAGACGCGTTCGATGCGTCTATCCGGCACGACCCAGATCATCGCTACTGTTACGTACAAAGCAATCGATATCCACGTATGCACGAAAGCCAGTGCAATGGCAATGAGGTAGATCAAAACAGATATCTTGCCTTTGAAGTCCGCCCCTACCGCACGTGCGATTTTTGAATCCATGCCATGGAAAGCAATCAGCGCACGCGTGAGAATGTAATAAGCTGTCCCGGACATCATCAGCACGAAACCATACAGCGCAGCAGGCCATGCGGAATGATAGTTCTCGCCCATCCACGCCGTCACGAAAGGGACGATGGATAACCAGAACAGCAGGTGCAGGTTAGACCAGAGAATCGCACCGTTGACTCGACCAACCGCATGGAACAGGTGATGATGGTTGTTCCAGTAGATGCCAACGTAGATGAAGCTCATCACATAACTCAGGAACACGGGAAACGTGGCACTGATATGACTGAGCTGGTCGCCCTGAGGTACCTTCAGCTCCAACACCATGATCGTGATGATGATAGCGATGACCCCATCGCTGAATGCTTCCAGGCGGCTTTTGCCCATATGATTTTCTTCTCCCAGATCAGATTCAATATGTATCATTTGCCGCGTATTGGAAATTCAAGCAAACGACACCGCGAAAAATATTGCGACAGGCTACAGAAAATCCTAACAATATTGCAATGATTTACGCTGATTTTTGTGTTTCCGACCAAAAATTTTGCAATATTGGTAATTAAATACCGTATTTTTTACTGTCTAGTGTCAAAGTTGACAGGATGTCAGTCGCATCGAGAACATGCATAATGATTTCCGAGAACAACAGGTTGGCTTGAACAGATACCTTCCCCCTCTTTTCAGGTCTGCCAGTTGTTTCTTCCTCTGGGCAATTCCAGGCTTTACCCGCGATTCGCAAGGATCGCGGGTTTTTTCTTTTTAGAGCCCGGAAGTTATTTTACCGCCCGTGGATCGCATAATCCACGAGCGATAGAGATACAGATCAAATCTCGACTTGGGTACCGAGTTCGATCACGCGATTGGTGGGGATGTGGTAGTAGTCAGCAGCGCCGCGGGCATTACGCGACATGGCAGCAAACAGGCGTTCGCGCCACATCGCCATACCCTTGCCGATAGTCGGCACAATGGTTTGACGCGAGATGAAGAACGAGGTCGATAACATCTCGGAATCGATGTCCTTGGCACGGCACAATTCCAGCACCTTTGGAATATCGCGGGTTTCCTTGAAACCGTAACGCACGTTGACCTGGAAGCATTCATGACCAAGTGGAATCACATCCAACCGCTCCGCATCCGAAATCACCGGCACATCGACATTCAATACTGTCAGAAATACGATCTGCTCGTGGATCACCTTGTTATGCACCAGATTGTGCAGCATTGCGTGCGGCACGCCATCGCTTTCGCTGCGCAGGAAGACTGCTGTGCCTGGCACGCGTGTCGGCGGTTCAGCAAACAAGCTTTGCAGGAATTCTTCCAATGGAATTGCTTGCGACTGCAGGCTGGCAGTGATCAGGGCACGGCCTTGCTTCCAGGTCAGCATGATCAGGAAAGCGACGCCACCCAATGCAAGCGGGAACCAGCCACCACTGACGATCTTCAATGCATTCGATGCAAAGAACATCAAGTCGATGGATACGAAGAACAAGGTAGCGAACCAGCAGAGAATCGGATTCAGCTTCCAACCATAACGAATGACGAAGAAAGTCAGCATCGTCGTGGTCACCATCGTCGCCGTTACAGCGATACCGTAAGCAGATGCCAGCGCATCAGAAGAACCGAAGCCGATCACCGCGCCCATCACCGCAATCAATTGCAGCCAGTTGACGAGTGGGATATAGATTTGGCCGTATTCACGCACGGAAGTATGGATCACCAGCATGCGAGGCATGAAACCCAGCGCAATGGCTTCACGTGTCATCGAATAGGTGCCGGAAATTGTCGCTTGCGATGCAATCACTGTCGCAATCGTGGACAACACCACCAGTGGATAAATACTCCAAGCGCCAAGCTGATGGAAGAATGGGTTCGACACAGCAGACGGATCGTTCAACAGAATCGCGCCCTGCCCCAGATAGTTTGCAGCTAACGCAGGGAATACGATAAAGCACCATGCAATGCGGATAGGCTTGCGACCGAAGTGGCCCAAGTCCGCATACAGCGCTTCAGCGCCAGTAAAAGCCAACACGATAGCCCCCAGGGCAACGAAGCCCATCCAGCCATGATGCAGCATGAAGGAAATCGCATACCACGGATTCAATGCCGCCAGCACTTCCGGGCGTTGCACAATATTGATCACACCTGCTACAGCCAGCAATCCAAACCAGAGGAACATGATCGGGCCAAACCATTTGCCGATACCCGAGGAACCATGTCGTTGCACCGTATATAAAACGATCAACACGCCCACTGTCAGCGGCACCACGTAGGGGTGGAATGCCGGCGTTGCGATATCCAGACCTTCAATCGCGCTGAGGACCGAGATGGCTGGCGTAATCACGCCGTCGCCAAAGAACAAGGCGGCGCCAAACAGGCCGATGATCATCAACGGCACGTACCAGCGCGATGCCCGTCCGACCGAACTGAGCGCCAGCGACAGCAAGGCCATGATGCCGCCCTCGCCCTGGTTGTCGGCGCGAAGAATCAAGGTAACGTATTTGATGGTAACGACGATGGTTAGTCCCCACACAATCAGGGAAATCACACCAAGGAGATTTGCAGCGTTCAATTCCAGGCCGTAATCGCTGGAAAAGATAGTTTTCATCGTATACAACGGGCTGGTGCCGATGTCACCGTAGACGATCCCTAAAGCTGCAATAGTTAATGCGGATAAAGCACTTTTTGTATGATTTGTGTCAACAGAGGTGGTCAAATTTGTACCCTGAGCATTTTATAATGCGTTGCACAATATGCCGTTTTAGTGGCTTTGACAAGCCCTCGCCAGGTCGTTAACCGGAGCATTAGTCGCAATTTCGCGGTGGCAAGGTGTAGTTGTGTCTTGCAAGCAACGCAGAGTTGTTATTAGAGAAATATTGAGGTGCTAAAAGTCACGCTTTCGTGATAAACAAGCACCATGATAGCCCTAAAAATGGAGCACTTGTTCTACACGAAAAGAGTGTTGTTTTTGGTGATTTGCCGGTATTGACTTGGCGAAACGCCAACACCCTTACGAAAACGATGACTGAAATGGCTAATGTCGGCATAGCCGCAAGCATCTGCAATCTGCTGCAGTGGCAGGCTTCCCACCTTCAGTAAGCTGCGTGCTAGATCAATACGCCGCGTCGCAATCCAGGCATGTGGTGGCATACCAGGGCAATCGCACCAAAACTCGTTAACGATCAATGACTTGCGAGAGCGGTTGTAAACACGGAAGAAATAGCGTTTACTCTGAGTTTTACCCGAAGAGGAAAGCGCATGCCAATCGAGGTCG
>Ga0116226_10001700_pt1 | contig 19131 bp, 13 predicted proteins | sample S1TSphfallax_FD_89692 | JGI IMG/M metagenome (GOLD analysis project Ga0116226, IMG submission 89692) | Host-associated microbial communities from peat moss isolated from Minnesota, USA - S1T2_Fa - Sphagnum fallax MG | ecosystem: Host-associated > Plants > Peat moss > Unclassified | place: USA... | reverse complement strand
CTATTTGGATGACGTCCCGCTGAGCGGCCCTGCAAACGGCCAGAACGGTCACGTGGTGATCGATCCCGATCTCTATGATCTAAATCGCATTGAAATCTTGCGCGGGCCTCAAGGCACGCTGTGCGGCTCGGGCTCCATGGGCGGCACGGTGCGATTGATTCCGAACCAGGCCGATCCGAGCGGATACCATGCCTCGGGCGAGAGCACCCTTTCGGGCACCGAAGGCGGTTCGTTCAATCACAACGACAATTTCATGGTCAACATACCGCTGGTGAAGGATAAGCTCGCCCTGCGCGTGGTCGGCAGCGAAAACTATACCAGCGGCTGGATTGATCGCGTCGTCGCGTCGCCCTTTCCGCAGACGGACGCCACCGGCACGGCTCGCGGCGACGTGGCGGCGGCCCCCATCGTAAAGCAGTATCCAGGGTCCAACGCCTATCAATTGTATGCGACGCGGATCAGCCTCCTGTGGCAGGCCACGCCGGACCTGACCATCACGCCCTCTTTCTTTTATGAGGGCAGCAAGCAGAACGGCATTAGCGCCTATGATAGCGTCAGCGCGACGAACCAAGCGCCGGGCGCAGGTCTTGCCCACTATCAGCCCTTCGACATCGCCGAGCCTCTGACAGACAAGTTCACGGCCTACAGTCTCAACGTGAACTATAATTTCGCCTGGGCCGACTTGACCTCCAGCACCGCCTATTGGTCCCGGGTCTCTACCCAGGTCGAAGAGGCCAGTGAGCCCTTCAACAATCCCGACACCGGCGTCACCAATTACGTCAATGGCGTCAACAGCAGCGGCGAGGGGTATTACGGCCCGAACGGGTCCGGCGAGGAATATGGCCATGAGAAGGACCTCTCCAGTCAGTTGAGCGAAGAGTTGCGACTGACCTCCAAGGGCGCAGGCCCTTTGACCTGGGTCGCCGGCGTCTATTACAGCTGCTTCCACTCGACCTGGACCTTCAACGGCACCACGCCGAACTATGCCTCCTTCACGGATGAGGGATCGCTGCTACCGGGCAATACGCCGTCGCCGGCGACCACGCCCAACTGGTTCGACGCCTATGAGCCGTCCACCAATACCCAGGCCGCAGCCTTCGGCGACGTAACCTACGCCGTGACGAGCGCACTCAAGGTCGATGTCGGCGGTCGGTTTACGCACGACGACTACCGGTTCTCATCCTGTATCACCGGCTGGGGCTCTGCTCAGGGGGCGGCGACGCCCTCCTGCACTGGCCTGATCAAACTGAGGAGTGAAAGCTTTAACCCCAAGCTGACCCTGTCCTACACGGTTGATCGCAACCTGATGGTCTACGCCACGGCCGCCAGCGGCTTTCGTCCAGGCGGCGGCAATGCGCTGTACCCCACGACTGGCCTGGTCTGGGGCGCGGCTTTCGCGGAGATGAACTATACGGGCAACAAGTTTCCCAGCACCTATAAGCCGGACAGGGTCTGGAGCTACGAACTCGGTGAAAAGGCGCGCTTTTTCGACCGCCGCCTGACCGTGAACGCCAGCGTCTATTACGAGCACTGGCATGATATTCAGCTTGAGGCCTATCCGGACGACTGGGCGCTGAACATCAATGGGAAATACGCCAACATCTACGGCGCCGAAGTCGATATCCTCGCTGTTCTCGGCGCGGGTTTCGACCTCCAGCTCTCAGGCGGCTATGTGGACGCCAGGGTGAACGGGGGACCTCACTGGGACATCGCCCCGGTCAATGTCCTGCCGGAAGTTGCGCCGGAGAGCGGCACCGCAATCCTCAACTATTCCCGGCCCATCAATCAAGATCTCACCTTCACGGCCAAGCTGGAGAATAGCTATACAGGCCAGCGGTATTCCTTGGCCTTCCCGGAGCCCTATACGGCGTCGGGCGCATATGTGCCGATGGCAGGCTATGATCTGACGAATATCCGCGCCGGGCTTAAATTCCGCGATACCTGGACGGCTGCGTTGTTCGTGAACAACCTGTTCAACAAGCACGCTCAGTTGGAGAGTCTTTACCCGGAAAATCTGGGCAGCGCGTCCTATAACAGGGTCATCACAAACCAGCCGCTCACCGGCGGGGTCGATCTGACGTATAAGTTCTGATCAAGGGCTCCGGCGTGCGCGCACAGTCAAAGCTTCGGTATGGGCGGCGCCCGCAGACAGCGTCGCGAGCGCCAAAAGAGATAGGGAGCGCGTCGGCTCTCATCCTTCAAGAAGGCAAATGAGGACTTGAAGCGCACAGCCAGATGGGTCTCAGACTGTTATGGACGGCGAGAGCGCATAGGCATGGCGGCGCGCTTAGGGATGCGGCGTGAAGCTGGAGTCATTACGCGATGCGTTTGGGAGGTCGTTTAAGGCCGAGTGGCTCAAAGGGCTGAGCTGAATAGCGCGTGGGCGCCACTAATCGAACCGACGAAAAGTCCAGCGATTTACGGATTGTCACGGGGACCGCCACAACGGCTAAGGCGGTTGTGGACGCACGCATCTGAGCTTAAACTGCGCCGCTTTTTGTGTTTTCCATGCCTATGGCGGTCATGCCGCCTATATCCTTAGATGAAGCGGCTTGGGTCATGGCGTCACATCAGCCGGCTTTCGCCGCCGCCATAACGGGACTGGGGGGAATGCCATTATGGCCAACAGCGCGAGCAGAATACGCATCACGATATCGAGTAGCAAATTTGGCTGTTTGCGTCATCCGGTAAGTGAGGGCGGCTGGAGCTTCACGACGTCTCCCTTCTGTGCCATGAAAGCTTCCAGTGTCCGGTCAAGGGCGCCGAGCATAGCCGCTAACTAAACGTCTCTTGGTTCTGATCAGAAACCCTCGGCCACGAGAAGAACTGTGCCGGTGGCTTGGCGTGATTTAAAAGTCTATTGCGTAAACTTAGGCTCCGCCATCACCCATCAAAGCGCGGCCCCATTGTTAGATTCCAACGCGCAGCGAATGTCCATGTAGGTAGACGCCTCCCCCCGCACCCAAATCATACCCACAACCCGGTCGCGTGCTACAGCTCCAGGCGTCGGCAACTGTCCACCAGAAGCCCGGCCGCCCACTCCATTTTTGTTTCCAGCCGTGCACTCGGTCCGGCGATGGTGACGATGTAGACGGAGTTGTTCCAGGTGAAGATCGATGACAGGGTCGTCACGCCTTCGATGCTTTCGTCCTGGTTCAGGAACCAGCCCTTTTCACGCCCCGCCGCCAACTCGGCCCGTAAGGCTGCTTTTGACGACACCGTCTTCACCGTATAAGGCGTGAGGATGGCCGACTTCAAATAGTCCGCCAGAGCGCCGTCGCTGAGGGTGGCCAGAAGGGCCTTGCCTGCGGACGTAGCATAAAGGCTCCGCAAATTATCGCCGACTTGGACAACCATCCGTAATGGCTGTGACGATTCCAAAGTGAGAAGATAGGTCGCCTGCAGACCATTTACTTTCGAAAGATTGACCGACTCGTCGAGCGCGTCGCGCAGGGCTCGCATGCGTATGTCCGCCCGCAGGAGGACGGGGTCCTTATTGACGATAGCGTTGGCGGTTTTTTGCAGCCGAGGCGTCGGGAAATAGCCGCGCCGCGGCGCAAGTTCATAGATATAGCCCCTAGCCTGCAGGGCGTTGATCGCATCGGAACAGCTCGACGGCGAAATCTCCAGCAAGCGCGACATTTCTGTCAGCGATAAGGGACGGCCCTGCTCAGCGAAAAGTTCGAAAATATCCAAAACGCGATCAACACTTTTTGACATGTTTTTTCCGAATAGTGTCGGTCGGGAAGCGATTTGATTCGTCGGTCAATAATGCGCATCCAAAATCTTTAGCCGAAACCCGAGGTGTACTGGGCAGTCTGAGCGCCTCAGTTTCAGACCTATAGTCGACTAAGAAATCACATTTCCGCCAAGAAGCGAAAATCTTTTTCGCCACGGCATTCGCCGCGGATAACTGCAGGACGCCTAAAGGACTTCGTTGGCGACCGCAGCATACCAAAGCAGATTAATTATAAATATCAATTCATTGCTTGTTAATCGCCAGGCCGTTGCGCCCGAAGCGGGGGGATGGCGCACCCCATGCCAGATTGCAGGCGCAACACCGCCCAATCGTCCTCCTAATCTTTTCGTCCGTGAGACGGGGCCCAAAGCGCCTCGGCCTAAAACGCCTTTGGAATTCGCAAAAGAGACAAAATGTATGGCCGACAGGACACACTTTGAGGCGCTCTTAGCGAATAGAGTTGACCGTCTTGACGCCGTCGCCAGAAATCGACACATTCGCCCAGTCAGAAAAAAATCCGCCCAGGCGAAAAATGGGCGATGAATTTGGGGCGGACATTTATGATGAACCACAAGCAGCTTCTTGCTTACCTGCGCACCTCTGTCTGCGCCGGCGCTCTGATGGTCGCCTTCGTCGCGGGGTCGAATCAAGCGATGGCTCAGGCGGCCCCGTCGGCAAAGGCTCCCAGCGGCGCGCCGGTGCAGGAGCTTACCGAGGTGGTGGTCACGGCGCAGAAGCGGTCGGAAAATGTGCAGCGCGTGCCCATCGCCATCACGGCCTTCACAGCCCAGGCGCTGAAGGATGAGGCCATTACCGATGTCAGCGGGCTCACCAAGCTGACGCCGAACGTTAATCTGGACACCTCCTCAGGTTTCGGCGGCTCCAATCAAGTGCTGTCCGCCTCGATTCGCGGCATCGGCCAGGACGATTTCGCCATCAATCTTGATCCGGGTGTGGGCGTCTATGTAGACGGCGTCTATTACGCCCGCACTACCGGCGCGAACGTCAACATGCTTGATGTCGATCGGCTGGAAATTCTGAAGGGCCCGCAAGGCACCTTGTTCGGACGTAACACCATCGGCGGCGCCATCAGCGTCGTCACCCGTACGCCCGGCGACGAATATACCGCCAATGCCGAGATCACCGGCGGCAGCTTTAACCGCCGCGACTTCCAGGCGACGGCGGATGTTCCGATCATCGCCGACACCCTGCTCAGCACCGTCACTTTCTCGTCGCTGAACCGTGATGGCTATCAGCAGCGTATTCCCTATCCTCAGACCGGCTATGTCTCCGACGCGCCGGGCAGCTTCGCGACGGCGGGCACGAACACCTACAACACCCAGGGCGGCCAGGGTCAGGACAATCTGCGCTTCAAGGTGCTTTGGAAGGCCGCGCCCAATTTCACCGTGACGACCACGGCGGACTGGACCCATGTGGCTGAATCCTCCACGGCGGAAAGCCTCCTTCAGGCGGTTGAAGGTTCAAGCCTGGGCGGTCTATATGACGGCTGCGTCGCCGGCGCGCCCGGCTTTCTCGGCCCCGGCACCACCACCGTCTGCGGCCCGCGCGGGCCCGGTCTAAACGCCGCCGGCATGACCACCGCCAACCCAGGACTTTACGGCACCAACCGTCTATTCTGGGGGCCGCAATACATGACCAAGAACATCGATCAGACCTACGCCACCGGGCCTGACTTTGACGATATGGACAATTACGGCCTGTCGCTCACTCTGGACTGGAACATCAGCCCCACCATGGAGCTGAAGTCCATCACCGGCTATCGTCGTCTGAACTGGGACGTAGCGCTGGATACGGACGGCTCGCCGATCGATATCAATCAGGATTCGCAAAAGCAGGCTCAGCACCAGTTTTCTGAGGAAATCCAGATGAACGGCGCCCTGCTTGACGGTCGGCTGAAATACACCAGCGGCATTTACTACTTCAACGAAGGCGGCTTTGAGCATGACTATGTCACCCTGGCCGGCGGCACGCTGCAGATCAACGGTGTTGATACGATCAACACCTCGTCATACGCCGCCTATGTGCACGCCGATTATGCGGTGACGGATAAGCTGAAAATTATCGCCGGCGCGCGCTATTCCGTCGATCACAAGTCGCTGCAGGAAGACCAGTTCGACGGCAACGGCTTTTTCCCGAAGCTTTACGGCTGCTATCCGCTGACGGCTGCGGTGCTGGCCTCAACCGCCTGCACCAAGGCGCCCACGGGCCTACCCGGCGGCGGCTTCCCGGTCCCCGGCAATCCCGAACTTTTCACGCCGGACGTACCAAATTCGCGTGATTTCTACGTCTTCACCCCGACCGTGGGCCTGCAGTACCAGTTCACCTCGTCCCTGATGGCCTACGCGACCTATTCCAAGGGCTATAAGGACGGCGGCTGGACCACGCGCCTGACCAATTACGAGCAGGTTTTGCCGTCCTTCGGGCCGGAAAAGTCCCAGACCTATGAAGCGGGCATTAAGTCCGAATGGTTGCACCGCACCGTCCAATTGAACCTTACGGGCTTTTATACCGACTATAACGGCATTCAGTTGAACTTCCAGGAAGGCCTGTCGCCCACCATCCAGAACGCCGGTAACGCCCTCATTCGTGGGGCGGAGTTCGAAGGCCGCTGGCTCCTTGGCCACGGTTTCTCCATCGCCTCGACGGTGGGCTATACCGATGCGGAATACACCTATCTGGAGCCGGGCCTGAACGGGACCAACACCTGCGTCCAGCCGGACTCCCCCTGCATCACCTTGGGAAGCAAGCTTCCCAAGACGCCAAAGTGGAAAGCCAGCATCAGCCCGGTCTACGATTATAGCCTGCCTGGCGACTCTAAGCTGAGGTTCCGGGTGGATTACACCCACACCTCGTCCATGTTTAACGACGCCTTCAATACCTCGCTGCTGCGTCGCCCGGATACGGACAATCTGAACATGTCCGCCACCTTCATGGCGCCACATGACAAGTACGAAGTGGTCGTCGGCGGCACGAACATCACTGACCAGCGCTTTCTGGTCACCGGCAATGAAGACGCCGCCAGCGGCCTGATCTACGGCACCTACAACCCGCCTGCGGAATGGTACGTAACCTTGCGCGGGAAGTTTTAAAGCCCGAAACAAGTGTCGGGAGCTGCCCCTTCAGTCGGCTCCCGATTTTCAGCCGTTTCTGGCCCATAACAAGTAGGCCTTCATGAGAATGATGGCTCACATTCCGGCAACTATGTAAAAATAAGGCGAAGACTGCACCCATCTTGCGGTGCGGAACGATGTCAGGCTTTGCCGGCGGCCTCGCCCAGAATTTCGGCATTGTGCTCGCCGATATTGGGCGCAAGACGCCGGATTGAGGCCGGCGAATCGCTGAAGTTGACCGGGAATCGCGACGTCTTCACGCGCCCCTCCGTAGGATGATCCCAATCCTGGAAGAACTTGACGGCCTTCAGGTGCGGGTCTTCGAACAGGTCCTGAATATGGTTTACGGGACAGGCCGGAATGTCTGCCGCGTCTAGAATGGCGAGCCATTCCATATTTGTGCGTGTAGGCAGATGCTCGCTCAAGAATCGCCCGACGTCCTCGGCATGACGCGTCCGCGTTTCCTGACTTGCGAACCGTGGATCGGTCGCCAGAAGATCAGGCTCGCCCACGAGTTGGCTGAAACTGCGCCAATGGCGATCCGTATAGACCACGATGGCGAGGTGCCCATCCTTGGTAGGGTAGGGTCCGCGCGTCCGGGACAGGAGTCGTTTATAACCCATCTCGCCTTCTGGCGGGACAAATGCGCCTCCGCCCATATGGTCGGCCAAAACGAACTGGGTCATGGTCTCGAACATCGGGACTTCAATCTGCTGCCCCCGTCCGGTTTGGGCGCGATGATAGAGGGCGGCGGTGATCGCGTTAGCGAGATAAAGGCCGACCACTCGGTCGCAGATATTCACCGGCGCATAGCGTGGGGCGCCATCCACTTGCCCGAACAGACCGGCAATGCCCGACGCCGCCTGCATCAGATCATCATACACCGCCTTGCCTGACGAAGGCCCACCCGCGCCATAGCCCACAGCGGAGCAATAGATGATGTTGGGGCTGACGGCCTTGACGCCGTCATAGTCCAGCCCCAGCCGCTGCAGGCCCTGGGGCCGCACATTGGAGACCAGGACATCGGCCACCGACGCTAAGGACAGGGCGGCGGCCTTGCCTGTAGGCCACTTCAGGTCCAGCGCGACGCTACGCTTATTGCGATTGGCTTGGAGGAAGAGGGGGCCCATGCCCGGCGTGCGAAACGGGCCGACCCACCGCATCGAATCGCCCTCAGGCGTTTCAATCTTGACCACGTCAGCGCCGAGATCACCCAAAATCTGCGTCGCAGACGGCCCCATGACGACAGTGGTCAGGTCAAGCACGCGCACACCGTTGAGGGGGCCGGTAGCTTGCTCCGTCGGCCGAGGCCAAGGATGATCGCTGTCGCTCGCCATGCTTTCCCCCGAGGATCACGTCCATCAGGTTCGCAGGACTTGATCACGCATTTCGAAATATTTTTCGCCCATTCGTATTTGTTGGGGCCCGGCCGACTTGTCAAGGCGCGCTCGCGGTGCACAGGCGGGGCAAAAGGCGTCCTTGGAGCGGCATCGCCAGTTTCGTCATCCGCCACGTTTATGGCCTATGGCGCACATCGCCCACTGCGATCCGCATCCTCGCGCGCAATTTATCCGTCCGAATTCGCTATCACGATTGAAATCCAAATCTCACCTCCTGTAGTTTTGGCCTGTCGCCCTTATGGGAGCGTCAGCCTGGATGGGAGCCGGATGTGAAGCGCGAAGACCTCACCGAAAAGCTGTTGGACATCAAGCGTGAGAAGGGCTGGAGCTGGGCCTATATCGCCGGTGAAATCGGCGGCATGTCGCCCGTTCTGATCACGGCCGCCTGCCTGGGCCAAATGCGCCTACCCAAAGGCCTTTGCGCACGGGCGCAGAAGCTGTTCGGCCTGAGCGAGGTGGAGGCGCGTTTGCTGCATGAGCCGCCTTATCGAGGCTCCATCGCCCAGATGCCGCCGACAGATCCCTTGATCTACCGCTTCTATGAGTTGGTCATGGTCTATGGCACGACCTTCAAGGAGCTGATCCAGGAGGAGTTCGGAGACGGCATCATGTCTGCAATTGATTTCGATATGACGCTTCAGCGCCTGCCCGACCCCAAGGGTGACCGGGTCAAGCTGGAGATGAGCGGCAAGTTCCTGCCCTATCGCTATTACGGCGCCCAGCAAGGTACGCCGGAACTGGGCTATCGCGAAGATTGATGCTCAAGGGGTGTCGCCGCCGGCGGCGCCCCTAATTTGGCCTTTCGTCAGAAATGCGCTAAGACGCCTCAAGTGCGGTCTTAAGCTGCGCCTTGTCCCAACCTGCAAACCTTGGTTTTCCCGCGAAGCCTATCGCTTGCGCGGGCTTTTATGCGTCCCTGACCCGGGCGACGGATCGGGTATCGCCGACGCCGCCGATAGGAATTATCTCAAGCATGTCGCCCGAAGGCCTTCACCCCGCCCTATCCCAGGCGCTCGCCGAGCGCGGCTATAAAACCCTGACGCCGGTGCAGGAAGCCATGTTGAGCCCCGAGGCGCCAGCCAGGGACCTGCTGGTTTCGGCCAAGACGGGCTCTGGCAAGACGGTCGCCTATGGCTTGGCGCTCGCCCCGACGCTCTTAGGCGAGATGGCTGTTCTGCCGCCTGCCGCGGCGCCCTTGGCCCTGGTGATCGCCCCGACGCGGGAATTGGCCTTGCAGGTGCAGCGGGAGTTCGCCTGGCTCTACGCCGCCACGGGCGCCAAGGTCGTCTCCTGTGTCGGCGGCATGGATCCCCGGCGGGAGCAGAGAGCACTGAACGAAGGCGCACATATTGTCGTGGGCACGCCGGGTCGCCTGCGCGATCATATCGAGCGGGGCAATCTGCGCACCGATGCGCTGAAGGCCGTGGTGCTGGACGAGGCCGACGAAATGCTCGACCTCGGCTTTCGCGAGGAGCTGGAGGAAATCCTCGACGCCGCCCCGCCGACGCGCCGGACCCTGCTCTTCTCCGCCACTCTGCCCAAGCCCATTGTGGCGCTGGCCAAGCAGTACCAAAACGACGCCCTGCGCATCGCGGTTGCAGGCGGCGAGTCCTCCCACGTCGATATCGACTATCGCGTGGTGGGCATCGGCCCCAGTGAGATCGAAAGCGCCACGGTCAACATCCTGCGCTTTTTTGAGCCGGGCGCGGCGCTGGTTTTCTGTTCGACGCGGGAGGCGGTGCGTAAGCTGCACGCCAGTCTGGTGGAACGCGGTTTTGACGTAGTGGCCCTGTCCGGCGAGCTGAGTCAGAGTGAGCGGACCCATGCCTTGCAGGCCCTGCGCGACCGCCGGGCCAGGGTCTGCGTCGCCACTGATGTGGCGGCGCGCGGCATTGATATTCCTGATCTTGAGCTTGTCATCCACGCCGACCTGCCCACCGACGCCCAGACCCTGCAGCACAGGTCGGGCCGCACGGGCCGGGCGGGGCGCAAGGGCGTTTGCGTCATCCTCGCCCCCCATCCCCGCCGCCGCCGTGTGGAAATGCTGCTGCGCGCCGCTAATGTCGACGCGCGCTGGGGCGGCGCCCCTTCGGCCGAAGAGATTCGCACCCTGGATCAGACCCGGCTCCTGGCCCAGGTCGGCCCCAGCGAAGAGGTGGCGGAGGAGGATCTGGCCGCCGCCAAGCGCCTGATCGCCGAGCGGAGCGCCGAAGATATCGCCATCGCCCTGGCCCGCCTGAACCGCGCCCGCCTGCCGGCGCCCGAAGATGTGATGGATACCGGCCCCTCGCCTCAGTCGGGGGCTGTCGGGGGTGGACGTGGGGCTACCGAGTCGTCCGGCCCGCATCGCGCCGGTTTTGAAAACAGTCTGTGGTTCAGGATCGATATGGGCCGTAATCGCAATGCCGATCCGCGCTGGCTGCTGCCTATGATCTGCCGTCGTGGCCATATCACCAAGCAGGAGATCGGCGCCATCCGCGTGTATGAACGCGAAAGCCGCTTCGAGATCGCGCGCGAGGCCGCCTCCCGCTTCGCCGCCGCCCTGCGCAAGGCTGAGGATGACGGGGTGCGGATTGAGGCGCTGGAGGATGGCGCGGGCGATCCGGGTCAGGCCCAGCGGCCGGCCCATCGCGGCGGCCCTCCGGGCGCCAAGCGCCGTTTCGCCAACGCGCGCGATGGCGAAAAGCGCGCGCCTTATAAGCCTGGGTTCAAGGCCGGCGGCGCCAAGCCCTACGCCAACGACCGGGCTGAGGCCGCGCCGGCCGGGGCCAAGCCGCCCTTTCGCACCAAACCCAAGGGGGCCAAACCCTATGCCGGCACGCCGAAGGGCAAGCCGCCTACGCGCTGAATATGCCTAATCTAGGCGAATAACGGAGATAAGTCGGCCATAGTCCGACTCGCCCCGGTGAAACCCGCGACGATTGGAGAAGAACAGCGCCTCCTCCGCATAGGTGTCGCGCCACAGGGCCGAGCTCTGGCCAACGCCCGCCTGTTGTAAGCGGTGCAACACAAAGCCAGCCAAGTCGAACTGGCGCTTATCGGCTAAGGCGCCCGGCTTAAAAAACTGCGCCGCGTCCGACTCTTTGGTGGTGAAGGCGTCGAAAAACTCCAGGCCGACCTCATAGCTCTCGACGCCGATACAGGGGCCGACCACAGCCACGATATTGGCCAGCCGTGCGCCCTTCGCCGCCATCGCGTCCACCGTGGCCTGGATCACGCCGCCCAGCGCCCCCTTCCAGCCTGCGTGAGCGGCGGCGACCACGCCTGCACCCGCATCCGCCAGCAGGATGGGCGCACAGTCAGCGGTCAGCACACTGCAGACCAGGCCGGGAACAGCCGTCACCACCGCATCCCCCTCAGGCCGCGCCTCGCCCCAAGGCTGGTCGGCGGGCAAGGCGCAGGCGGAATGGATTTGATAGGGCGTCAACAGTCGTTCAGGTGTTGCGTCGAAGGCCTCAGCGACCCGGCGACGGTTTTCAGCGACGGCATAGGGGTCGTCTTTGGAGCCTCGGCCGGCGTTCAGACTGGCGTAAAGGCCGGCGGAGACGCCGCCCTCTCGCGTGAAAAAGCCATGGCGGACGCCCGGTAGAGCGGCAAGGCTGGGGGCTGAGATGAAGGGCGGGGTCATGGCGGGCCTTCAAAGCCTGGAACACTCAGCCCCTTCTGGTGGATTGAGAGCGCCTTGAACAGGCTCCCCATCTTATCCTCGTCGACGAGGCGCGAAAGCTGGCGCGCGATCATCTCCGCCTGGCCCGGCCGCCCCCGTGCCAGCGAGGCTGCGCACAAGGCCTGCGCCCGTTCTACAATGCCAAGGGCTTGCAGCAAGGCGCGCTGGGTGACGATCGGCGTGGTCTCCGAGCCCGCCGCCTGCGCCGCCGCCGCGACGGCCGGAAAGTCGGCGTGGACGGTCAGATCAGCCGTTCCGGGCTCCACCAGGGGCGAGACTTTTTGATGGCGGCGGAGCGCCTGCAAGGTGTCGCCAAAGTCGGGCCGATCGCGACCATAATCGATCAGCAGCGCCGCGCCGCCATCTTTATCAATGCGGGCGCCCAGCTCCGACCCCAGCGCCGCCTGGCCGGGCGCGACCTCGAACACCGCGCCTAGCGGGGTGTCAATGAAGGCGGGCGGCGAAAATCTACCCGGCATCGGCGCGAGGCCGAAGATAAGGTCGCCCGCTTCATTCAGCCCGATACGCCGCTCGGCCCAGCCGCTTTCAAGGCGAACGAACTGGCGGGCGGGCAGGCAGTCCAGCACCTCATTGGCCACAAGCAGGATCGGCGCGCCTTCCTCTACGTCGACCAACCCGCTGACCCAGTGAGGCATTAGGCCGTACAGGCGCGGCGGCGTAAGTTGCGCGGCCTGGACGGCCCTGAGCGGCATGCTAGGCTCTACCAGCCAAAGCTCGGCCGCCGCCAGAAAGTCCGGCGCACGGGATACGGCGCGAAGAGCGTCTGCCATGAGTTCGCCGCCGCCAGGTCCAATCTCCACCAGACGGATAGCGCGGGGTCGACCCAGCCGCTCCCAGGTTTCCAACAGCCAAAGGCCGATCAACTCGCCGAACATCTGCGACACCATCGGCGCGGTGATGAAGTCGCCGCCAGGCCCAAGCTTTGGGCGCGTGGCGTAATAGCCATCCACCGGATCGTGCAGGCAGGCGGTCATGAAGGCCGAGACGGTGATGGGCCCCTCATGCGCGATTTGCAGCTTAAGCCGGTCGGCTAGGCTCAACGGCAGATTCCGGGGGGTCGGCGGCGTCTGGCCGGGTTTCAAGGGCGGCCGGTCTTAGGGCGTGGAGGATTAGGCCCGCGCCGATCAAGACCATAGGTATCGAGAGCATGATCCCCATGGTCAGGCCAAATGGGAAGTGGGGCATGTCCCGATCCGGTTCACGCACGTTTTCCAGGGCGATACGGAACAGGCCATAAAAGGTCAGAAATAGGCCGGTGATCATCCCCCGTCGCGGCAGCAGCTTCATCACATGGGTGGCGAGCAACAGGATGACGAACAAGGTCAACCCTTCAAGCCCCGCCTCATAAAGCTGGCTGGGATGGCGCGGCTCATCGCCCGCACGTGGAAAGATGATGCCCCAGGGCAGATGGGTGGGTCGTCCCCACAACTCGCCATTGATGAAGTTGGCGATGCGGCCAAAGAACAGGCCGATGGGCACGCAGGGCGCCGTCAGGTCTCCTAGCCGCAGAACATCCACCTTGTTAAGGCGGGCGAACAACAGAAGGCCGATACTGACGCCGATCAGGCCTCCGTGGAAGGACATGCCCCCATGCCAGGCCTTGAACACCTCCAAAGGGTCGGTCCAGAGCACTGAGGTGTTGTAGAACAGGATAGAGCCCAGACGCCCTCCCGCCACCACGCCTACGGCGACATAGACAACCAGATCGTCGATCTGATGCGCCGTTAGGGTCGGCGTCATGCCGCGCCAGATACGCGTGTTGCGCACCAAAAGGACGCCATAGCGCCAGCCCAGGAGAATGCCCGCCATATAGGCCAGTGCGTACCAACGCAAAGCGAAGGGTCCGATATGCAAAAGCACCGGATCGAAGTGAGGAAAGGGCACGGCGCTCTCATCTCAAAAGTTTAGGGCGGGATCGGCGCGAAGAACCGGTATCCAACTCTTCGCATCCCGCTCCGGTGATTTAGCAGGCTCGTCCCATCGCGTCGCCCCCAACCGGCGCCTCAGCCCCAAGATGTGACTCGACCACTTTCCGCCGCCGCAAAAAAAGTGCTAACCCTGCTGCCCAGCCCGGATGGGCCCGTAGCTCAATGGTTAGAGCCGACCGCTCATAACGGTCTGGTTGGGGGTTCGAGTCCCTCCGGGCCTACCAATTTTGAAAAATCTTTAAAGACAGATATATAAACCCTATCAAGCGACATATTCCGTATTTGATGCGCTTCTAAACGAACCTCGCAAATTTTCCTTCAGTTGTTAAGTCCGACGGCGCAGTGGTTGGCCCGGCGCTTAGCTTACATGGGCTTTGTAATTTTGCGGTAACATCGAGATTGACCAGGGCCTCAATGATCCTCAGGCGATAGCGACCGGCATAACCGACGTCGAAGGGCGTAAGCCGCGCAAGACCTACGCCCAGTTTAAGTCTCTTATCTGAGTCGGGTGTATTGACCTGCGCAGCATCAATCTTTTTTCTATAATTTTGCCGTATTAGTTTCAATAACGCGCCAAAAAGCGTGTCAATAGAATATTAATGCGGCGCTAAAATGAAAAAATCAATTAATCTGACAGCCCCTGCCTTAAGATTTGCTTCACGCCGCCTGAAGGAGAGCTTAATCTCTAGGCTAGCTTATATAATTAAGCGAGTCTGCACGTCTCTGGGCCGACGCGGGCCGATCATTATCGGCCTGGCCTGTGGCCTTAGCCTGACCGGCGCGGCGTCCATCGCCTGTGCGGATGCGTTGGCGACGCCGAGTATGACCGCCCCCCTGGCCGCCAATCAAAGTCCGGCGGCTTATGACGTCGGCGCGCTCGGCAAGGTCTATGTAACTGGCCAGGCGACGTTCTTAGGCATGACCCAAACCAGTCGATCAGCTTCACCCTATTCTGGAAATAGCGCGAGCCTTTTGGACGTCGGCAATGGTCAGATCGAGTTGCAGACGACGACGGGACCCGTCCAGTTTTATGTACAACTCGGCGCCTACGCCATGCCGACTTTGGGGGCGCCTTATGTGTCCGTCGGTCGGACGACGACACAAACCTTCGGCCCAGCTCCTGTGGCCTATCTTAAGCTGGCGCCGACTCCAGATGTCTCAATCCAACTCGGCGCCCTGCCGACCCTGATCGGCGCTGAGTATACGTTCACCTTTCAAAACATGAACATAGAGCGGGGCCTGCTTTGGAACCAGGAGCCGGCGACGAGCCGGGGGGTGCAGATCAACTACAGCCACGGCCCCGTGCTTGTGTCGGCCTCCTTGAATGACGGCTTTTATTCGGGACATTATAGCTGGGCGTCCGGCTTGGCGTCCTACGCCATCGACGCCGCCAGCACCCTCGTCGTTGCGGGCGGGGCCAGCGTCACGCCTGTCCGAACCTCCAGCTATGTGACGCCGCTGGCCCAGAACAATGGCGGCTTGGTCAACCTGATCTATTCCTATTCGAAGGGGCCGCTTTCGATTAATCCCTATCTGCAATTCACGCGGGTGAACGCCGATCCGGCCCTGGGCCTGATGACGTCAGCCTCAACATCAAGCGGCGCCGTCCTGGCGAAATATAGCTTCACGCCGGAATTTAGCCTGGCGGCTCGGACGGAATATATTCGAAGCACGAGTGGCGTTTGCGCCACGCCGGCCCTTTGCGCGCCCACGACGGTCCTGTTCGGCGCCCGGAGCGCCGCCTGGTCCTACACTTTGACGCCCACCTATCAAAAGGGACGCTATTTCGCCCGGGCAGAGGTCTCCTCTACCCGGATCTCGGCGCTGAGCGGGGGCGACGGCTTCGGCCTGAGCGGACGTAACGCCGGTCAGACCCGAGCGCTTATTGAATGCGGCGTCCTGCTGTAGACGGTTCAAAGCCGAGGCGACGCTTACACGCGGACGGCGCCGGTCGCTGGTATGAAATGTGAACACAACTCCTCAAAGCGGGCCAAAGCGAGACATTGCTTGGCCCAACGCCCGGCTCGCCTTACATCTAGACGGCCGGTCAGCCGCATTGAGGGGAGCCGAAAATGGCCAGGTTTGATCTTCATCTCCGCCTTGGTTTGATTTTGCCGGCGATCGGCCTCGCCTTCGCCGTTCCTGCGGCCGCTGCGGAACCGAGCCGACTATCGACACAGCAGGGCGCAGAATTTGTCTGCCATGGCGTCGCCACCCAGACCTGCCATTTCGCCATAATTCCTGAAACCGGGGCGCGAACCGACTTCGCGTTGACCAGCGGCCAAACGCGTCGCCTGTCCAATATCGCTGTCGGCGTGGATCGTTATATGGTCTCGGTCAACTTCCCCCCGCCCGAAAGTCCGTCCGCGTGTTCACGCGTCCCTGTGGCGGGAAAACGCAGCGCTTGGTGCAAGCTGTCCGCCGTCGCCGCTCAAGACAACGATTAGAGCCCATCGTCCTCTCGCACTCTGAAATCGGGCGTAGATCCAACAGGAGTAGGGTTAAAACGCATAGTTTTCGGAACCGCATCCCATGCCTGAAGCTCTGAAACCCCTTACGGCCTTGCGCTTTTTCGCCGCTTTATGGGTGGTCGCTTACGCCGCTTGGCCGTCTTTAGGCCTCGCGACGCCAGTTTGGGTCGCCAAAGGCTATCTGGGTGTTGATCTATTCTTTTGCCTATCAGGTTTTATTCTGTGCCACGTCTATGTGCGGCAGATCCGCGACGGCCAGTTCCAATATGGGTCATTTCTATGGGCGCGCCTGGCCAGAATTTATCCCGTGCACCTCGTCACGCTGATCGGGCTTGGGGCGATGGTCATGTTGGGAGAAGCCTTCGGTGAGAAGTCTACGGGAAATGTGGTCGTCTGGTCGTCGCTGCCCGCGCAACTCAGCTTGACGCAGGCCTGGGGCGCCTCGCCCCTGGGCGGTTGGAATCATCCCTCCTGGTCGATTTCGGCGGAATGGTTCGCCTATCTCTGCTTTCCCCTGTTCGCCGGCGTAGCCTTGGCGATGAGGGCGCGACCTGGCCTGATGGCCTTGGCGGCCTTGGTCATCCTGGCTTCGACCGCAACCCTCTTTCAGGCCGTTTCGGGGCAGAGCCTCACACACGCGACCATCGCCTGGGGCGCGCTCAGGATTATGCCCAGTTTCTTGTTAGGTTGCGCTGTTTATCAGGTCTGGGCGTCGAAACCCGCCTGGCCGTCAGCGGTCGCCTTATCCGCAGTTTTGGCGAGCGTTGTTTTGATCGGGTCCGGCATAAGTTTCGGCGCGCCGGATTGGAGCCTTATCCCCCTGTTCGGCGTCTTGATTTTCGGTCTGGCGGGGTTGGCCCGTTTAGGCGAAGGGGGCGGCCTGTCTTCAGTCCTCGTCTATCTCGGCGAGGCGAGCTTCTCATTTTATATGCTGCACGTGCCTTGGACCTTGGCCTATGACCGCGCCGCTCATTGGGCCTTTCATCTGGAAGGCCAGGCGTTGCCGTTGCGCCTTTGGCTGTTCAGCCTGCTCGGCTTGCAGATCTCTGCTCTTGCGCTTCACGGCTTGATTGAACGCCCGGCGCGCAGTTTTTTGCGACGGCATGGACCCACGGGTCTGAACGCCGCCTTTCGACATGGCTTTGGTCTGATCCTAAGACAGGTCTCACGTCGGGGTGTGGCTGTTTAGGTTGCTCCGCGCGTCGCCGTGGTGCGAACAAAAGGGGTGAGCGTCAAGTCGGCTCAAGTTGGCCGGTCGCCACCACAGGCCCCGTCGGCTGACCCGTGGGCGATCCGCCGATCGGCTCCATGGACATGGCCAGGACGACGCCCGAAGGTCCGCCTAAGCGGACTTTCGGACTCAATTGCACGGATCGTTTGAAGGCCGCAAGACCCAGAGGAATGGGTTTGCCGCCCGTAGGAATCAACCATAGCTCCGGCGAGCGTCCGGGCGCGGCCGTCACGGTCGCCGGCGTCACCACCAGGACATGACGGTCCGGATCGACCATGGCCACAAACACGGTCGGACCCTGAGCTCCGATCAGGCGGGCGGTCATGACCGGCTGTGCAGCCGGGGGGGACGCGGGTGGCGTTGCAGCGGCCGTCAGCACGCCGGCGGTCGGCGGGGCAGAGCGGGGCCAGGCCGCGACCAGGGCCAGACAGGCGGCGAGGGCTGCGAACCCTGCCGCAGCGCCGCGCCAAACCGCCAGGCTTCGGCGCAGGCGCAGTTCAATCACCGAACCTGACTGATCCAATCGAGACAAAACGCCCGGCCACACCGTGGCCGACGGCACGGCCGGCGCAGCGGTCGAAGCCAGGCCTGCGAGCCTCGTCTCCCAGCCTTCGACCGCCATGGCGAAGCCGGCGTCCATGCGCCGACGCAAATCCAGTTCCGCCGCCTCCGCGCCGTCGTTCAGCCCCAGCGCACATTCGGCTGCGGCGAGGTCGAACGCCTCACGATCTTCGGGTGCTATCGGTGATGTCATTGGTCTAAACACGTCCGCAGGCGCAACAGCGACCTGCGTATCCAGCTTTTCATTGTGCCCAGCGGCACGGCGGCGGCCTCCGCCAAGGTTTGGTAGGTATGGCCGCCGAAAAAGGCGCTGCGGACATAGGCGGCGTGGTCCGGTTCAAGTTGATTAAGGCAATGCGCCAGCCGGCGCTGAATCTCGTCTCGCTCCAGCCCGGCCTCCGCCCCTTCTGACGTATCGGCAGTTTCCGCAGCGAGTTCCAGCGGGCGCGACAAGTGCGCCTTGCTAGCCCTAATGCGGTCTATGGCGCGGTTCCGCGCCAGCGCCACCAGCCAGGTGATGGGGCTAACACCGCGCGCAGGATCGAACGTTCCTGCGCGTCGCCAAACCGTGACATACACCTCTTGCAACACGTCCTCGGCTTCGTTCCTGTCCTTCAAGATACGCAGGCAAACGCCCAATAGTTTCGCAGACGTCTGATCATACACGCGCCGCAGCGCCGCTCGATCTCCCTCAGCGACGCGAGCCAGGGCGGAGACCAGCGCCTGACGATCAAAGTCTCCATCCACGAAGCCAAAGCCCTATTCTATACCGAGCCCTGCTCGTCATCCCTGTCTATACCCCTCGCAGCGCGCGGCCAAGCCTGGGGCGCAATAGCCTTGGGCGCGATAAGGCAAGGCGACGCGTCGGCGTCGGCGACATGTTACGGTAAAGCGGCGTTGCTAAGATGAATATCTACTTTAGCGCTCTGCCATTTGAGCGCGCCGCCGAAGGATGAATTGCTGACATGGGTCACGTGGCGCG
>Ga0116226_10001699_pt1 | contig 19137 bp, 8 predicted proteins | sample S1TSphfallax_FD_89692 | JGI IMG/M metagenome (GOLD analysis project Ga0116226, IMG submission 89692) | Host-associated microbial communities from peat moss isolated from Minnesota, USA - S1T2_Fa - Sphagnum fallax MG | ecosystem: Host-associated > Plants > Peat moss > Unclassified | place: USA... | reverse complement strand
TTGCTATTTAGGTGTGATTATAAATGCCACATTGTTTTGTACACAATGGGACTCATTTTGAGGTTATATACATCAATATGTACATAATGCAATTGATTGGTATGAAAAATTCATAAAACTATAAGAGCTACAAACCTTTGAAATTGAAAATTAAGATTTGTAATGATGCCAACATTAAGTGAATGGATTTTGATTTGGGTCTGCATTAGATTTCAAAACTTGTTAGGCACTTGGTTTTAACTAGAAAATGTAAAGAAAGAAAAATTAAATGGTTTAAATTCATATCTAATAAAGTTTATTACCTATGGACTTTTATTTTTTGAAAAACTCCATATATTTTTCAAAAGTTCATTTCATTTTTTGAAAAATAAAATTGAGTTGAAATTTTACAAACATTATTTAATCAAGGAGCTCTAGAAGGGTAAACATTTTAATGATTTTTTTCCTTAGAATTGATGCATTGTTGTTACTTTACTACAAAAATAATTTCAAGGCTAAAAAAAATGACAAAGGAAATGGACTTTCAAATTAATAAACTATTGCCGCTTTTTGGTCCACCCCCATTTACCTAAAGGTGTTTATAAATTTGAATGATCATGAACAATGATGTAAATGTAGCTATAAAGCAAGGGCCACAACCAATTGAATAGACATGTGTCATGCATTTTAATAGTTGTCATCTAATTTTTGTATTCTTGTATTTGCATCAAGTTTTTCACATACACATTTATTGTTAATATTTTTAATTCCAAGGTAGTTAATTTTTCTACTTTATTCATGTATGATGTGCAATATGTAGCAATTACATATGGATGAAGTATAAGATGTCAATATTTGCAGACCAAATGTGTAAAAATTTTGTGTTGAATTTTTTTGTTCACATAGTATTCAAAGATCTTTCCAAAAACATTTGAAGCATTTTCAATTATTCCATGAAGACTAACATATTAGTTTCATTATATAGATCAAAATGTTCCAAGAACTTGTCAAATGTTAGGTTTGAATGATTGCCCATTCTGCTTAGAAATGTAATTATATCAATGATTTTCCTTTTGAAAAAACTTTTTTATTTTATGAATAATTTCATTTTTTCATAAATGATTGAATCAATTTTTTTTGCACAGGAAGTAAGGGATAATGGAATATGCCAATAAGTTTCTTTTTCCTACATGTGTGTGATTGGTAGTGATATGAACATCTTGTAATTACTCCTCAAAGAAATGATTATTACACAATATATATCTATCTACAAAGGTTTCAATATTTTCATGGAAAATTATTTTTTGGGTTGGTGAGTCTTCTATCCATCTCAATACATGATCATGTTCATCTCTTCTATTTGCAATTTGGTCATAAAAAAAAGATCCTTTACTTTCCCCAATATTGAAAGACCTTTCTTAATTAATTCCCTAAATGAAAAATTGTGACAATTGTAATATAAAGTACATGTGACAATATTGAATTATATGAAATCAACAATATGTGTTGATTCTAATGAATCAAAATTAATTGGTAGGTTTAAATGTTCATGATTAAGTTGAAACAAAGTTTGTAATATTGATTCCCATAAATTTTATGTAGTAGTTAATGTAAGAAAAAACATTGGTGAACCCAATTATCTAATTATTATACCAAACAAGGTTTTACACATACCTTCAATATAATTTAAGGACAAAATTTGTAAACTTTCCAAATCACAAAGCCATTATAAGATTCAAACATTTGGTCAAGATTTTGTTTATATTTGAGATGTTTAGATCTTGTTCAATGTTCTTTCACATAACTTTCCTTTTCTTATGCAAATCTAACTAAAATCATTGATTTTTTGAATATATATTTTGATTTCTTTGAAAAATATGTTAGATAAATTTGTAGCAAAATCATGCAATTTACATAACAATTTTCAATTTAACAATTTGTTGATATGAAAAACATTCACTAATGTATGCAGGTCAAGGTTAAAGTAATGCAAGGAAATTCAATTTTTCATTATGTTCATCGTTGAAGAGTCCAAGTGGATGGTGAATATGGGTTGGAGCTATGTTTGTTAGACATGGTCATAGTCTACAATTTTTTATAATGTCAAAAAATAATATTGATGTATTTGTAGGGGTATCATCTTTAGATTCTTCAAACCTGTCATTAAGGTCATTGTTTGTATTCAATTCCACACTATCACATGGAATTTTTTCATTTTCTTCAATTGTTTATGAATAACAAATATGTATTATATGTAATTTTTCATACAAAGGTGTTTTCATAAAGTCATATAAAATTAACGTATTTGTATAAACATTGTTAGCCATGTATGGTGATTTGGTTTTTAATCAAAATTTAAAATATATTCCTATAGTTGAATTGTGATAAAATAATCTAAATGAAATGGATCATGTTTCATCAATGTTAGCATGCTACCATTCAATTTGTATTGTGCATATCCATGTAGTTTATACCATTTATTGCAAAAGTTAAACATGATGAACTCAACCTCTTCAAGTGTCATAAAAGATTTAACAAAATTGATGGTTGAGCTTTAAGAAAATTGTATTGACACTTGGGACATTTTTTCCCCTTTTATTAATCAATGAAAGACATGCATCACAAATATAAAAGATGTATTCAAAGGATTATGTCACATGAATGTTTTAAAAGGTCATAATTTCACTTGGGCTCCACGTTGTTACACACTACTAGTGATGATGAAATGACCTAAGAAAAAACAAAATTACATTTGAAAACTTTGTTATTTTCAGATATATATAGGATTTGAAATTGTACAAAATACCACCCAATTATCATCCAAGGGGAGATTTAATCAGCCAACCCTATTGATAATTCATTGAAAATTTGGAAGCAATTAGGGTGGATAAACATTAAATCAGCTAAGCAAAGTGGGGATTAAATCAAGGGAAAAGTTTTTATTGGAAACTAGATTAATTTCAAAGAAAAAAAAAATGTGAATCTCTTGAAATAATCTCAACATATTCAAATGAAATAACATATATTCAAGTTTGTATGAAATTACGTGTAAACATGTGTATGAAATTGGAAAGACACAAATATTCAATTTTTTTTTGAAAGGACCCAGTTTGGAATTGTCTTTTTTATGACCTACGACTATAGCCCATCCCACCTAAACCAACTCCAATGAAATCATTGTCATTGGAATTAAGTAAAAGATTTAAAATATTGTTAATTTGTTTATAGAAACACAATATGTCATAGCATAAACATGGATAAATTGTACATCCAATATTTGTTTGAGATTATAGGTAATTTGATATTTTAAATGTTTTCAAGGAAATTTGCTAAAGAGGAAGTTGAAACCTTGTTTTTTATATCAAGAATGTTTTTTAAAATCTATTTCATATGAATCATGTTTTTAAAAAATGATGTGTTCAACATGTGGGAAATGAGTTCAAAATAATCTTTCTTTGAATACATATGATTTCTAGTCTTTTTGGTGATTTTCAAACATGGATAACAAAATGTGATCATAATTAAACTAATCAAAAGAGTAACATGTTTTGTTTTTTTAGTCAAGTTGAGTATTGATATGTGGATTAGTTTGGAACATAATATTAGAATGGTTTTCATTGGTATGTATGGACATTTGTTTAATAATCTGGAATTTTGATTTTAATAGTTGTATATGTTTAACCATATAGGGAAATGTTAATCCTAACAATGGTTCACATAAATGAAAATATAATTTCTTTCTCTCGATGTGGATTTTGAAGTTGAATTAAAATATCATAAATAACTAAATTGAATTTCTTAAGTTATTGAAACCTTGATGTTTTTGCTAGAATTGAAGCCATTTTACAATAATGATGACATCTAATAATTTATAAATATTTATAAGGATTTGTGAGAAATTTGTGAAAGCCATGTGAAAGATTGAAAAATATGATTCAAAATGCCTTGTAACAAACTTGAAAATTTAAGGATTAAGAAGTAAGACTAAAAGGTAAACCTAGAAAGGATTGGTGAAAAACTTGAAAATGAATTTTCAAAGGTAACACTTGAAAGGACTTCATGATTTGAAAAGTACAATTGAAAAATATGATTGAAATGCAAGATTAAAAAAAAGATTGAAATAGAATTAGGAAATAGGACTTGAAAATCATTTTGAAGAACTAAAAATTCAAACTTAAAATGAATTGGAAAGGATTTGAAAATTATATTTGAAAAACTCAAAATTATATTAGAAAACTTGATTTTTTAGGGATTAAAAAAAAATCAAGAATTGGCCCAAAAAAATCTAGAAAATTAAAATTTGTACAAAACATTGCAACATATATATGAGTGTGCACATAAATTTTCACAATACAAAAGGAGAGGGAAATACATATTATTATTATTTTAAAGTATGATGTATAGTTCCATAAACTTGAAGGAAATCAAACTTTAAAAGTTTTAGATGCTCACAATGCATCATCATCTTTGTCAATTGATTTCCTATTTCCTTTGTCATTGACTTAAAATTTTTCAAAAGAAAAAAACAAGGTTAAAAGAAAAATGAACTTGATGTAGGTGTGCATGGAAATGGTCCATGATTAATAGGATATTGTGTTGAAAAAGTGGTAAGCCCAAATGAAGGGTCCCAATGGTTTTCAAATTTGGCAATGAAAGAAATGGGGGTCAACCAAAACTCATCTCACAAAAGAATGGTTGAAAGAAGTAAAATTTGATCAATTTTGAAACAATTGAGAAATCCTTCTTTCATTTCAATGATTACTTCCAACCATTCACCTTGAATGAATTTTGTTGTTTGCTATTGAATGTGTTTCTCCCTAACCAACTTTTTGCACTTTGTGGATTGATAATTGACATGCATAATAATATGAACTAACTAGTGAATATGAAAGTTATATTGAACAATTGATGAGTTTTGCAAACCCTTTTAAAAGTCGGTTCAATTGGGCTTACAATTGATATTTTCCCCACAATTTGCAAGGTTTATCCAAAAAAATAGAAGATATGGGTCCTTTAAACAAAATCAATATGGACAAAAACTAAAGATTTTTTTTAAAATGTCAAAATATACCTCTCTTATGGGCAAAACAATTGCATTGTTGATGTCATTATGAAAATGTAATTAATATTGATTTCATTAATCATTTGCTAATGTTGACGCAATTATATAAATTGGTTCAATTCACAAAGATTGTTATCCATGACTAATAGATACAACTTTTTTAATAAGATCATCACAAGTTTTCTTGCAATAAATGTTCATTGTATCATTTGGTATACATGATGAAATCTTGCAATAAACATTGCAATGTCATGGTTCTATTTTATCAAACCATCTTTAACCAAAATCTATTAATAGTGATTAAACTCACTTATGATACCCAAGACAACAACACAATGGGTTGCAGAAGACCACAATTCAGAAAATTTATTTCAAATTTATTAATGTTGGGCTCATGGTAAATTTTAGGAATAAGTGGAGGATCAAAAGGGCAATATTGATAATAATAGTGGTAGAGTGCATTTTGATGACATATTGCATGTCACATTTTTTCAATTGTTTCATTACTACAAAAAAATGTTTTTATGTTGATTTTTTGACTAATTTTAGTCATATTAGACATTTGACAAAAAAAGTTTTAGTCAAAACATAAAATTGTTTTTACATAAATTTGACTAAGTTCATTTTGATTGACATGATTAAAAATGACTAAAGATATTAGTTGAAGTGGTAGTTGTCTAAAATTATTAAGATGACTAAAACTTTTAGTTGATATGGAAATATTAAATTAATATTTACTAATAATAATAATAATCATCATCATCATTTTTTTGATTTTTTGGGATTAAACTAAGAAAAAATACAAAACATTGTAACTTAACGATGTGATTTAATTATTATTTTAAAGTAGATTCCAAATTATAGTTTGGTGAACCCATGACATGTCATCATGTTGATGCCATGATCACAACATGTTCAAAGAACCCTCACCTTTTTTTGTCATAACCCAACCCTTTACTGTCCAACCACCACCTCCCGTGCTAATATAAATTATTGTCACAAAATATATAAATACATACACCTTTTTAATATTGTGCATTATAACCATATTATATAATAAAAGAGTTGCACAATAAAAACGATTTCATTATGCACATATGCAATATCATTATTCAATTCAATTAATTTCTAATTTACTAATTATAATGAAATTTCTAGTGCCTTTTAATTTAAAATCTTAATGTGTATTACATGAATTTAAAATATAATTAATTAAAATATTCAATTAATTGAATTATATAAAATTCCAAATTCCAAATCTTAAAGCACTACATTTATATTCCACATGAGTGCCATATATTCCACATGCCTTACATAATGTTTGTTTTCATTAATTTTTATTTTTTTAATCAAATCAAACATAGTCAATCATTTCAAACAAATGAACTTGATTTTACAATCATAGTAATCATGACACTACTAATGTAAAAATCATGCTTTTGTAATAGTGTTTTGCTAATTTTGGATGAACACCAAAGTTTTTCACTCTTATGAGGTTTCATCCTTGCATCATGTTCCACAAATGGAAATGAAATATTGAATATATGATAATGGTAAAATGTTCAATATTTTATTTATTTTTTGAAATTTATGATGTCGATGAAGTAATGGTCATACATAAAATGATGTGGCCAAATTTGATGATAAAAAATAATTAAATAAAAGATAAACAAATAGTAGTTGCAAGATAAGGTGGTTTCCTTTTTGTGTTCACATTGAACTTTTTGTAGAGTGTGATTTATCCAAATCACATAAACATATGGTAAACTCCTCAATGTGGCATTTTTTTATGGATTAAAATTTCATCTGTGAATAAAAATTTGTACATAATAATGAAATTCAATAAATATAATTACCAAACATATAATAATTTGAACTTTTAAGTGAAATCATGAATTGTGGTCTCAAATTTGCATGAAGATTTCAAATGTCTTATAAGGAGTTAATATGTGATACATGTTCAAAAGAAAACATGAATTTCAAGAAATATTACAAAAAATTGAACCAACAAATAACTATGGATTTTTTAATGATTAAATTGGATTTTATTTTCAAGAGTCCTTATCAATATGTCCTTTTTTGTTGGATTGATGTTTCGTCACTAAAATGTATGCCTTTAAGTTGTTTAGTTGGGTTTTTGTTCATTTGAACTTTGTTAAATTGTTACACTACAACAAAAAATTCCCTTTTCAACCAAGTGAAACATCTTAACACAAGTGTTTCACCTAATAAAATTTTTAAAATAATGTTAATCATCACATAATTTGCACATAAATTTTGGTTTATTTATTTATTCCATTTTGTTGTTAAAATATGAACTTTTGAAAGTGTTGCATTTGCCAAAATGGATTATGCAAAAATGGTAAACACAACACTTTCAAAAGCTCATAAATTGCAAAGGATTTTCTAAAATTTAATTACAATAATAGGGTTATGTGATGGAGACATGAAAAGCAAAATGTAGGTGAATTTTGGCAAACTTTTCATGACCTTTTCCAATGAAGGGGACTTGGAGCTAGGTATTTTTCATGTGGAAGGTTGCATTCATTTGTTTTGGGTTTTCATTTTTTTGTTATACCTATATAAGTGAACCACAACTATAGGTAACAATTTAGACTCCTCACAAAAGGTTCATTCATAATAAAAGGACCACTACCCACCCCCTTGGGCTACTTAAAAATGATTACTTAATCTAGGATATTCTCATAATATTATATATACATATATAATTTTATGTTAAAGTTCATATTAAAAATTTGCCAAAAATGTCATTTTCAAATCTTTTCAAATCATTTAAACAAGTCATTTAAGTACGAAAAACAATGTACAATTGTTTTTGGTTTAAAAAAAATTTTCAATGGATTGATTTCAAATTTATTCACATGTTCACATGATACATTATGAATGTTAGTATATAAATAAATCCAAAAATTTGAACACCAACTTAAATTAAAATTTTAAAATATGAAATATTAAGCATTGATTACACTTGGACATGGTAATTTTATTGCAAACTCACCCAAAATGGAAAGTATGAACATTTGTTTTAGGGAGAGAACATCAACAATCAAACCATTTGAACATCTTAGAATATGTACACAATAAAACATTATACAAGTGATGATATAGTAAAAGCCCCACAAAATTTTTGATGATTTAAAAAAAAATGAATTCTTTCTAATTTGGAAAAATAAATCAAGTAATATAATTGGGTTTCAATTTTTTCCCTTGCCCAAAAAGGCCTTACAAATAACCCCAAGTCCAAAGAAAGGGTCTTCGTTTTAAAATGCCTAAGATGTTTTTTTAAAGTGGTAGTAATTTCTGTAGGTAAATTTTCACAAAATTTTCATGGCAATTTTGAGAAAGGGGAACTTAGACTCGAGTGATTTCCATGTGGAGGTCTTTTACCAACTTTTGGGTTCTAACAACAAGTGTTTTTGACTATGTGTGTGACCTCAACTCTTGATGTGATTGCCCCTTCATTGTTAAGTCTTGATAACAACTCGTACTTACATGTGATAAGATATAACCACGACTTGTTCGATGTTGGAAACTTTTGGTTTTGCATGTGCCCTTTCAAACCACATGTTTTCCATGTGCGAACAATCTAGTGTGAATAATTTCAAATATAAAAGGGTTGGTAGCAATTTGAAATACCTTAAAGTTGTTGACAACAAAGGAAGGGTCCATGTTCACACTATGAATGTATAGTTGGTGCAAAGTTTTGCAACCCCTTGAAGAAATGGGAGGGGGGGGCTTCCATCAACAACAATCTAAAAATTAAATTGTAAAATAAAACCTCCAAGATGACCCCAACAAAATAACTCATAATAATAAAAACACATAGTAATGGAAATGAAAAAATTACAACATTTTAACAATTGAAGTTGAAAATTTTGTTATTATGTAGTTTTCATTTCTACCATCTTAATGGTCTTTTTAATAAGAAGCCACCAAAGTGGCTTATATTTCTATGGCCTTTGTCATTTTTCAAAGGCTTGAAGTCATTGCCCTCCCATATTTTGTGGACGTGTGTTCCTCCTCTAGAATGATGTGGAATCACAACTTTTCCATATTTTATGTGTATTATTCACATGAATAGTGCATGTGAAGCTTCCACACCAAGCTTTGAAACTCCACATGTATTGTTATAGTTTTGGTAAGAATACTATGAATCAAAGTGTAGATTTAAATATTGAAATGTAATTTTTGTTGTGAATAAAATGATAGTTTCAATGGCTTGTAATTTCTTATAAGCAATGAAACAAAATGTGTGGATACTATGGAATAAGAGCACCATGGCTAATGGTGAAGAAGTAAAGTTCAAGAAACATCTTTGTAATGATGATCCAAAAAACAAACAAGATGCTATCAACTTGTTGAACAAGTTGGAAGTGGACTTTGGAGTTTGTTACCCAAGCAACAATTGTGAGATTGTGAATTGGAAAGCAAAGAATGTTATGGTGAAATTGAAAACCAAGTTGTTTCTAATAATTTTATGATAATATTTTTCCTCAAATTTGTAGTTTTATTAATTAATTTAATTTAATTTAATTTTTTTTCAAATGGTCTTGGATTGTCTTTTGTCATCTCCATTTCTTTGTGTTTCATAACACCATTTAAGGATGAAATAATGCTCAAATTTTTAGAGATAGAAAGAAAAAGGATTTTTTTTTGTTTTGGGTTTGAAATTGTTGTGCAATCTTATGTAGCATGTAATTTTTTGTCACTTGTTTGTTTATGTTTTTTTTTTCTATGAATCAAAGGAAAATTGATGGATTCATTGGTTGGTTTATTATATGCAAATAGTAATTACAATGTATGTGCATTGTGAGGTTCGACACGACATGATTTTTTCTCATTGTTGCTTCAAACTATTGTTACTACAATTCTTAATTCTCAATACCTCTTCTTTGCTTGCTTGTTTCTTTAAACTATTATTGCATTTTTCAATTTCACAATTGGTTTCATATGAAAAAAAATTCAAATTCATTTTTTGAGCTTTGAAAAACAAACAATATTTCAGATTCATACAAAAGTTTGAAAGTCATTACATGTTTACAAACATTTATGAATTCTATTTGGTTTGAAAGTTTTGTAAGTTGTTTTGAATCTATTTGATTTCTCTTAGGGTGTTATTTCAACAATGGAAGAGTCTCTTGATTTATCTTTCTTTGAATGTGATGGAGGCCCAATATTATGTAATGTTCAACCTTGAATTGTTCTAACAATTGAATTGATCCAAACCCAAATGTCATTCCAACTAAGCTATTATTCCACAATTATGTTTCAATTACCCCTATTAGTTCAACAAATTTCATGATTTTCATGGTTGTTGTTACTACTAACATGAGGATGGCTTGTGCATGAATGTGAAGCCCGAGCTTGGAACTTAAAGTTTAATGTGATTTTAATGCATTTACATGGATGAATATGTCCATAGATGAATGATTTCACATGGATAAATGTCATTTTTGCATGGATGAATTTCATTTATGATTTAGATTCAATAATAAATCATTGGATGAAATTCATCCATGATTGGAAGATAAATAAATTGAAAATCATTTACATCCATCCTCATTGATTGTCCAAATATTAATATCTCAAACTTAAATGTCACTTAATAATGATGGATAACAAAATTGTGATAGTAGGTGAAAATATGATGATGGGACCAAATTGATTCTTAAAATTTTGTTTAAGAAATCATTTTCATAAACAATGTTAAGCAACTATTGTCATGGAATGAATGTCAACCCACTTCCCCCCCTACCCAATTGTTGTTAACAATAGTATATATTTACCTTGTGAAAAATTGGGGTGCCCATTATCGCTAATGATATTATGTAATTTAAAAATATTTAAAACATTCAAAACCCATTGTTGTCAGCAGCATTGGTTAAATTTGAAGAAAATCATCGCACCCTTGACAAAGAATGAAAAAAAATCCCCCATTATTGCCATTAACAATTTGAAATATGTTTGAAAAAAGTTGTGGCGCCTTTAGAGGAAGGAGAGGAAAAAACCCATTGTTGTAAATGACACTATGTAAGTCTGTTTGGAAAAAGAATTAAAAAAATAAAAAAAACAAAAAGAAAAAAAACAATGACCATGGGATGGATGTTAGCATAATAATGGTAATATAGTTATTTAAAAAAAAAGTAATGACATTTAGAACCATAGCCATGAAATACATTTATAATAATTAACATTATATTATTCAACAAATGTTATATCATATATAATTAGATTGTGTTTTATGAAGCTCTAGTTAATTACAATTATGGAAAAAAAATTATCCATAATAATTTAATGATAAAATAAAACATTCATCCATACATTAAATGAATGAAAAAATCATTCATCCACCATGAGGATGAATGCTTACATCCACCCTCATGTTTGCTTCTAAGTTTATTTGTACAACATTCATTTTACGATTAAATTTTTGGGTTTTACTTACATTTGTATAGTGGAAAAGACATTTTACCATCCCAAGTTCCAACTTTAGGCTCTAGGCTCATGTAGTAGCTCGCCTCCTAATAACATGCTTACGATTTTAGACTTTTCAAAGCTCCAATCCAACTAATTGATTGATTGGAAGGTAACAAAAAACTACCGCCCTATATTTAAGAATGTGTAAAAACTAGCCAATCAACAATTTATTGTATGAAGGTGGGAACAAATCCTTGATCTTGTGCACTCAAATATGAGTAATACCAATTCCTTCCTTATTTATCCAAGTTATTATTACAATTCTCAATTCCACACAATACCCATTCCTTAAATTTTTTCCAAGTTTTCTAATCATTTTTTTCACAATATGTAGTTCTTGTTAATTATTTCTCTAAGTTCTTGTTGTTACAATTCTCAATTCCATAATATCCATTCCTTGATTGTTTGTTTTTCTATCGAGAACTATTATTCCAATTCTCAATTATGATTCTAATTCTATATTTAAATATATAAATGATTTTTTAAACTTGGGTATTTGTGTTTGTGTAGCATATATTTTGATTATACACATAGAAGTGATGATGCAATCACATAGTGGGATAGGAAGGGCAAGTCAAAATGCCCAAAGATCTTAACAAGTAGTTAACAAAGTTGCAAGGCATATTGTATGGGTGTGGATGAGTATAAACGAGCCAAAATCCTTGTCAACACGTTAACTTTTTTGCAATTCTTGTCACATATCCCTATGTGGTGTCACTTTAATGGCATGTTAATAATGGAAAGTTGTGTTTATTGAATAATGTGGATATTGAAATCACTAAACGAATCACAAAATCTTCCAATATCAAGGTTTGGTTTGAACAAAGGATATTTATTAACTTCATTCAATAACATTACTTTCATAAAGGGCCTTTAGTTTTCATAATACAATTTTTTGATCCTCAATTTTTTTATAACAATAGGGTATTATTAGACACATCTAAAAAACACTCAAATTTTCATATTTTTTCAATTATATGTTTGTCAAAATTTAAGGTTTGTTTAAAATTCATGAGTCTTTTACGACATGTAAATGTGATGTAATTTATATGTTTTAAAAAGAAAACTTGTTGCTTATAATATAAAAATTAAACTTGAAAATATTAACATGTTTTGGTATGATTTGAAATTGTGATATTTTTTAAAGATGAAACACAAAATTTGGCAAAATCTATACACTTTTAAAAATTCATATTTATTCAAAATAAAAAAAGACATATTGGGGCAATTATAAATATAATAAATAACAAGTTTCAAAATATTTCTTTTGAAAATTCCTCTTAATGAAAAAATATTTATTTGGTGAAAGGACCCAACAAATTTTTTTTTTTAATATTAAATGCAAAGTAAACACATTGGTTCATCGGTTCGTTAAATGTCATTTGGACCCATATAAGCATTATATTCTAGTTATGCCATAAGAATGGCAAGTTTTTCAGAATTTGTAAATGACAATGAATGTAAGAAAGAATGGGAGGAGGCCACTTCCTCTATTTGTATGGAGCATCTACATAATGCAATTTTACTAATTTGTGCATCCCATAACAATTTGAGATAATTTCGTAATCTCAACATTAAGTGTGAATATTGATTAACATTATCAATGAAGAAAATTAAACATCATTTATTTAAATAACACACGAGGTGAAAAATATAATTAGAAAAAAATTGAAATAAAAGATTTATATTATATTTTGGGTGTGTAGAAAATGTTTTAAATCCATACATTTGTCACATGTTGTGTCAACATTAGCTATGTGCACATTTATAACCAATATTAACTCAAATAATTAGGATTCATGGTTGCCTTGCAAGTATTTGTGGGTTCAAATGATCACCATGCCATGCCCAAAAAAAAAAAAAAAACCCCAAGGATAAAGTTAATCTATTCACTTTGCAATTTTTATTGTCCCATCATGATGTTCCTTGATTACCTAGAAAATTGTGAAAACCATTGTTCTCTTTGCCATTGGTGCATGACAAAAAACTGAAGGGATGATTCCTTACTTATTTGGTGCTTATGCTTTTTGTTGATGTTATCATGATTTCTCTATGCATTGAATATAATGTTTGTCATATCCTTTTTTTTAATGTTTTTCTCTCAAATAAAAATTGTGACCTCCAATTTATTTATTTTATTTTATTCAATTTTCTCATGTTGCATCAAAAGTGGCAATCAGCCACAAGAATATTTAGCCAAATATGTCTACAAGATAAATAGAAAAATGAAGAATCTAGAAATCTTATTAAATGTTGGTCAACCTCTAGAGCTAAATGTGGCAACTTCAAAAGACAAAACCTATAAATTGACCCAAAATCCTTTGAAAACCTAGCCAATTTCATAATTATTTTCCTGAAACTGCAGCAATTTGTTTTTGGAAATATTCCGATTTCAAAAGAAGAAAGCTAGAAACCTGCCCAAAATCCTTCAAAAATATTGGCAATTTCATAACTTTTTCCCTCAAAATGTGGCAATTGTTTTTGGAAATATTCCAAGAAGTACCCTTGACCATGTTACTTGGGATTTTTTCTTTTAGCAAAATGGAAAATTTTTGCCACAAAAAAAAATCATTACCTCCAATCAATTGTAAATTTTTGCCAAATAAAGTAAATAGTTTATTTACAACTTCAAGTCAAATATCACAATGTTGAAGACCTGGTTTGTCAAATTTTTGGTTGGCATCACTTGCAAAATTTGGAGCCCAGTTTCTACCTTCCTTTTCTTCCTACTCTTTCATACCATGGTTATCAAGTATATAGAAACCATTCTATTGTACAATGGACAATTCCCTACACTATATGTACATACATACACAAGTGGGTAGATGACGTTGAAAAATTGGATGATAATGGAAGATTGATGATGATGCCAATCAAAAATGATATACCCTATTTCAATGAGGTAATTTTATTTTCCCAAAGTCATAAAATATTTGCTGGCAACCAATAGTTACTATAGTACAAGGACAAATTCAACACATGTTTGCCCAATTAGGTAATTAATTTTGAAGATCCCATTTTTGAAAATAAAATATTCTTAAATATTTTGAAAAAATCTCTATTTTCCTTTGCAAATTTTTTATTTTTTATTATAAATCAACATTTTTGCAAGCAATATATCCAATATACCAAGGTAATAGAATATGTTATATATATATATATATATTGTTGTATTGTGACTGAACAACGGGTCACCACACAGTGTGAACTCTTCCTGTTGTTTGAGTTTAATTTTTGCAACCGTCAATTGTTTTGGATGCGCATTACTTTCCATTACTATAGGGAATGCATGGCGGCTGTTTCTGGAGGATCGTGAAGGCTAATCACGCGTGAGTGAGGCGGCGCGGAATTATGGTGAGGAGTGGAGTTGCAATTATGAGTTGAGGCGGTTGGGAATGCATAGCGGTTGAGGAGGTTCAGAGAGAAGAAGAGTAGAGCTTCTGAGGGGGTCCACAATTTTTTTTTTGGCAAAAACATGCTGTGGATGTAAGACTAGTGCAGATTATGCTAGAAGATCTCAGAGATGCGTAGCTAGAAGATGAGATCTGCTTATTGACAGAGTTTTTGGCTGGTTACATATTTTTCCGCTACGCCAGTAGCTCAGCCAAGTGGTTGTGTTTGCTCTCGAAAAAGTACTAGCAGAGCGAATAATAGAATGAGATTCAGTACCTGAGGTCTACTGATTATGTATGCATGAAATCTAGTTTCTTGAGGAGCTTTGGTAGGATTGCATTCAGCTGATTCTGTGTCAAGGTTTTCTGCATGTAGTCGGACTTGCGAGATCACAAGTCTTCAGTCGAGAAGAGTGATGTGAGGTTACTTTTGCTGCATTCTGTTGAGGGAGCAGATTGGAGGTTTAATGTACAAGTGAACACTGAGGGATCTCTGATATGAGAGGCCTTGCATTGTTAAATGTCCGATCGACGCAGTTTTGTGTGAAGATTGAGAAAGAAAGATTAGAGGTTGTGATTTTGTTTCAGAACCTCAGAAATTTGAATTTTGTGTAGATTTGTCAACTTGTCAGGGTGTTTGTTTAGTTTCGCACCCTCCTTTTTGGTTACAGTATGACCAATACATGTGGATATATGATTTAGCCTAACATAGGTTAGGTATTTTGTTCATTTAAAATACAAATATTCCCAAATGGATATATGAAAATCACATATACCAACCCATCAATAGTCGACAACATCCACATTGATTAACCAAGGAATCATGACATCACCACACCATTATTATTTATTTTTCTTTCTTTTTCCTAGGGATATGTATATGTGCCTTCATTTTTATAACAAGACTTGCTCATTTGAGCTTCATTGCGAAAATTGGGTGTAGTTCAAAATTGGGTATGTTTACATATTGTATTGTTAGTTAAGCTTTGTTGCAAAAGGTTGGAATGGTTAAAATTTGAGTAATTACTAAAGAAAATTCATGTCAATGTGTGTTTCAAGCAAATAATGATAAGTTATCAATTGCTAGATTAATTTGGACATCTATATCAAATACACATATAATAATACCATACAACCCAAAAAAAATGTTCTAATGCACGAAGTGTGAAGGAATGTGTTATATTTTGATCCTTTTTAAAATTTAATAATACTATAAATTTTTATTTTAAATATTACATAATTGTTTTCATGGCTTCATGTATGGAGTTTTTAAACTTCACTAATATTTAGGGCTTAAGTACAAATTCAAATATTTGTTAATCAAGAGTCAAAACATTTTTTTGTTAATAATAATGGGCTTACTATAGCTATATACATGTTGAGCCATTTTTACCCAATGAAACTACTTAATCCACATGGCAAAGTTAAGTTTTGGAAACAAACATTTTGATGCATCCCAGTCATGTTTACACATAAATTATTCAAACATTCAAGATGTCCTTATTTCTTCTTCCTCTTAGTCCTTTTTTTTGTTTCATTTGTTTTTGTATTATTAAGTGATTTTTCAAAGGGTGTTTGCTTCCCTATTTTGTGCTCTTTTCATTATAGTAAATAGTAAATCACTTCTTTAAAACCTCTATGTCTAGTGAATAGTGCAATTTTAAATAATAGTAATGTAGTCAAACCTATTCAAGTTTTGCCAATGAAAAATGCCAAGGAAAGGAGAAAGAAATCCACTAATGCAACCAAATCCAAAATATGGTAATCACACTGCAAAGGGATTGTGAAAAGTCCAAGAATAATTCTCAATGGAGTCTTTTGCAACCCACTTAAAAACCCATTTCAACCCATCCTAACTAGCAAACAATCCGTTTTGAGTTCAAGTTATTTGTCTCAACCTCAATTGGTTTCATTTGAATGGATTGAACTTTTTCTTCAAACTTGGAGTAGGGTATAGAAACTTGTATGCATATTGTGAACATTTTGTAAATGTAGTAGAATGTAATTATTTATTCCTTTGTTAATGCGCAAATTCAAGGAAATTTCACTTGGATGGGCGGATAATTCAAGGAAATTTCACCTATGGCATAGTTCATTTTCTATATAGCTCTTGGCCAAGCACCCATAAATTGAATTAGACGAAAATTCTCAAGAACTAATTAGCAATGGGGGGGGGGGGGGGGGGGGGGAGGGGCTGGGAACATGTTTCATGCAAATGTTGATTATGTTTGGAAAGAAATTTGTTTTAGATTTAAGCAAATCACTTATTGACTTGTCACAATCTGGACACCTTGATCAAGCAACAACAAAACACAAAATGACAAATGATACTAAAACATATTACATATAGTGGATGACATAATTGATGATCTTTATAAGTTGGAGTTAAATAATCAACACTATGTGTGTACAATAGAAGAATTTAAAAAAAATCATGATGTATCTAATGACAAGCCAACATGCTTAGAAGACATGATTAGAGGCATTTTTAAAAGTCTTGAAAACCTTACAAGTTTGAAGTTCGCAATATTTTAGAAAAGCAAGGTATCAAAAAGTCAATCACCAATGTTGTGTACTTGAATTAAATTGGACTTCAATAGTTGATTTAACCATGTGAACAAATGTCATTAAAACATTTTCCTTGTGTTAGGTGGCAAATGGAATATGTGCCTATGTGATGTGTACATGCGGTTCAGATGATATGTTAAGTTATTATAATATTATAAGCATTATTGTTTGAATTCATAAATTTGGTTGTATGCAATTTCTCTCATAAAATATTTGGTCATAAACATCTTTGTTATGTGACATTATGATACATAAAAGGATATGTTCACATTAATAGGAACCATCTTTGCCACTTTAGTGAATGTTTTTTTTGGAATATTTCCATTTTAATTAAAAAAATCATCAACACATTCTTGTGACCTAAAAAGACGTAACATTATATTATTATATATAAAGACATATTTAACGTACTTCTTTCAAAATATGTCATGCTTAAAAAATCTTCCCCCCCAAAAAATGATATTATAATGTTATGAAAGCATTGGTTGCATTGCTTAATGAATATTTTTCATTATTTTATCATCATTAAATTCATTTCAAATCATATTGTACTAGTGTGGCCTGTGCCATTGGCCCAAGTGTTACCACGTCATCAACTGATTTTTCCTTCCAAAACCTGATTTTTTGGAATTTATTTGAATTTTCAGCGGCAGAAATCACTTCAAAATCAATATCTCCCACATTCTGAATCCAAATCTTACCAAATAAATTCCATTAAATCCTGGCTCATCAAGATCTTTCCAATATCACCAAAGGCACATTCCAATTCCTCCGAAATTTTCAGCTACAATTTGATTTGATTTTCCATGAAGAAATCATTCAACATTCCAAAACTTTTGCACGACACCAAGGTCCAAACGCCATGGAACCAAAGCCCATGCACCCTCCTCTTCGAGAGCTTTTGAAAGAGACCTAGAACACAATCTGAAGCATCCCGGTTCAGTGGATCTCATAAGTACAAAACCAAACAAACAAACAATCTTCCTTCATAGATAGATATTTCTATAATACATTTAAAATATTTTCATGTAAAGACAACCAATCCTTTAGGTGAATAGTTGCCCATGTCTTTTTTATGGCAAATTTTTACAACTCTTTGGTTATTTGAATGTTATTCTTCACCATAACATTCAAAAGCCCAAAATCATGTAATAAATAATACATATACGATTGGTCTATACATGTGGAGGAACAAAGTGATAGGATATGGTCATAAGGTCAATATGCAAATTAAATAAAAACCTTTAAAATGGTGGCAAGGAGAAAAGATATTATATGGCCAGATCCATCTTTGTAAGTTCAGCATTATGCATATTTTTTAAAAAATTAATACATTTTGGAACTCTCTACAAATCATGTTTTTTTTAATCATCAGTTTGTTGTACAAGTGAATTTTTTTGAAAAAAACAAATCTACATATAACAGGAAGATTTTATTAATTAAAACATAAATGAGACTGGAATATTTTTTTCCCTGAGATTTTCCAAAAGTTCTGTTACCTCAGAGCTTGGATGCAATGAAACAGTTTTTCTTCTTCCAAGGTCAGCTTGTGAATTTTGGATTGTGGAATTTTCATCATACACATTCCATACTCGAGGTTTGTGAGTTGAGCTCTTGTGAACATCTGTAACTCCAAAT
>Ga0116226_10001698_pt1 | contig 19138 bp, 17 predicted proteins | sample S1TSphfallax_FD_89692 | JGI IMG/M metagenome (GOLD analysis project Ga0116226, IMG submission 89692) | Host-associated microbial communities from peat moss isolated from Minnesota, USA - S1T2_Fa - Sphagnum fallax MG | ecosystem: Host-associated > Plants > Peat moss > Unclassified | place: USA... | reverse complement strand
GGCATCTTTGCGAGCTCTGACGCTGTCCATCCTTTCAAGGCGAAGGGTCTGTTCCCGTCCCAGTCCGCGCTCTTGTAAAAGTACCACTCACGCAAGAGGGCGTGCACGCCTTGCGGCGCGTGCCACATATCCTCGTTTGCCTGCTCGGTAGCGCAGTACCAGGCGTAATGTTTGCGGGGCCGTGGCAGCGCGGCCAGGTCCTTTTCGATATCGACTTCCGGGGATTGCTTGGCGTGGCTGTCAGCCGTGCCAAACGGCAGATCGGAATCCCCCAGAAAGGGGGTGCTTACCGACACTACCGACAAAAAGACGTCGGGGCGCAGGCGTGCGCACCACTGAGCCGTCGGTCCACCCCAGTCATGACCGACGACCGCGGCAACCTGCTCGTACCCGAGCGCACGTACCAGGCCGAGAACATCGCTCACACGGTTCAACATCGAATACGGCAGAACGGGGTCCTCGAAAGTGACTGGCTTCGAGGCGCTTCTTCCGTAGCCGCGAGCATCAGGTGCGATCACATGGAAGCCGGCACGCGCAAGCGGGAGAAGTTGATTTCTCCACGTGTATGCCAGTTCGGGAAAGCCGTGCAATAGCACGACACACGGCTTGGCTGGTGCCTCAAAGCCCGCCTCGAGAATGTGAATCGTGATGCCATTGTTGTTGTCGACTCGGCGGGAACGGATTCCAAGAGGCAGTGTGTCCTGCCCGTACTCAACGTCCGGATTCCTAGAGCTCTCGGACGGCTTCCGTACACCCGACGCCGGGTCGCCGCTTAAAGCTGCGCCCAAAGCGTTTGCGGCCGCCGAGCAAGCGATCAGAGCGCCTGTGCCTCGTAGTATCTGACGTCGCGTCATACCGTCTTTCCGCAGTGCCGTGATCGGTCGGCTCATGGCGTCAACCACGCGAATTTCCAATGTTCGATTATTGCAAAAGCCCTACCACTTGTGTGCTTCCGCCGTACTGGGAGAACGGTCATCTTCTATCGCGTCGTCCAGAGGTCTGCGGCAATAGGCGTTTTTCACCTATTAATATTTCCTTAAATAACCTGTGATAAGATAGTCGAATGGAGACGATTTAATAGTGACCACAGCAACCGTCATCCCACCTCAGGTCCGGGCGGCACGCGCGCTGCTCGACTGGTCGCAGAAAGAACTTGCCGAACGAGCTGGCGTCGCCGTGACGACAGTGCGTGACATCGAGGAGGGTAAGCGAGCTGACACGGGCGCCGCCGGCGAAGTGCTCGAGACCCTGCGACGCGAGGGGATCGAGTTCGTCGCCGGAAATGAGAGCGGCGGGCCCGGTGTGAGGTTGGCGAGCTACCTCGGCCCGAACCTCGTGCGCCGCCCGACCGTAATAACCTTGTGGGATGGCATGCCGTTGGACGTGGAATACCGCGGCCGGCGGTTCAACGCCTTCGTCGCTAGAGAGGTACTCGAGGATCTGGGCCAGGTGCCCGGTGATGCCAATCCCACTGACGAAGAGTATCTACGGATCTTCAATCGGCACGGCAGGAGCATTCTGGAGGGCGTGAAGATCGCTTTCGAGCGCGGCGCTGCCTGGAGCCGCGATGGAAAGAGTCTCTACGTGCGCACGATCGACATCCGAGAACTCATGCCTGCCGATGCGTGGGGAAAGCTGATCATGACTGACGAGCTGGTGAGGGGTGGCACACCGGTGTTCGCCGGTACACGTGTACCGATCAAAATGGTTTTGGATTTGATCGACAGCGGAGCAGATCGGACAGAACTCGCGGAGTCCTATCCATTTCTGAAGGATGAGCACATAGCGGCCGCACGCGAGTATCTACGGCAGCATCCGATCCGTCAGCCCCAAGAGCGTGCGCAGAATAACTGGAAGCTGAAGAGCAAACGCGTCGTCAAACAATCCACCAAGGCATGAGGTTTCTGATCGACGAGTGTCTGTCTCCAGCACTCGTACAGATCGCGATTGATGCCGGATTTGAGTGCACCTGTGTAAGAGACCGCGGACTGTTAGGCGCCACGGACCCGAAGCTCATGAAGTTCCTACTGCAGGAAGACTTCACCCTGGTCACGGAGAATGCCAGCGATTTTCGCGCTCTGTTCGCAACAGCGGAGTTGCATCCCGGGCTCGTGTGCCTGGGCGCATCCCCTATGAATCTCGCGGCGCAAGTAGAACTCCTTCGGATCGCGTTGGAAGCGATCGAGAAAAATGACCTGATGAATCAGGTGTTGGAGGCGACGAAGGACGAGACGGGGGCAGTATCGGTATCCTTATACGAGCATGCAGTACCGGGATAGGGCAATCAATACCATCTGGGCACGGTCCGTCAGTATCCGGCTTCGCGGAACAGTTCAGATATTTTCGATCGAAGCCCCTCAGCGACCCTCACGCCGCCGCACGGAAAGAATGGCACTTCGTAGTGGGAAAGCTATGCTTAGCGCCATTGGGCGCGAACCACAAGGAGGGCGGGATGGAAGAAGACGGATCACGTTGGACTAGACCTTCTTTGATCCTCGGCCTTGCCAGCTTGGCGCTCCATGGGCTGGCCAACGGGCATTACGGCTTTTTTCGTGATGAGCTCTACTTCATCGTTTGCGGCGACCGGCCCGATTGGGGATACGTCGATCAGCCAGCAGTCGTGCCGCTGCTTGCATCCTGGTCCCGTGCAATATTTGGCGATTCAGTTTGGGGTTTTCGCATACTCCCTGCACTCGTCATGACGGCGACGATAGCGTTAACCTCGGAGTTCACCCGCATTGTGGGCGGCGGCCGATTCGCGCAATGGCTGTCGGGCGTATGCGTTCTGTTGGGACCGATCTTCCTCTTCCAAGGCGTCGTGTTCTCGACCGATATGTTCCAAGCGCTCACCTGGCTCGGCCTCGGATGGGTGTTGGTGCGGCTGGAACAGACGCGTGACGAGCGCTGGTGGCTGGCGTTTGGGGCGATCGCGGGAGTCAGTCTTAACACCAAATACCTCATTGCCTTCTATCTGGTGGCATTGACGGCGGGCCTACTGACCACGCCGCAGCGCAAGTCGCTGTTGCGTCCCTGGGCGTATGGCGGGGCACTCCTTGCCGGATTGCTGGTGGCGCCAAACCTCTGGTGGCAGAACGTGCATGCATGGCCTTTTGTCGAGTTAGGGAAGGCGGGGGCGGGTGGCAAGAACATTCAAATGTCGCTGCTGGCGTTCTTTTGGCAGCAGTTCCTCACCACAGGTCCGCTGGCATCGATCGTATGGCTTTGCGGAATCTGGGCGGCGGCGGCCCGACCCAAGATTGCTGTGGCCCGCGCGTTCCCAGTCGCCTGGCTGATCCTGCTAGTGGTGTTCGACGTCTCCCACGGCAAGGCGTACTACCTGTCGGCCATTTATCCCACATTGCTGGCTCTCGGGGCAGTCAGGATCGAAGAATGGCTCGGCAATATCGTTGCACGGGGCATGGCGTTGGTCGGTGTCGTTGTCGCAGGACTCGCGGCGGCGCCCTTCACATTGCCCATACTGCCGGTCGATGTGTTCATCCGTTATGAGAAGGCGACCGGCCTAACACCCTCGGCTGGCGAATATCACGAACAGGGCGTACTCCCACAGTACTACGCCGACATGTTCGGCTGGCGCGAGATGGCTGAGGCAGTGGCTGCCGTGTATCGCTCGCTCCCCGCCCAGGATCGGGCACGCGCGGTGTTTTACGGTGAGAACTACGGAGAAGCGGCGGCGATCGACATATTTGGCCGCCGCATGGGTCTGCCGCCTGCCATTAGCGGCCACAATAGCTATTACATCTGGGGGCCTCGGGATCGCGACGGCAGCGTCATGATCATCATCGGCGGCGACGAGGAACACTATTCCGCGGTGTTTAGCTCATTCGAGATCGCCGGACGCATCACGACGCCCTATGCGATGCCGTACGAAACGGATAAGCCTATTTATGTTCTGCGAGGATTGAAGGAGCCGCTCGAGAAGTTTTGGCCGTCGGTAAAGCATTACCAGTGAGCGAAGCGCGCCGCGGACCCAATAGAGCGGGCAGCGGCCTGCAAAGCCGTGTACGCCGGTTCGATTCCGACCCGAGCCTCCATTTAACCTTCTTCTCCGGCCCTGAAAATCTTGGGAGCCGTCTCCCCGGCCGGACGTATGAGTATAAGGCTGCCCATGGCCAGTGCGAGAATCACGCCGAAACCCGTCGCGATATCGTTGACCGGGACACGCAGGTAATAGACGGCGGTGTATCCGCTCACCATCACCAGCATGCTCAAATTCTCGAACAGATTTTGAATTGCGATCACGGCTCCTACTGCCGAATCGTCAGCGGCTTGTTTCTGCAACAGCGCATCGAGAGGAATCAGGAAGAAGCCACTGCATGCGCCGACGAACGCCATGAGCAAATAAGCTGTCGTCAGAGTCTTGACGAGCGGTAACAGGCACACGCCGACACCGATCAGAATGCCCGCGAAGAGCGCCCGGTGCACCACCTCGAGACGCACGAAACGGGCGGCGAGCGCTGCGCCAACTACAATGCCCGCCGCCACCATGGCCGTGAGGAAAGCGGGTACCCGATTGTTGTGGATGTGGAGCGCTACGGGTACCCAGGCGATGACCAGAAATCGCAGCGCCGCGCCGGCACCCCAGAAGAATCCGGTGCCGGTCAGCGCCAACCGGGCGGCGGGCCGCTGCATGAGGTCCCGGGTGCGCAGGCCAAACGCTTCGAGCGTACCCGACAGCGAGAACTCGACCGTTCCGGCCGCCGGCATCCCTCGCGGGACCGCTAGCGCCAGCGCGGCGGCAGCGGCGTACGATAACGCGATGCCGGAGAGCGTTCCGACGAGGCTCAAGTCCGTCAGCGCTCCGCCCGCGATGGCGCCCAACAGAATGCCGGCAACGGTCGCGGCCTCGATGAGACCGTTGGCTTTTATCAACTGGTCGTGACGGGTGATCTCGCCCAAGATGCCATACTTCGCGGGCGAATGGGCCGCCGCACCCACGCCCACCAGTGCATAGCACAGGAACGGATTCAGGTTGAAGCACATGCCGAGGGAACCCACGAATTTGCCGAGATTGGCGCCCACCATCACCCGGCCTTTTGGCCAGGCATCGGCCAGGGCGCCGACGAACGGTGCCAGCAGAATGTACGTGCCCACGAAAAACGACTGTAACAGCGGACCGCTCCAGGCGGGAAACTGGTCCTTGCGCACCAGCGCGAGCGCGGCGAACAGCAGGGCATTGTCAGCGAGGGAGGAGAGGAACTGGGTGCACAAGGTCGCGATCATGGCGCGCGACCAGAGACCGGAGGGTCGCTGCCAGCCTAACTTCACGATGACACTCGCAACTCGACCATGACGATTAGGCCCGCCTGTCCGATTGTATTATTCTTGTTGCCATTCGTGGGTTTTGGGAGAGGTCGATGTCGGAAGATGGCTCTAACCTCGTTGCGCTGCGTCCGGCGAATTCGCCGAATAACACCGATTTGCGGCGCATTGGCGCGCATCCGGACTATTGGTACCCGGTGGCCTGGTCCGATGAGTTGAAGTCGGGTAAGGCCCTCGGCCGGCACTTCGCCGGCGATCCCATTGTCATCTACCGGGGCAAGAGCGGCCAAGTATTCGCGCTCGAGGACCGCTGCGCTCACCGCCAGGTGCCGCTGCATTTGGGCGTGGTATCCGGTGACGAGCTGAAATGCCATTACCACGGTTGGACCTACAACTGTAGCGGCAAATGCGTGGGGGTGCCTTACTTCGGCGCCGAGCGACTGCCGAACGGTGTCAGGAGTTATCCGGCGCGCGAAATCGACGGCTTGATCTTTGTGTTTCCCGGCGATCCGGCCCTCGCGGAGGGCCGCTTGCCCGCCACTCTCGGTTCCTCGCAGCGCAAGGACTACAAGACGCGCCGCCTCAATCGCGAGGTCGCGTGCCACTATACGTTCATGCACGAAAATCTCTTCGACATGAATCATCAGTTCATGCACCGTAAGCAGATGGGTTCGATCCGTGCCCGCTGTCTCGGCCGCAACCATGGCGAGAACTGGGCGGAAGTCGAATACAGCTTCAGTCGGACCGCGGGAAAGCAATCAGTGGGCGAGCATGTCATCGTCGATTTGATGCGCAAGCGCGGCGAACCGAAGAAGGATTTTGCCGACCACATGCGCATTCGCACGGACTATCCGACGCAGAGCCTGAAGGTCTGGGTGGGCCGGGACATCAAGACGACCGATGAACCGGTGCTCGACGTGTGGCTGGGTTATACCCCCCTCGACGCCGAACAACGTACCAACCGCACGTACGGTTACTTGTCGATCAAGCGGCCCGGCATTCCGCTCCTCATCGATATCGTCTGGCCGTTCGTGACCTGGTTTACCGAGAATATCTTTCGCGAGGACAAAGACATCGTCGAGTACGAGCAGCGGGCCCATGACGCGCAGGGTACGGATTGGAACAACGAAGTGTTTCCTCCGCTGCGAGACCTGCGTGCCGTGCTCGCGCGTTGCGGGCGGCCGATCGCCGAGTAAGACCTCGAGAGGGTAAGTCCTCAAGGGGAACTGGTCGACGCCGCGGGCGCGGGGTGCGGGTGTCTTCCGGGGTACCAATTGAAGCGGCCAGCCAACGCCATGATGGCCGGTACGATGAAGGCGCGGATCACCGTCGCATCGATCAGCACCGAGACGCACAAGCCGACGCCCATCATCTTGAGCACCGGCAGGTCCGCGCCGATGAAGGCGCCGAACACCACCGCCATGATGAGGCCGGCACCGGTGATGACCGGCGCGACGGTGGCGAGGCCAGCAACGGTCGCGCGGTCATTATTGCCGTCGATATCGAACTCATGCTGGATCTGAAACAGCAGAAACAGTTCGTAATCCATCGACAGACCGAAACTCAGGCAGAACACCATGATCGGTACTTCGAGCGGAATCGAGACGAACGGCCGTTCAAGGCCCACCAGTCCGTTCAGCCACCCCCATTGGAACACCGCGACGACGGCACCGATGCCGGCTGCCACCGCCAGGAGATTGGTGATGACCGCTTTGATCGGCAGAAGATACGACTGAAAGGCCGCGAATAACAGGACCACGGTGGCGACGATCACGAAGCCTACGATGCGCGGCAGGCTGCGGAACATGTAGTCGTTGAAATCATTGTCGTAGGCCGGCGAGCCGCCGACCAGCACGGCGAACGGGCCAGTGGGGGCGAGGGTCGCGACGTCCCGCGTCAGCTCTTCGACCACCTTCAGCGACAGGCCGTTCGCTGGAGTGATCTCGAACAACGCGCGGTGGCGGTCGCGGCTCAAGAACATCACCCCGATCGACGGATTCTCGCGCAGCGCCCGCGCGGGTTGCGCATACAGCTGCTGGTAAGCGGCGAGGCCCATGCCTTTTTGGAGCGTGAACGGGGAGGCAATCGACCCAATTCGCCTGTCTTGCTGCAACCGCTCGGCATACTCGACCAGATCTTTGATGTGGCCGGATGTCAGGATCGGATCGCCATCCGTGGTGCTCACGATCACCTGGATTTCCTGCGAGTCCTTCGCGTCGCGCATCGAGGCCAAGATATCGGCGCCCATGCGCGATTCTGCCGTGGGCGGCACGAACCAACGCTCGTTGGTCACGCCCATGTGGGCATGCAGCACCGGCAGCGCCAGCGCGATCACGCAGGCCGCGGACACCAGCAGCACCGGTAGCGGATACTTGACGATGAAGGCGCCCAGCCGGTGCCAGCCTGCGGTGCTGTTCGCGCGCCGCAGGCGCCGCGGTATCACCGGCCACCGATCCAGGAACGGGTGGAGTAGCACCAGCAGTGCGGGCAGCAAGGTCAGTGCCGCCAGCACCGAGATGCACACCACCAATGCTCCGCCGATGCCAGCGCAGCGGGTTTCCAGTATCGGGCTGAACAAGAGGCCCAAAAAGCCCGCCACGACGGTGAGACCCGACCATGAAATCGTGCGGCCGGCCTCCGCGAGGGTGCCGGCGACCGTTTGGGCGGCAGTGCCCTTCGGCGCATGATGACGGTAATGGGTGACCATGAGCAGGGAATAGTCGATGCCGATCGCGAGACCGACCATCGTGACGACATTACTGAGCAGATTCGACACGGTGAAAGTCTCGGCCAGCAGGAATGCGGCGCCCAGTGCCACGGTCGTGGTCGCGAGGCCCATCAGGAACGGCAGGCACGCCGCGACCAGCGTGCCGAAGGCGACGGCGAGAATCGCGAGTGTCAGCGGTAGAGCGCGCTTTTCGGCATGATCGCCGCCGCTGGCGGAGAGCGTATTGACGTCAAAATCGGCGGCGGGGTTGCCCGTGACGGCGATTTGCGCCGCGCTGTCGAGCTGTTCCAGTGCGTGTCGAGGCGCGCTCATGGCGGCACGCACCACCTCGACCGCATGCTGCTCCGCATCGTTGTCGGTCGCGCGCAGACCGACCAGCAGCACAGTCGGATGGCCGTCGCCCGTACTCGCCACTTGGCTCACCTCGGGTAGCGCGCGCAACACCTTCAGCGTCGCTTGCAGCCATTCGCGCATCGGATCCCGATCGATTGCGAGTTGCGGTGCCGACACCGCCACGATCAATGGGTTGATGAAGGGATTGGTGAAATCCGCGCGCAACAGGTTGCTCACCGCCTTCGAAGGGCTCCCCTCGATGCCACCGGTCCCACCCACGGCGACCTTCGGCAGTTCATGCGCGCCCCAAGCGCCCAAGGCGATGACGAGCGCCCAAAGCGCGAGAACCCTCCAGGGATGTGCCGCGACCCAGGCGCCTAATTTCCAGAAACGAGCATTCACGTGTGGAGGTGCCTTCGCGCCTGAAGCCAGGCGGCATTATGCCGCATGACCGCTCGGGCGGACGAGCGGCCCGCAGCCTCGCGGGCAGGGTTCAAAAATCTGACACCGGATTCCCCGGGGCACCTGATAGAGTGTTCGGTTCGTGGAGAGCTAGGGTGTTCATGGTGCGAGAAGAACGCGACGGTGGCAATTTAGGGTGTTGGGCCTCGCTTGCGTTGCTGGCGCTCATGGCCGTGCTCGGCCTAGGCGCGGCTGTTCCGCTCGCGTGCGCCGACGACATTCCGCCGCCTGACGCCTCCGGCGCCTCGCCGGTTGCTGCGCCAGCGAGCGGCGGATTCTCGCGCTGGATCGATCCGTCGACCGCGCCGTTCCTGCCCGTGCCGCTGGTCGGTTCCGATCCGAACAGCGGCACCACGTTCGGCTTGCTGCCGGTCTGGCTGCACACCAACGACGATCATGAAATCACCCGGATCATCGCGCCGGATGTCCTGTATAACCCGTATTTTGGGCTCGGCGTGGATGCACGCATCTATGCTTATTCGTCGAGGGACGAGCAATGGTCCGTGGATGCGGGACTGAACCAGCGGGTGCAGCGCGATTTCGACGCCGAGTATCAAACGGGGCGGCTGCGAGATCAACTGTGGTCGACTAACTACAGTTTGATATTCGACCGCAGCGGGACGCCACGTTTTTATGGCATCGGCAACCGCTCGCTGCAGATCGACGAGAGCAACTACACCAATACCCAAGAGTTGGCCCAGGTGCAGATCGGCCTCAATCTCACCCACCAGTGGCAGATTCTGTACACCGGACGGCTGCGGGTCGATGAAGTGACCGCGGGCACTCTGTCGGGCGTGACCAACCTCGAGTCGCGATTCGGCCGTATTCTGGGCGTCGGTACCAATGACCAATTGCTCAATCGGGTATCGTTTATCTACGACACGCGCGATGACCTGGTCGTGCCGAGTCACGGCATGGAATGGGTCGCGTACGGGGGTGGTGCCGCACGGCATGGCCTGTTGAATGAATCGATGTACAGCGAAGCGGGGGTTGACGGGCGCGATTTTCTGACGGTGGCCGACCAAACCGTGATCGCGTCGCATGTGTCGCTACGCTATCTACCCACTGCTCATGAGGTCCCCTTCTGGGCGTTGAGCAGCTTGGGCGGCGGCGTCAGTGACGTGGGCGGTGAGCAACCGCTGCGCGGCTATGGAGAAGGGCGGTTTTATGATCGGGATTCCTTCTCGACGTCCATTGAAGTGCGGCAGAGGGTATTGTCGTTTGGTGCGGCCGCGAGCCGGGTGGACGTGGAACTGGCGCCATTCATCGACTTAGGTCGGGTCTTCTCGCGCACCAGCACGGATTTTCTCGAACAGCTTCATCATGTCTATGGCATCGGATTTCGCGGCATTGCCCGACCTTTCGTCGTCGGCAAGGTGGATGTCGGCTTCGGCAGCGACGGAGTTGCGATATTCACCGGGTTGAATTACCCGTTCTGACTTCGGGCGCTGCGCAATCGGTGGCCGGTGGTGCATAATTCGGATCCGTTCCCCCGGAGCCCGAGGACGTCAGCGCCAGATGCCACTCAAACATGCCGGATAGCTCGCCGAAGCTTCGCGCCCGCGGGGCACTGACGGTCAACCGGGTGCGCGGCACGCCGCCTGCCCGCATCGCGACACTGACGGTGCTGTTCGCCGATCTGCGCGGTTACACGGGGCTTGCGGAACGACTTCCACCCACCGATGTCGTGCCGCTGCTCGATGAATTTTTTGGTTTGCTGGCGCGCTGCACGAGCGCCCACGGAGGCACGGTCTATCACATGGCCGGCGATGGGATGATGGCCGGATTTGGCGGTGAGGAGGCGACTCGCAGCGGTGCTCGTGAGGCCCTGGGCGCCGGCCACGACATGCTGCAGAGCTTCGCGCCGCTGGCGGCCCGCTGGCGCAGCAAGCACCACATTGAAACGGGGATCGGCGTCGGCTTACATCTGGGCGAAGTTGCTCTTGGCCTCCTGGGTCCACCGGGCCAGAGGGCGCGAACCTTGGTGGGGGATACGGTGAACGTCGCCGCGCGGTTGTGCAGTCGCGCCCGCGCGGGGGAATTGCTGCTCTCGTGTGCGGTGGCGGGCGCGCTCGATATCGACGGTCGCGATCGCGAGCTGTGCGTGGGGCCGATCCCGGTGCTGCATTTGCCCAAGTTCACGCTCCGTGGGCGAACCGCGACCCTCGACATCTGGTGCGTGCCGGCGAGCGAGCGAGCCGTGGTGTAAACTTTCGCGGTTCCGAGCGGGCCCTCGTGGCGGAATCGGTAGACGCAACGGACTTAAAATCCGTCGGCTTAACGGTCATCCCGGTTCGAGTCCGGGCGAGGGCACCATCTCGATGTCTGGTAGACTTCATGCCATTGAGTCAAATACCACAGCTGATGCGCTGCTGATCAACGTGAGCACGGGTGAAAGTGGCCGTGGCGCCATGCGGTTTGCTCCGCTAGCGCGGTTCAAGCTCGCGTCCGACGATCTGCTGCGCGACCCGACCTACCGTCGGCTCTGGACCTCCATCCTGATCTCTTCGTTCGGTGGCCAGGTGACCCTGTTGGCGTTGCCCTTGTCGGCGGCCGTGCTGCTGCATGCCGCTCCGACGGAGATGGGGCTGCTGACCGCGATGGAAATCGCTCCCTTCGTGTTGTTCTCCCTGCCCACCGGAGTGTGGCTCGACCGCGTGCGCAAGTTACCGGTGTACGTCGTCGGCGAGTTGTCGATTGCCGTCACGGTGGCGACGGTGCCCGTGGCCTGGTGGCTCGGCTGGCTGTCGATCCGCTGGCTCTACTTCGTGGGTTTCGTCATCGGCGCGGTGAATACCACGGCGGGCAGCGCCGCCCAAATCGTGCTGACCCAAATCGTGCCGCGCTCACGGCTGGTCGAAGCGCATGCCAAGAACGCGCTGGCCTCGTCCACCGCCGAAGTCACCGGGCCGGGCGCGGCCGGTGCGCTCATCAAGTTGACCGGCGCGCCGGTGGCGTTGCTGGCGGATGCCATGCTGCTGCTCGTTTCGGCATCGATCCTGCGCGGCGTGCCGGTGCGCGAAACGCCTCGCACCGTGCGGGCGCCGTTCTGGCCCGCCATGCGCGAAGGTCTGCATTTCGTGCGCACGCATCGGCTGCTCATCACCATGGCGGCTTGCGTGGGCACGTGGCAGATGTGCAATCAGGCCGCGATGGTGGTGCAGATCCTGTTCGCGACGCGCCAGTTGGGCTTGTCGGAGCGCGGCGTGGGCCTCTCGTATGTGGCGCTCGGCGCCGGCACCATCCTCGCGAGCAGCTTCGGTTATCGCATCGTCCGGCGCGTGGGTAATGGATTGACGCTGGTGTTGGGGTTCGCCGTCAGCGGTATGGGTTGGCTGGTCTTGGCGATTGCGCCGCTCAACCGCCTTGGGGTTGCCGCCTATGTCTACATGCTGTGTTCCTTCGGCGTGGGGGCGGTGTTCATCTTCATCAACTTCCTGTCGCTGCGGCAGTCGGTCACACCGGGTCCGATGCTCGGGCGGATGACGAGTACCATGCGCTGGCTCATCTTGTTGCCCGCCGGGCCCGGCGCGTTGCTCGGTGGGTGGTTGGGCGAGCACTGGGGCCTGCGCGTCGCGTTGGGCTTCGCCGGCGGCACCGCTCTGCTGCTCGCGTTGGTGGCACGCAGACTGCCGGTCATTCGCAGTGTCAAGACGCTGCCGACGCTCCGGGCCGAGGCGATTACGCCCTATGCCGCCGATGTCTAGGCCGGCCAAGCTGTGTCAAGATGGGGGATGGGCACTACCCGAGGCGCTGCTGCGGCTGCGGCCGCTGTGAACGGCGCTCGAGCCGGACTATCGGTCGAGAAGATCCACGTCTGGCGTGGTGATCGCCATGTGCTCAAGGGCGTGAGCTTAGAACTCGGCGCGGGCGAGTTGCTGCATGTCTCCGGTGCGAACGGCACCGGCAAGTCCACGTTGTTGCGGGTCGTGACGGGTCTGTTGCCGCCTGAACAGGGTCGCATCGCCTGGCGGGGCACGCCGATCAGCGCCGTGCCGCTCGACTATCAGCATGAACTCGCCTACGCCTCGCACGAGCCGGCGCTGAAGGGTGATCTTACCGCGCTCGAAAATCTTCGGTTCATGGTGGGTCTGAAACGCCGGATGTCGGCGCAACAGCTGCGCGCTACGTTGGATCGCACGGGCGTCGCCCAGTGTGCCGATCTGCCGGCCCGGGTGCTGTCCGCCGGCCAGCGGCGCCGTGTCGCGATGGCGCGCGTGCTGGCGGTGGGTGCCACACTCTGGCTGCTCGATGAGCCCTACACGAATCTCGACACCGCAGGCTCCGAGTTGTTGTCCGCGCTGCTGCTTGCCCATATCCGTGCCGGCGGGATGGCGCTGGTGGTGGCGCATCATGATCTCGATGTTGCGACCGCGACTCGGCGGTTGGGACTGGACTGATGCGGGTGGGTGGCTGGGAGACGCTGGGGCTGGTGCTTCGTCGCGAGCTCGTCTTGGGCTTCAGACGGCCCGATCAATTGGTTCAACCCCTGGTATTTTTCTTGATCGTGACCACGCTGTTTCCACTCGGTCTCAGCGTCCAACTGGTGCTGCTGCGAGAAATGGCCCCGGGCGTTTTATGGGTGGCCGCGCTGCTCGCCTCGATGCTGTCGCTCGAAGCGTTGTTCAAGAGCGATGCGGATGACGGAACCCTCGAGCAACTGGTGCTGTCTGGTCAGGGAGTCTATGTGATCGTGGTGGCGAAGACCCTGGCTCATTGGCTGGTGAGCGGCGCGGCGTTGATCCTGGTCTCGCCGCTGGTGGCAACCGCGCTCGCGATTCCGTGGTCGGCTTTTCCCGTCATGCTGTTGAGCTTGGGGTTGGGGACGCTGACGTTGAGCTGGCTGGGCGCCATCGGCGCAGGCCTTACGGTGGGGTTGAAGCGCGGCAATGTACTGGTCTCGCTGATCGTGCTGCCGCTCGCCATGCCGCTGTTGATCTTCGGTGCCGGCGCCACGGATCGGGCGATCAGCGGAACCAGCCCACTGGGCGCGTTGTATCTCCTGGCGGCATTATGTCTGTTGACCTGTACCCTGGCGCCCTTTGCCGCCGCCGCCGCGCTCACAGTCACGTTGGAATAACGTTTAGGAACGAGTTTATGTGGACATGGTTTTACCGGCTGGCCTCGCCGCCTTACGTGTATCGAGTGGCCGCGGTCTGGATGCCTTGGTTGCTCGGTGGTGCGGCCTTCGCCATCGGCTATGGCGTCATCGACGGCTTGGGCTTCGCTCCACCCGATTACCAGCAGGGTGATGCATTCCGCATCATCTACGTGCATGCGCCCTGCGCCTGGCTGTCGCTGTTCGCGTATACCACCATGGCCGTCGCGGGCGCCATCGGCTTGATCTGGCGCATCAAGATGGGTCATGCCGTTGCGGCTGCCTCTGCCCCCATTGGGGCCTCGTTCACGCTCGGGGCGCTGGTCACGGGCTCGCTCTGGGGTCGACCGATGTGGGGCACCTACTGGGCCTGGGATCCCAGGCTGACGTCGGAACTCATTCTTTTGTTTCTGTATGTCGGCGTCATGGCGTTGCGCTCGGCCTTTGACGACGCCAACCGCGGTGACCGCGCCGCCGCCCTGTTGGCCATCGTCGGCGTGGTCAACGTGCCGATCATCCATTTCTCCGTGGTGTGGTGGAATTCGCTGCATCAGGGCGCGACGGTGGCTAAATTCGGGAAATCGGAGATGCCGGGGAGTATGCTGTGGCCGCTGTTGGCCATGCTGCTCGGCTTCATGCTTTTTTACGGTGCGGTATTATGTATCCGGCTGCGCGGCGAGGTGCTCAATCGGGAGCGTCAATCAGCGTGGGTGCGGGAGGCGATCGGATCATGAACAGCGGCGGATTCTGGGCCATGGGCGGCTATGCCCGCTTCGTCTGGCCTTGTTTCGTCTTCGTCGGAGGTGTGCTCGCCTGGAATCTATGGGCCGCCTGGCGTTCGGTCGCACTGGCTCGGCTTCGGGCAAACCGCGCATTGGCCATGGCCACGCTCGATCGATCATGACACCGCGGCGTAAACGTTTGTACGTGGTGCTCGGCATCCTCGCGGGAGTGGCCGCCTCCGTGACGCTCGCGGCGCTGGCCTCGCGCCAGAACATCATGTTCTATTACGATCCGAGCCAAGTCGCCGCCGGCAAGGCACCCACCGACCGGCGCTTTCGTATTGGCGGGATGGTGGTGAAGGGCAGCGTGGCGCGCAAGCCTGGTGATCTCGAGGTGCGGTTCGTGCTCACCGATTTCGCGCACCAGGTCCCGGTCGAATATACCGGGGTGCTCCCGGATCTGTTTCGCGAGGGTCAGGGCATCATAGCGCACGGCACCTTGGGCCCGAATGGCGCATTCGTTGCCGATGAGGTGCTCGCCAAACACGACGAGAAATACATGCCCCCCGAAGTCGCGGCATCGCTGAAACAGAAAGCGGCAGCGAATTCGAGCGTGAATTCGCCCATCAATCGGCCGAGCAGCTGAACTCAAACACGGAAGGACGCGCCATGGCACCGGAATTTGGGGTCTTCTCCCTGATCTTGGCATTCTGTTTGAGCCTGTCGCAGGCGTTCTTCGGCTTGGTCGGCGCCTGGCGCGACAAGCCGACCTTCATGGCGGTGGCGAGGCCCGCCGTCACCGGCCAGTTCGTGTTCGTCGCGCTCGCCTTCGGTTGCCTCGTGTACTCCTTCGTTAACAACGATTTTTCGGTGTTGTACGTCGCCCGCAACTCGAACTCGCATCTGCCGCTCTTCTACCAGGTGGCCGCGGTCTGGGGCGCGCACGAAGGCTCGCTGTTGCTGTGGATTCTGATTCTCGTGATCTGGAGCGTTGCGGTGGCCGCCTTCAGCCGTCAATTGCCGCAAAGCTTCTCGAGCCGAGTGCTCGGGGTCATGGGGCTCATCAGCGCCGGATTCCTGCTCTTTACGCTGTGGACTTCCAATCCGTTCGAGCGGCTCATGCCGGCCGCACAGGACGGTGCGGATCTCAACCCCGTCTTACAGGACTTTGCGCTCGCGATTCATCCGCCGATGCTCTACATGGGCTACGTGGGCTTCTCCGTGGCCTTCGCCTTCGCCTGTGCCGCGATGCTCGAGGGACGCTTGGATCAAACCTGGGCGAAGTGGACGCGTCCCTGGACGCTGTTCGCGTGGATGTTTCAAACCATCGGCATCACGTTGGGTAGCTGGTGGGCGTACTACGAACTCGGCTGGGGCGGTTGGTGGTTCTGGGATCCGGTTGAAAATGCCTCCTTCATGCCCTGGTTGGTCGGAACCGCGCTGGTGCATTCACTCTCCGTCACCGAGAAGCGCGGCATCTTCAAGAGCTGGACGCTGCTGCTCGCGATCTTCGCCTTCTCGCTGAGCCTGGTCGGGACCTTCCTGGTCCGCTCGGGCGTGATCGTGTCGGTACATTCCTTCGCGACCGATCCGACCCGCGGCCTGTACATTCTCGCCTTCCTGGTCGTGACCATCGGTGGCTCGCTGACGTTGTACGCCTGGCGTGCGCCGAAGCTGTACGCGCCCGGCGGTTTCGAGCTTTTCTCGCGCGAGTTCTTCTTGCTGGTGAACAACGTGATTCTGGTGAGCGTCGCATTCCTGGTGTTGTGGGGAACGCTGTCGCCGTTGGTCTATGAGCTGCTCGGCATCGGCAAAATCTCGGTGGGGCCACCGGTGTTTGCCGTGATGTTCCTGGTGCCGATGGTGCCGTTGATGGCCTTCTTGGCGGTGGGCATGCACTCCGCCTGGCGGCGCGGCAAACTCAAGCTCAGCGCGGCGCCGCTGTGGTGGCTTCTGGCGCTCGCTCTCGTGCTGGCGCTGTTGATTCAACGAGTCGGCTTCGGATCGATGCACTGGGTCGGCCTGCTCGGCTCGACGTTCGGACTTTGGATCATGTTCTCGGCTTTGCTGGAACCCGTGCAGCGCTTGCGCCAGGGCGCCAAGCTCGGCACGGCGCTGCTCGGCATGACGATCGCGCATTTCGGGGTGGGACTGTTCGCGATCGGCGCCAGTGGCGTCGAGAGTTACAAGATCGAGAAGGATGTGGCGTTGAAGCCGGGCTCGAGCTTCGCCATTGCCGGCTATGACTTCCGCTTCGTCAACGCCGTGAACGTACGCGGCCCGAACTACGACGCGGTCGAGGCCTTGGTCGACGTCACCCGGGACGGCAAGCCCGTGGCGGTCTTGAAGCCCCAAAAGCGGCATTTCTGGGTGCAACAGACGGACAATAGCCAGGCGGCGATCTCGGTCAATTGGTCGCGCGATCTGTTCGTCGCCATGGGCAACCCGCTCGGCGACGGGGCCTGGAGCATGCGGATCCAATATAAGCCCCTGGTGCGCTACATTTGGCTGGGCGCGTTGGTGATGGCATTCGGCGGTTTGGTGGCGGCGACCGACCGGCGGTATCGCTCGCGGGTACCGGTGGCCGCGGTCAGCTCCGCGGCGCCGCCTCCCTTGAAGCCGCCGCCGAAGCCGGAGCCCGCACTCAAGGAAGTGTGATGGGGAAGTTTCTAATACCGTTCGCGGCATTCGTGGCCTTGGCGGTGGTATTCGCGCTCGGTCTGAATCCGAATCGCGATATCCACGCGCTGCCGTCGCCATTGATCGGCAAGGCCGCACCGGCGATCGCCCTGAGCGACGTCATGGACCCCAGCAAATCAGTGCGCAATGCGGATTTCAAGGGCCAGGTCTACATCGTGAATGTCTGGGGCACCTGGTGCGAGGCCTGCCGCGCGGAACAAGAGGCCTTGCTCGACATCGCCCAGCAGCATGTGGTGCCGATCATCGGGTTGGTCTACATGGATCAGCGCGACAAGGCGAGAGCATGGTTGCAGCAACTCGGCAATCCCTACACGGCGGTGGCCTTCGATTCGGACGGCCGCACCGCCATCAACTGGGGCGTCTATGGGGCGCCGGAGACTTTTCTCGTCGACCGGCAGGGCCGCGTGATCTACAAGTTCATCTCGCCGATCACGCCGCAGGTTTGGCAGCACGAATTTCTGCCGCGAATCGCCGCTGCGCGGGCCGGCGCGTGAATCTCGGCCGGTGGCGTTCGCGGCTGTTGCTCGCGGCAATTTTCAGCGTCTGTGCCGGCGTGGCCGCGGCGGCCGACGCGCCTTTGGTCGCGACGCCCGTGGTCACCACGGATGCTTTCGGACAATTGACCAATCCCGGCCTGCAGGCGCGGTTTGAGCGCATCACCAAGAATCTGCGGTGCCTGGTCTGCCAGAACGAGTCGATCGCCGACTCGAACGTGGAGCTGGCGGCTGACCTACGGCGGCAAGTGCGCGAGATGTTGGTGGCGGGCCAGAGTGATGACGCCATTTTCAAGTTCATGACCGATCGCTATGGCGATTTCGTGCGCTTCAATCCGCCCCTGACACCGAAGACCTGGTTGATCTGGGGCGCTCCGTTCATCGTGCTCGCTCTGGGAGTCCTCATCATCGTGCGCATCGTCAGGCGCCGTGCGCGCATGCCGCTCGATGACGATCCCACCGCCGCAGCGTCATAGCGCATGACGACGTTCATCATCGTGGCGGCTTTGATGTCCGCACTGGCCGCGGCTGCGGTCGCGGTGCCGTTGCTGCGCGACCGCGGCAGTCGCTGGGTGGGAGTGGTTGCCGGTGTGCTGGTGATCGGCGCCGCGGCCGCTCTGTATCCGCTCTGGTCGAACTGGAATTGGCGCGCACCGCCGGATGCGGCGGCGGCGAGCCCGGATGTGCTCGCGATGGTGAGCAAACTCGAAAAGCACCTCGCGGAGGAGCCGAACGATCTGACCGGCTGGTTGATGCTCGGACGCTCCGAGGTCGCGCTGGAAAAGCTCGACGATGCCATCCTCGCCTACGATCATGCGCACAAGCTCGACGCCCAGAATGTGGAGGCCGATTTGGGACTCGGCGAGGCGATGAGTTTGCGCGCCGGCGGCACCATCACGCCCGCCGCCAGTGAGCTGTTCGAGCAGGGCTTGAAACTCGAGCCCAGCAATCCGAAAGCGCTGCTCTACGGCGGTTTTGCCGCTGCCGAGCGTGGCGATTTTGCTGCGGCGCGCAGCCGCTGGGAGGCACTCAAGGCACTGCATCCGCCGGCGCAAATCGAACAGCTGCTGGACGCGCGCATTGCCGAGCTCGGCAACGCGGCCGGTCCCGGCGCGGCTGCGGTGGGGCCGGGGACCGGCGGCGCTGCGTCAGCCGACGGCGCTGCGTCAGCCGGCGGCGCCACCGACGTCACCGTGAACATCACGATCGCTCCCGCGTTGAAGGCCCGTTTGACCCGTGAGGCACCGTTGTTCGTCTTTGCCCAGGAGCCCGGAGGGAGAGGTCCGCCACTCGCCGCAAAGCGCTTGACGAGTGCCGCGAT
>Ga0116226_10001697_pt1 | contig 19141 bp, 21 predicted proteins | sample S1TSphfallax_FD_89692 | JGI IMG/M metagenome (GOLD analysis project Ga0116226, IMG submission 89692) | Host-associated microbial communities from peat moss isolated from Minnesota, USA - S1T2_Fa - Sphagnum fallax MG | ecosystem: Host-associated > Plants > Peat moss > Unclassified | place: USA... | reverse complement strand
TCCTGACGTTCCTGGTCGGTGTCGATGGCAAGGTCGTCGAAAGCCGGGTTGAATCATCGAGCGGTCATCCCCGCCTCGACGAAGCGGCCAAGAGCGCCATGGAGCAGTGCCAGTTCAAGCCGGGTTCCGTCGATGGCAAACCCGAACAGACCTGGGCGCGTGTCAAGTGGACCTGGACCCTGCAATAAGCCTTTTGAACAGAACTCGTTATAGGAACTCGGAGGAGTAATATGTCGCTTTTGAAGTCTCTGATGGCACGCGGTGCCGCCCTTTCGCTGGCCGCCGCTGTCGCCGTCGCCTGCGCCCTGCCGACCGTCGCGGCCCTGGCTGACGACGCGGCGAGCGGCGCCGTTCCCACTGGACCCGCTCCCACCACCGTTCAGGTCGAAAACCCCTATGGCGTCGAGGCCCTGTGGGCCGGTGGCGACTTCGTGGCCAAGGGCACCCTGGTGGTTCTGGTCATCATGTCGGTCTCGACCTGGTACGTCATGATCACCAAGCTGGTCGAGCAGGCTCTCCTGCTGTCCAAGGCCAAGAAGGCCAATGCGACCTTCTGGAAGGCCAAGAGCGTCAAGGAAGGCACCAAGACCCTCGATCCGAAGAGCCCCTTCTATTTCGTCGCCGCGTCGGGTCTCGAAGCCGTCGAGCATCATGAAGGTTCGCTGGTCGAGCGTATCGACCTGCACACCTGGGTCGGCCTGTCGATCCAGCGTTCGGTCGAACAGATCGTCTCGCGTCTGCAGGGCGGCCTGGCCGTGCTTGCCACCGTCGGTTCGATCGCGCCGTTCGTTGGTCTGTTCGGTACCGTCATGGGCATCTACAAGGCGCTGACCGCCATCGGCGTGGCCGGCCAGGCCTCGATCGACAAGGTCGCCGGCCCGGTCGGTGAGTCGCTGATCATGACCGCCTTCGGTCTGTTCGTCGCCGTCCCCGCCGTGCTCGCCTATAACTGGCTGGTCCGTCGCAACAAGCAGTGCGTCGAACAGGTCCGCACCTTCAGCGCCGATCTGCACAACGTTCTGCTGAGCGGCGGCAACCTCTAAGAGCCGCAGGCCCACCAGCCAGCAAAGGTAGACCTACCATGGCAATGAATGTCGGATCCTCCGACGGTGATGAAGACGATTTCAACTCCAGCATCAATACGACGCCGCTCGTCGACGTCATGCTGGTGCTGCTGATCATCTTCCTCATCACCATCCCGGTGGTGACTAAAACGGTGCAGGTCGAACTGCCGAAAGAGACCAATATTCCGACGCAGACCAAGCCGGAGAATATCAACATCTCGGTCGACAAGGACGGCAACATCTACTGGAACGACAAGGCGATTCCGGATACCGCCAGCCTTCTCGAAAAGATGAAGGCAGAGGCGGTCAAGGATCCGCAGCCGGAAGTCCATATTCGGGGCGACGCCAATACGCGCTACGAATCGGTTGGCCGTGTCGTTTATGTCTGTCAGCGCGCCGGCATCGTGAAAGTCGGGTTCATCACCGAGCCGCCGCCTCGCGGCTGAGGGTGACCCGGAACAGAATGGGGGCGCCGGATCGCCGGCGCTCCCCGCAGAGTAAGAGGATTAAATCATGGGAATGAATGTCGGACAGGGTGGCGGTTCCGGTGATCCGGATGTGGTCGTCGATATCAATACCACGCCGTTGATCGACGTGATGCTGGTGCTGCTGATCATGCTGATCATCACCATCCCGATGCAGACCCACGCAGTGAAGCTGGATATGCCGAATGGCGCTCCTCCGCCCACCAACGATGCGCCGCCGCCGGTGGTCGAGATTGCCATCGACTTCGACGGCACCATAACCTGGAATGGTCAGGTGGTTCCCGACCGCCAGACGCTGGAATGGCGCATCAAGACCGAAGCGGTCGATCCGGCCGTCCAACCCGAGGTCCATGTGCGGCCCAATAAACTGGCGACCTATAAATATGTCGCAGAAGTGCTGGCGTCCGCTCAACGCCTGGGTGTGACAAAGATCGGCGTCATCGGGAACGAACAGTTCGCTGACTGATCGTTCCCTCGTTCCAACTCGAACACGCAAGGACCTTGTTTAATGAAGAGCCGACTTTTCTCCGGTCGGGCATTGGCCGGTTTCGGCATTGCCTGTGCCGTCGCGGTCACCTCGCCCGTCATCCTGCAAGCCATCGTCGGCAGCCCTGCGTACGCCGAGGATGAGGCCAAGCCCGGCACGGTCTCTCCCGAGGTCGGCAAGCCCTTGCAGGCCGCTCAGACCGCGATCAAGGAAAAGAAGTTCGGTGAGGCGTTGGCTAAGCTCAAGGAAGCCGACGCCGTCGCCAAGAAGAGCCCTTATGAAGAGGGTATGATCGAGCAGTTCCGCCTGATCGCCGCCGTCAACGCCGAGGAACCGGCCATTGCCGCCAAGGCCTATGACTCCTTGGCCAGCGCCGGCACACTCCAGGCGCAACAGAAGATCCCGTTCGCCCAGGCGATCGCCGTATCCTACTTCAAGGCCAAGGAATACGCCGCTTCGGCGACTTGGATCGGAAAGTATTTCTCGGCCGGTGGCGCCGACCTGCAAATCCGCGGATTGCTGGCCCAGGCCTACTATCTGAACAATGACTTCCCCAACACCACCAAGGCCAGCAACGAGGCGATCGAAGCCTATGAGAAATCCGGCGCCCAGGCGCCCGAGACCCTCTTTCAGCTGCTGACCTCGGCGGCCACCAAAGAGGGTGACAAGAAGGCCTATGCCGATGCGCTGATGAAACTGACCGCCGCCTATCCCAAGCCGGAATATTGGGCCGATCTGATCCATCAGGTCGCCAATAAGCCAGGCGTCTCGGGCAAGCTGGATCTCGACCTCTATCGTCTGGAAGACGCCGTCGGTGGGCTGAGCAAGACCAACGATTATATGGAATATGCCGAGCTGGCTATCCAGGCCGGTTTCCCGGGCGAAGCCCAGACCATCGTCGACAAGGGCTACAAGGCCGGCGTGTTGGGCCAGGGTGCCGAAGCCGAGCGTCACGGTCGCCTGCGCGAGATGGCCAAGCACTCGGTCGACACCGACAAGCCGGGTCTTGCCGCCGCCGAGACCGAAGCCGGCAAAAAGCCGGACGGCACCGGCCTGGTCAATACCGGCATGGATTATTACGGCTATGGCCAGTACGACAAGGCGATCAGCCTGATCCAGGCCGGTATCGCCAAGGGTGGTCTGAAGAACCCCGATGAGGCCAAGCTGCATCTCGGCATCGCTCAGCTGGCCGGCGGCAAGAAGGCCGACGCGGTCGCCACCTGGAAGTCGATCAAGTCGGGCGACGCGGTCAACGATCTGGCCCGCCTGTGGCTGATCAAGACCACCGGCCGCGTTTCCTGATTTCTTAAGCTTTCGCGAAGTATACTCGGCCGCGGAGGCATCCTCCGCGGCCTTTTCTTTTCACGCGCGGGGACGACGCGCCCACCGGCCTGAGGGCACCCGAACAGGCGGTTATCGGGAACCATCCGTTCCCAACAACCGTTCCTTCTTGACGGGACCTATGCCGGAACCGAAATATAGCGTCAGGTGGTGCCGATGTTCGGACCGCCGGTAAGGGCGCCAAAAGCCGCAGGGCCCCATGCCGGACTCGCTCAACTGAGGAGGACGCTCGTAAGATGACCCGTGTATCCCTGTTCAATAGCCCGCATATGCTTGGCTTCGATCATTTCGAGCGGGTACTGGATCGGATTGCCAAGACATCCGGTGAGGGATATCCCCCCTATAATATCGAACAAGTCGGGGAGATCGGCCTTCGCATCACCTTGGCCGTCGCAGGATTTACCATGGACTGCCTGCAGGTATGCGTCGAGGACAACCAGTTGGTCATTCGCGGCCGGCAGGCCGAAGACGATCCGAGCCGGGTGTTCCTGCATCGCGGCATCGCCGCGCGGCAGTTCCAGCGGGCTTTCGTGCTGGCCGAGGGGATCGAGGTCAAGAACGCCACCATGGACAATGGCTTGCTGCACATCGATCTGCAGCGGCCCCTCCCGGAGACCCGGGTGCGCACCGTCAAGATCGAGCATGCAGGGTCGACGACCCTCGACGGCAATGCTCTCGGCGTTTCGAAAGGAAAATAATCATGCAGAACAAAGCAGCCAGCCCGCATTCTCCCCCGATGAGCGAACATGCGTTCGCCATGCTGGGTGTCGAAGACGTCGCCTATATCCGCGAAATCCACATCAATGGCACCAAGGCCTGGGCGATCATCGGCGCCGACGGCACATCGCTGGCCGTCGCACCCAATCGTGACCTGGCTTTCGCCGCCGCCCTGCAAGCAGACAAGATGCCGGTCAGCGTCCACTGAGTCTTGACCTGCCCTCAGGCAGCGCAGCTGGTCGGTGATTCGGTCAGCAGGGCGTAGAGCCCCTCGGCGCTGTCGGTGCCCCGCAGCTTCTCGCAGGTCGGCTTGTCGCGCAGCAGGCGCGACACGCGGGCCAGAGCCTTCAAATGATCGGCGCCGGCCGATTCCGGGGCCAGCAGCAGGAAGATGAGATCGACAGGCTGCTCGTCGATGCTATCGAAATTGATCGGCTTTTCCAGCCGGGCGAACAACCCATACAGACGGGGCAGATCAGGCAGCTTGCCATGCGGAATGGCGATACCGTTGCCAACGCCGGTCGTGCCCAATCGCTCGCGCTCAAGGAGAACGTCGAAAATCGCTCTCTCCTGCAACCCGGTCAGATCGGCGGCCCGCCGGGCCAGTTCCTGTAAGGCTTGCTTCTTGCTCGTGGCGCGCAAATTGGGCACCACCCCTTCGGGGCTGATCAACTCAACTATCTCCATGACCTAACCTCATGGCGCGAACACCGCCTGATGTCGTTACAGCTTAGCAGCTACGGAACCTTCGCTCTTGGCATCCTCTCGCGGACGTCCGGCGCTTCCCCCTGCGGTTCCCAGCGTATCGCCCCTACGACCGCCGGCCTGGAAAGGCGCCGGACTGTATGCCGGCTCACCCTTCAAAGTCAAGTTTAGACCTGCATCATCTTATCGCGTCTGCGTTGAACTGACGACGGAATATGCATGGCCTCGCGATATTTCGCGACGGTACGCCGCGCGATATCCACCCCTTCCGCCTTGAGAAGCTCGACAATCTTGTCGTCCGACAGAATGTCCGTGGCAGGCTCCTGGTCGATCAGCGTCTTGATGCGATGACGTACCGATTCCGCCGAATGGGACTCGCCGCCATCCGATCCAGCCAGAGCCTGAGTAAAGAAATATTTCAGCTCGAATATGCCGCGCGGCGTGGCAATGAATTTATTGGCGGTGACGCGGCTGACGGTGCTTTCGTGCATCGAAATCTCCAGCGCAATATCCTTGAGCACCAGAGGGCGCAAATATTGGATGCCGCGATGGAAGAAGGCGTCCTGCTGGCGCACGATCTCGCTGGCCACCTTGAGGATCGTGGTGGCGCGCTGATGCAGCGACTTGACCAGCCAGTTGGCCGATTGAAAGCGCTCGGTAAGGTAGGTCTTGTCTTCCTTGCTGCGCGAGGCGCCCGAGATCTTGGCGTAATAGCGCGTATTGACCAGCACGCGCGGCAGGGTGTCGTTATTGAGCTCGACCAGCCAGCCGCCGCCATTGGTCGGGCGCATCAGCACGTCGGGGGTCACCGGCGGCGCCACGGTGTGATCGAAGGCCAGGGCCGGTTTGGGATCCAAGGCCCGGATCTCGGCGATCATCTGGGTCAGATCCTCGGAATCCACACCGCAGATGCGCAATAGCTGCGGCAGGTCGCGCCGGGCCAGCAAGTCGAGATTATCGAGCAGCGCCTGCATGGCCGGGTCGAGCCGGTTGCGCTCGCGCAGCTGGAGCGCCAGGCATTCGGACAGCGACCGGGCGAACAGGCCTGCAGGATCGAAGCGCTGCAGGCGCGCCAAGACCCCCTCGACACGCTCCAGCGTGCAGCCCAGGCTGTCGGCGACGCCCGCCAGATCGCCCGACAGATAACCCGCCTCGTCCAACATCTCGATCAGATAGATGCCGATCAGCCGGTCACCGGAATCGCCGAAATCGAGATTGAGCTGACTCATCAGGTGATCGCGCAGACTCTCTTCGCGCATCAGGGTCTGCTCGAAATCACCATCATCGGAAAAATCGAGTCGTCCGCCGCGATTGCCGTAATCGCCGCCGGACAGATCGCCCGATTCGTCCATCGTGCCGTTATTGGTGAAGGTATTGTCGTAATCGAGATCGAGCGGCGCTTCCTCGGCCTGACCGGGCAGCACATCGACCATCGGCGCCTCGGGTGGCGCGGTGTCCGCACTTTGAGTTTCCCGCACTTCCTCGGCGGTGGCGGGCGGGCCGTCATCGCGCTCCAGCAGCGGATTCTGCTCCAGCTCGGCTTCGACGAAGGCGGACAATTCGATATTCGACAATTGCAGCAGCTTGATCGCCTGCTGCAATTGCGGCGTCATCACCAGCGATTGGGATTGCCGCAGATCCAGCCGGGGGGAAAGCGCCATGCCGGTTCTCGTTACAGGCTGAACCGCTCGCCGAGATAGACCCGGCGGACTCCCTCATGGGCGACGATCTCGGCCGGCGCCCCCTCCATCATCACCCGCCCGTCATGCAGGATATAGGCGCGGTCGATGATCTCCAGCGTCTCGCGCACATTATGGTCGGTGATCAGGACACCGATGCCGCGATGCTTAAGATGCGCCACCAGGTCGCGAATATCGGACACCGCGATCGGATCGATACCGGCCAGCGGTTCGTCGAGCAGCACGAAAGCGGGGTTCGAGGCCAAAGCGCGGGCGATTTCGACGCGGCGGCGCTCGCCACCCGACAAAGCCAGAGCCGGCGCCCGGCGCAGATGACTGATCGAGAATTCGGCCAGCAGATCCTCGAGCAGGATCTCGCGGCGCTCGCGGTCCTTCTCGGTGACCTCGAGGATCGAGGCGATATTCTGCTCGACGGTGAGACCGCGGAAAATCGAGGCTTCCTGCGGCAGATAGCCGATGCCGAGGCGGGCGCGCCGATACATGGGGAGGCCGGTGATGTCCTGGCCGTCCAGTGTGATGGTGCCGGTATCGGGATTGATCAGCCCGGTGATGCAATAAAAGCAGGTGGTCTTGCCGGCACCGTTGGGGCCGAGCAGACCGACCGCCTCGCCCCGCTTGACGCGCACGGACACATCGCGCAACACCGGCCGGCGCTTGTAGCGCTTGCCGATATTGGAGGCGACCAAACCCTCTGCCTGGCTGGAGACGGCGGTACCGGCATCGAGAGCGCGCACAACCGTCCCATCGGAAACTGACATTACGGACCCTTCGGAGCGGTATCGGACGGCGGGGCTGGGGTCTTTTTCGGCGTCGGCACGAACAACCCCCTGACCTGCCGGTCGGCGGGCTTGCCTGCCGGCGCCGATAAAAGTTTCGAAATACCCGTGTTCAGGTTAACCACCGCGTAATTACCATCGAACTGGTTGCCCCCCCGGGTGATCTTAACCGAACCGGTGACCGTCACGATACCGGTTTCGACCACATAATCGGCGCGGTCGCCGGTAACCACGTCGGTGGCGGTTGTCAGCACCACATGGTCATAGCCGTGGGCGACCTGGATCACCATCTGCTTTTGCTTGTTTTCGGCGAAATCGGCGACCAGCGTGTCGGCCTGAATGCGCTGTCCCTTGGCCGGGGCGATCGCCACCGCGTCGCCGCGCGCCACCGCCTGATGCTTGTTTTCCCAATATTCCAGCGTGTCGCGCGCGGTGACGATGTCCTGGGGCGTGGTCATCTTGAGATGATCGCCGGTCAGCACCACCACCGCATCGTCGATATTATAGTCGGCATGGTCGCCATAGGCATGCTGGGTCGGGGTGAAGATGTCGACATTGCCGTCGGCCGTGACGCGCCAGACTTCGCTGCCGCCGGTGCCCGAGCCGTCACTGGGCTTATCACCGGGCGGCTGGGCCGCATCCGGTGCCGGCTTCTTGGCTTTGTCGGCCGGTTCGCCGGGAACCGGCGGGGTCTTGTCGCGGTAATAGGCGGTCAGCGTGTCGGCGGTTACGGTGGTATTGGCGCGCACAGCCTTGGCATTGACGCGGGCGATGATCTCCTTGGCATCCTTGGAGAATTCGATGCCCTGGTCGGCGGTGACGTCGAGCGGCTGGCCGGAGCCGCCGCTGGCAAAGCCGATATCGCCGGCAGGCTGGGCCGCCGGCGCCTTGGCGGCCGGCGGGGGTTTGCTGTCCTTGGCGAGGACGAGGGGTGCTGCGGCGGCGAGGCTGGCGGCAATCAGGCCTGCGGCAATCCGGAAGGGGACGGCTTTTTTCATTGAGCGCTTTTCGACACGTTGAGGACGGCTCTGGCTTTGCCGGTAAAGATTATTCTATCGCCGCGATCCCACAGACGGAACCCCTCGCCTTCAATCGTGCCGGAAGGCCCTTTTCCATGGGCCGCCTCCTGCCCATTGGCATTGCCGGGCAGCACGTCGATATGGGCCGAGGAGCTGTGCACCTCATAGCCCTTGTCCTGATAGAGATCGACATGGCCGTACAGCTCCAGCGTGTTGTCCTTCTGCTGGAAGATACCGAGGTCGGAATTCCCCACCATCCCGCCGCCATCGGGCTTGGTCAGGTCGGCCACCGGATTTTGCAGCTGGTACTGCTGCAGCTCCTGGTCGATCTGGGTGCCGATCTCGGCGGTCAGAGTATAAGGCTGGTTCTTGTCGTCGGTGCCGTAATAGCGCGGATTGACCATCGATTGCGTATCGATGCTTTTCGCGTTGAAATTGGCGAAGGCGACCTTGAACTGCTCGTCGCGCGGGGCCAAGCGCGGCCAGGCGGCGATGATACCCAGGATGGCGACTGCGGTGGCGGGCAGGGCCAGCTTCATCATGCCGACGAAGCGCGAATAGCCGGTCAGCACCCACAATCCGGCCTGGCGGCGGCGCTGGGAGACATGCCAACGGCGGGAATTGGGTCCGCCAAGGACGCTGCGCAGCAGGGCGAGCATCGCGTCCAAGATCAGGCCACCCCGGCCCGCAGGCAATCATGCAGATGGAGGATGCCGATCACACGCCGGGTGTCGTCGACCACGAACAGGCTGGTAATCTTCTTGTCGTTCATCACCCGCAGCGCCTCGGCGGCCAGGATACCGGGCCGGATCGTCAGCGGCGCGTGGGTCATCACCTCGCCGGCCTGGCGGCCGAGCAGCCCGCTTTCCATGTGGCGGCGCAGATCGCCATCGGTGATGATGCCCGACAAGACTCCCTCGGCGTCGACGACGCCGACGCAGCCAAAGCTCTTCTGGGTTATCACCAGCAGCACCTCGGTCATCGGGCGCGCCGGATCGACCAGCGGCACCGCATCGCCCTGATGCATCAGGGCGGCAACCTTCATCAGCTGGCGGCCGAGCTTGCCGCCCGGATGGTAGATCTGGAAATCGGCCGAGGAAAAACCCTTGCGCTCGAGCAGCGCCACGGCCAGCGCATCGCCCAAGGCCAGCATCATGGTGGTCGAGGTGGTCGGCGCCAGCCCCATCGGGCAGGCCTCGCCGACATCGGGCAGGATCAGGGCCACATCGGCGGCTTCGGCCAGCGAGGATTCGGTCCGCTTGGTGATCGCCACCAGCGGAATTTCATAGCGGCGGGTATAGGTGACGATGTCGGTCAGCTCCGACGTCTCGCCGGAATTGGACAGGGCCAGCACCGCGTCATGCCGCGTCACCATGCCGAGATCGCCATGGCTGGCCTCGCCAGGATGGACATACATCGCCGGCGTACCGGTCGAGGCCAGGGTGGCGGCGATCTTGCGTCCGACATGGCCGCTCTTGCCCATCCCGGTGACGATGACGCGGCCGCCTTCGGCGCGCGTCAGGAGGTCGAGCGCTTCGGGGAACTCGGCGTCCAGCCGGGCGGCAAGCGTGGACAGCGCCTCGGCCTCGGCGGTCAGCACGCGGCGGGCGACCAGCAGATCGTCGGCGGTCTTGTCGGATATCAGCGCGGCGTCCTGCGTCATCGGCAGACGTCCATCTCCAAGGTGTTTCAGCGGACTGTTCCGTTTTGCCGTAAATTTACGGCAAAATTTAGTGCGCGAATATGTCTTCTTCTTCCCAGCCCGCCAGATCGAGGGCGGCGCGGTCGGGCAGGAAGTCGAAACAGGCCTGGGCCAACTGGACCCGGCCTTCGCGCGCCAGCAATTCGTCCATCTTGACGCGCAGACGATGCAAATAGAGCACGTCCGAGGCGGCATAGTCGAGTTGCTGCTGGGAAAGCACCGCAGCACCCCAGTCGGAACTCTGCTGCTGCTTGGACAGCTCGACGCCGAGCATTTCCAGGCACAGATCCTTGAGGCCGTGGCGCTCGGTATTGGTGCGCACCAGCTTGGAGGCGGTCCGGGTGCAATAGACCGGGCGGCAGGCGATGTCGAAATAACGCTGGATCATCGCCAGGTCGAAGCGGGCGAAATGGAAGATCTTGGTGATGTTCGGATCGGACAGAACCTTGCGCAGATTGGGCGCGCGGTAGTCGCGATCGGGGAAGTGGACCACATGGACCGTGCCGTCGCCGGCCGACAATTGGACGACGCACAGGCGGTCGCGCTGGAGCCGCAGGCCCATAGTCTCGCTATCGATGGCGATAGAGGTGCCGAAATCGAGACCGGGCGGCAAATCGCCCTTGTGATAACTGATCGTCATAGTGGACCAGAAAAGCCCTAAAAGAGTGGTGCCCAGGAGAAGACTCGAACTTCCATGACCTTGCGATCGCTAGCACCTGAAGCTAGTGCGTCTACCAATTCCGCCACCTGGGCACGGGCTGGTCTCGGCGCCTTCCGGCGTTCCGAGGCGCAGAGGGATAATAAACTGGCGGACCTGAGTCAATGGGTTTTTTTAACCATGCCGCGTAATGAGGTGACCACCTGGTCGATTACCGGCGTCCAATCATCCTTGGTCTTCTGGTGAAACAGCCGCGCCGACGGATACCAGGGCGAGTCCGCGCGATGACCCAGCCAGCGCCAGCACCCATCGAAGCGCGACAGGATCCAGACCGGTTTGCCCAAAGCGCCGGCCAGATGGGCCACCGCGGTGTCGACGGTGATCACCAGATCGAGCGCCTCGACCAGGCAAGCCGTGTCGGCGAAGTCCTCGATCTCGTCCATGACATCGACCAGCCCCGCCGCCCGGATATCCTTCTGCAGACTGACGATCGTGACGCCCTCGACCTCGAGAAGCGGCTGCAGACGCTCCAGGGCAATGCTGCGCCGGGCATTGGCGTCGGCGCTCCAGGGCAGTTTCAGGATGGGGTTGCCGGCCCAGGCCAGGCCTACTTTCAGACCCGGCCAGGCGGACAGGCGCCGTGCCCACAGATCGCTCTGGCCGGCGGATGCCTGAAGATAGGGCGTGGCGGCCGGCAGCGTCGCCAGCGTAATGCCGAGGCGATGCGCGGCGCTCATCAGCGGCAGGTGAAAATCATGGTCGGGCAGCGGCGTTCCGGCCGCATGCGTGGCCGCGACCCCGGGCGCCGTGGCGAGCAGGCGTGTCAGACTGGGCGCCGCTTCGACGATGATCCGCGCCCCCAGCGCCGCGATGGGGGCGGCGAAGCGCACAAATTGCAGCGCGTCGCCCAAGCCCTGTTCGGCATGGAGCAGGATCGTCTTGCCGGCCAGATCCTCACCCTGCCAGCAGGGCCGGTCAAAGGCGCGTCGCGGCTGACCGGTCGAGGCGCCGGGATGAAGGCGCCACTCATGCTCGCGCCAGCCTTCCTCATAGGCGCCGAGCTGCAGCAGGGCGGCGGCGAGATTGCAATGGATATCGGGATGATCGGGGGACAGCGCCGAGGCGCGGCGAAACAGAAGCGCTGCTGCACCAATTCGGCCCGCCTCGCGCTCCAGGGTGGCGAGATTATTGAGCGGCGCCGCCAGGAAAGGCTGCAGCACCGTCGCCAGGCGGAGCGAGCCGATGGCCCGCTCCGGGGCGCCGGCCGCGCGCTGGACGGCGGCCAAACTGCAATATCCCTCGGCCAAGGTCGGCGCCAGCCGCACGGCACGGCCGATCGCCCAGGCAGCCTTGTCGGCGCCGGTCGGCAGACTGGCCAGGCCGAGATGGGTCCAAACCATCACCTGCTGCGGATCCTTGACCAGGATCTGGCGATAAAGACCGCGCGCCTCGTCGAGCCGCGACGCCTGGTGATGGGCGAGGGCGGCGGCGAACAGGGCTTCGAGGCCGGCAAGCTCGGGACGGGTGGTCATGATCCGGTCTGTCCATATAGCGCGTTGCTTTCGCTATCGCGCTGAATTAGCTTCTGGCCACTTGTTTTAGCGCAGCGTCTCGGAGGTAGCCATGGCCACACGCCAACCCACTTATCGCCTGGCGACCGTGTTCGGCGGATCCGGCTTCATCGGCCGCCATGTGGTACAGCGCCTCGCCGCCGCCGGCTGGCGTGTCCGCGTCGCCACCCGCGATCCGGAAGGCGCCACCTATTTGCGCCCGCGCGGCGATGTCGGCCAGGTCGAGCCGGTCTATGCCGATCTCACCAAGGATTTCTCGGTTCAGGCCGCGGTCGAGCGCGCCGATCTGGTGATCAATCTGGTCGGCATCCTCTATGAGCGCGGCCGCCAGACCTTCAAGGCGCTGCATGTCGAGGGCGCGGCGCGCATCGCCTCTGCCGCCCGCACGGCGGGTGTCAAGCAGCTGGTCCATGTCTCGGCGCTGGGCGCCGACGAAACCTCGGACTCGGCCTATGCGCGCAGCAAGGCCGAGGGCGAGCGCGCGGTGCGCGAGGCCTTCCCCGGCGCGGTGATCTTCCGCCCCTCGGTGGTGTTCGGCCCCGAGGACGATTTCTTCAACCGCTTCGCCACGCTGACCGGCCTCTCGCCGGTGCTGCCGGTGTTCCTCAATGACGGCTATCGCCGCCAAGGCTTCGGCATCGATGTGTGGGGCACGGGCGGGCCGAAATTCCAGCCGGTCTATGTCGGCGACGTCGCCAGCGCCGTCGCCACCGTGATCAAGGGCGGCTATGAGGGCAAGACCTTCGAACTGGCCGGGCCGCGGGTCTATTCGATGAAGCAGATCATGGAAATCACGCTGGAAGCCGCCGGCCGCAAGCGCTATCTGGTGCCGCTGCCGATGATCGTCGCCAAGCTTCAGGCGCCGTTCCTGTCGCTGTTGCCCAATCCGCCGCTGACCCCCGACCAGGTGCGCCTGCTCAGCCGCGACAATATCGCCAGCGGCGCGCCTGGCTTCAAGCAGCTGGGCATCGTTCCTCAGGATGCGGAGGCCATCGTGCCGACCTATCTGGCCCGCTTCCACAATCCCTATTTGTTCAACAGGGGCGTCTGAACGGGGCGCAAGATATAGGCGACCTGCAGGTCCAACAGCACGTGCAGGACGATGCTCGGGATCAGACTTTCGCTCAGCAGGAACAGAAGGCCCAGGGCGAAGCCGCCGATCGCAGTACCGAGCACGCCTTTGACGCCTTGATAGAGATGCGCCAGTCCGAAGATCACCGACGATGCTGCCAGCGCCCCGACCAGCGGCATGCCGGTGATGGTTTCGTGCAGAAAACGGATCATGAAGCTCCGGCAGGCGATCTCCTCGCAGATCCCGGCCGAGAAACTCAACAGAACCCAGGCGGCTCGCTCCGCCGCCGTGTCGGGCATCAGCTGGGGAATGTCCTTGAAATTGCGTCTGGTGGCCGCCGCATAGGCCTGCCGCCACCGATCGCCGCGCAGGCTTTGAAACAAGGGTAGCAGTCCGGCGACCATATAGGCGGTCACCAGCAGGTACAGGACCGGTCTGAAGATCCCGGGCGCCCACAGCCAATCAGAGCCCTGCGCCGGCGAGTCCAGCAGTGGGGCCAATCCGTCTATCCCGATCGCGGCCGCCAGCAATCCCCACAAGAGGATGATATTGGCCCCATAGGCGATGAATTTGCGCGGGTTCTTGGGGTCGGATCGGTACATCGCGCGCTCGAATGGACCGGTCAGGGGAATCCCGATGGCGATGAGTGCGGCGAGGATGGCGGCGGCGTGGCCGGGAAAATTCATGCTGGACCCCATATGTGAATGTGAATTATCATTCTCATATTGGATTGATGAATTCAAGCCCGATCCGGAGACAGGGATCGGCTATTGTCAGCGGACCATTCCAGAGGCCAAGAGATGATGCAGCCAAGTTCCCGCGCCCCCCAACAGGCGCGCAGCCGACAGACGATGGAGCGATTGCTGGCGGCAACCCTGGAGGTGATCGAGGAAAGGGGGCTTGCCGGCGTCACCATTCCCGAGATCGCCGCGACGGCCGACCTCTCCACCGGCAGCGTCTATCGTCGCTTCGCCGATAAGGATGATCTGATCCGAACGGCGTTCCTGCAGTTCCTCGAAGAAGCCCAGGCGACCAACCAGGCCAATCTGCCACCGGACCGCTTTCAGGGATTAGCGCTTCGCGACGTATTGCGAGCACTCGGCCGCACGCTGGTCGCCCAATATCGGGGCAGGACGGGCCTGCTGAAGGCGCTGGATCGGTTTCTCGAGGGGCAGACCGATGAACCATTCCGGCAGCGTGCGCTGGACATGATCGAGGCCAATATGCGGCACCTGATCGAAGCGCTCCTGCCTTTGCGGGATCAAATCAGGGCGGAGGATGCGGAGCGGGCGATCACCTTTGCCCTGCTCAACGCGATCACGCTGATCGAGGTGCACAAGCTGCATAATCCGTTGCTGTGGCAGCGACTGCTGCCGCTCGATGACGACGCGCTGGCCGCCGAGGCGGCGCGGGCGATGGCGGCTTACCTTGCGCTGGGGGATTGAACGGGTTGAAGGCCCCGGCGCCCTGGAGGGTATCGGGAACCAAGCCCATTCCAGGCGCGTTGGCGGAACCAGAGCGCGAGATCGGGATCTTGCTCGCCGCCCGGTGATCATCCGCACCTCACGGAAATCCGTTCGGCCCGTGCTGCAAAAAGCCCGCCCGGTCGCACAGGCGCTCGTAATAGTCCAGCACCGCGCCGAGATCGGGCATCGCATGCGGCGTCATGCGCCAGCGATGCACCGACAGGCCGATCACGATGTCGGCCAAGGTGAAATCCTCGCCACAGACATAGGGCCCGGTCTCGGCGAGATGATCGTCGAGCAGCGTCATCATGCGATCCCAGGCCGCCAGCGATTTCTCGATCTCGGCCGGGTCCTGATAGGCAGGATTTTCGCGCACCAGCGCCAGGAAGGCATAGGACCAGCTGGTGTTCAGCTCGGTGGCCTGCCAATCCATCCATTGATCGACCCGAGCCCGGCCAGCCGGATCGGCCGGCAGCAGATCCGTGCGGCCGGCCTTGGCGGCAAGATAGCGGCAGATCGGGTTGCTGCCCCATAAGATGCCGTTCTCATCCTCGATCACCGGGACCAGGCCATTGGGATTGAGGGCGAGGAATTCCGGGCTTGAGGTCGGCTTGAAGCCGATGCCCCAATCCTCGCGGCTGTAAGGCAGCTCGATCTCGTCCAGCGTCCAGGCAACCTTGCGCACATTGATCGAGGACAGGCGGCCGAGCAGCCTCATAGCAGACCGAGCCCGAGCAGCAGGGCCCCGAACAGCAGGCGGTAGAGCGCGAAAGGCATCAGTCCGGCGCGGCGGATCAGCGAAAAGGCGATCGGTAAAGCAACAAAGGCGAGGGCGAAGGACAAGCCAAGCGCCAGCAGGTCGGAATAGCCGGGATGGCGACCGCTCTGCACCTGCCCGGTCACCGCCTCGGCCAGCAGGATCGGCAAGGAGGCCAGCAGCACGAAGCGATAGGCCGCTGTCCGCTCCATGCCGAACAGGCGGGCCATGATCAAGGCGGCGGGCACGCGCCCGACCCCCGGCAGCAGCGCCGCGATCTGGGCGATGCCGACGGCCAGGCTGGTCAGTGCGCCGATATGCTCGATACGTTTGACGGTAAGACTGAGTCGGTCGGCCACGACCATCACCACCGCGCAGATCATCGTCACCGCGCCGATCCACAACAGGCTGGTCACCGAAGGGGGCGCGAGACCGCCGACGCCGCCTTGGATCAACAGAAAAGGTAGGGCGGCCAAAACCATTTTAGCGAGCAGCCGGGTGCCGGGCTCGATGCGCATTTTGCGCAGCTTCCACAGACCCGAGCAGATCACCCCCATGTCGCGCCAGAAATACAGGATCACCGCCAGGGCGGCGCCGAGATGGAGGGCGGGAGCCAACATGCCGGCCCGCAGGGATAGCAGCCGGGTTACGATCATCGCATGCGCCGACGAATCGATCGGCACGATGTCGGCTACGCCCTCGATAAGGGCGAGGATAACCAGATCCGGCACAGTCAAAATGAGGGTCCCCCTGAGGAAAAGCTTATAACACAATGTTTACACAAAGGAAAAACACCATATAGGTCCGAATCGGACCAATTTCATCTGAAACCATCCCGCTGGCCCGCAGAATGGGCGCAAATTGCAGATAATTTTTTACTGTTAGGTCAGCTATACTGACTAATCTGTGATTTTCCGCTTTTCATCCTCGTCACATCTTGATATTTCCTTCTGGGCCGCGCGTTTCCGGCCGGGAGGTCTATCGTCATGTCGTCGTCGATGCTGCAATTCGTCCACCTGTCAGCCGCCATGCCCGAAAAGCGTGACGCAGAGGACCGCACCCTCGATTTCAACGAGATTTATCGCCGTTTCCAGCGCCCGGAGGCCACGGCACAGGCGTCGCGGTGCGAGCAATGCGGCATCCCCTTCTGTCAGATCCATTGCCCGCTGCAGAACAACATTCCCGACTGGCTGATGCTGGCCTCGGCCGGGCGCCTGGAGGAGGCCTATCGCGTCTCCTCGGCGACCAATTCGATGCCCGAGATCTGCGGCCGCATCTGCCCGCAGGACCGTCTGTGCGAAGGCATGTGCGTGCTGGAACAAAGCAGCCACACGGCGGTCACCATCGGCGCCGTCGAGAAATTCATCACCGACAATGCCTGGGACGAAGGCTGGGTGCAGGGTCCCAAACCGCTGGCCGAGCGCCGCCAGTCGATCGGCATCATCGGCTCCGGCCCGGGCGGCCTGGCCGCCGCCGAACGCCTGCGCGCCAAGGGTTTTCAGGTCCATGTCTATGACCGCCACGACCGCGCCGGCGGCCTGCTGATCTATGGCATCCCCTCCTTCAAGCTGGAGAAGGACATCGTCGAGCGCCGCACCAGGCTGCTGGCCGATTCCGGCGTCGTTTTCCATCAGAATTTCGAGGTCGGCCGCGACGCGTCGCTCGACGATCTGCGCCGCAAACATGCCGCGCTGGTGATCGCCACCGGAGTCTATCAGCCGCGCCCGCTGTCGGTGCCGGGCTCGAACCTGACCGGTGTGCACCGCGCGCTCGATTACCTGATCGCTTCGAACCGGGCCAGCTTCGGCGAAGAGCTCGCCCCCGAGCACAATGCCAAAGATAAGAAAGTCGTCGTGATCGGCGGCGGCGACACCGCGATGGATTGCGTGCGCACCGCCATCCGGCAAGGCGCTAAATCGGTAACCTGCCTCTATCGCCGCGACCGCGCCAACATGCCGGGCTCGCAGCGCGAGGTGAAGCATGCCGAGGAAGAGGGCGTGCGCTTCGTCTGGCAGACCGCCCCCGAAATGCTGAAGGGCGAAGGCGCGGTCGAAGGCGTCCTCTGCGTCAAGATGCATCTGGGGGTCGCCGATGCGTCCGGCCGCCAGACCCCGACCGTGATCGAGGGCTCGCACTCTGTCGAGCCGGCCGATTTCGTCGTCTCGGCGCTGGGTTTCGAACCCGAGGATCTGCCGCAGATGTTCGGCGCCCCCGACCTCACCGTCAGCCGCTGGGGCACCTTGAAGGTCGATCAGAGCCTGATGACCAGCCTGCCCGGCGTGTTCGCCGCCGGCGACATCGTGCGCGGCGCCTCCCTCGTCGTATGGGCGATCAAGGATGGCCGCGACGCCGCCGATTCGGTCGAGCGCTATCTCGACGCCAAGTCGCCGCGCCAAGCGGCCGCGGAGTAAGCCATGCCCGTCCTCTACGACAACAAGCTGTCGCGCAACGGCTACAAGATCCGCCTCCTCGCCGCCCATGCCGATTTGGCGCTTGAGCGGGTCGAGGTCGATATTCTGCGCGGCGAATCGCGCACCGCCGATTTCGTCAGCAAGAATGTCGCCGGCCGCATTCCCGTTCTGGAGCTGGAAGACGGCACCAATCTCGCCGAGAGCAATGCCATCCTGTTCTATCTGGCGCAGGGCACCGCATTTTGGCCGGCCAATCCGCTCGACCAGACCGACGTGCTGCGCTGGATGTTCTTCGAGCAGAACGCGATCGAATGTTCGGTCGGCACCGCCCGCTTCTGGAAAAAGCTCGGCCGCGACCAGAGCCGCACCGACGCCTTTGCCCATCGTCTGGAGGCCTCGCTCGACGGGCTGTCGACCCTGGACGCCCATCTGGCCGAGCGCCAATGGGTCGCGGCCGACCGCTTCACCATCGCCGACATCGCCCTTTACGGCTATGTCAGCGTCGCCCCCGAGGCCGGGATCGATCTGTCCGACTTCCCCGCCATCGCCGCCTGGCTGCAGCGTGTCGAAGCACTGCCCGGCCATATTTCCTCTGAGAGTAAGGTAGGTGCCGCATGACCAGCGGAAATCAGTTCGTCGCCGAGTATCTGGCCAACGAGAAGATCCTCCAGGATGCCGGCATCGACACCACCCCGCACGACGCGTGCGGCGTCGGCCTAGTCGCAGCACTCGACGGCAAGCCCCGCCGCGAGGTGGTGGTGGCCGGCATCGAGGCGCTGAAGGTCATCTATCACCGCGGCGCGGTCGATGCGGATGGAAAGACCGGCGACGGCGCCGGCATCCATGTCGAGATCCCGCAGGATTTCTTCCGCGACCATATTCGCCGCCAGGGCCGCGAGCCGGTGCCCGGACGCCTGGCGGTCGGCATGTGCTTTTTGCCCAAGACCGATCTGGCCGCCCAGGAGCGCTGCCGCGCCATCGTCGAGAGCGAGATCTTGTCGTTCGGCTATACCATCTATGGCTGGCGCCAGGTGCCGGTGAATGTCTCGGTGATCGGCGAGAAGGCCAACGCCACCCGCCCCGAGATCGAGCAGATCATGGTGGCCAACCCCAAGGGCTATGACGAGCGCCGCTTCGAGACCGACCTCTATATCCTGCGCCGGCGCATCGAGACCGCCGTGCTGGCCGAGCATATCGGCGATTTCTACAT
>Ga0116226_10001696_pt1 | contig 19143 bp, 19 predicted proteins | sample S1TSphfallax_FD_89692 | JGI IMG/M metagenome (GOLD analysis project Ga0116226, IMG submission 89692) | Host-associated microbial communities from peat moss isolated from Minnesota, USA - S1T2_Fa - Sphagnum fallax MG | ecosystem: Host-associated > Plants > Peat moss > Unclassified | place: USA... | reverse complement strand
GGAGCGGGATCTTCGGCAGGTTCAGGGCATAGAAGCACGGCCGCATGACCGCGATGGCCGCGTAGCCCGCCAGGCCCAGGGCATAGGCCTGGAGAGCCATGGCCGTCTCATGGGTGTCATGAGCGCTGAACCGGCCATGCTGGTAGATGAGGGCGATGATCGGCTGGGCGAGAACCGCCAGGCCCGCCGCCGCCGGCAGGGTGAGGAAGGCCGTGAGGCGTAGCGAATCCCTGGCGGTATGGCCAAAGGCCGCCATGTCCCCGCGCGCGGCCGCCCGCGTGACCGCCGGCAGGGTCGCGGTCGCTAGCGACACGCCGAAAAGGCCAATGGGAAGCTGCATCAAGCGAAAGGCGCAATAGAGCCAGGACTGGCCGCCATTGATCTGGGAGGCGAACATGCCGTTGACCAGGACGTTCACCTGCACCGTCGCCCCCGCGATCAGGCTCGGCCACATGAGCCGCCACAGCTCCGTCAGGCGCGGATCGGCGAGGTTCAGGCTCCAGCGAAACCGGAACCCCAGGCGCCAGAGGGAGGGAAGCTGCATGGCCAGTTGCGCCAATCCCCCCAGAAGCACCCCCAAGCTGACTCCATAGAGGGCTCGCTGGTCGAACAGCGGGTGGCGCCAATGGGCCCGGGCCGGCGGGTCCAAGAGGAAGGCCAGCCCCACGCCCGCGATCACCGAGACAATGTTGAAGACTGTGGAGGCGGAGGCCGGGACGCCGAAGACAAAGCGGGCGTTGAGCATCCCCATGACCGCCGCGGCGAGGGACACGAAGAGGATGAAGGGAAAGAGGATCCGGGTGAGCTGGACGGCCAGGGCGAACTTGCCGGGCACATTGTGAAAGCCGAAATTGGTGACTTCCACCAGGGCGGGCGCCCCGGCGATGGCCAGAACGCAAAGCACCCCCATGAACAGAAGCAAGGTTGAGAGGATCAGATTGGCCAGGGCCCAGGCGGGCGCCTCCCCCTCCTTCTCCCAGGCGCGGGTAAAGAGGGTGGTGAAGGCGATGGAGAGAGAGCCCTCGGCGAAGAGATCGCGCAGCAGATTGGGGATGCGGAAGGCGGCGATATAGACATCCAGGAGTTCGCCGGCCCCGAACATGGCGGCGAAGACCACCTCGCGCACGAGGCCGAAGAGGCGCGAGGCGACGACGGCCAGACCGACGATCCCCGCCGCCCGGCGCGTGCTGGCCTGAGGGGCCGGCGCGGTCATCTCGGGACCCTAAGTCCCCGCGTCATCGTCATAGAGCGACGAGGCCCGCCCGGTAGCGCTTCCAGTTTTCCACATAGTGCAGGGCGCCGGCGGCAAGGCCCGCGGCCTGTTCGGGATCCAGGGTTCGCACCACCTTGCCCGGCGCGCCCATCACCAGACTGTAGTCGGGAATTTCCTTGCCCTCGGTGATCAGGGCGCCCGCGCCGATGAGTGAGCCGCGCCCAATCCGCGCGCCATTAAGCACGATCGCGCCAATTCCGATCAGGCTTCCATCGCCAATATGGCAGCCGTGCAACATGACCTTGTGGCCGATGGTGACATTGGCGCCAATCGTCAGCGGCTTTCCCATGTCGGTGTGAAGCACACTATTGTCCTGGACGTTGGAATTCTCGCCCACAATAATCGGTTCGTTGTCGCCGCGCAGGACCGCCCCGAACCAGATACTGGCATTTTTCTTAAGAATAACATGACCAATAATGCTGGCGCTTGGCGCAATCCAGTATTGGCCGTCGTCGGGCAGAGTTGGGGACACACCGCTCAAGCTATAAGCAGTCATCCGCACACCCCCTAATCTTAAAAAAGACCACTTATAAACCTTCTGGAAATATCGTTAGATCAATATCGTGAGGCGATTCGGACGGGGTCTTGATCCCATCTGAGTCCCGCCACGGGCGGTGTTCGCCCGTGGTCTCCTGCAGACGCGGAGAATGGGGTGTCGCTTAAGGCAGCCGGGCGGTCAACACCGCCCCCCTCGCCGAGGATCTTCCGCCCGGACCGGGGCGGACCTGGATCTGTCGGCGCGACGACGCGTTTTTCCTTTCAGTGCCAATTTCCCGGGGCGGGCCGCAAGGCGCCGCCCTTTTTTCTGGCCAATTCCTGGCCCCACGCGGAGGACATGTGATGACCAAGCGGCCCCTCAAACGTCTGGTGCGCGAAGGCGCTTTCGATGATCGCGAGTTCCAGGAAGATTCGAAAATCCGCCGTCTGCCCACCGCCCGGGGCTGGAACCCCCTGCCCGAGGAAGGCCGCGACCAGGCCTATCTGAAGACCGTACGCCCCAAATCCGAGGGCCAGGAGCGGCTGATGGCGGCCATGGACGCCAAAACCCTCGTTCTCGCCCTCGGCCCTGCCGGCACGGGCAAGACCTATCTGGCCATCGCCAAGGCCGTCGAGGCCCTGGAGGCCGGCCGGGTGGGACGCATCGTGCTCTCGCGGCCCGCGGTGGAGGCCGGCGAATCCCTGGGCTATCTGCCGGGCGAGGTGGAGGACAAGCTCGCCCCTTATCTTCGCCCCCTTTATGACGCCTTGTCGGACCGCCTCTCGATGAAGCGGGTGCGTTCGCTGATCACCGAAGGCGCCATAGAGATCGCCCCCGTGGGGTTCATGCGCGGTCGCACGCTGAACAACGCGTTCGTGGTCATCGATGAGGCGCAGAACTGCACCTATATGCAGCTCAAGATGCTGCTGACGCGCCTGGGCTGGAACTCCACCATGGTGGTGACCGGCGATCCGGCCCAGTCGGACCTCCTGCCCGAGCTGTCGGGCCTTGGCCCGGTGGCGGAAAAACTGGAGACCCTGCCCAATATCGCCGTGGTCCGCCTCGCCGACCGCGACATCGTGCGCCATCCGCTCGTGGCGGAAATGCTGGGGGTTTTGTAGCGGAAACCACACCCCCGTCATCCCGGCGAAGCGCGGCTCGAGCCGGGCCCCAGGGAGCTTAACCGGGTTCCGCGGTTCTCGAACGGTACCGCCGCGCCCGGCCCCCTGGGTCCCGCATCTCCGCTGCGCTTCGTGCGGGATGACGAACGAGAGGCTATCGCTCCGCCGGCGCCCCGCAGCGGGCCAGGACGGCGCGGAGGTCGCGTAAAGGCGGGAAGACCTCGTTGTTCCAGTCGGCGCCCTGGGCGTCATAGGCGAGCTGTTCGCACTGAACAATGTGCTTGTCTTCGTGGAAAATGCCTTCGGTGAACCAGGTCACGAAAGGCCAGAGCGCATCTATGAGCCCCGGCACCGGAGGGCGCTTCACCGAGAGATAGCCATAGGTGCGATTGGTGCGCTGCGCGGCGTCCATGGGCGTGTAGCCGAGCCACACGTCCAGCACGGGATCATCGGTCTCCTGGAGATCACGCCCGACCCAGACCCTCAGACTCTGATTGGGATAGTCGGTGCGGATGCGCATGTGGTCGGAGAAATCCTTGACCTTTTCCCCGGGTTTGCGGGCCAGCCCGACGATGACGTTCTCGCCCATGGAGGCGCGCCCACCGGTGCGGCTGAAGCTGTATTCCACCTGGGCCCAATCTTCCCCGTGGCTGCGGCCGATGCACTTGGCTTTGATGGAGCCCATGAGCTTTCGGTGCATGAACTGATGGTTCATGTCGAAGAGGTTCTCGTGCATGAAGGTATAGTGGCAGGCCACCTCGCGATTGAGCCGCCGGGTCTTGTAGCCCTTGCGCCGGAATGACCCGAGGGTTCTGGGTCGCCGCGCGTCCGCCAAGGCGGGATCTCCGGGGAAGATGAAGATCAGGTCGTCGACCTCATGCACCGGGTATCTCTTGACCCCGTTGGGCAGGCGCTCGCGCCCCAGATAGGGCACATCCACGCAACGCCCCATCCCGTCATAGGCCCAACCGTGATAGTGGCATTTGATCTGATCGTCTTTCACCACGCCCAGGGATAAGGGGACCTGGCGATGGGCGCAGCGATCCTCCAGGGCGAAGACCTCGCCGCCGGCGCCGCGATAGATGACGATGGGCTCGGCGGCAAAGCGGCGGGCCAGGGCCTTGCCGGTCTTCAGCTCATTGGACCAAGCGACCGGATACCAATGGTCGGGATGCGCGCCGATGCGACGCAGATCCCGGCTCTCCGATTCAGGGGCTGGGCGCAAGGCGACCAGATGACCGTCTTCCGGCATGAAGCCCTCCAGCTAGCCCCAACTGCTCAAGCACGATCGCCTTGGTTCCGCAACAATGCACGCACGCCGCCGCCAAGAACGGCCCGCGATTGACCATCCTTAATCTATAGGGTCCGCGCCACACCAGCCGGGGAGAAATTGGGCCTGCGCCGACTTGGCGTGGACCAGGGCGGCGGCGAGGGCCTTGTCGTAGTTCTTGGCGATGGCCTTGCGCTTGACCTCGCCGCGCAGAAAATCCGCCCACAGAAATTCGCTGAAAGGGGTCAGATCCTTGGCGTAGCCGCCGGCATGGCGAAGATCGCCGGCCAGGCTGCGATAGGGGTCATCCTTGAGGCCCGTAATGGCGCCCGGAATCTCCGCAAAGGCCACTCGCTCGCCCTCGGCGTCATAGGGATGGCACCAGGTCCGGTTGTCGAGAAAGCGCCAGAAGGAGTCCTTCGATAGGGCGCTGAGGTCACTCACCACGGTCACCAGAACCGCCTCCACGCCTTCCTCGTGGAGGGCGAGAGCCAGGTGGTGGTTATCGATGACATAGTGGCGCCCCTTGGGCCCTAGCACCGTGGGGATCATGTGGCGGCCGAGGAAGGAGTCTTCCGACGCCGCCTTCATGGCGCGAATGCGCTTACGCTTCTCGTCCACCTCGTGAAGGCCCACGGTGATCTGGGTGGGCTTCAGATCGAGGATCGGCGCTGGCTTTAGAAGGGGCATGTGCTGGGGCATGGAGCGGAGGGTAGGCGTCTTCCAGCCCGGGCGCCAGCCGGTGAGCGCTAGGCGCGCAACAAGATGAACAGGGACCCCGCGCCGGCCACGAGGCAATAGATGGCGAACGGCGTGAAGCCCCGCGCCTCGTGGGCCTTGAACCAACGCATGAGCGCCGACACGCTGATCAGCGCGGTGACCCCCGCCACGGCGCCGGCGATCAGAGACAGGGTCCCGAGATTCTCGTGATTATGGATCAGTTTTGGGGCCTCCAGCGCCACCGCCCCCAGAATGATCGGCGTGGCGGTCAGGAAGGAAAAGCGCGCGGCGGCTTCGTGGCCCAGGCCCCGCAGGTAACCTCCGGCCATGGTGGCGCCGGAGCGCGAGAGGCCGGGAATCAAGGCCAAACACTGGCAGAGGCCGATAACGACCGCGTCCAACCCACTCAGGGCGCCGAGAGGCCGGGCGGCGGCCCTCCTCGCGCGATCGGCGACGAGGAGCAGAAATCCGTTCAGCATCAGGAACAGCGCCGCCAGACGGGGCGCGGCGAAGCCATGCCGCAGGGCCTTTTCGAAGAGAAATCCGAGGACGACCGCGGGGATCGTGGCGACAACCACACGCCAGAAGAGGCGGCGATCCGCCGCGCCGACGGGGTCGCGAAACCTGAAAATGGAGACAGCGAAATCCCACCAATCCCGCCAGAAATAACCGAGAAGCGCGATGGCGGTGCCCAGATGCATGACCGCCAGAAAGGGCAGAAACCCCGGGGCGTTCTCATCAATATTCCGCCAGCCCAGAAGCGCCGGGACGATGACCGCGTGTCCGAGGCTTGAGATGGGAAACAGCTCGGTGACGCCCTGGAGGACAGCCATCACCACGGCTTGAAGAAGGGTCATGGCGGGCGGCGGTTCCTCGGGATGTGAAGGTCGCCGCTATCGCCTGAATCGCTGAGGCCGGCCAGCCCTCCTCCCGGAGTTCACCGGGAGGAGAGGCGCCACGGAATGATCAGACACGGTGGCTGATGCGGTTTTCCCTGTGGTTCAGCCGAGCCTGTTCAGCGCGGGTGATGTGACCGTGATGCTTCGCCGCGTCACGACGTTCGGCCACGCGCACGCGGTGGTCGGCGGCGTGCAGACGGGCGGCCTTGGCCGGGCTGATGGCGCCGCTGGCCTTAGCGGCGTCGATCCGCGCCTCCTGATGATCGAGGCGCTGATTGACCTCGGCGCGGCGGGGATGGGTCTGGGCAAAATCCTGGGCCGAAGCCGCGGAGACGCCGCCCAGGGTCAGCAAAAGGCCGCTGGCCGCGATGAGAAGGGTCTTGGAATTCATGTCGGTCTTCCTTCGTTCTTCAGCTAAGGGTCGGGATCGACCGAAGCTGGACGTGTTTTAAGAAGACGCTGTTGAACGGTCCGGGAACGCCGGGTTCATCAGGGGTTCATGGCCCTCAAGACGTCGGAAGAACCGTCATCTGCGCGCGGATCCAGGCCCGGCCGTCGGCATAGTCCACGAGCGGTAGGCCCGCGATATTCTCCGCCAGATAGGTGAAGCGCGCGGCGGCCAGGCTCGCGCCGAGGTCGGCAAGCTTCACATCGGGGGAGGTGGGCCGCAAGACGGCGACGCCATGGTCGATAGCGAGCAGGCGGAAACCCAGGCCCGGCGTCGCGGCGATCTCGAAGGCGCACTTCCAGCCATCCCCCGTCCAGCCCGCGGAGCGGATCTGGGGCACATGCTCCTCCAGCCAGTCACGGGGCAGCATGTCGTGCATGGCGATCCATCCGCCGGGCTTCAACCAGGCCAGGGCGTTCACCAGATCGCGGCGGACCTGATCATAGAGGTGCAGCCCATCAATGAAGATGACGTCGAACTTATCCCCGTCCCAGGTGGCGAAAAAGTCATCGCTGGTCTGACGATGGGTGCCCCCGCGCACGGGGTCGACGCCGATCTTTCGCGCCGCGAGGACGGAATGAAACAGCTCGTCGCCCGCGCAGCCGATCTCCAGATAATCACCGTCGGGCCTCTCGGCGAGCAGCAGATTGACCAGGGAGATGCGGTTATAGGCGAGGGCCGACCAGTCATAATCAAAGCGCGTGGCGCAGGCGTGGTCACGGTGGCGCCGCATCAGGAGCGCCTCGCGAAGAATGGTTCCGAGGCGGCGGGGCTTCCGCCGGGGCGGTGGCATATGGACAAATCTCCTTGAGCCCGGCCTATGGCCTTATTGACCCGGCCTTCGCAACACGTGTCAGTCTGAACAGTGGGTGAGAGACTTCATGGGTCCGGTAAAGTTGATTTGCCCGCGTCGGCACGCGGACAGCCGGGGCTGGTTCAGCGAAACCCACAATGAGCGATCCCTGGCGGCCCTGGGGATCCACACCCGGTTCGTTCAGGACAACCTCTCTCGTTCCCAAAGTCGATGCGTTTTGCGGGGACTGCATTTCCAGACACCGCCCCATGCCCAGGCCAAGCTCGTCCGGTGCCAAAAGGGCCGCGCCTGGGATGTGGCCGTGGACTTGCGGCAGGGCTCTCCCACCTTTGGCGAATGGGTCGGTGTCGAACTGAGCGCCGAAAACGGCTGGCAGTTGTTCATCCCCATCGGTTTCGCCCACGGCTTCATCGCCCTCGAGGAGGACACGGAGTTGGCCTATAAGGTCAGCGATCACTATGCGCCGGGGTGCGAGGGCGGGATCATCTGGAACGATTCGACCCTCGCCGTGACCTGGCCGCTGGACGGCCACTCGCCCCTGATTTCGGAGAAAGATGCGCGGCTGGAGCCTTTGGCGGACTTCGTGAGCCCCTTCGCCTATGATGGCGAGCCTCTATCGCCCCTTCCCGCCGAGCCCCTGATTCCTTGAACCTGAACTCAACCCGCGCCCGCATTCTCGTCACCGGCGGGGCCGGCTTCATCGGCTCGGCGCTGGTGCGTCATCTGATCGCGAATACGCCACATGACGTGCTGACGGTGGATAAGCTCAGCTATGCCGGCAATCTGGCGTCCCTGGCCGTTGTGGAGGGTGACCCGCGACACCGTTTCCTGCGCGCCGATGTCGGCGACGCGGCCGCAATGCGCGGGGCCCTGGCCGACTTCCAACCGGACATCGTGACCCACCTGGCCGCGGAAACTCATGTGGATCGCTCCATCGACGGTCCGGGCGCTTTCGTGGAGAGCAATATTGTCGGGACGTTCGTGCTCCTGACCGAGGTCCTCAGCTATTGGCGAGGCCTCGGGGAGGCCAAGCGCGCCGCCTTCCGTTTCCATCATATCTCCACCGACGAGGTGTTCGGGTCCCTGCCCGCCACTGGCGCCTTCACCGAGGCCTCGCCCTATGACCCCCGCTCGCCCTATTCGGCCTCCAAGGCCGCGTCGGACCATCTGGTCCGGGCCTGGCGTCATACCTATGGCCTGCCGGTGATCATCACCAATTGCTCCAACAATTTCGGACCCCATCAGTTTCCTGAGAAGCTGATCCCCTTGATGATCATCAAGGCCCTGGCGGGCGAGCCTCTGCCCATCTATGGCGAGGGGGTGAATGTGCGTGACTGGCTGTTCGTGGAGGACCACGCCCGTGCGCTGACGCGGGTCTTTGAAGCTGGCGTTCCAGGTGAAACATATTTGATCGGCGGCCGGGCCGAACGCACCAATCTGGAGGTGGTGAAGGCCCTCTGCCTCCGGCTCGACGCGGTCCGCCCACGCCCCGACGGCGACTCTTTTCTCAGCCAGATCAGCTTTGTGCCCGACCGCCCTGGTCACGACCATCGCTACGCCATTGACTGCGCCAAGATCGAAAGGGAACTGGGCTGGCGGCCGGACGTGGACTTCGACGCGGGCCTGGCCCTCACCGTCGATTGGTATCTCGCTCATGAGGCCTGGTGGGGACCTCTGCTCGCCGAGCGATACGCCGGCCATCGCCTGGGGATGGCGGCGCGATGAAAGGGATCATTCTGGCCGGCGGCGCGGGGACGCGGCTCTATCCGGCCACCCTGGCGGTGAACAAGCAGCTCCTGCCGATCTATGATAAGCCGATGATCTATTATCCCATGTCCGTGCTGATGACGGCGGGGATCCGGGACATCCTGATCATCTCCTCGCTCGAATCCATCGACGCCTATCGCCGGCTATTTGGCGATGGGTCGGAGCTTGGCCTCGCGATAGACTACGCGGTCCAGCCGCGCCCGGAAGGCCTCGCTCAGGCCTTTCTGATCGCCGAAGACTTTCTGGATGGCGGCCCGGCGGCCTTGGTCCTGGGGGACAATCTGTTTTTTGGAGCGGGTCTGAGCGCCCTTCTTGCCCAGGCCGTCGCACGGCCAAGCGGGGCGACGATCTTCGCCTATCAGGTGGAAAATCCCGGCGCCTATGGCGTGGTGGAGCTGAACGCCGAGGGCGTGGCTCTCACCATCGAGGAGAAGCCCGCGCAACCACGCTCGAACTTCGCCGTCACGGGGCTCTATGTCTATGACGCGCAGGTAGTGGCGCTGGCCAAGACCATCCGCCCCTCAAGCCGGGGGGAGCTGGAGATCACCGATCTGAACCGCCTCTATCTGGATCGGGGCGCGCTCTTCGTGGAAGTCATGTCGCGGGGCTTCGCGTGGCTGGACACCGGAACCCATGACAGTCTGCTGGAGGCCTCGGAATTCGTCCGCACCCTGCAAAAGCGCCAGGGCGTGCGGATCGCCAGCCTGGAAGAAATCGCCTTTCACGCTGGCTTCATTGATCGCGACCAGCTCCGCGCCCGCGGCCAGCGCTTCGCCGCCTCTGACTATGGAGGCTACCTCCTGCGTCTGGCGGACGAAGCCTAAAGCGAGGCTTCCACCGCCGAGGTCACCGCAGGATCGAGGGGCTCGGTGCGGGGGCCGAAAGAGGCCACCGCCTCGCCCGCCGGACCGATTAAGATCTTGTGGAAGTTCCAGACCGGCACGGCCGCTTCGCCCAGCGCCCCTTCGGCCCACGCATAGAAGGGATGGCGGCCGGCGTCCTTGACCTCGGTCTTGGCGGTGAGGGGGAAATCCACATGAAAACGTGTGGCGCAGAAATCGGCGATCTCGGCCTCCGTACCCGGCTCTTGACCGGCGAACTGGTTGCAGGGGACGCCCAACACCACCAGGCCCTTGTCTTTGTATTGTGTATAAAGCGCCTCCAGGCCCTCATATTGCGGGGTGAGGCCGCAACGCGAGGCGGTGTTCACCACCAGCACGCTCTTGCCCGCGAAGTCCGACAGGGGCAGTGGCGCGCCATCCAGGGCGGTAAAGGTAAAATCGTGGGCTGTGGTCATGGTCGGCTCCAGGCTGGGGGAGGTTTAAGCGTGAGACGTCAGACTTAAGCGTTCAAGGCCTGCTCCACGGCAAGCGCCAGGTCGAGGGCGCGCGCACCATCGCGCGCGTCCGCCAGGGGGCTGCCTTCACCTCTGACGGCGGCGAGGAAAGCCTCAAGGCTTGCGCCAAGGCGATCACGTCCAGCGGCGGTCTCGCCAAACCGCGCGTCGAGCGCGAAGGACGCGGGGGCGGTCAGGGTTCCAGCCAGCAAATCCATGGTCACCTCGCCCGAGGGATAGACCACGGTGAGGCGTCGCTCGGGCGCCTCGGCCACACGGGAGGCCGAAAAGCGCGCCGTAAAGCCATCGTCAAACGTCACCTCAGCCTGGGCCTCATCCGTCAGCGCGTTATGCACGGGGCAGCCTTCAGCCTCCACGGCGAAGGGGGCGCCCGGCGCCAGAGCCAGGGCAAGGTCAAGATCGTGGATCATCAGATCGAGCACGACCGAAACATCGAGATTGCGGGAGGTGGCCACGCCCCGGCGAACAGCCTCCAGGCGAAGGGGCCTTTCAGAGACCGCAAGCAGACCGCTCGCCCGCAGGGCCGCGCGCTCCAGAAATCCGCAGGCGGCAATGAGGCCCCGGCGAGCGGCCTGCGCGACAATGGCGTCGGCGCCCGCCAGATCCGTGGCCAGGGGCTTTTCCACGTAGACGCTTTTGCCGGTCTTGAGGGCGGCGAGCGCCCAGTGCACGTGACTGTCAGCCGGAGAGGTTACGGACACCACCTCCACCTTGGCCAGGAAATCCGCGGCCTCGGTAAACGACTGGGCCCCGTGCCGCGCCGCCAGAGCCGCCGCGCGTTCGGCGTCTGGATCAAGGACGGCGGTGAGGTCGACGCCGACCAGGCCCGCGTATTTGCCGGCGTGGTAGCCGCCGAAAACGCCGGCTCCGATCACACCAGCGCGCAAGGGATGACTCATAATCCCGCCGCTAGCATGTCCCGAAGCGTATCAGAACCTGTTGTCGGCCTATCGCCAGCGCCTCAACAAAATCAGCGTGGTCAAAGCGATCAGCGCCAGAACCCCAGCCAAGCCCGTCCACACCATGCGATTATAGGCGTTGCGTGCCTCGTCCTCCCCAATGATCCGGTACAAGCTGTTGATTTCAACCATCTCCGCCTCCGATAGACGTTTCTTGGGGAGGCTGCGATCAAGGTAGAAGTATTTGGTCATCGCGTTGAACTCGAGCTCCTTGCCAAGGAACATCTCATTGGGATTGAGGTCGGAGGTCACATAGGTCGCGTTCCGATACGGAAACTCCTGAGTGAGGCGTATGTCCACACGCGCAAAGTCAGGCTTGGTCGCCCCGGCGTGGAACCAACCTGGCGAAAACATCTCCGGGTCCCCCGTGCGGGGCAAATGGGTGACGGGCTGGTTAATCAGGGCGATCACGCGAGCCCGGGCCTCGGCGGCCGTCGGGACGGGCGCGGCGCCGCTCTCTGGTTTCGCGGCCACAGCCTCAGGGTTCAAGAAACTGAAGATCACGAACATCGCCGTAGCCAAAGCAAGCCAGGCCGACCTCATCCGCATCCCCCCCCGCCGACCCGACCCATCACTGGATAGGAAAATAGTCAAAAGGCCGCCACGGGTTAAGCCGTGTCCTCTGGCCGCGACGTGTCTTGCGTCTTAAAGAGAGCCTTTCCCGTAATCAGAGTCCGTTCGGAGCGCCCGTGGCCCGCCTGTTCAATGCCTATGTCATGGTCGACTGGAGCGCGGCGGCCAAGCCCGCCACCGGAGCCGACTCGATCTGGATCGGGGTGCTTAAGCGCGACGTCCGTTTCCGTTTCGCCTTTGAATCGCACAACCCCTCGACCCGCAAACAGGCCGAGACCCTTATCGGCCAGATCCTGGATGACCGGGCCAAGCATCGTGAGCGCACCCTGCTGGGCTTCGATTTCGCGTTCGGCTTTCCTCGCGGTCTCGCCGCCGGCCTCAATCTAGCCGGGGACGAGCCCTGGCGGGCGATGTGGACGCAGATCGACAAGATGGTCACGGACAAGGCCGATAACACCAATAATCGGTTCGGCGTCGCCTCGGAGATTAACCGTCGCCTGACCGGCGGACCCTTCCCGTTCTGGGGCTGCCCACCGCGCGACGCCCTGACGACGCTGCAGCCCAAGCGACCCCGCGCCCATGGGCCCGGCGACCTTCCGGAACTTCGCCATGCCGAAGAGGCGGCCAAGGGCGCGGCCTCGGTCTGGAAGATGTATTACAACGGCTCGGTCGGCGGGCAGACGATCCTCGGCATCCCCGTGGCGCGGCGACTGGCCCAGGCCCGGGGCGACCGGGTGAAGATCTGGCCTTTTGAAACCGGCTGGAAGGCGCTCAACGAGCGCGACCTCGAGGACGTCGAGGTCGTGATGGCGGAGGTCTGGCCCTCCCTCATCAAGCCCGCGCCAGTCGCCGGGGAGGTCAAGGATCTGACCCAGGTTCGCGCCATGGCCGAGCATCTGGGCAGGCTCGACGAGCAGGGAAAGCTCGGCGCCCTCTTTGGCCCTGACAAGGCGGTCCCGCCGGAGGTGGTCCACGACGCCCAGACCGAGGAAGGCTGGATCCTGGGAGCCTGAAGAACGGGGCGCCTGAAGAACGGGGAGCCTAGAGCCTATTCCGCAGCCTGCAGCGGGGCTTCGGCGCGCTGGGACTTTAACTTCTCGGACACCAGAAACGCCAGTTCCAAGGCCTGCTCGCCGTTGAGGCGCGGATCGCAATGGGTGTCATAGCGCATGGCCAGCTCGCCTTCGGCCAGTGCGCGGGCGCCGCCCACACATTCGGTGACGTTCTGGCCGGTCATTTCCAGATGCACGCCGCCCGGATGCACGCCCTCGGCCTGAGCGATCTCGACGAACCCGCGCACCTCGGCCAGGATCCGGTCAAAGGGACGGGTCTTATAGCCATTATTGGCCATCAGGGTGTTGCCGTGCATGGGATCGGTGGCCCAGACGACCTGACGGCCATCCCGGTGGGTGGCCTCCATCAGGCGCGGAAGGCGGGCGGCGATCTTGTCAGCGCCGAACCGCCCATAGAGTGTCAGACGGCCCGGCTCGTCATTCGGATTAAGCGCATCAATGAGCCGAAGCAGTTCGTCCGGCTCCAGGGTCGGGCCGACCTTGAGGCCCACGGGATTTCGAATGCCGCGCATGAACTCCACATGCGCACCGTCGAGTTGGCGCGTGCGCTCGCCGATCCACAGCAGATGGGCGGAAACGTCGTACCAATCGCCGGAGGTGGAATCGACCCGGGTCAGAGCCTCCTCGAACCCAAGCAGCAAGGCCTCGTGGCTGGTAAAGAACTCCACCCGGGCGAGCTCGGGATGGGTGCGCGGGGCGACGCCGATGGCCTCCATGAACGCCAGGGACTCGGTGATCTTGTCGCTGAGCTCGCGGAATCGCGCGCCCTGGGGGCTGTCATTGACGAAACCGAGGGTCCAGCGGTGGATGTTGTAGAGGTCCGCATAGCCCCCGCCCGCGAAGGCGCGGAGCAGATTGAGCGTGGCGGCGGACTGGCTATAGGCCTTGAGCAGCCGCTCCGGGTCAGGAGCGCGGGCAAGGGGGTCGAACTCCATGCCATTGATATTATCGCCGCGATAGGAGGGCAGGGTCACGCCGTCCACCGTCTCCACGGGCGCCGAACGGGGTTTGGCGAATTGGCCCGCCATGCGGCCCACCTTCACCACGGGTTTGCCGCCCGCGAAGGTCAGAACCACGGCCATCTGCAGGATCAGACGAAAAGTGTCGCGGATATTGTCGGCTGAAAACTCCTTGAAGCTTTCGGCGCAGTCGCCGCCCTGCAGCAGGAAGGCCTTGCCCGCGGCGACGTCCGCCAGAAGGGTCTTGAGGCGGCGCGCCTCACCGGCAAAAACCAGCGGCGGCATGCGACGCAGTTCCCCCTCCACCCGCGCCAGGGCGGCGGGATCGGGATAGTCGGCGGGAATATGTTTGGCCGGCCGCGCTCTCCAGGAGGCCGGCGTCCACCTGTCAGTCATGGGTGCGCCTTGGTTCAAGAGCGCAGCCACATAGCCCAGAGCGCGCGCTGAGGCAAAATTTGCCTCAGGCCGCGGCAAGGCCTTCGGCCTGACGGAGCGGCTCGCGCATGGTCACCAACTCTTCAGCCGCGGTGGGGTGGACCGCGCAGGTGGAGTCCCACTGCGCCTTGGTGACGCCCATCTTGATGGCGATGGCGGCCATCTGAATGATTTCGGGGGCGTCGGGACCCACCACGTGGCAGCCAAGCACGCGGCCGCCTTCGCGATCCACAACAAGCTTCATGAAGGCCCGCTCCTGGCCCCCATAGAAGGTGACTTTCATGGGCCGGAAGATGGAGCGATAGATGTCGATTGAGCGTCCGCCATGCCGGGCCTCGGCTTCGCTGAGCCCGACCGAGCCCACCGGCGGTTGGGAGAAAACGGCGCTGGCCACGGTGTCGTGATCGAAGCTGGTGGGGTTATCCGCGAAAACAGTCTCCACGAAGGCGTGGGCCTCGCGAATGGCGACGGGCGTGAGATTGATGCGGTTGGTCACATCGCCCACGGCCCAGATGTTATCCGCGGTCGTGCGTGAATATTCATCGACGATGACGGCGCCCTGGGAGTCGAGGTTCACGCCCGCGCGATCCAAGCCGAGGCCCGCGGTATTGGGGGCGCGTCCGGTGGCGAAGAGAACGGCCTCGCTTTCCACCACGTGACCGCTGGAGAGCCGGCTGGCGATCACGCCGCCGGCCTTGTCCAGGCGCTCGTGCTGGGCGCCCAGGAGGATCTTGATGCCCCGCTGCTCCATTTCCTCGGCCAGATGGGCGCGCACGCCGTCATCAAAGCCGCGAAGAATGTTGGGGCCGCGGTACAGCAGGGTGGTGTCGACGCCCAGGCCGTTAAAGATTCCAGCGAACTCCACGGCGATGTAGCCGCCGCCGACGATCAGGATGCGCTCAGGCAACTCTTTCAGATGAAAGGCCTCGTTGGAGGTGATGGCGTGCTCCACGCCTGGAAGGTCCGCCGGGAGCGTGGGCCATCCCCCCGTGGCGACAAGGATCTTGTCGGCGGTGACCTTTAGATCCTTGGACGGCAGGGAGATCGTGTGGGCGTCCAGGATCTCGGCGCGGGCGTGGACGATCTCGGCGCCGGCATTGCTCAGATTGGCGATATATAGCCCCGAGAGACGGGCGATCTCCCGGTCCTTGGCCTCCAGGAAAGCGTTCCAGTCGAAGCTGGTCTCACCTAGGGTCCAGCCATAGCCCTGGGCGGTCTTGAAGCTTTGCGAGAAGTCGCTGGCATAGACCATGAACTTCTTGGGGATGCAGCCCCGAATGACGCAGGTGCCCCCCACCCGATGCTCCTCCGCCACCGCGACCTTGGCGCCGCGCGCCGCCGCCAGACGCCCGGCGCGCACCCCGCCGGAGCCCGCGCCAATGACAAACAGGTCATAGTCATAACGTGCCAAGATCGCCCTCGCCTTTCTTTGTCCGGTCTAGGCGAGGACGGTCTCGACCCCGCCCTCGGAGGCGATCAGCGCCCGCTCCGCCAAGCCCAGAAACAATCCGTGCTCCACGACCCCCGTGAGGCCCTTTAGGACCCTCGCGAGGCCCGCCGCATCCGGGATTTCGCCCAGCGCCAAGTCATAGATAAGGTTGCCGCTATCGGTTCGCATGAGCCCGCCATCGTGGCAGCGCCAAGTTCCGTTCGCCACGAGCCCAAGTTCACCCACGGCCCCGACGATCCTGAGGCCTGTGGTTTCATAGCCGAAGGGCGTGACCTCTACGGGCAAAGGATAGGCGCCCAGGCGCGCCACGCGCTTGGTGGAATCAGCGATCACCACGCACCGCGCCGAGGCTTCCCAAACCAGCTTCTCCCGGAGCAAGGCGCCGCCGCCGCCCTTGATGAGGGCGAGGCCAGGGCCGATCTCGTCGGCGCCGTCAATGGTCAGGTCAATGCGCCCAGCGCCGTCCAGGGGAATGACGGCGAGACCCAGACTCTCCGCCTGGGCCGCGGTGGCCATGGAGGTGGCGACACAGCGGACATTCAGCCCCAGCCGTCCCAGGGCGGCCACGAACTCTTTGGCCGTCGATCCGGTGCCAAGGCCCACGACCATGCCGTCCTCCACCAGGCCCGCAGCGGCTTCGCCCACTGCGACCTTCTCGCGCTGCGTCCGGGACGCCGACGCCAGACCAGGCGCGGTCATCCTTTTGCCGCCTTGGCGCGTTGCTTGCGGGCGCGGAAAGTGGCGGCCCAGCCTGACTTTTCCACCTGGTCCGCACGTTCCAGGGCAAGCGCGTCGGGCGCCACATCGCGGGTGATCACGGAGCCGGAACCGGTATAGGCGCCCTTGCCGATGGTCACCGGCGCCACCAACGCGCTGTTGGAGCCGATGAAGGCCCCCTCCCCGATCTCCGTGCGGTGCTTGTCGAAGCCGTCATAGTTACAAAAGATCGTGCCGGCCCCGATATTGGCCCCAGCTCCCACCGCGCCATCACCCAGATAGCTGAGGTGATTGGCCTTGGCGCCTGGGCCCACGGCGACATTCTTTACCTCGACGAAATTGCCGATATGGGCGCCCGCGCCGATCTCCGCGCCAGGACGCAGACGCGCGAAGGGGCCAATTATGGCGCCGGCGGCGACCCTTGTCCCCTCCAGATGACTGAAGGCGCGGATCACGGCCCCACCCTCCACCGTAACGCCAGGCCCGAAGACCAGGTTCGGCTCGAGTCGCGCGCCCGGACCAATCTGGGTGTCCCAGGCCAGATGGACGGTCTCTGGCGCGGTCATCGTCACCCCCGCCGCCATCAGTTCAGCGCGGCGCCCCACCTGGAAGGCCGCCTCGGCTCCCGCCAGCTCAGCCTGGGAATTGACACCGAGCACCTCGCCCTCGCTCGCAAAGGCGACCTCGACACGCCGAGAGTTCGCCACGGCCAAGCCTACGATGTCGGTGAGATAATATTCACCCTTGGCATTGGCGTTGCCGACTTTCCCGAGGAGGTTAAACAACAGACGCGCGTCCGCCGCCAAAACCCCAGAATTGCAGGCGCGGATCGCGAGCTCGGCCGCACTGGCGTCCTTGGCCTCGACGATTTTTGTGAGGCTCGATCCGCCGGTTATCACCAGCCGGCCGTAGGCGGCGGGATCAATGGCCTCGAAACCCAATACGGCGACATCGGCCCCCGCTTCGCGCAGCGCGAAGAGGCCTTCCACGGTTTCCGGTCTGATAAGCGGCGCGTCGGCATAGGTGACGACCATATCACCGTCGAAATCCGCCAGAGCCTCCGTCGCCGCAAGAACAGCGTGGCCCGTACCCAAGGGGGGTTCCTGGACCGCAACGGATCCCTCGCCCATCCGAGCGATCACGTGGGCGCGAACGGCCGGGGAATGGGCGCCGACAACCACCACGACCTTTTCGCAGCCGAGAGCCAGGGCGGCGTCGATGGCGTGATCGATCATCGGCCGTCCACCCACGGGGTGCAGCACCTTGGGCAGAGGAGATTTCATCCGCTCGCCCCGCCCAGCGGCCAGGATCACCGCCGCCCGGGCTCTCTTTGATGCGGAGGTCATGAGACGCGCGAAATCCTTTTAAAGCGGCGCGGCTGAGCCAGGAGGGGAAACGGGCGCGACCTTGCCACGCGCCCGCGCCCCTGGGCAAATGGAACCGGACCTTTCATCCACAGCCGCGAGTCAGCCGTGCCTCAAGCTCCCGGCGCCCAGACGCCAAGAACATTGGTGGGCGCCACCATCGTCTTCGACCTCGACGGCACGCTGGTGGAGACCGCGCCGGATCTTCTGGGCACGCTCAATCACCTTCTGGAGCGCGAAGGCGTCGCCCCACTGACCGTTGAAAAGGGCCGCTCGCTGATCGGTCAAGGGGCCAAGGCCCTCCTGTCACGCGGTTTCGCCGCGGCGGGAGAGCCGCTTGAGGAGGCGCGACTCGAACGCCTGTTCCAGGAGTTCATGGTCTATTATCTCGCCCACATCGCCGATGAGAGCCGCCCCTTCGCGGGCGTCATCGCCGCCATGGATGCCCTGGAGGCCCAGGGCGCGCGCCTGGCGGTCTGCACCAACAAGCGCACGGATCTGAGCCTGGCCCTGCTGGACGCCCTCGGCCTTACGGGCAGGTTCGCCGCCATCGTCGGGGGGGATGCGGCGCCCGCCCAGAAGCCCGACGCCAGGCACCTTCTCACCACCATCGACCGCGCCGGAGGCGACCCGGCCAAAGCGGTGATGATCGGCGATTCGATTTCCGACGCTATGGCGGCGCGCAATGCCGGCGTGCCGCTTGTTTTGGTGAGCTTTGGCTACACCGAAACCCCGGCGCGTGACCTCGGCCCCGACATTCTGATCGACCATTTCAATGAGCTTCCCGCCGCCTGCGCCCGCCTCCTGGCCGCCTGACCGCGGACTCCCCGCACCCTTGTCCGCGCGGACCCCAGCCGGTATAGGGCGCTCCCTCACGCGACATGGATGCGTAGCTCAGCGGGAGAGCACCTCGTTCACACCGAGGGGGTCACAGGTTCAATCCCTGTCGCATCCACCAAGCCTTACTGAGCTGCCGATACCCACTAGGTAGTTTCCGAGGCTACCGCCGCCCCCCGCCCACAGATAGCCAGTTCAATACTGACGCTCGCGGCGCGCCAGGTCTCGCCTGCCGCGGCCTCGGAATGCGGCCTGACTGACACGCCGCCGTGGACGTGGCGGGCGGGTTGTCCAAACGGGCGACAAGATGACAGAGGCCGCAATTTGACCCCCGCCGAGCCCCTTGGGCCGCTGAACCCACACACTGGGTTTGCGCGTCTAGGTTGGCGCGCCGTCAGGTTGGGAATGGTGATGCTTACGATCACCGCTTGTAGCGGCAAACCGAAACGGCCCCCACCGCCTCCGCCCGAAGTGAGCGTGGTGACGATCGCGGCGCAACAAGTGACCCTGGAATCGGACCTGCCGGGGCGCACCAGTCCCTATGAGACCTCGGACGTCCGGCCTCAGGTCAACGGCATTATCAAGGCGCGCCTATTTAAAGAGGGGTCGAACGTCCGCGCCGGCCAAGT
>Ga0116226_10001695_pt1 | contig 19152 bp, 16 predicted proteins | sample S1TSphfallax_FD_89692 | JGI IMG/M metagenome (GOLD analysis project Ga0116226, IMG submission 89692) | Host-associated microbial communities from peat moss isolated from Minnesota, USA - S1T2_Fa - Sphagnum fallax MG | ecosystem: Host-associated > Plants > Peat moss > Unclassified | place: USA... | reverse complement strand
GATGAAGAAGTCATTCTCAGAGAAAAATCAGTAGACATCATGTCATCATCAACAGCAGTAGAAATTCTTAACTTCGCTACACAATATTCTTTTTACAGTGGTTATATTTTATTTGGCTTTGGAATCATTGGAAATGCAATTAATATTCTTGTTTTCACTCAACTAAAACTCTTTCGAGGCAATCGATCTGCTTTCTATTTAATTGTGGAATCCATTTCAAGTCTTTTTTATCAATTTATCAGTTTTACCCTAATCATTTTCACCTTAATATATGGAGATGATGGAACAGGACGTTTTCCCTCCTGGTGTAAGTTAAGAACCATATTGGCTCAACCAGCTGTACTCACCACATACTCTATGATATGTTGTGCTGCTGCTGACCAATTCTTTTCGACCAATTATCGGTTGAATCTCAGAGAATTCTTTACTCTGAAAGTGGCTCGATGTGTTACTTTTGCGTTGATTTGTATTTGGATCATTCATAGCATTATATTTGCGATGTTTTTCAATATTCAACCATCAGTTGGATGTGCTATATCGAATCAAATAGTTCTTCAATATGCAACATTCTTCGCCTATCCAGTGTTGATTGGCCTTCTGCCTGTTGTAATTGCATCGCTTTTCAGTTTATTGGCTTTTCAGAATGTTCGTCGGATAGTTCGTCGACAATTACCTATTGTCCGTCGTCGATTAGATAAACAAATGACAGCAATGGTTCTTATACGGGTCATAGTCTTCGTTTGTTTGGCATTACCCTATACTTCCTATCGTATCTATGCTATTAATTTTCCTGTCTCACGAAGTCAACCGATGCAGTTTGCTATAAGACAGTTACTCTCAGCAATCTTTGGTTCGGTTGGCACACTAATCTATACGGTACAGTTCTGTTTTTTATAAAATTCAAATTTGTGATCTTTTGATTTATTGTAGGTGAGTTTTTATGTCTTTATGATCTCATCATCACGTTTTCGCCGTCAAATGAAACATGCTTTGGTAAAAAACTGTTGGCAAAGATGGAAACAATGGTTTTGTTTTAATAATAATCAAATAAATCCTGTGGATAGAGAATCAGACGGTCGACACATGGAAGTCGAAGAAAATATCTGACTGATCATTGAATAAACATATGCACACTTTCTTGCTTTATTCCCTCTAACGATTCATATGTAAATATAATTTTCCAATACAATAAAATTTTCCCAAAGGCACTCATACCATGTTAAGATTTTATTTATATGCACAATGTACTGTGACATAAATTTCATGATCATTTTGTCAACATAAAATCTTCGAGATCTATATGCATAAATGTTGACGAACTAAAGCTGTGAGATCTGAAGAGAAATTGACATCATAGATGATAATGGACTTCGATCTACTGGAATATCAGCGATAAAATAATTGAGAGGTACAACTTCTGACTATCTATGAAATTAATCAATCGAAACAGCAATAAAATATTGTTCATTCTGCAAGTGAGATTTCTAATTCGACATTAGTTAATGTTGACTCTTTGGTTCGTGTGGAGAACTCATATTAACAGTATTATTCTTCTCGGCATGTTATTTATAACTACTTTCCTGAAAGTCGTTTTGACTTACATCATACATAACCGTGTATGTCAACCTATTACTGATCATTTAGACAAAAGACAAAAAACAAGATGAAATATATATTATTAGAAGACAACTTTCAATTAATAGTGAAAAAGATTTGAAATTCTTACTAATTTCAATATAGTTTCGTCAGTTAAAGCAACAGCTTCAAAGCAATACAAAGATCATTTCAAGTAAAATTTCTTCATCTTCACTTGGTAATACTATGTCATCTTCATCTGACCAACTATTATCTGCACAAGGAACATTTAATGCCTGCAGATTAGACATGTTATTGACAAGGCCAAGAATATTCCTTCGATTTTCTATTTTGATTAAAAGTGTCTCTCATTGAATAGCTAATAGTGAACAAGTCAGATGAATATATTGTTCATCATGAAAAGGGCGCGATTCATGATCGAGGGTATATGCTTGAAAATCTAATCGACGAACTGATATACTAGTGAGATCCATCAATATTGCTTGAGAACTAGCTGTTGGCCATGATCCGAGAGCTAACAAATGAAGACGAAGTGCTCAATCAAGTAAAAATTAATCGAAAATCAAGATGAAATTTTCGACATTGAAGACAAAGTAATTTGTTAAAACGTTGATTGATATTATAAAAAGCATGAATAAGAGACAGATATTCCAATCGATTGAGTATTATTTCATTGGGTAATGCCACAACGAATGACTCTGCTTTCAAACAACGTCAGGAAAGAGAAAAATAAAAGTTTGAAGTGGATGCAAAACGTCTCAGTGAAGGAAAGAGAACTAGGTGAAATCGTATAGCATGTTTTAATATATGATTCATTTACTTATTCACCATCTAAATATACAAAGTAGGTAGTATAGAATGCATCTATGTTGGAAGAAACATTTCTCTTTCATTTCAAACAAAGTTACAACTAAACAACGATGAAAAGAACCTTAAAGACACTTGTATGCACTAGTCAACGAAAGAACTCGATCAATGGTAAGTCATTATTACTACAAAATCCTCTGGGTTTAATAAATTAACAGAGAAAAATATTGTACTGCTTTAAGATTTTTGCATAAAATTAAAGTCAGTGATTGAATACAATTTTGACTATAAGTTAGAAAATCTCGAAATCTGATTGTATAAGTGATGATCACACATGTAGGTTTTCTATTGTTAGACAAGCCTGCTTTTCAAACGAACAGTATACCAGTTTTACCATCTGATAGGATCAATCACAGTGATAAAATTCCTACTGAAAGTCTTATTGTTTGTTTCTAGATCAAATGGTTCTTGTGAACAGTAGTAGTGACGAGGAAGAAACAATGGAAACATACAGACCAATCGTGCACCTTGATAGACTTAACAGAAATCATTTGAAGATAAAAAGATCGGCCATTTTTATTAGAGCTTTTCGCGAATTTTACCAGCGAATTTCCAAAAACATTCGTCGGCGTACTGAAACTGCTCCCCCAGCGGTTCGACATGATATTTATTTAGAAGATGATGAAGAATGTGAAAATATATATGAGCATATCCCGTGGGAATTTACTTGCAATAGAAATGCTGAAGACACTACAAACGTATTCGATGGCCGCATAACAAGATTGATTGAAAGATCTCCCCCTCAAATTACTTGGAAACATTCTTGGAGCATAAATGAAACAAAAGATGCTTTATTAAATTCGCCATTCTCTAGTATTCCAACGGAAATTGCTTTCCAAATCTTTGAATTTCTTTCCATACATGATTTGGGAAATGTTTCATTAGTCTGTAGACATTTCAAAATGATTATCGATCAGGATGATATATGGAGGTCAAAATGCAACAGTAAGTTGAGATTTGATATATTGCTAATTTTAATTTTAATACGAAAAATAGCATCGAATAAATTACTATCCAAATCGTTCAAAGAAATCTACATGGACTGGAAATATGAAGAGTATTTACGCAATCGAGAATTCTATGAAAACGAAGTCAACGGCGGATACAAGTCTTTATTCGATCTTCTCCAATCGGTGCAGTCTAGTTCAGTGGTTTCATTAGAAAAATACCCCGTTCGACTAGATCATCGTATCCTTCTTTCTTCCGTTGCTGGATTCAAACAACATCCAAATACATTACAAGCGATGTAAGTTCAACGACTTTCTTTCTCTATTTGATCGAAATGATAAAATCCCAGTTGTTTGATTTGATCCTTTTTACGATTGATAGGACTATTGAATTGTCAATTGATATCGACAAAATAGTTCCGGAATTGCTTTCTCTGTTGAAAAAAGCATCTCTGTTTCATATTCAATGGTATCAACCAGTAGTGATTAAACAAATGATCTTAAGATATTATCGTTTCATGAAATTGAAGGCTTCATGTCCAAAAAACATCCTTCTCGTACCAACATTGGACATTGAACTTGTCTGGCAAACACATTTATCAAATCCCGAGATGTATCGAATCGATTGTTTTCGTTTATTCGGCCGAGTCATTGACCATTCCTTATTAACAAGTGATATTGAACAATTTCTTAAAAAACAAGCATTCATTGACACTTGCCAGTTGTATAAAGAACATTACGATGAACAATATTGTCCATTACCGATCGTTCAAGAGAATAAAAGTAGAGCTTTGTTATATGATAGGAATTCTTCTGATCCTCAAACTCAGCGTCTTACTCCGATCTATTCATACTGGGATGAAACATCTTTTGAGTTCGACTTACAAGTTTCAGATAATTATGAAAATCCATTTTCATTCACCGAGTTCGATATCATTGCGGATGGTAATTGGTTCAATTCATACAACAATTTTATGTTTGAAATGCGTTTGAAGATCAATACCGATGGCAATCCATCTATTTTAAAAAACAATACGAATGATGATCCAACAGGCATTTTACTATTAAAAAAATCCTATGAACGATTTCTATATATGGCAGCTAAATATCCACGTATGGAAGGATATAACTTTGTACCGTTATCATTTGCCGTAAGGATTTTATTATGAAAAACCTTGTGAATAATAGTTTTGTTTTCAGATCGATAGTATTTGGCGTGCTCATATGCAGGAACCAATGAAGTATGCATCTGATTGCCTACGAATCGTTAAATATGTTGTGAATCGTGTTCCATGGTCATCGAATGAAACAAGTCAAGTGATGGAATTAAGTGCAATGACAGATCATATTTGGAAATCCGAATTTAACAGGGAAATCACCACTGATCATCTCTACAGGTCATTTCTTTGATATATTTGTCCAAATAAAAGCTACGAGATTCTCACTGCCAAAAATGTATTTCAGTTTTTAAATTGAACAATTTCTACGTGATATATTCCGATGCAAATTGAAAGGACAACGATATTTCATGATTGAGTTTAAGAATGTATGTGAGAAAAACATTTCATATGAATGAAATTTGATAACTAGCTTGTCCATCACAATGATCGAAAGTCCTGTCTGCATTAGGAATGTGCAGGACCAAGCTTTTTTGGTCCCGGCCTCGCTCATCTTTAATGCCGACTTAGAGAAAACTAAGCCAAAATTTATTCATATTTCTTGAATGATGTTCTAATTTAGATGATTTACCAGCTAATGGTATTAAAGCCATACAAGATCTTACTATATAATTGACTTTCGGTTATGATACACTCCAATGGGAGATGAGTAAAGCATCTTAACTCCTGTGATGAATAGTTTTAGGGAATTATCGATGATTAGGAGTCTGTTCTCTTTTCATATCTGTCTGTGTTTCAGGAGAACTAGACTAACTATTTGAAAAAATAAACACGGAGCATCATTTACAGTCTACCTTATCAAGCCAAAACAGAAGTTCATAGAGATTCTGCGCCTACAATTCTTCTAACGCCGAGAATTTGAGTCAATTTATGGTTTCTAAATTTAGAACTTATCATCCACTACCACTTCATGTATTCGCTTTATTTCGTCGGTCGATCATATCCAACAAAATTTTATAGTTTTTAGGCGTCGCATCTAGTGCGGCAACCGAGATGATGATTTTTGTAATCAAAAATTATTCAAAAAATAACTTTAAACAAATCGATTGTGCGTTATAGTGAGCATGACTATGAGCCTAAGTAATCGCTGAAAGAAAAATTTATTATCTCTACTCTGTGAAGTTCTATCAGCAAATCTCAATACTTTTGGTATACCCTAAGTATCTTTATTGCAGTGAAGATTACATTTCTATGTGATCTATTATAACGAATAAAGCGAGTCAGCGACAATGTGCTTATTCGACGCATTCGACTTCCATGTTTCGATCGTCTGATTCTGTATTGACAGGACCTATTTGATTATTATTGAAACAACACCAATGTTTCCATCGTTCCCACCATTTTTTTACTAAAAGTTTCACTTGACGACGAAAACGGGATGATGCGATCATGAAGACATAAAAACTCACCTACAACAAAGCGAAACGTCACAAATATGAGTTTTAAAAAAGAGCACTGTACCGTATAGTTCAGTATGATACAGGAGAAAAAGATTGCTTGCATTAACTGTCTTGTAGCAAACTCCATCGGTTGACTTCGTGAGACAGGAGAATTAATGGCATAGATACGATAGGAATTATAAGGAAATGCGAAACAAACGAAGAATCCAACACGTATAAGAACCATTGCTGTCATTTGTTTATCTAATCGACGGCGAACAATAGGTAATTGTCGACGAACTATACGACGAACATTCTGAAAAGCCAATAAACTGAAAAACGATGCAATTACAATAGGCAGAAGACCAACCAAAACTGGATATACGAAGAATGTTGCATATTGAAGATATATATGATTTAAGATGAGACATCCAACTGATGGTTGAATACCAGTGAACAGCCCAAATATAATGCTATGAATGATTGACATACAAACGAACGCACAAGTAAAACATCGAGTCAGTTTTAGTGTACAGATTTGTCTGAGGTTATAACGATGATTTGTCGAAAAGAATTGGTCAGCAGCAGCACAACATATCATAGAGTATGTGGTGAGTGTCGCTATTTGAGAAAATGTGTATCTTAACTTACACCAGACGAGAAAACGTCCTGTTCCATCATTTCCATATATTGATGTGAAAATGGTTGAGATGAAATTGATCGATTGAAAAAGACAACTTGAAATGGATTCAATAGTTAAATAGAAAGCACATCGATTGTCTCGAAAGAGTTTGAGTTGAGTGAAAACAAGAATATTTATTGCATTTCCAATGATTCCAAAGCCAAATAAAATATAACCACTGTAGAGGGTATATTGTATGGCGGAGTTCAGAATTTCCATTGCTGTTGAAGATGATGTCATGATGCCTACTGATTTTTCTGTGAGAATGACTTCTTCATCCTCGATTATCCTTTTTTTCTTTTCCCCAAAGCTTTGCTATTTAATATTAAAATGAGTCAAAGGAGAAAACAAAATAAATCTCTTTCTTTTCTTTCCATTGGTTGTTTCACTTCTAGACTAATTAGCAGAAATAACTTTCACAGTTGATAATACTTGAGATTTAATAGTTTGAGAACCATTTTTAGATGTAAAACAATTGATAACTATACTCGTTTGATTGAATAACATTTAAACCTTTAGTACTAAACAATAACTATAATACAAAAATGCATCAGAAATGAATTCATGTTTTCATTCATTCAGGAGTACATTATTAGCTTACTAAAAGCAATGCTCCGATATCGCATTAAAAGTGCTCGTAGTTTACTGTGTAGTAAAAACAAATTTGTTCTACGTAGGTCACTTTCACAACTAATGTATAGAAAAATTCACAGTCGTCGAGACTAGAAGATTAAGTGCATGTTTTTGAATACTAGTTCATATAGAGCATTACCAATATGTAATGATAGAAATGGTTTCCTTTCATTGCTCGAATCCTTTATCTTCGTGCTATTTTCTCCATTTCAATTAGGAAGAGGAGACGAGTATTGCATGAATACGACTTGTTCACTATGTTGACTTAAATTAATCCTTCATACAAGAAAAACACGTCGTCAGGTTATAGAATTACACTGATTAACTTATTCTGAATGTGACGCTGAGTTGGCGGATACTTTGCTGGCAGCATGTCAGAAAACATCATTTAACAACATCATAGGCATCAAAGAAAGAAGAGTTATTTTTCTCCTTGCGAAAGTTTTCCAACCGATATTTGTTTCTAATCTAGTATTCCGTATTCTATCAATTATACGTTCCGCAAAGATGATATGTCATACAATTTATTCAAATTCATGTCCTTTTTGTTACAAATGAACAAGTTATATTCACATGTTGTCCATGATAGGAAAAAGAAAATCTCTTGTATTTGAATGGATAGACAACGAGTAGTTCGAAAGAACGTCGCAATACAATACAAAAAAACATGTTTGACTATGAACGAATCAAACACATCAAAAACTATCGTAATTAATCTTTTTAGAAAATGTCATTCGCCGAACACTATCCTTTCAACTCGTTTAGATACAAATCTAGCATAGAGAATGAGAGAAAATCTCTGATACTTGCAAAGACATTTTTCTAATTCATTTAGGAAGCTTTTTGACACGAGTAATAATGCTTATAGCACACAAGTTGAAAAAGGTATACGTCTATACTTCGTCGTAATTCGCTATATTTGTTGGAAAGATAATAAAAGTAATATAACTATTCTTTCTTTAAAATATGTATCATTGTCATAAAAAGAACAAGCAAATCGTGGGCGGCGCAAGATTTTTTTTAGGGACGAAGTAATAAGTTCTTATTGCTTCTTCAAGGTTTTTCTGGGGAAGGCAATTTTAGATATTACTTTGTTAGTACGTCACTCATGTCCACATGTTTAGTAAATGTGCACTGAAATATATGTTCTACTATATATTGATATCGATGAAACGGATACAGGTAGGGGGTGCAATAAGCTTCTATTGCTTCCCCAAATTTTCACCAGGACAAGCAATTACCTCCACTTGCTTATTGAGCGCACGACCTATGATCTCGAAATAAACAAAAAACTAACAGTCACTGGGACACTTCAACTGAATATGGCCTTAGTACTGAGCTTCTGAGCCGGACTATCTCGGCTTTAGAAAATTTAAAATCAATTTCTAATGTATCATTCGGTACAGCATTCAACGGACTACAAGATGCTGCTATTAAGCTTCTGACAATCGCCTTGTGGTATGGACATTTTATCAAAATACTGGTAAGACAAATTTGATGCGATGTCTAACGATCCAGTATTTCGATTTTTTTTCTGGTCTATATAGAGGTTCAGAGAAATGTCATATACACAGTTTTGTAGAACAAGTCAAGCTCCAGCGATTGGTATATGAGTCAATTTGAACAGTGAAAATATTTGGAGGAAAAAATTCACAAAACCTGAAAATTTGGATTTTAGGCACTTTTTTTAAAGCTATTTTTGGGAGTGTCTCAGGTCGATCCATCCTAGCCGACCGTAGAAAAATCTTTAGAGCGTGATGTTTTAGATTCATATATGGTACCCCACGGCCTAACTTCCAATGTAGTTAAATAAAAAATAGGTTCACCAACATGTTCTCACAATTCTTGGTTTTTTCATGGAATGTCTCTTAAATATCTTCGAACATGTTCTAGAAAACATACCTCATATACATCATTTGACATTCGAATCATATGGTTTTTATATGAATGCATATCCATGGGAAGAAATAATCAAGAAATATATACCTAGTCGAGCTTCTCTTTTCACCTTCTAGACACACACAGTCCTCAAGATATGTCTATAGCGCATGAATTTCTTGATCGAGACAGTCAAGTTTTTCAGTCGCATGAAACTGGAAGTTTGATTAGAGTATTTACCTAACCTAAAAATCTATCGATTTAAAACAAAATTATAACCACGTAATGATAAAGATAAACAAACTCAATTAAATTGAATAGTTGATTTATTTTGAAGAAAATTTTCGATTGATGAACATCAACGATACGAGAATATCGATATTTTCACTTTACCTTGTATTTTTCACAATTTCACTATTTATACAAATTCTATTCTAGTAAAAAATTTCCATTCTTTTGGATGTTCGTCCTTCGAATATCGATTGTCTTTCATTAACAATTCCTTTTAATGATCAGCTTTGATCCAGTGTTTCCAAACTTGATCGACTTACAACATTTTGTATTTCTACACATAACAATAACGATCCTGATAATATGGAAGCACAATGACAATCCGTACTTGATCGAGCACTTCGTCAGCTTTCGGATCATCGTCAACAGCTAGTTCCCGCGAACCATTGATGAATCTCACTAGTATGTCAATTCGTCAATTAGATTTACGAAGATATCCCATCGATCATAAATGGCGATGTTTTGATGATGAACAATGCATTCAACTGACTCGTTCACCATTAGATATTCAATGGGAGACACTTTTGATGAAAGTCAAAAATCGAAGGAGTATTCTTGACCTTGTGAATAACATGCCTCATCTGCAGGCAATAAATATTCCATGTGACGATGATAGTTAGTCAGATGAAAATGAAACAGTTTTACCGAGAGAAGACAAACTTGTCGAGTGGTTACGGGAATATTTACCCTTGACATGTACGATTGCAAGAGAAACATATCTCGTTGATCATATTCGATCATCGATTCGTTGAAATTTAGTTCCCACGAAGAAAACTAATTAGTTAAGTGAAAATTAAGCTTTCTTCCAATTGATCTATTTCTCTGCAATGGGAAAATTGGAGTTGGAGTTAGCACATTCGCTGCATCTACTTAGTCCAAACATTTCAACTGATGTACAAATCACATTCATTGGAGGAAGATTCATGAATAGGAAGTTTTGAATCAAATCAGACGTATATTTTTTAATTTTTAGTCATTGTTCTGTTGAGATTAATGAAGATGAAGGAAAATAGTAATAGCCAGATAACGTAATGACCATTCTTTATCCAGAATATTAGCAAGATATTTTTGATTTAGTTTTGAAAGTGAATCAATAATAACTAAACGACGATGTTTTAAATCGGAAATTGTTACTTTGTATAATTTTTGTCCAATAATAATTGTATAACAATGATTAGCATAATTATAAAAAAAATTATTCAAAAAGTATTTCTTCAACTATTTGATGATTTATTAAATAAATGAAATAATTTTGCGATTGATTTTCATCTGGTTCCATAATTTAATTAAGAATGTTCTCTTATGAATTTACTTATTAGATTTTAGAATTCGATACTATAGAAAAATGGCAGATAAAACAAATCAGAAGCCGAAGTAATTTTACTTAAATTGATTTTTGTAGTGTTTTGAAGTTGTTGATTTAAACGACGAAACTGTGTTGGAATTAGTAAGAATTTCAAATCTTATTTTTCTATTTTATAAACATTCTTTTTGTATGATGTGAGTCAAAACGACTTTGAGGAAAGTTGTTATAAATAACATGCTGAGAGGACTAATTCTGTTAATTTGAGTTCTTGACATAAACGAAAGAGTCAAAATTAGTTACCGTCAAATTAGAAATCTCACTTGCAGAATGAACAATATTTTATTGCTGTTTCGATTGATTAATTGCAGAGATAGTCACAGGCGGTGCCTTTAACTTACATTGTCACTGATATTCCACTAGATCGAAGTCTCTTATGTTCTACTATGTCAGTTTCTCTTCAGGTCTGACAGCTTTATACTTTGTCAACATATATGCATATGGATCTTGAAAACTTTATGTTGAGAAAAGGATCATCAACTGCATATGTCACAGTAGATTGTGCATATAAATAAAATCTTAACATGCTATGATTTCCTTTGATACATTTTTATTATATCCGAAAAATACATTTATAAATGATTCATTCGAAGCAAAGAAACAAAAAAATGTGAATATGTTTATTCAATGATCAGTCAGACATTTTCTTCGAGTTCCATGTTTGGACCATCTGATTCGGGATCCACAGGACCTATTTGATTACTCATTGAACAACACGAACGTTTCCATCGTTGCCAACATTTTTTCACCAAAACAAGTTTCACTTGACGACGAAAACGTGATGATGAGATCATAAAGACATAAAAACTCACCTACAACAAAGCGAAACATGACAGATGTGAGTTTTATAAAAGAGCACTGTACCGTATAGTTTAGGTTGGTAAATGAGAGAAAGATTGCTTGAAGTAACTGTCGTGTAGCAAACTCCATCGGTTGACTTCGTGAGATAGGATAATTAATCGCATAGATACGAAAGATACAATAAGGAAATGCGAAACAAACGAAGAATACGACACGTATAAGAACCATAGCTGTCATTTGTCGATCCAATCGACGACGAACAATCGGTAACTGTCTACGAACTATACGACGAACATTCTGAAAAGCCAATAAACTGAAAAACGATGCAATTACAATAGGCAAAAGACCAAACAACACTGGATAGAGGAAGAATATTGCATACTCAACATATATTTGATTTGATATTACACATCCAACTGATGGTTGAATACCAGAAAACAACCCAAATATAATGCTATGAATGGTCCAAACACAAACAAACGTAAAAGTAAACCATCGAGCCACTTTCAGAGTAAAGAATTCTCTGAGATTCAACCGATAATTTGTTGAAAAGAATTGGTCAGCAGCAGCACAGCATGTCATCGAGAATACGATGAGTACACCTGTTTGACCTAATATGTATCTTACCCTACACCAGACAAGAAAACGCCCTGTTCCATCATCTCCATATATTAAGGTGAAAATGGTTAAGATGAAAATGATAAATAGATAAAGACAACTTGAAATGGATTCGACAATTAAATAGAAAGCAGATCGATTGTCTCGAAAGAGTTTTAGTTGAGTGAAAACAAGAATATTGATTGCATTTCCAATGATTCCAAAGGCAAATATAAAACAACCACTGTAAAAAGAATATTGTGAAACGAAGTTAAGAATTTCTGTTGCTGTTGATGATGATGACATGATGCCTACTGGATCTGCTTTGAGAATGACTTCTTCATCATCGTTTATCGTTTTTTTCTTTTCCCCGAAGCTTTGCTGGTTAATATTAAAATGACTTAGACGAGAAAAAAAAACAGAAGTCTTTGTTTTCTTTCCATTGGTTGTTTCACTTCTAGAGTTGTTAGCAGAAATGACTTCGACGGTTGATAATACCTGAGATTTAGTAGTTTCAGAACCATTTTCAGAAGTCAAAAAAAATCTATAAATGTACTTTTTTTGATTAAATAATATTTAAACGTTAAGTAGTAAACAATAACTGTAATTCAAAAATGCATCAGAAATGAATTGGTATTGTCATTTATTCAGGAGTAGATTATTAGCTTAATAAAAGCAATGCTCAAAACTGTGATTAAAAGTGCTCGCAGTTTACTTTGTAGTAAAAACAGATTTTTTCTACGTAGGTCACTTTCAAGACTAATGTATAGAAAAATTTACGGTAGTCGAGATTAAATGATTTAAGGCAGAATGTCTATCATTGGCCCCAAATTGTGGTGCCGTGAGTCAATCCCCAAATCAATGCCCCATTTGGGGCAAATAAAATAATTTCAGCTTGATTCTGGCTACCCAATGGGGATTTCAATTTGGGGCATTTTTTATTTGGGAATTTTTTTACATAAGATATGTTGAATATGCCGCAGTATAAAAAAATATTATTACACTTATTAATTATCTTTGCAAAATTTTTATTTTATGAGCCTTGTCAGATTAGAGAATTAAGCTGTGAAGAACTTATTCCGGATATGTGACAGAGACTTAAGCAATAGATTGCTGACAGCATGTCAGAAAACGTCATTTAATAATAACATCGACATTATCGAAAAGAGAATCATTTTTGTCCTTGCTAAAGTTTTCAAACTTTCAATTTGTTTCTAATCTATTATTCTGTATTTGATCCATTATGCGTTTCGAAAAGATGATATACCATACAATTGATTGACATTCATGTTATTTTTGTTACAGTTGAAGAAAGTATATTCGCATGTTGTCCATTATAGGAAAAAGAAAATCTTTTGTATTTGAATGGATAGACAACGAGTAGTTCGAAAGAACATTATAATAGAATACAAAGAAAATGTGTTTCACTATGAAGAATCAAACAATTGAAAAACTATCATTATTAATCCTTTTAGAAAATGTCTATTACCGAACACTATCATTTCAACTCGTTATGATTCAAATCTGGCGTAGATAATGAGAGGAAACACTCTGATAGTTGGAAAAACATTTTTCTGCTTCATTTAGGAAAGTTTTTGACAATGGCAATAATGCATATAATAAGACACAAGTGGAAAAAGGTATGCTTCTTTATTTCTTCGCACTGTCTCGTATTTGTCCGTACGCCTTTGCACTTTCTTATACTTTTATATACAGATGACTGCTTCGAAGTAGCTTCGAATCTCTTTTACTAAAAGATAGTAAGAGAATTATAAACATTCTTTCTTTAAAATATGTATCATTGTGATAAAAAGAACAAGCGAATACTGGAGGTGCAAAGTAAGTTTTTCATGGGAAGCAATGAGTTTATATTGCTTCAACAAGTTTTTTTCTGAGAAAAGCAATTTTACATATGAATTTATTGGTATGTCGATTATGTCCTTATGAGTAGTAAATGTGCACCTAAATACACGTTCTACTATTTATTAATATCGATGAAACGGATACAGTTAGGGGAAACAATAAGCTTCTATTACTTCCCCAAATTTTTTCTATGTGAAGCAATGGCTTGCCTCTCCTCGTCTGTAGGCGGGCGGTCTATAATCTCGAAGTATAGAAAAAACTGATAGTCACTGAGAAACTTCAACTGAATATGGCCTTAGTAGTCAGCTTCTGAGCCTGACTATTTCGGCTATAGAACATTTAAAATCAATTTCGAATATGTCATTCGATAAAAATGGAACGGACTATAATATGGTGATATTACGTTTCTGACAATCACCTTGTGGTATGGACCTTTCATCAGAATTCCGGAGGGACTAATTTTATGTGATGTCTAACAATTCAATATTTAGAATTTTTTCTGGTCTATAGGGAGGTTACAGAGAAATGTTATGCACACAGTTTCGTAGAGCAAGTCAAGCTCTATGGGCTGGTATATGACTCCATTTGAACACACAAAATATTTGTAGGAAAACATTCACAAAAACTGAAATTTGGATCTTAGGCACTTCTTTTAAAGCTATTTTTAAGGGTTTCTCAGGTCGGTTCATCCTAGCCAATCGTAAACAACTCTCGACAACATAATATTTTGAATTCATATATGGTACACCAAGGCCTCAATACCTATGGGGTCAAATTCAAAATAAGTTTACAACCATGTTTTAGAAAACATACCTAATTTACATTATGTAAAATTCGAATCATATAGTTTTTATATAAATGAATATCAATGGGAAGAAATAATCAAGAAATATATACCTAGTCGAACTTTTCTTTTCACCTTCTAGACCCAGACAGTCCTCAAGATGTGTCTATAGCGCATGAATTTCTTGATCGGGATAGTCCAGCTTTTCAGTCGCACGAAACTAGAAGTCTGACTAAGGTATTTACCTGACTTTCAAATTTTTCGATTTAAAAAAATGATTCTCACTACGTAATGATGAACATAAAGAAACTCAATTAAATTAAATAGTTGATTCATTTTGACAAAATTTTCTATTGATGAACATCCATGATTTGTTTGATGTCATTGGTATACTGCTGAGCAACAAGATCAATAAGAGAATATCGATATTTTTACTTTACCTTATATTGTTGACAATTTCACTACTTATACAAATTGTACTCCAGTAAGGAAGTCCGATTCTCTTCAATGTTCGTTCTCCGAATATTGATAATCTTTCACTAAGAATTCCTTTTAATGACCGGTTTTTATCCAGTGTTTCCAAACATGATCAACTTACAACACTTTGCATTTCTATATATAACAATAACAATCCTAATAATATGGAAGTACAATTACAATTCATACTTGATCGAGCACTTCGTTAGCTTTCGGATCATCGTCAACAGCTAGTTCTCAAGCAACATTAATGGATCTCACTATAGTGTATCAGTTCGTCGATTAGATTTACAGGAATATACCATCAATCATGAATGGCGATGTTTTGATGATGAACAATGTATTCAAATGACTCGTTCACCATTAGATATTCAGTGGGAGACACTTCTGATGAAAGTCAAAAATCGAAGGAGTATTCTTGACCTTCTGAATAACATGCCTCATCTACAGGCATTAAGCATCCATTGTGACGATGATAATTGGTCAGATAAAGATGACACAGTATTACCGAGAGAAGACAAACTTGTCGATTGGTTACAACAATATTTACCCTTGACATGTACGATTGCAAGAGACACATATCTCCTTGATTATATTCGATCATCGATTCGTTGAAATTTAGTTCCTACGAAGATCACTAAATCCGATATGAATTTTTTAAGTCTAGTCACTGTTCTGTTGAGATTAATGAAGATGAAGCAAAATAGTAATAGCAAGATAACCTAATGACAATTCTTCATCCTAAATATTCACATGATATTTTTAATTTAGTTTTGAAAGTGAATCAGTAATAACTTTATAACAATGATTAGCATAATTATCAAATAATTATTCAAAAAGAATTTCTTGAATTGTTTGATGATTTATTGAATAAATGAAATAATTTTGTGATTGATTTTCATCTGGTTCAATAATGCAAGAATGTTCTCCTCTGAATTTAATTATTAGATTTGAAAATTCGATACTATAGAAAAATGGCAAATAAAACAAATCAGACGCCGAAGAAATTTTACTTTCATTGATCTTTGTAGGGTTTGAAGGTTCTGCTTTAAGTGATAAAACTGTGTTGGAATTAGTGAGATTTTCAAATCTTATTTTTCTATTTAATGAACATTCTTTTTCTATGATGTGAGCCAAAATGGCTTTGAGTAAAGCTGTTATAAATAACATGCTGAGACGAGTAGCTTTGTTAATTTGAGTTCTTGATACAGACGAAAGAGTCAAAATTAGTTACCGTCGAATTAGAAATCTCACTTGCAGCATGAACAATATTTTATTACTGTATCGATTGATTGATTTCAGAGATAATCACAGGCCGTGCCTTTCCCTTACTTTACTGCTGATATTTCACACGACCGAAGTCTCTTATAATCAACGATGTGAATTTCTCTTCAGGTCTCAGAGCTTTATACTTTGTCCGCATTTATGCACATAGATCTTGAAGAATTTATGTTGAGAAAATGATCATGAAATGCATGTCACAGTACATTGTGCATACAAATCGAATCTTAAGCTGCTATCCTTTCCGGGGATATACGTGTATTGTATTCTTAAATTACATTTATATAGGATTCACGATAGAGGCATTGAAGCAAGAAAGTGTGCATATGTTTATTCAACGATTAGTTAGATATTTTCTTCGAGTTCCATGTTCGTACCGTCTGATTCTGCATTCGCAGGACCTATTTGATTATTATTAAAACAACAACACCAATGTTTCCATCGTTGCCAACATTTCTTTACCAAAACAAGTTTCACTTGACGACGAAAACGTGATGATGAGATCATAAAGACATAAAAGCTCACCTACAAAACACCAAAAGATCACAAATGTGGATTTTATATAAGAGAACTATACCGTATAGATTAGTGTGGAAAAGGAATTGAAGATTGCTTGAATTAACTGTCTTACAGCAAACGGCATCGTTTGACTTCGTGAGATAGGAAAATTGACGGCATAGATACGATAGATACTGAACGTAAATGCTAAACAAACGAAGAATACGACACGTATAAGAACCATTGCTGTCATTTGTCGATCCAATCGACGACGAACGATGGGTAATTGTCGACGAACTATCCGACGAACATTCTGAAAAGCCAATAAACTGAAAAACGATGCAATTGCAATAGGCAGAAGACCAATCAACACTGGATAGACGAAGAATGTCGCATATTGAAGAAATCTTTCATTCAATATGAGACATCCAACTGATGGTTGAATATCGAAATACAACCCAAATATCATACCATGAATGATCGAAAGACAAACCAACGTAAAAGTAAAACATCGAGTCAGTTTTAGTGTACAGATTTGTCTGAGGTTATAACGATGATTTGTCGAAAAGAATTGGTCAGCAGCCGCACCACATATCATATAGTATGTGGTAAGTGTCACTATTTGACCGAATATGTATCTTAACTTACACCAGACGAGAAAATGTCCTGTTCCATCATCTCCATATATTGCTGTGAAAATCGCTAAGATAAGATTGATTAATTGATTAACACAACTTGAAATGGATTCGACAGTTAAATAGAAAGCACATCGATTGTCTCGAAAGAGTTTTAGTTGAGTGAAAACAAGAATATTTAGTGCATTACCAGTGATACCAAAGAGAAATAAAATATAACCTCTGTACACACTATATCGTGTGGCCCAATTAAGAACTTCTGTTGCTGTTGAAGATGATGACATGATGCCTACTGATTCTGCTGTGACAATGACTTCTTCATCATCGTTTGTTGGTTTTTTCTTTTTCCCTAAGCTTTGGTATTTAATATTAAAATGACTTGAAGGAGAAGAAAAATAGAACTCTTTGTTTTCTTTCCATTAGTTGTTTCACTTCTAAAGTTGTTAGCAGAAATAACTTTCACGGTTGATAATACTTGAGACTTAATAGTTTGATAACCATTTTCAGATGTAAAACAATCTGAAAATGTACTTGTTTCATTGAATCAAATTTAAACCTTCGTACTAAATAATAACTGTAATACAAAAATGCAGCAGCAATGAATCGCTATTTTCATTTATTCGGGAGTATTAGATTAGCTTACTAAAAGCAATGTTCAAATGTCTCATTAAAGATGCTAATAGTTCACTTAGTAGTAAAAACAAGTTTGTTTTACGCAGGTCAGTTTGACGGCCAATGTATAGTACAATTCACAGCGGTCGATGCTAAAAGGTTAAATGCATGTTTTTTCATATTAGTCGATATAGAGCATTAAGGACATGGAGTGATAACAATGGTTTGCTTTCGTTAATCGAATCCTTTATGTTGGTCTGGATTTCTCCATTTCAATTATGCCCATACGAGGTCCATTGCATGAATACAACTTGTTAATTATCTTTACTTAAATGAATCCTTTATATAAGCAAAACACTTTGTCGGATTAGAAAATTACACAGTGAAGAACTTATTCCGGATGTGTGACACAGACGTGGATAATACGTTGTTGACAGCATGTCAGGAAAAGTAATTTAATAATAATTTAGAGATCAAAGAAAGAAGAGTTATTTTTGTCCTTGCTAAGATATTCGAACTTACAATTTGTTTGCAATATATTATTCTGTATTTGATCCATTATGCGTTTCTGAAAGCTGATATATGATGCAATTCATTGAGATTCATGCCGTTTTTCTTAAACATGAATGAAGTGTACTCACATGTTGTCTTTGATAAGGAAAAGAATATCCCTTGTATTGTAATGGATAGACCGCAAGTAGTTCGGAAGAAAATCATAATACAATACAAAAAAACATGTTTGACTATGGCGAATGAAACAAATGAAAAAATTTCATTTACCGAACATTGT
>Ga0116226_10001694_pt1 | contig 19154 bp, 15 predicted proteins | sample S1TSphfallax_FD_89692 | JGI IMG/M metagenome (GOLD analysis project Ga0116226, IMG submission 89692) | Host-associated microbial communities from peat moss isolated from Minnesota, USA - S1T2_Fa - Sphagnum fallax MG | ecosystem: Host-associated > Plants > Peat moss > Unclassified | place: USA... | reverse complement strand
GTTTATCAATCTGCTTGATTCGATCAGGAGCTTGGGGCAAGGTCACGAAGTGAGTGACCGGGGGAAGGATTTTGGTAGAAGTCATCCAAACTGGACGATCCTATCGCCAATTTTCAGGCTTTATCGGCCCGGATGTTCGATGGGACGAGCTGCTCGGCACCGGGCTGGATGGCGGCAGCCGCCGCTCCTTTCTCTTTTTACAAGGTAATGTCAGCCAGTTTTTCCAGCATCTCGGGGCGGCCCTTGCTGCACGAGGTCATGCGATCCATAAGGTCAACTTCAATGGCGGCGATCAGCTATTCTGGCGGCTGCCCGGGGCCATCAATTTTCACGGCAATTTTGACGATTGGCCGGCTTACTTCGAGTCGCTATTGATCAAACACGAGATTACCGACGTCATTCTGTTCGGTGATTGCCGTCCGATTCACCGCCCCGCCATCATCAAGGCGAAAGAGCGGCATATCCAGGTGTATGTGTTGGAAGAAGGCTATCTTCGTCCCAACTGGATTACCTTGGAACGCGGCGGCGTCAACGGCTTCACCACCCTGCCCCGCTTACCGGAAGATTTCATTCGGCTGGCCGACCGCTTGCCGGAAATCGAAGAAGGCGCGCCGATCGAGAACAGCTTCGCGCGCCGAGCCGGAGAGGACGTTCTCTACCACATCGTCCGTCTGCTGATGCATTGGCGCTTTCCGCATTACCAATTTCATGCGCCCGTCGATCCGTTTATCGAATATTGGGGATGGGTGAAGCGCTTCGTGATGCGGCGCTTCAAGCGGGACGATTTCAGCTGCATCTATGCGCGGACACAGGGTGAACAGCCCTATTATCTGTTCCCGCTCCAACTCGACAGCGATTACCAAGTCCGCGTCCATTCCAAATATGAACGGATCCAGCCTGCCTTGGAGCAGGTGATCCGATCATTTTCGAAGCATGCTCCGGCTGACTCAATGCTGGTTGTTAAATCCCACCCGCTCGATAGCGGTCTATGCGATTGGAAAGCGCTCGTCGCGGAACTGGCCGCAAGGCATAAGACGGCCGACCGGGTGTTCTACATTGAGCATGAAGATCTCGTAGGGCTGGTGAAGCGCGCCAAAGGCGTCGTCACCATCAACAGCACCGTCGGATCCGTGGCGCTGCAGTTCAAGCGGCCGCTGCTCGCTTTAGGCCAAGCGATTTATGACGTCGAAGGCCTTACCTTCCAGCGCGGAATCAATCGCTTCTGGACGGAAGGTGTGCCGCCCCAGGCGGAGGTCTTTGCGGCGTTTCAGAAAGTCCTGGTGCATCATTGCCTCGTGCGCGGCAGTTTCTTTAGCCGCAACGGCGTCGCTTGTGCCGTCGAGGCGGCAGTTCGGCGCATAGACGGCAATGCGGTGAAAGCGACCGATCAATATAAGGTCGCAAAGGCCGCATTCGCGTCTGCCGCCTGAACCCACTGTCTTCTTGCAGTACAATCCGATATAGGCGCGTCGTCGTATTCCAGCGGCTATGCTCATCAAGGACGTCAAACCGTGTCATTGCCGCCGCCGCGAACGATCATCATCACCGGCGCGTCCAGCGGGCTTGGGGCATCCTTAGCGCAAACTTACGCCGCACCAGGACGCATACTCGGCCTCGTTGGGAGGGATAGCGTGCGTCTGTCGGCAATTGCAACCGCCTGCCGACAAGCAGGAGCCGATGTCCGGGAAGCGGTCCTGGATGTGGCTGATGCGGAGCCGCTCGGCCGATGGATTGAACAATTAGACGACGCCACGCCGATCGACCTTGTCATCGCCAATGCCGGCGTCTCGGCTGGCGTGCCCCAGAGCGGCGCGCCGGAAGGGCTCTTTACCGCGTCTGCTCAAGTGAAGATCAACCTCCTCGGCACGATGAATACGGTAGAGCCGCTGCTGCCCCGGATGATCGCCCGAGGATCCGGACGCATCGTAGTGGTCTCCTCGGTCGCCGGGTACAGAGGGTTACCCTACAGTCCGGGGTATTCCGCGAGCAAGGCGGGGGTGCGCATGTATGGAGATGCCCTGCGTTCGCTGCTTCGCCCCAAGGGCATCCGCGTCAGCGTCGTGTGTCCCGGGTTTTTTGCCTCACCGATGACTGATCGGTTCATCGGCGGCCATCCAATGAAGCTGACGCTAGACCAGGCGACGCGCATTGTCCGGCGCGGGATCGATCGGGCGCAGCGGAAAATCGTGTTCCCACGTTTGCTGGCTTTTGAACTGATCTTGGCCGATATCGCGCCTTCCTTCATCACCGATTGGATTATGCGGCAGATCCATTTTCATATCTTGCCAGCGCGCGGCACCGAGTCTTGAGCGATTTGCTGCATATCGCACTCGGCTTGGGGCTCGCCCTGGTCGGTTGGATCATCCTGCGATTTATCGCTCGGGCGGGACTGACCGGTTGGAGAGCCGTGGTACTGGATTTGGCGCCCGTACTGTGGGGCTGGGCCGTCGGATTTGCAGCAACGGCACGCCCCGGGTTTGCCGGGGCCGTGATCCTAACTTTGGCTTGCGGCCTCGCGATCGCGGATTGGACAAAACGACTCGTGCTGCGCGAGCCGATCGTGTTCTCCGACAGCGCCGAGCTCAGTCAGGTCTTCACCAACCCCGAACTCTATCTGCCCTTCGCGCCGCGTGGCTTACTCTATGGCGGCGGCGCTGTCCTGATCATCGGTGCGGTATCGCTTGTGCCGCTGGAACCCGGCATTTGGTCGGCTGGCCTATGGCAGCCGTTGGTCGCGTTCGGCGCGTCGGTTGCGCTAATCTGGGCCATGAGCCGCCTGCCATGGCTGCCGGCTGAAGCGGCTTGGCTCAAACGCAACCTACCGCCAAGCGGAGATCCGATACGCGATTGCCAGACCTTGGGCCCGCTTGCCTGCCTGTTGATCTATGGCACGATCGCGCGTGCGGAGCGGCCGAGTCGCTTGGCTGGGGTCCAGCCGCCGCCCGATTTGCCTGATCCCTTGGCAGGATCCCGCGCGAAGCCACCGATCATCATCATCCAGAGCGAGTCATTTTTCGACGCAAGGCGGCTTCACGACGGTATTGCTAAAGATCTGTTGCCCCGCTTCGATGCCCTCTCGGCGACCGCGATCGCCCACGGGCAGTTTGTTGTTCCGGGCTGGGGCGCCAACACCATGCGCTCGGAATTTGCCGTACTGGCTGGCTTGGATGAGGCAGCGATCGGATTTGACCGGTTCAATCCCTATCACCGCTTCGCGCTGACCCCTGTCAATTCGCTCGCTTGGGCATTGCGGCGGCAGGGCTACAAGACAATTTGCGTGCATCCCTATTCGCGGCGCTTCTATCGCCGGGACCTGGTTTTGCCGATGCTGGGCTTTGATGAATATGTCAGTATCGAGGCCTTCACCGACGCTGAAATGATCAATGGCTTCGTTTCAGACGTGGCATTGGCCCAGTTTCTGGCAGATCGGCTGAAATCAGAGGCTGAGCCGATTTTTCTCTTTGCTATGACGATGGAAAATCACGGTCCATGGCGGACCGATCCTGCTGGCCCTGCGGTTGAACTCGCCCCAGGCCTGCCCGACACGGCGCGGCTGAAGCCGCTGCGGCGCTATCTGGCTTCACTCAGGAACGCCGATCAAATGTTGGCGATCTTGTCAGACGCACTCACAGAGCGGGGTGATCATGGCGTGCTCGGCTTTTATGGTGATCACTTGCCAAGCCTGGCTGACGCGTTCGATGATTACGGATTTGAGGACAGCCGAACCGATTATCTGGTCTGGTCACCAGAATGCAGCGCCGGTTCACAGCGGGCGATGGCGGCTCATGAACTTGGAGGGTTCATCCTCGCACAGATTGCCCCCGCTTCAGCGCCAAGCGCGGCCGAGCTTTTATCCAGCTGCTAAGCACGGTAGGGTCGCTTCACCGCTTTCGTTGCCGGAGACCAGCCTTGACCGTTCCCCCGCCCCCTGGCAGCGGTATCAACCGCTTGATCGCCATCATGGCCCAATTGCGCAACCCGGAGGGCGGTTGCCCATGGGATCTCGAACAGAATTTTCAGACGATCGCGCCCTACACGATCGAGGAAGCGTACGAGGTCGCCGACGCCATCGAAAAGCATGATATGGACGGTCTAAAAGACGAACTCGGCGACTTGCTGCTGCAGGTCGTGTTCCATGGCCGGATGGCTGAAGAGCAAGGCCTCTTTGATTTTTCGGCAATCGCCGATTCCTGTTCCGAAAAGATGATACGGCGACATCCGCATGTTTTTGGGCAGCGTGACGATATCGTCAGTGCCGCGGACCAGGTCTCCGCATGGGAAGCAACGAAGGCGATCGAACGCGCGGGTAAAGCCGCCGCTGACCTTCCTCATAGCGCACTGGACGGCGTCGCCGCTGCTCTCCCCAGTTTGACCCGTGCTGCAAAAATTCAAAAGCGCGCTGCGCGCGTTGGTTTTGACTGGACCGAGACCGCGCCGATTCTCGACAAGATCGAGGAGGAGATCGCCGAGGTTCGTCATGAGCTTGCCGTGGGGGCTGGGCCGGATCGGCTGGAAGACGAGGTGGGCGATCTCCTGTTCGCAGTCACGAACCTCGCACGCCGACTCGAGCTTGATCCCGAAGCGACGCTGCGCCGCGCGACATTGAAATTCGAACGGCGCTTCCGGCGGATGGAGGCGCTGACGGGTCAAACGCTGGAGGGGCGCACGCTGGAGCAGCTCGACGCGCTATGGAACCAGGTCAAAGCAGAGGAGCGCTAAAGCTGCTGATGCGCTGCTCTATCTTTCTACTGCCGCTATTGTCGTTGCCAGCCGTTGCCGCACCGCAACAAATCGAGACCCAAGATGCCCATGCCGTGAAGCTTCTGGCGGCCGCGCGGGAGGCCTCAGGTGGAACTGCGTGGGATCGGGTGCGGTCTCTTCATCTGGTTGCGAAGCGGCAAAGCGGCGACGAAACGTCCGACGAGGATCTGTGGTTGGACCCGACGGGTGGCCGCTTTGTACAGGCCATAGCCGATGGGCAGAATGCGGGCCGGTCGGGGTTTGACGGCAGTATGGCCTGGGTAAGTGATCCGGATGGCTCGGTCCGGACTGAAACCGGTGCGGACCGCGCTGATCGGATCGCCGAACTCTGGTGGCGATCTGATGAATGGGCGCGGGCCGATCGGGGACGGGCTGCCGCAAGCTGGTTACGTGAAGAAACTCTTTCCGGTCGAACCATCGATCTGTTGCGGGTCACGCCCGCTGGGGGCACGGCACTGGATCTTGCGCTCGACCGCGGCAGCCATTTGCCGGTTCGAGTGGTGGCTCATCGTGCGGGCGGCGATGTCGTCATCCGATTTTCTGACTGGAAGCGCGTCGATGGAGTTTCCGTCGCGCGCCGGATCGAGATCGACCAGCCTGCCGCCACCGGTTCAGCAATCGAAATGATCGTCACGGCTGAAGCCAATTCGCGGACCGACGCCGCCCAGTTCGCGCCGCCGACATCAACCCAAGCCGATTACACTTCCCCCGCCGAGACCATTTCGGTGGAGCTGCCGATGAAGGTGCTGAATGGCCACGTCTTCATCAGCGCCAGCATCGCCAAGAACCGATTGAACTTCATGTTCGATACGGGGTCGGCCGCGGTGCTGGACCAGGGGACCGTGGCCCGACTGGCATTGCCGACCCACGGCGACGGAAGTGCGAGCGCGGTCAAATTACCGGATTTTTCTGTGGGCGGTGTCGTGTTACATCGGCAAACCCTCGCTGTCCGCGATCTTTCAGCACTGGCGATGGTCGAGGGCGTAGCGATCGACGGCATTGTCGGGTACGAGCTGCTGAAGCGGCTGGTGGTCGAGCTTGACTATGACGGCCGCCGCGCGGTCCTGGTTAAGCCCGATGGTTTCGTCCCGCCCGGTGGCATCACGCCTTTGCCGCTTAGCTTTGTCGGTCATATGCCGGTCGTTACCGGCCGACTGGACGGTACGTCCGTAACGCTTGCAGTCGACACGGGCAATGGCATGTCTCTCACCGTAAATCCTGCCTTTGTCCAGGCGCATGGACTCACTGATCGCTGGCATCCGGTCCCTGCATTGCTGGGCTGGGACGAAACGGGTTTGATCCGCGGCACGATTGCCCGCGCCGCAAGCCTCGAAATCGGTGTCCAGGGAATCGCTCAGCCGCTGGTCTATTTGCCGTCACAATCCGAATCGGTCGGCGACGCCCGGCTCGGCGGCTCCATCTTGCGGCGCTTCGATGTGATCTTCGATTACCGCCATGGCCAGCTCTGGTTGCAGCCAAACCGCACGTCGGAGCGACCTGACCTCTATAACCGTGCCGGGCTATGGCTTAACCGTGACGGCGACACGATGCAGGTTACCGCCATCCTGAAAGATGGTCCGGCCGATCATGCCGGCCTCGAACTCGGTGATCTGGTGGAGAGCGTCGGCGGCGACAAGGCGGCCGCACTGGGTCTGCCAGATATCCGCCTCCGGCTTAGTGGCCAGTCGGGCGATGCCGTTAATCTCGGCGTGCGGCGCAAGGGCGACTATCGCAACGTCCGCTTGATCCTAGCCGACCCTCTGGCCGTTGCAGTCCAGCGGGAGCCGTAAGCTATTCCAGCAACAGCGCGTTGAGCGCGTCCCAGCTTGCCACGTCCGGCGCCAGCAGCAAGCCGCCATCATGCGTCAGCGGTGTGAAGGCTGAGCCGTCCAGCCGCTTCGCATAGCCGCCAGCTTCCTGATGCAGCAGGAAACCTGGAACATGGTCCCACGGGTAAAGCCGGTGATAGAGCGAAAAATGCGCACGGCCTGACGCGAGAGCCAGATATTCCTGTCCGGCGCATCGAAAGCTGAACAGAGAGCCAAGCTGGTTGCTGCGGCCGGCCACCTTGCGCGCAAGGTCACGGCGTCCAAACCGAACAGAAATCGCACCACTCATCGAGGCCGGTTCGACGCCGGGCAAGACGCTGAGCCGGCGGCCCCGCTCCCATGCGCCGGCTCCTTGCTCCGCTGTCGCCATCACACCGGTCACCGGATCATGAATCCAGGAGGCGATCATAGTACCGCGTTCGACCAGAGCGACCATCACGGCGAACAATGGCATGCCTGCCGCGAAATTTGCTGTGCCGTCCACCGGATCGATCAGCCAGACCGGCGCGTCACCGTTCAGGCGGTCCAACACACGGGGATCCGACGCAACTGCCTCTTCTCCAACCACCACTGAGCCGGGCAAGAGCTCCATCAGTCGCGGCGTCAGGGCTTGCTCGGTTTCTAGATCCGCGATCGTCACCAGATCGCCCGGACCCTTTTCACGGACATCGCCATCCGCCAGCCGATTGAACCGAGGCAGGATATAGGTCGCCGCCGCATCCGCGATCAGCGCGGCAACATGATCATTATTCACCCTGCTCATAAGGCGCGCTGGCGCGATGCAAAGCGATCGAGATCGTCGGGTCGGATATTGACCAGAAAATGCGCATTTTCCTCGTCATCATACCGTTCAAGCACTTCGCCATGCCGATAGAGCCAGGCGATACTTGCTCCATCCGTCAAGGCAATATCGAGCGGCACCGGCTTGACACCTTCCGCCAGCCGCTCGTCGAGCCGTTGCAGCAATGTATCGCAGCCCTCTCCTGTCGTCGCTGATAGAGGCAATAAAGACTCGTGCCTAGCCGCTTGATTTAACAGCGATACCCGGGCCTCTGGTTCCAGCAAATCGAGCTTGTTGAGCGCCTCGATTACCTGCCCCGAATCAACTGCCGATCCGAGGCCGAGATCGCTCAGCACGTGATTGACGTCGGCCCGCTGCGCGGTACTATCAGGGTGCGAGACATCGCGGACATGGACAATGATATCGGCGGATTCGACCTCTTCCAGCGTGGCTCGGAAGGCCGCCACCAGATGGGTCGGCAGATCGGAGATAAATCCGACCGTATCCGATAGAATCACCTTGCGGCCCGACGGCAGCACCAGCGTCCGCATCGTCGGGTCGAGCGTTGCGAACAAGAGATCCTTGGCGAACACCTCGGCACCGGTCAGCCGGTTGAACAGGGTAGATTTACCGGCATTGGTGTAGCCGACCAAGGCCACGATAGGATAGGGCACGCGCTGCCGCGCCTGACGGTGCAGCGTGCGGGTGCGCTTCACATCCTCAAGCTCGCGCTTAAGCTTTACGATCCGCTCGCCGATCAAGCGCCGGTCGATTTCTAGCTGGCTTTCACCAGGACCACCGAGGAAGCCGAAACCACCCCGCTGCCGCTCCAAATGGGTCCAGGACCGTACAAGTCGGGAGCGCTGGTAGGTCAGCGCGGCGAGTTCGACCTGCAGCGTGCCTTCATAGGTGCGAGCCCGCGCGCCGAATATCTCGAGGATCAGACCGGTGCGGTCGATGACCTTGCACTTCAGAGCCCTTTCCAGATTGCGCTGCTGCACCGGTGTCACTGCAGCATCAAACACCGCGACCGTGATTTCCTCGGCCTCGACCAGTTCAGCCAGCCGCTCGAGCGACCCCTTGCCGATCAGTGTGGCCGGGCGAAGCTGGCTTAAGGGAACGATTTCTGCCGCGGCAATCTGAACATCGATGGCTTTTGTGAGACCGACCGCTTCGGCAAGTCTAGCCTCGGGCGATCGACGGAATTCGCCATCCGGCACATGGGCGTTGCGAAGATAGGGATAGACCACCAAGGCGCGGGTGCCGTCGCCGGCAGCCCGCACCATCTCATTCGTCATGCTTATTCGTCGTCCTCTTTATCGCCTTCGAACAGCTGGATCGGCTGTGCCGGCATCACAGTTGAGATTGCGTGCTTATAAACAAGCTGCGAATGCGCATCGCGCCGCAATAGCACACAAAAATTATCGAACCAGGTAATGATGCCCTGCAGCTTTACACCATTCACCAGAAACACTGTGACCGGCGCCTTGTTCTTGCGCACATGATTGAGGAAGACATCCTGGACGTTCTGCGATTTTTCGGACATAGGAGGCAGGTCCTTCTTTCAAATTTGTTGGGGAACCTTGCGATTCCCGGGTGACATCGTGGTGGGTTCAAAAAATGCGAACCCAAGTTCCAGGCCGATCAAGACAATACACGTCTCTATCGGCCGAAAGGAATGTGTTCAGCGTTAGAGCAGGTTGCAAGCCATCAATGGCAAGATTGCGGCACTTAGCCCCGCGAAATCGCCAAGGCGGAGATGCGGCGGTACGATCATCGCATCGTCGGTTTCGTCCGCCGTCTCGTGCTGGAGCAGGATCGGCACGCACCCGGAATTGACCGCGCAATCGATATCGATGCCGGTGTCGCCGACAAACCAGACTGACGGCCCAGCATCAATACCGCTATCGGCCAAGGCCAGATCGACCGGTGCGCGGTGAGGCTTATCGAAATCCGCATCGCCCGCCCCCACGATGGCGCCGAAATACCCCGTCCACCCCAGCGCCTCGACCTCGCGTCGCAGCAAGCGCCCGGTCTTGTTACTGACCAGCGCCAGAAACACGCCGTTCCGCTGCAAATCGGCCAGCAATGTTGCCGCACCATCGAACGCCCGAAGCCGGTCCAGATGGATCGCTGCAAACCGATCAAGATAGATTTTCTGGGCGCGCATCCAATCGTCGCCGAACAAGGAAGGAAAGGCATCACGCAGCGACTGGCGGGTCCGTGCCTTGGTTTCGCTGAGCGTCCAAAGCGGCCGGTCGAGCGCGGCGAGCGTTTCGTTCAGCGCATCATGGATCGTCTGCCAGCTATCAACCAGCGTGTTGTCCCAGTCAAATATCACTGCCCGCGGCGCAACCGAGGTCACGACAAGCGATCCCGCTCGCGGATCATCAACTCACGCAGCGCCAGGGTGAAGGAGCCGGGCTTGCCGTTGCCGATAACCCGGTCATCGATCTGGGTGATCGGAATGACCAGCGATGTGGTGCCAGTAATGAAGGCCTCTTTGGCTTCCTTGGCTTCCGCAACGCTGAAGCTCCGCTCGACCAGCTTCATGCCGGCCTCGCGTGCGGCCTTGATCGCGACGATCCGCGTGATCCCGTTCAAGATCGAGGTACTGGCCGGCCTTGTGACGATCTCACCATCCATGGTGACGATCCAGGCATTGCTCGACGTTCCTTCAGTGACGTTCCCGTCTGAATCGACCTGCCACGCTTCGTATGCGCCCTGCTCCTTAGCCTGCTGCTTGCCGAGAATATTGGGCAGCAACGACACGGACTTGATGTCGCGCCTTGCCCACCGAATATCCGGAATCGTGATCGCTTTCACGCCCTCAGCCTCGTGATCGACCGGCTTGGCGTGCTTTGCCGTGATTACGAGCTGAGGCTGCGCAGCCTTGGGGAAGGCATGCTCTCGGGGCGCTACACCGCGGGTAATCTGGAGGTAAATACTCCCGTCGCGGACCCGGTTCAGCTCAACGACGCGGCGCAAAATAAGCCTGAGCACCCGTTCGCTGACCGGCGCCGAAATCTTGAGCTCGCCCAACGACCGGGCCAAGCGGGTGAGATGCAGCGCTTCATCGAGGATGCGTCCCTGATGGATGGCCACGACCTCGTAAACACCATCGGAAAACTGATAGCCGCGATCTTCGATATGGACAAAGGCGGCACGGTGCCGGACATAGCGGCCGCTGACATAGGCAATACGGGACATGGCACGACGCTCTAACTATTTTCCGCGCATTATGACGGACGGCGTGCGGTGCAGCAAGCCGTCGTCAAGCGCGTTCGGCAGTCAGCACGCCAAGCGATTTCAACTTCCGGTGCAAAGCGCTGCGCTCCATGCCAATGAAGGCAGCGGTCCGGGAAATATTGCCGCCAAATCGGGTGACCTGCGCCAACAGATATTCGCGTTCAAACACCTCCCGCGCGTCGCGGAGCGGCAGGCTCATAATTTCTCCGCCCTTTTCCCAACGCAGGACCGTCGGCGCGATTGAGCCGATTTCGGCCGGCAGCATGTCGGCGCGGACCATTTCCCGCGCTTCGCCCGGCGCCATGATCATGATCCAATCGACCACGTTCTTGAGCTGCCGGACATTGCCCGGCCAGTCATAGGCCTGCAATGCGGCCATGGCGTCCTCTCCCAGCACGCGCGGGCTGAGACCGGCATTTTGCGCCGAGCGATCCATAAAATAGCGGACCAACAGCGGGATATCCTCCCGCCGCTCACGCAGTGAGGGGACGCGGATCGGAAAGACATTCAGCCGATAGAACAGATCCTCGCGGAACCGCCCGGCATCCTTTTCGGCAACAAGATCACGGTTCGATGACGCGACGACGCGCACATCGACATCGACTTTCGTCTTGCCACCGACGCGCTCGAAGGTTTGCTCATGCAGCACGCGGACGATCTTACCCTGCGTTTCGAGCGGCATGTCGGCGACTTCATCGAGCAGCAGCGTACCGCCATGCGCTTGCTCGAACGTCCCGATTTTGCGCGGCGAGTCCGGTCCCGCCGCCCCCGGCTCGATACCGAACAGCTCTTCCTCGAAATGCTCGGGCCGCAAGGTTGCGCAATTCAGGACGACCATGGCCCCGGGCGAGCGGCGGGAATGGCGATGCAAGACGCGGGCTGCGAGTTCCTTGCCACTGCCCGCGGGGCCGCTGATCAAGACGCGTGAATTATAGGGAGCCGCCTTGACGATATCCTGGCGCAGATGCGCCATGACCGGCGATTGGCCGATGAGATCGGTGTCAACCCCGGCTCGGAGCTTCAGCTCTTCATAATCCCGTTTCATCCGTGCCGATTCGATTGCGCGTTCGACCAGCAACAGCATTCTGTCGGATTTGAACGGCTTTTCGATGAAATCGTAAGCCCCGATCTTGATCGCCGCTACCGCCATTTCGATGGTGCCATGGCCGGAAATCATCAAAACCGGCAGATTCGGCGCCTCGCGGCGGATAATCTTCAGAATCTCGATGCCATCAAGTTCGCTGCCTTGCAGCCAGATATCCAGGATCACCAAACTGGGCTGCCGCGACCGGATTCCCGCGAGTGCCTGGGTGGAATTGGCAGCTTCCCGCGTTTGGAACCCCTCATCCTGAAGAATTCCGCTCACGCCCACCCTTATGTCGGCTTCGTCGTCGACGATCAGGATGTCATGCGCCATGGAGTACCGTATCCGTTTTGTTAGCCATCTGCATCATGGTCTTGCGGGAATTGGTCGCGGCCGGGAATACCAGACTGACGCGGGCTCCGCCGCCCGGCGCGTCATCTAAAAGCAGAGCGCCTAGATGGTCTTCCATGATCTTCTTCACGATGGCAAGCCCTAGACCGGTTCCCTTGGTCCGGGTTGTGACATAGGGCTCGGTCAAACTGTCGCGCCCATGGGCGGGTAGGCCTTTACCGTTATCTTCGACACTCAGCACGATTTGCCCGGCAGTGGCGGAAAGGCTGACCCGCACCCGGCCTGGCTCCGCAGCGTTGCCACTTCCCGCCTGCGCCACCTGACGGGTATGAATCGAATCGATCGCGTTCTGCAGCAGATTGATCAGGGCCTGGCTGATCTGCCGCGAGTCGCAATGCACCTCGACACCATCCGTCGGCAGATCGAGATCGAACCTCATATCCGCATGTGCCGTCCGCTGCAGGAACACGGCCTGTCGGGTGATATCCTGCAAATTTTCCGGTTTCATCACCGGCGTCGGCATCCGGGCGAAGGACGAGAACTCATCGACCATGCGCCCGATATCGCCGACCTGCCGGATGATCGTGTCTGTGCAGAGCGCAAAGATCTCCGGATCTGTCGTGATTTCACGGAGATATTTGCGTTTCAGCCGTTCCGCCGATAATTGGATCGGCGTCAGCGGGTTCTTCATCTCATGCGCTATGCGGCGGGCGACATCGGCCCAGGCAGCTTTTCGCTGAGCGGCGAGCAACTCGGTAATATCGTCGAATGTCACCACGAAACCGCGCGCATGATCCTGGCCGCGCTCGGCGGCAATCCGGACCAGCAGCATGATCGAGCGTCCCCGCGACAGGACCCGAATCTGTCCTTCGATCAGCCGCTCCGGGGTCTGGAGCGCATCCCTGACTAACGGCCCCATTTCCGGCACAGCCTCAGCCAGCGGATGCCCCAGAAGCTGTTCGAACTCGATACCCAAAAGCATCGAAGCCGATCGGTTTGGCAGATGGATCAGGCCCTGCTCATCCAACCCCAGCACACCGGCCGAGACGCCCGACAATACGGCTTCGGTAAAGCGTCGGCGCAGGTCGAGCTGCCGATTGGCTTCGACCAGTTCGCTTTGCTGACTTTCCAACTGTCCGGTCATACGATTAAAGGCGCGGCTTAAGCTGCCGAACTCGTCATTCTCGGCCTCTTCGGCCACGCGCGCCCGCAAATCGCCCGCCCGTACCCGCTCCGCCGCCACAACAAGACCACTGATCCGGCGCGAGATCTGGGTCGCGAAATTCAGTCCAAACCAAACCGCAACCAGCAGGAATAGCAGCGCCGCCGCGCCGAAAATCACGATAAAGGTGATCTGATAGCTTGATCGCTGGCTCTCCAGCCGCTCATATTGATCATCCGCATCATTGGTCGCGGCCATGTGGGTCAGGACGCGGGTGTCGACCGGCCGGCCGACATACAAGAGCGCATGCGGCAGGCCAGCGACCCTGACCAGCGCGCGAACGCGGTCTTCATCATGATTGGTGAGGATCACCACTTCGCCGGCTTCGGCCTTGGCGACCGCATCGGCCGGCGGGGGATCAAATTCAAGCGTGAAGCTGAAGGCAGATCGGCCGAGAATCCGGCCAAGGATCCGCTCCGTCGTGCTTTCGAACACGATCGCTTCGGTCAGCGACCGTAAATCCACCTCCTGGGCGATCAGCTGATCCAGCGCCGCCGGATTGCCCAGGATTGGCAACGAGTTCAGGCTGATGTCGTTCGACATGCCGATCGCGTCATTGCGGATATTCTGCTGATGCTCTTCCAGATAAGCCTGTGCCACGGCGCGGGACTCCGACAAGGCAGTCCGCACCTTATCGCTGAACCAGGATTCCATGCCGATCGACAGCAGCAAATAGGAAAATATCGCGACGACGACGGTCGGGGCCACCGCAATCACGGAGAATAAAACGACCAGCCGGACATGGAGCCGAGAGCCCGCCAAGCCCCGTCGGCGCTGTAGCCAGACCTGAACCAGCTGATTGGCAACGACGGCGCCAAATATCAGCAGAAGTACCAGATTGAGGGTGAGCAGCAGCACGACCTTGCCGGGATCGAGCCCACCCGGTGGCGTGCGCGTTAGAATCAGGTAGGTCACGAACCCTGAGAGGATCGAAACGACCGCCAGCGTCAGGGTCGCTTTGCGCTCAAGCCCGATACGGCCCGCCCAGGCCAGCATGCGCCGAAGCGGCAGAAATCGCTCAACGGCGGACGAATCAGTATCCATCACGACACATGCCGATCGCCGAGAAACAGGTATAGCGGTTCGAAACGAGGCTCACACAGCTATTTTAGGCCGCGGACCACCGCAATGTCCAACTCCCGGATTTTTTTGCGCAGTGTGTTGCGGTTCAATCCCAACAATTCGGATGCTTTGATCTGGTTACCGCGGGTCGCGGTCAGGGTCAGGGTGATGAGCGGACGCTCGACTTCGCGCAAAACACGATCATAAAGCCCCCCCGCCGGTAGCGAATCCTTGTGGGCTGCGAAATAATCGCGCAGGTGCCGTTCCACCGCCTGCCCCATTCCCTCATTCGCCGGGATTTCATCACTGACGATGGCAGGGCTGCTATCCGCCAGCTCCTGCTCGATCACGTCGGCGTCGATCACTTCCTGGGTATAGAGCGCGGCAATCCGACGGGCGACATTCTCCAGCTCACGGACATTGCCTGGCCAGCGATGCGCCTTCATGCGCTCGACGGCGGCCGTCGTCAGATTTTTCTGTGGCAGCCCTTCCTGGGCGACCTGTCCCAGGAAATGCCGGGCGAGCGCCGGAATATCCTCGGTCCGCTCCCGCAGCGGCGGCAGACGGATCGGCACGACATTCAGCCGATAGAACAGATCCTCGCGAAACAGGCCCTGCCGGATCAATTGGCGCAAATCACGGTGCGTCGCCGCGACGATGCGAACATTGGTGCGGATTGGCGTGCGTCCGCCAACCGACATATATTCGCCTTCTTGCAGCACGCGCAGCAGCCGCGTCTGCGCCTCGATCGGCATGTCGCCGATCTCGTCAAGGAACAGCGTGCCGCCCTGGGCCTGCTCAAACCGGCCTTGGCTGCGGCTGACCGCGCCGGTAAAGGCACCCTTTTCGTGGCCGAACAGCTCGCTTTCGATGAGCTCACGCGGAATTGCCGCCATATTGACCGCGACGAAATTAGCATTACGGCGCTTGCCGTAATCATGCAGCGCCCGCGCCACAAGCTCCTTGCCGGTGCCGCTTTCGCCGTTGATCATGACGGTTAGATCGGTTCCCATCAGCCGGGCCAGGACGCGGTAAATCTCCTGCATCGCCGGCGAGCGGCCGATCAGCGGCAATTGCTCCTCGACATCACCGGCATCGGGATCGGCGACCGGCGCCACCGGCGATGACAAGGCGCGTTCAACGACATTGACCAATTCTCGAAGATCAAATGGCTTCGGCAAATATTCGAATGCGCCGCGCTCGTTGGCTTTGACCGCGGTCATCAGCGTATTCTGCGCGCTCATCACGATGACACGCAGCTCTGGCCGCATTTTCTTAATGCGCGGGATGAGATCGAGCCCGTTTTCGTCCGGCATCACGACATCGGTAATCACCAGATCGCCCTCGCCATCCGCGACCCAGCGCCAGAGCTGCGCCGCTGTGCCGGTGCTTTTGACTTCATGGCCGAGCCGGCCCAAGGCTTGGTTCAGCACGGTGCGGATGGCCCGGTCGTCATCGGCGACAAGAATGGTGGACGCGGACATGTTCAAGCTACTCCATCACGGCCGGCCATCGGCAACAGCACTCTAAAAATCGTCCGCCGCGGCTGACTGTCGAACTCGACGACCCCACCATGATCGCCGACAATCTTGGCGACCAGCGCAAGCCCCAGCCCTGTGCCATTGCGTTTGGTCGTCACGAACGGATCGAACAAATGGGCTTGCAGATCTTCAGGAATGCCGGCGCCATTATCCTGCACGGAAATCACCAGCGGCAAATGAACGCGGCTATCAGTCCCGGATACGGCAAGCTTGACGCCATGCTGATAACCGGTCGATAGCAAGATTTCGCCGCCCTCTTCCGCAACAGCTTCAGCCGCATTCTTCACGAGATTCAGAAAGATCTGGACCAGCGTATCGCGGTTGCCGAGAACGGCGGGCAGCGAAGGGTCGTAATTCTCGATAAACCGGACATGGCGGGCAAAGCCGTTTTGCGCCACCTTGCGCACGCGCTCCAGCACCTCATGAATATTGACGGCGACGCGTTCGAGCGGGCGGGCGTCGGAAAAGACTTCCATCCGATCGACCAGCGCGCAAATGCGGTCAGCCTCGTCACAAATTAGCTGGGTCAATTCGCGATCTTCGAGATTGGCGGTCTCTTCGAGCAATTGCGCGGCGCCCCGTATCCCCGAGAGCGGGTTCTTCACTTCATGGGCTAGCATTGACGCCATCGCGGTTACCGAGCGCGCGGCATGGCGATGCGTCAATTGACGGTCGATTTTGGCGGCCATCGAAAGCTCGTGGATGCACAGAACGACATGATCCGGCCGTTCCGCGATCGGGGCCACCTGCACCGAGACCAGACGCTGCCCGAACCGCGCTGTTTCGAGTGTGAGCCCATATTCCGACATGATGCTGCCGGTGTTTCGGGCAGTCTCAATCAGCGCGAAGATCGGGCTGTCGGGCGGCATCAACTCTTCCAGCCGCTGACCGGTCAACACCGAGGCACCACCCTTCAGAAAATGTTCCGCCGCGGGGTTGAGAGAACGAATACGGTTCTGATCATCCAGTACGACGACAGGCGTTGGAAGCCCTGCCAAGATGACAGCGGCGTCGGCCTGCCCGCGCGGCTCAGACGGGCGGAGTTGGAACGCCGAACCAATCATGCCGCCAGCTCCAGCAACGGCCCGTAAAAGCTTCGGATCATCTGACGCACTTGGCCAGGGTCGGCCAATTGATTGAGGCCGGCTCTGAATTCGGCTGATCCAGCCAACCCTTTTGAGTACCAGGCGACATGCTTGCGGGCCATTCGGACGCCGGTTTCGGCACCGTAATGTGTCAGCATCGCATCAAAATGCTCCAACACCGTCGCCTCCTGGGTCTCGAGTGAGGGATCCGCCAATCGCTTGCCGGTTTTTAGAAATTCGATGACCTGCTGGATGAACCAGGGCTTGCCGTAGCAGCCGCGGCCGATCATCACCCCGTCGGCCCCAGAGAGCGCGAGCGCTTCTGCCGCATCATCGACCGTCAAAATATCGCCATTGACCACGACCGGGATACGAACCCGCTCCTTGACCTGCCGCACAAACCGCCAGTCGGCGCTGCCTTCGTAAAATTGCTGGCGTGTCCGCCCATGGATCGTGACCATTCGGATCCCGCTCGATTCGGCGATATGCGCCAAAGTCGGCGCGTTGAGGCTCTTGTGATCCCAGCCCATGCGCATTTTCAGCGTCACCGGCACCGACACCGCCTTCACCGTCGCTTCCAAAATCCGTGCAGCGCCCTGCTCATCCCGCATCAGGGACGAGCCGGCATGACCATTCACCACCTTTTTGACCGGGCAGCCGAAATTGATATCGATAATCTGGGCGCCAAGATCTTCATTGAGTTTCGCCGCTTCGGCCATCACCGCGGGTTCGCAGCCGGCGATCTGAACCGCCATCGGATTTTCTTCCGGCGCCTTCTCAACCATCTTCATGGACTGACGTGTCAGGCGGATCATCGCCTGGCTCGCGATCATCTCTGACACCACCAGACCGGCACCGTAGCGCTTGACCAGCCGGCGAAAGGGCATGTCGGTGACGCCCGACATCGGCGCTAAAATGACCGGATCGGCGATGGTGACACTTCCGAGATTTATGCTCATTCAGTCAGCAAGTTTTCCAGTTTGCTCAAAGCCTGGGCACGCTACCTCGCTTCGTTCGCAACTGCAACACAGGTAACCATTCCTGCGGTTGAAGTTGGCGACGGCTTGCCGGAATGTCACAGCACGGCTAATTTGCGCCGGCATGAACCGATCTTTTTCTTCTCGCCCCTGCCATGCCGTGATAGTTGCGGCCGGTCGCGGTAGCCGTTTTGGCGGCCCTCTGCCGAAGCAATATTGTCGTTTAGGTGGCGTCAGCGTGCTGCGGCGCACCGTCTCGGCATTTCTCGATCATCCAGGCATCACATCGGTGCGTGTCGCAATCAATCCCGAAGATCGCGCGCTCTATGACCAGGCGATCGAAGGGCTCGATCTGCCGCTGCCGGTCGCGGGTGGTGCTACGCGGCAAGAGTCCGTGCGCAATTTGCTGGAAGCGCTGGAGGCGGCCCAGGACGATCTGGTGCTGATCCATGATGGCGCGCGCCCCCTCGTCTCCAGCGCAGTCATCGATCGCACGATCGCGGCGCTGTCGCAGGCCCAAGGCGTTATCGTTGCATTGCCAGTCAGCGATACGCTGAAACGTGCCGACGAAAAACGTGTGCTGGATACGGTCGACCGAACCGCCTTGTGGCGCGCTCAGACACCGCAGGGATTTCGCTTCGAGACAATCAAATCGGCGCATCTGGCCGCAACAGGGCTCGATCTCACAGACGACGCCGCCGTCGCCGAGCGGGCCGGCTGTACTGTGGAGTTGGTGATGGGCGAGCACGATAATTTCAAGATCACGACGTCCGACGACCTGACTCGCGCCGAACGCGCCGTTCAGGCGTCCCTGGGCGATATCCGCACCGCGTCCGGATTCGATGTGCATCGGCTGGTCGATGGCGACGGCTGTTGGATCAATGGCATTAAGATCCCGCACGACAAGGCGCTGCTCGGTCATTCCGACGCCGATGTCGGCCTGCATGCCCTGACCGATGCGATCCTGGGCGCGATCGGTGCCGGCGATATCGGCCAGCATTTCCCACCGAGCGACCCGCGCTGGCGCGGTGCTGCCTCCGATCGGTTCCTGCGCCACGCCGCAGACATGGTGATCGCACGCGGCGGCATGATCGCCCATTGCGATGTGACGATCCTCTGCGAACGCCCGAAAATCGGCCCGCACCGCGCCGCGATGGTAAAACGCATCGCCGAGATCCTCGATATCGCGGAAGATCGGGTCAGCGTCAAAGC
>Ga0116226_10001693_pt1 | contig 19169 bp, 9 predicted proteins | sample S1TSphfallax_FD_89692 | JGI IMG/M metagenome (GOLD analysis project Ga0116226, IMG submission 89692) | Host-associated microbial communities from peat moss isolated from Minnesota, USA - S1T2_Fa - Sphagnum fallax MG | ecosystem: Host-associated > Plants > Peat moss > Unclassified | place: USA... | reverse complement strand
CTATGGGCCGCACGCTTCTTCAAGACCCGCGAACAAGCGGTGAAAGCATGCGACCTGAACCGGATCAGCTCCAACAATCAACCGGCCAAGCCCTCGCGCGAGGTGCGCATCGGCGACATGCTGCAGATCAGGAATGAAGGCGGCGAGTTTCAGGTGGAGGTGCTCGGGATCAGCGATCAGCGCGGCCCGGCTGCAGTGGCGCAGACGCTTTATCGCGAGACCGAGGCGAGCAAGGAACTTCGCCTGAAGGCGGCGGAGGAGAGGAAGCTGTTAGGACCGATGTCGCCCGGCTACGCACCGAAGCCTTCCAAGCGCGACCGGCGATTGATCCACAGCTTTCGCGGCCGCGATTAAGTACTACTTTGTTTCAGGCCCAGCGCCGGTCCGGGCAAAATCCTCTTCGACAGCCTTGGCCTGCTGCAGCCTGTAGCCATCGCGGGTTCTTACATGGTATTTCTGCAGTTCCTTGCCAGCCAGTTTCACATTGATGGTGCGCCAGCCGCGATTTGCATTCGGGAGCGGATAATAGCTGATGAAATAAAGATGCGCGAGGTCGTCTTGGATCGACGCGAATGCCTTCGCCTCGTCGCGCCAGCTCTTGGCGAAGTAGGCTTTGCCGCCGGTCGCCTTGCTCATCCGCTCGAAGATGGCTGTGGACATTGGCTCCTGCTCCGCCTGCCGGGTGCTGACAATGTAGATCACCGTGCCCGTGGATTGCGCCAACTCGGCTACATCTTCAGGCGGTATGGTGCTTGAATCATCGGGGCCATTCGAGAAGACCACGATAACCTTGCGGCCACTTACCCGCGCGGCATCCTTCACGGTCAAGAGCAGCGAGTCGTAGAGCGCGGCCTGGTCTCCGGCGACAGTATTGCGCAGGCCTTGCAGCACGCGCATGTGATCCGGAGTAAGTGGCGCGGCCCGGTAAAGATTGCGGCTGTAGGAGTAAAGTGCTACTTTGCTTGCACCCTGCATGGAGCGGACGAACCCGGAGATCGCATCCTGTGCGTAGACGAAGCCGCGATACATGTAATTGCTGGTGTCGAAGAGAATAAATACGTTGGCGCCGGAGAATGGAGAGACCGGCACGCGAGGCGCCTCTGGGGCGCTGTCGGGATGCGCGGCAACGGTCTGCGCCGGCTGAAATATGTCGGAAGAATCAGCAGACCCTGCTGCAGCGGGCGCGGCCAGGTTGCGGTTCGGCGCACTGCCTTCTTCAAAGGTCGCGATCTTCTCGACGACCTTGTCTTCGCTCACGACAAAATCCTGCGGCCGCAGGCCTGTGACGTAATTGCCCTTATTGTCGGTGACCGCTACGTTCAGTTGCACCAGGTTCACGTTCACTCGCAGAGACGTCTCATCCTGCTGCGCGCCGGTCCTCGCCCCGGCAGAGACAAAGAGGCCCGCAACCATTGCCACAACGAAAGCAGACCTGTTCGTCATAACGCTCCTTTGATGCCGGTTATTCTTGCGCTGTCGTGCCTTCATGCGGCAGCAGCGCGACGGTTCCGTGCTGCAGTTCGTCGCCGGTCTCACGCATGGCGCGCACGAGCGAAGGCGAGTCCTCCACGTCGGAGGCGAATATCTTTGAGATCATTACCCGCGTCAACTCGGGCGCAAGCACGTTGAGCGCCTCGGGCGATTCGCCCCGCTCATCCGCAAAGCGAGCCCAATATAAGTTCCCCGAGTCCCAGGATTCTCCGAAGAGCCGGTAAGAGTATCCGGCGAACGCAGGGAAGGTTCGTACATTGATCAACTGCCGGCCATAGGTTTGCGCCAGTGTGGGATGAGGCACGCCGAAATCACGCGAAATTCTCTCCATCGTCACTTCGCTTGCATACTGACGGGTAAGCTGGTCCAGGGCCTCACTCGCAGGGCTGAGCGAGTCGCTCTCCTGCGGATAAAATTGCCGAAACTCCGCAGCCAGAAAAAAAGTATCCGCGGGCGCAAGCCTAGCGATCACGGCTGTCATCTCTCGCGGCTGCCGGGCGGCTTCCACCCGCTGCAACTGTTGCGGCGACAGGCGATCGGCGAGGATCGAAACGACTTTCTCACGCAGTTTAGGATTGGCCGCTGCGGCGGTCAGCAGTTCTTCCCCGGCCTTTTGATAGAGAGCCACCGCATGTAACTCGTGAGGACTTACATTCCACCAGCGTGAGAGCGTCGCCCCTGCGAGAATACTCGGCGTAATCTCCTGCCAGATCAAGGCCTGCACATTTTCAGGAGCGATCAGATTTTGTTCGGTCGCGGCGAGCACATACGGCAGGTCCGCGAGTGACCCGACCAGGTAGGCTCCGCCGCCGGCGGACGCGCCCTGGCCGAACAAAGTCGCCGGCTGCCATACATATTTTGTGCCGACCACGGTCTCGCCTGAAAAGTCATGTGAGCGCACAAAGAGCGGATTGATGTGCAGGATCTGCGAGCCGGGCGGTTCGTAGTAGGCGTAGTTCAAACCGACCAGCGTATCCCTGAGAAAGGGTGCGAGCAGGCCGCGGGCAGATTGTATCTTCGCAGGCGAGTTCGGTTGCTGGATCAGTTTGGCGAGGTCCGTCTTGACCTGTATCTCGGTATGACGAGGACTGGTCACGCCAGGCGCCCAATCGAGCTTCTCCTGCTCGGTAAAAATAGGCCGTGGCATCTCGAACTCGCGCAGGTCGCCGGCCAGCGCGAGCAGCCTTTCGTTCGAGACGCCGCCATGCGCCATCGCGCTGAGTCCCTCGCCCAGCCCCGTCAGGGTGTCGAGCGAGGTGAGGCGCTGGTCATCGAGTACCGTCTGTATCCGGCGTGACAGCGTCGCGCGGATCTTTCGACCCTCCGCACTCTCCTGCGGCGGCCCGGCCAGCCGATCGATCAGATCGCTCTGCGAGATGGTCGCGCTGCCGGTTGAGGCGAGCATCAGCTGGCCGAGCGATGCTTCTCCCGCGTCGAAGAGCTGCCCTGGGGACGCGACCTTGCCAAAGGGATCGATGACCTTCTGCCACGAGGAAGCAAGCTGGTCCTTGGGAATCTCACCCTGCCGGCTCAGTATCTGCCACAGGCCGAGGTTGGCCTGCAGGATGCCGAGAGCATTGCCGCGCAACTCCAGGTCGGAAATTTTATTGACTGATTCAGCAGCGTGCAGGAAGCCGCTGACCGAGTCGTCGTTCAACTCCGGGAACTCGGAGAAGATGGGGTACCAGCTGCTGAACTCCGCATAGTCGTCGGCCATAAGCTGCAGGGTCGCAGGGGAGATCGCCGCCTGCCGCGACGGCGCGTCCTCAACTGCGGCCAGCGACAGATAGATCTGCAGGGGGCCTCGGTTGGTCTCGGTGCGCGACGCAGAGACCATCGCCTCCAGCACCTGCTCGGGGTGATTCACGTGTCGGCCATGTTTGCCGAGAACCTGCTTCCACAGATCAAGGTTGCCGGGCAGGCGGGGTTGACCATCGGGCGTCCACTGCTGACGCGTGAAGAGAATCAGCAGGTCAGAGCCTTTGCGAAATGCGGCCCCCGCAGCGTTGGTGGTAAAGCCCTGCTCGCGCAGCGCATCGTAAAGATTGTGCAGCCGCGAGCCGTGGGTGAGATGCGCCTGCTGGGCCTCATCGACGCGTGCGAGCGCGTCATAATAGGCCGCGAGCCAGCCGCGGTCCTGCTCGACCAGATGCATGACGAACTCGCCCGGCGAGGCTGGACTCGCGCCCACCAGGTCGCGCCAGCCAGCCTCGGCCGCAGAGCCCCCCGGCACCAACACGCGCTTTGAACGAATGCACAGCTGCGCGCCGTAATAATCGAGCACCGAGGCGTACGGCAGCAGGTTGCCGAGCCCCGCTGAGCGTTCGAGGCTGGTCCGCGTGTCTGGATCCATCCGGGAGAGAGCCCAATACAGCCGCGCTACATGCGGGTCATAAAGCAGTATGTCGACCAGGTCCTGGCTGCGAGCGCCCTTCCAGGTGCTGATGTTGGCCCAGTCGCTTGAGCGCAGCAATACCGGAACACTCGAAGGCGCATAAGGGTAGACAAACGGCTTGCCGGTTTGCAGTGATTCCTCAAGCCGGGTGAGTGGAAATCCCGAATCGATCGTGAGAAAGGCATTGTCAGGATTGAGCGTGACCAGCGCTGTATCTTTCTGTCCGCATGCGCCCTGCATCTTGTAGCCAAGCACCTGGAGCAGCGGTCCGGCGTCTTCGCAGCGAGCGACGCGAATCTCCCCCGGGGGCGTAGCGAGCCTCTGCAACTCCCTCGCCTGCCGCACATACTTCTGCAGCAGAAAGAGGAATTCTGTCTCGCCCGCAGGCACGTAGCCTTCTGTATAGACGTTGCGCGCCAGTTCCGGCAGCACTTCCTCCGGAGAAAGCTTCTGGCTTAGACCGGCCATGCGCAGAAACGACCGCAGCGGCCCCGGGATGCTTACCTGTGTTCCGCGAGCCGGGGAGCCGGCGCTCTCAGCCGCATCCTGGGCAGCGGCAAAGTTGGAAGAGCATAACGACAGGCAAACGCAAAGAGCAGCGCAGAGAGCTGCCTTGTTCCGAGCGAATCTCATGGCTGGCCGCCTCTTCAGCAAATGGAAACCTTTACCGCCCGGGTCGAGTGATCTACTCGCCGGTGTCGTAAAGCATGATCAGCGCAAGTGCGCCCTGATCCAGCCGGGCATTTGGTCAATCTGTTGCATGTTCAGGTCGCGGGCTCATTCTATACCCTTGCTGCCAGTCTGAAACCCATTCATTTGGGGCTGGGCGCGGTGACTAATGTTACATGGAAATAGCCAACGTGTTACGAGACCGTAACTCAACGAACGCGGTATCCGGGATGACCGCAGCGCCGTACCAGCCCAAGCATTTGGGTTGCCAAGAGTGTAAGCCCGGCGGGCACAACTTGGCGAGTTCGCGGGTGGCTTCAGGTCCAGGACGATTTCATCCGGATGAAATCGTATCCTTCTCTTTGAACGAACGAGGGCGATGGGCCGCCCATGGCGAACCCCGCCGCACTCAGGCCGGCCGGATCGGGGGAACCGGCGTGTCCGGGGTCAGGGGCGGCCGGCGCAGATTCCACTTGGTCTCCAGCTCATAAGCCCTGGCGAGCGCCATGATTTTGCCCTCGGAGAAATGCGGCCCCGCAATCATCAGGCCGATCGGCAGGCCGTCCTTGCTGAAGCCGCAGGGGATCGAGATCGCCGGCAGCCCGAACACGTTGAAGGGCGTGCAGTTGTCCAGATCCATCACGCCCGGGCTATGCGGCTTCGTGTTCTCCTCCTGATCGATCACGAAACTGATCTTTTGCGGCGTGGTGCGCAGGGTCGGCACCACGACCAGGTCAAAGTCAGTGAACGAGTCGTCGACCGTGCGCCGCAATAACTCCATATCCCAGCGGTGCCTTATGTAAGCCGAGACCTGCGCACTGCCCGTGCTTGAAGGCGAGTTCATCGCATCCTTCAAGGCCTGCAACTGCACCTGCAGGGCGAGCGAGTAGCGGCCGGCGCGGTTGAGGAATAAGTCTTCGTGATACGCATAGATCTCGTTGCCGATACCGTTCAGAGTGCCCCAGCTGTAGGCTGCTGTCGACGGCAGGCTCACCTCTTTCACGCCCTTGGTCATCTTCGCCAACACTCCGATGGCTGCCTCGACAGCCTTCGCCGTATCGTCATCGCAGTGGTCGTAAAAGGGTGCGCGCGGGATGCCCAGGCGAAAGCCGGAGACAGGCTGATCGAGCGCGGCTACGTAGTCTTCCTTGGGATGCTGCACGCTGGTGATGTCGTAGCGATCGTAGCCCGCGAGCGTGTTCAGCATGAGGGCCGCGTCTTCGACTGTCCGGGTAATGGGCCCGCAATGGTCGAGCGAAACAGCGAGCGGCACGATGCCGCGGATGGGCACAAGACCGTAGGTGCCCTTGATGCCGACGACTCCGCAATAAGCCGAAGGCAGACGCACCGAGCCGCCTGTGTCGGTGCCGAGCGCGCCGTAGGCGAGGTCGGTTGCCACCGCTGCTGCTGAGCCGCTCGATGAGCCGCTGGGGTCGCGATCGAGCGCCCACGGGTTGCGCACCGAGCCGAAATAACTGACAGCATCGGCAAACTCATCGAGGTTGGCCTTGCCGATCATCACCGCACCCGCGCCGGCGAGCCGCCGCACTACTTCGGCGTCTTCGGTAGGTACTCGGTCGTCGTACACCTTGCTCGCCGCCGTCGTGCGAATGCCGGCGGTATCGATATTGTCCTTGATAGCGATGGGAATGCCGTGCAGCGGACCGCGCAGCTTGCCGGCCTTCTGTTCGGCGTCCATCTGGGCCGACTGCGCGAGCGCCCGCTCGCCGAGCACGGTGATATAAGCGTCGACCTTCGGGTTGTAGATGCGGATGCGCTCGAGACACGCCTTGGTGAGCGCGGTCGAGGTAATTTCCCCGGCGCGGATCTGCTTCGCCGCCTCGGTCAGGCTCATTCCGGCGATCTCATCCGTGTTGCTTGCCCCGGCCGCAAGGGCAGCCAGCGGTGAACCAACGGAGGCCGCAGCAGCGGAGACAGCAATAGCCTTTGAAAATTGACGACGCGTCATCCCACTCATCCTCGGAACTCCGACTCACAACTCCAAACCGCGAACGCAATCAGGAAGAATGCACTTACGATCGCATTGAGGCGGCCCTCTGCGAAGCGAAATTGTACGAAACCGCGAGAGTACTCGCACATCCGTGCGCCGGGTTGCACACATGAACGAAATTTATACCCCGCATAGAAGTTCCGGCGACCAGCGGTAACCATGTTGACGCTATACAAACAGGGTGTTAAACCCTAACCACAGGCTGGTTACGCATGGGCCTTGCCGGTTACCAGAGAACTCACTCTCTCCCGCTGCTGGGTTCGCAGGTCAGGTCTGAACTTACCGAGGTCAAGTCAATGCAGGATTCATCCGCATTCGTAGCAGGAGATTTCCCGGCCTTCTCCGCCGAATGGAAGGCGGAGCGGCTTCACTCATGGAAAGAGATTGCATCCTTCTTTGGCAGGGAAGTGAGGACCGTGCAGTTATGGGAGAAGAATGAAGGTCTGCCCGTGCGGCGGCAGCACCACAATAAACTCGGCAGCGTGTATGCGTACCGGCGCGAGCTTGAGGGCTGGTGGATTACTCGCTCGGCTCTGAGCGCCGGCGTTAGGCCGCGGCCTTCGCAATCGCCCGAAAGCACGATGCAACACGACGATGCCGGGCGAGGACGCCTTCTGCTATTTCCGATCGAGGTCGTGCATTCGCGGCGCGACCGCGGGCCATTGCAGCAGATCGTCAATCGCTTTGCGGGCGGCCTGCGCGACGACATCAATCATGAACTCAGCCGCTCGCGTTTCGACCCGGTCTGCCTGAGCTCTGTCGCGCTTCCCCTGCCGGGCAACTCCACGCCAGGCTTTATGCGGGATATCGCGCAGGAGTTTCGAGCGGAGTGCTACCTGCTCGGGGTGGTTCGCTATGCGGGTAATCTGGTCCGCGTTTCAACCCAGCTGGTGCGCAGCGTGGACTCTGTATGTGTCTGGTCAGAGCGATTTGAGACTACGCTCGATACTTTCTTTCAAGCCCAGGCCGAACTCGCGCATAAGATTGTGCAGGCGCTGCCAGCAGAAATTGTGCAGCGCGCCTTACCCTCACGGCGCGCATGCGCGGCCGACCACGCCCCTGCGTACCACGCGTGCATGATGGGCCTGCACTTCTGGAAGCAGCGCACCAGGATCGGCCTGCTGAAGGCGTTAGGGTACTTTCAGGATGCGGTCCTGATCGATCCGTCCTATGCCAGCGCGTATGCCGGGCTCACCGACACCTACGTCGATCTCTCCTATGGTCACTTTATGCCGGCTCGGGAGGCTACCGAGGCCGCGCAGCGCGCCGTCACCACGGCCCTCAAGCTTGAGCCCAAGTCCGTAAGTGCCCGCAACGCCGCAGTCAACTTTAATATGTGCTGCCGCTGGAACTGGCAAGCTGCCGAATCGATATGCCAGGAACTGGTCGACTCTGGCGCTGCGGATTCCCGCACCTTCCAGTTGTACGCAAGCCTGATGATCAGCCTCGGGCGCCCGGAGGAGGCTGTGAGTTTAGCGCTGCATGCGCACCGGCTCGATCCTCTCTCGGACTTCGTGAATTTCCAGGTCTCCTTCGCTTATTTTTATGCGGGCGATTACGATAGCGCCATCTCGTTCATCGACCGCGCTATCGCGTTGCGGCCACTCTACAACACGGGCCATGCGCTGCTGGGCCGCGCGGAGGCGCAACGAGGCAACTGGGATAAAGCGATCGCATCGTTCGAGCATGGGCTCGCCCTGTCCAGCGATTCGACCTTTCTCAAGGCGCTGCTTGCCTACGGCTATGCCGGCCGGGGCGATACGCTGATCGCCAAGGAGATACTGCGCGAGATTGAAGAGCAGCGCGGCGATGCCTGCTTCCCGGCGGTCGATGTTTCGGCCGTGCACGCGATGCTGAACCGCGAGAACGAAGCGCTGCAGTATATCTTCAGAGCCTACGATCTGCGCGATATGAAGATCACCTACATTCAGCACGACCCGCGATTTGCGCGGCTGCGCGCCCTGCCTCAGTTTCAAAAGATCACGTCCTCGGTCTACCTCCGCGCCAGCTAACCGGCGTTGTCGCCTGAAAAGGAGTGCGGCGGCCGGCTTGCGCCGCAACCAATTACACTCTTTTTCGCTTGCATTGCGGCCTCACGACAAGCGACCCTCGCCTGACAGGAGATTTGTCTGCATGGGAAGCATTTCGCGACGTGACTTTGCCGGCTTGTTTGGCGGTGCTCTCGCCATCGGAGCTTTTACTGCCACCCGGCCTGCCTCATTATTTGCCGCCAGCGCCGGATCTGCCGCCGAGGCCGGATTGAATGACGCGGACGACACGCTCACCGCCCTGAGCCTGGTCGAAGTCTCGGCCATGATTCACAGTCACAAGGTCACCTCCACGCAACTCACCAAGGCCCTGCTCGCGCGCATCGCTGTCTACAATCCAAAGGTCAATGCGTACATTACGGTCATGACCGCGCAGGCGCTCAAGCAGGCCGCGCAACTGGATGAGGAAGCGAAGGCGGGCAAATTCCGCAGCCCGCTGCACGGCATTCCCATCGCGCTCAAAGACAATATCGACACCGCCGGCGTCAGGACGACCGCTGCCAGTCCCATGTTTCGCACCCGCGTTCCTGCGGAAGACGCCGAGGTTGTGCGCAAGCTCGATGCGGCCGGCGCGGTCATCCTTGGCAAACTGAATCTCCATGAGTTCGCGCTCGGCTGCACGGGTGACGTCTCCTACTTCGGGCCGGCGCGCAATCCCTGGGCGCTCGCGAATATTACCGGAGGTTCGTCCTCGGGTTCAGGCGCGGCGGTTGCAGCAGACCTTTGTTATAGCGCGCTCGGCACCGACACCGGCGGTAGCATCCGCGTCCCGTCTTCCTTCTGCGGCATCGTGGGCATCAAGCCGACGACCGGCCTGGTCTCGATCCGCGGCATTATTCCCTGCGAGGCATCGCTCGATCACTGCGGACCGATGGCGCGGACCGTTGAAGATGTCGCGATGATGCTCACCGAGATGGCGGGCTACGATAATCTCGATCCATTCAGCGTCGAACATCCGCCCGAGGATTACTCGAAGTTGATGAAGCAGCCCGTCTCCGGCTTCCGGCTCGGCGCGCCGGTCGAGTTCTACGATCACCTTGAGCCCGAGGTGGCCGAGGGTGTAAGTGCCGCGTGCGGAGTACTTACAAAACTCACGCAGGGAATTACCTCGCGAGCGACGCTGCCCGATATTCCGGAGGGCGAGAATTTCTTCACCGGTCTCGGCGACACTGCGGCGTATCACGAGCCGCTTATCAAACAATCGGGTATGGCATACATGCCGCCGACCGTCATCGACATGAAGGGAATTACCGCGCCTTCTACGGCTGCCGATAGCGCGAATTCGCATGTGGAACTCACGATGATCCGCCGCACAATCTATGCAGCCTTCAAGGACCAGAATATCGATCTCGTCGTGGTTCCGACCACGACCAGCCTGCCCAAGACAATCGACGCTTCGCTCGCGAGAGAGATGGCCGATCGCAAACCGAAAAAGGCCTACGACTTTTTCGATCCGACCTCAGGCTGCACGAATACTGCTCCCTTTGACGTATATGGAATCCCCGCGCTTAGCCTGCCGTGCGGCTTCTCCAAGGAGGGCCTGCCAATTGGGCTGATGATCGCGGGGCCGCATTTTTCAGAGGGAAAAGTGCTCGCGCTGGCATATGCCTTTCAACAGGCCACAGACTGGCACAAGCGCAAGCCGCCGATTACTCCAGACACGCCAGTGCCGCCCCTCGCCGAGGCCGTAGCTGAAGAACCGAAGAAGCCTTAACACTCAAGAACAAACTCGACCACGAGGAAAGATCAAGAAATGGCCAGACTTTCGCGACGCGACTTCGCTGCACTGTGTAGCGGAGCTCTTACCATCGGTGGGCTGCTTGCCTCGACTCCCTTTGCCGCATTTGCTAAGAATGCCGGCGGGGTCGATAGCGATGAAGACTTGACTGCACTCACGCTTACCGAGGCTTCGGAGCGCATTCACGATCGGAGTGTGACGTCCACGCAACTCACGCAGGCGCTGCTCGCGCGTATCAGTATCTATAATCCGAAGGTCAATGCGTTTATCACAGTGATGGGCGCGGAGGCGCTCAAACAGGCTGCGCAACTCGACCAAGAGCAGAAGGCGGGCAAGTTTCGTGGGCCGCTGCACGGCATTCCGATCGCGCTCAAAGACAACATCGACACGGCCGGTACGCGAACCACCGCAGCCAGTCCTATGTTCAAAACGCGCGTGCCCAAAGAAGACGCCGAAGTTGTGGTGAAACTAAAAGCGGCGGGCGCAATTATTCTCGGCAAGCTGAACCTGCATGAGTTCGCACTGGGCTGCACGGGCGATGTTTCCTACTTCGGTCCGTCAAGAAATCCCTGGTCGCTCGAACGGGTGACAGGCGGTTCGTCGGCCGGCTCGGGCGCCGCTGTTGCCGCCGACCTTTGCTACGGAGCGCTCGGCACGGACACCGGCGGCAGCATTCGCGTGCCTTCGTCGTGGTGCGGCATCGTCGGCATCAAGCCTACTACAGGCCTCGTCTCGATTCGCGGCATTATTCCCTGTACCGCATCGCTCGATCACTGCGGGCCGATGGCGCGCACGGTCGAAGACGTTGCACTGATGCTCACCGAGATGGCGGGCTACGATCATCTCGATATCTTCAGCGTCGAGCACCCGCGCGAGGATTACACGAAATTGATGAAGCAGCCCGTGTCGGGATTCCGGCTGGGCGCGCCGGTTGAGTTCTATGATCATCTGCAGCCAGAGGTCGCCGAAGCCGTCAGCGCCGCAACGGAGGTGCTTAGCAAACTTACCGCCGGCGTTACCTCCCGGGCGTCGCTGCCGGCGCTGCCGCAGGGCGCATTCTTCAGCCAGTTAGGCGACACGATGTCCTACCATCAGGCGCTCATCAAAGCCAGTGGCTCGGATTACATGCCGCCCACGCAGATGCGTATGGAACAGCAGATGGCGCGGACCATGACGGCTGCCGATAGCGCGAAAGCCCACGATACCTTGGCGATGATTCGCCGCACGGTCGACGCAGCATTTACCGACATTGACCTGGTAATTGTGCCGACAACGATCAGCCTTCCGCCGACGATCAACAAGTCTCTTCACGCGGAGATGGATATGTCGGATCCAAAGCTCGCCTACGATTTCTTCAATCCAAGATCCGGCTGTTCAAACACTGCGCCATTCGATGTGTACGGCGTGCCTGCGCTCAGCCTGCCGTGTGGCTTCTCGAAAGAAGGTTTGCCCATCGGCTTAATGATTGCGGGGCCGCATTTCTCCGAGGGCAAAGTGCTCGCACTCGCGTACGCGTTTCAGCAGGCAACGGATTGGCATAAGCGCAAGCCGGGACTTACCCCGGAAACACCAGTCCCCGAGTTAGTCGAGGCCGCAATCGAAAAGCCGAAGTAGCTGCGTTCACACATGCAAGACCTGCTCATGCGCTTAGAGCAGGCGCACGTTTATGCCAGTCTGTCGCACGCTCGAATGCCTTCGCCAAAGCCAGGATCTTCCCTTCAGAAAACCTCGGGCCGGCAATGGTCATCCCGATCGGCAAACCTTCTTTTGAGAAGCCGCAAGGCATGGTCAACGCGGGCAGTCCGTATAAGTTGAACTGGTACGTATTGGCAATCGCTGCGTAAGTATCGGTTGAGGGCACTCCTGTCTCTTCCGCAATACGATCGGACTCCTCCGCAGCCGCAATGGTGGGCGGCAGGATGCGTTCAGTTGGCAGGATGACTAAGTCGAAAGTATCGAATGCGCTATCGATTGTGCGGCGCAGCGTTGTCAGCGTCTCCCGGGCCTGAATATAGTGGGTCGCGAGTGGCGGCGGAAATGATTTGAGGAATCGTCCGGTAGCAGATTGATAGAGCTCCGGGGTCTCCTCGATATGCTTGGCATGGAACGCAAGCGTCTCCGCAAAGAACTGCAGAATATCGCCGCAAGGCGGCAGCGCGGCAGTCGAGGAAACGCCGGCCGTCAACCCGCTCAGCACCTCTATCGCGGCCTGGATCGCAGACTCGACCTCTGGATCGAGTTCTACATAGAATTCCGCGGGTGCGCCGAGCCGCACGGCGGCCACCGATTGCTCCATCGACGCAAGATAATCCTCGGCCGGCGCAGGTACGCTCGCTGCATCGAGAGGATCATAGCCGGCCAGCACATTGAGCAGGAGCGCTGCATCCTCAACGCTGCGAACCATCGGCCCGCAGTGATCGAGCGTATAGATCAGCGGGACAATTCCGCGAATCGAAACCAGTCCATACGTTGGCTTCAACCCAACAATCCCGCACCATGACGACGGGATGCGGATCGAACCGCCCGTGTCTGTTCCTAGAGCGCCAAAGCACAGCCCCGACGCTACCGCAGCGCCCGAACCAGAGGAAGAACCACCTGCAACGCGGTCCAGGTCCCAGGGATTATGCGTTGCGCCAAAGGCCGACACGTGCCCCGTGCCCCCTGCGGCAAACTCGTGCAGATTTAATTTGCCGGTGATCACCGCACCTGCTTCTCTGAGCCGCCGCGTCACCTCCGCATCGGCGCTCGGCAGGCGCTCACGATAGACATTGCTTGCGGCTGTGGTGGGCGTGCCGAGGGTGTCGATATTATCTTTGAGCGCCAGCGGAATCCCATGTAGAGGGCCGCGCCACTTACCCTGCGCGAGTTCTTCATCGAGCATCCGTGCTTCGGTGAGCGCGTTTTCGCCGCACACGGTGATATAGCAGTTCAGCTTCTTATCGAGCGCTGCGATGCGGCCCAGCACGGCCTCGGTCAACTGCACCGACGTTACGTCTCCCGCGCGAATCAATCGCGACGCCTGCGCAAGAGTAAGTGCTGTGAGGTCCTGATGTTTTAACTCGGCTGTGGCTTCGGCGGTTTCAATGGACAGGTGCGCCATAAACTCCTCCTCGCTTCTGAGGCTCTACTTTACTCCGCCAACCCGCAACCGCCCGAGTTTCGCATGCGATTTCGTACCTTTTCGCTTTCGGCGGCCCTTCATTGCGGCTAAGGTCGCTTTATTACAAGGGATCTCCCGGGAGAATCCGCAGGGGAGTTCTTATCCGGCCGGCAACAGACATCTGCGCCCCAGCAAAGACAACTATTCACGCAAACAGGCGGCCCGCGCTCACGCTTGAGGGGCCGGCCACCTGACTCAGGAGGAACCAACGTTATGCGCTTCATCACGCGATTTACGTCGTTCGCCCTGCTGGCGATCACCACGTCTCTGGCGCTGGCTCAAACGGCGACTACATCCTTACGCGGCACTGTGACCGATCCTGCCGGCGCCATCATTCCCGATGCGACAGTCACCCTCGACAGCAAGGCCACGGGCTTTCATCAGATACACACAACCGAAAAGGATGGCGGCTACACATTTCAGCAGGTGCCGCCGGACACCTACACGGTTACGGTTGCGAGTCCCGGATTTTCTGCCGAGTCCTCGGTAGTCAAGCTGCTGGTGGCGCAGCCTGCGACGTTGAACTTTACACTCAGCGTTTCTTCGAGTACGACTACGGTCGAGGTCAGCTCGAGCGCGGTTGAAGTGCTCAATACTACGAACGCCGCCGTCGGCAACGCGGTCGATGAGCAGACGGTCGAGTCGCTGCCGATGGAAGGCCGCAATGTGCCCGACCTGCTGAGCCTGCAGCCGGGCGTGCTCTACCTTGGCCATGAGAATAATCAGACGTCCGACAGCCGCAGCGGTGCGGTGGCCGGCGCCCGGTCGGACCAGGGGAACATCACCCTTGACGGCCTCGATAACAACAGCGTGCTGGGCTATGCATTTACCGGCGTGCTGCGCTCCTCGATCGATTCGGTCGAAGAGTTCAAAGTGACGACGAGCAACAACGGCGCCGACACCGGACGCTCCTCAGGCGCGCAGGTCAATGTGGTCACTCGCAGCGGAACCAACCAGCTGCACGGCAGCCTCTATGAGTACAACCGCAATACCGATGCCTCGGCGAATAACTGGTTCAACAAAGAGGCCGAGGCCAGCGAAGGACGGCCGAACATTCCCGGTGAGTTGATCCGCAATACTTTCGGCGCGGCGATCGGCGGTCCCATCAAGAAGGACAAGCTCTACTACTTTCTCAATTTCGAAATGCAGCGTACCGCCGAGGCGCAGCAGACGACTTTGATCGTTCCGAATGCTGCCTTTCGCGCCGGTTCCATCTCTTACTATTACAACAACGCTTCTGGCGGACAGTCGGTTGAGACCCTGTCTCCGTCACAGTTTGCTTCGCTCGATCCGCACTGTTCCGGGAACGGCACCTGCCCCTGGGGCCCGGGTGACGATCCGAACATTCTTTCGGTATTCAACTCCTATCCATTGCCGAATGGTTCGCTCGCCGGCGACGGTCTGAATACAGGGTCTTATTCCTGGGCTGCGCCAAATCCGACCAATCTCTGGACCAACATCGGCCGCATCGACTACGCGATCTCAGACAAACACCACTTCTTTGTCAGAGCAGACCTGCAGGACGACAGCACCCTGGACCCGCCGCAGTTTCCCGGGCAGGTTCCCAGCTATACCATTCGCGATAACACCAAGGGTTTTGCCATGGGCGAGGTGTGGACGATCACCCAGAACCTGGTCAATAACCTCCGCTACGGTTACACGCGGCAGGGCACAGCCACTGCCGGGGCGTCCAGCCTTCCGTGGGTGACCCTGGCTGCCGTCAGCAATCCGACATCGGAGACGTACTCGACAAATATCATCGTGCCCACCAACAACATTGTGGACGACATCTCCTGGATTCACGGGCGGCACAACTTCCAGTTCGGCGTCGACTATCGTCTTGTCTATGACAACACCAATACCGACGCATATTCGTTCGACTCCGCTTCTTCGTCAGACGGCGAGTACTTCGACTCGCTCGCCAACACGGGCCAGGACCTCGATCCATCGGCCTACCCCGCGCTTGGTTTTCCCACTGTGGCGACGAGCTTCAATAACTCGTATAGCTACGCGGCGATGAACCTGGCTGGCATCGTGGCTGTGGCCAGTCTGAACTATGTTTACAAAGTGACCCCGCAGAAGGCTGGCGTGCTGCTGCCAATCGGCTCGTTCGTCGATCGTAATTTCAAGGCCAATCAGTTCGAGTACTACCTGCAGGACAGCTTCCGCCTCACGCCGAAGATCACTTTGACGTACGGCATACGGCACTCGCTCAATCAGACGCCCTATGAGACCAACGGCCAGCAGGTATCGCCGAACATCAGCATGGTGAGCTGGTTCAAGACGCGTCTTGCCGACGCTGCGAAGGGGATCGTCGATCAGCCCAACTTCACCTTTGCTCCGTCCGGCAAGGCCAACGGCGGCAAGCCGATGTATGACATGGACAAGTGGGATATCGCACCCCGGCTCGGCATCGCGTATGCCTACGACGCGAAGACCTCCATCCGTGCCGGTTTCGGCATCAACTACGACAATTTCGGCATGGCGATCGCCAACCAGCTTGCCACGCTCGGCTCGGCTGGTCTGCTCGGCTCGACCAGCACACTGGCAGGCTGGGTGTCCACGGGCGCTGCGCCACGCTTTACCGGCATCAACAACATACCGTTGGCGCAGTCCGGACTCTCTTCGCCATCGAGCAGTATCACCTTCCCGTTCGTTCCGCCCCCGGGCGCCGAAGCGTTTTCCAACGTCGTCGACGATGGGCTTAAATCGCCGCACTCCGCGCAACTCGACTTCTCGGTGCAGCGGGAACTGCCCGGCGGATGGACGATCGAGACCGACTACGTAGGCCGGTTCGGACGCAGAACTCTGCAGAATATGGACTTTGGTATGCCGCTCGACCTGGTCGACCCGGCCTCCGGCATGGACTACTTCGCTGCCGTCGACCTGCTCGAAAATCAGCACTATCAGGGCGTCGCGGCAGGCGATGTCGCGAAGATTCCTTACTGGGAGAATCTCTTTCCCGATGCTGCCGGCCTCGGCGCTACCGGCAATGGAACCGCAGGGCTTACCGCGACGCAGAATATCTACAACCACTTCGCCACCAACCCGCTCAACGCCTCCTACGGGATTTACAGCATGGACGTGCTCTGCAACCCGGGCTGCGGCGGCGTCAACAACCGCTACTTCGACAGCCAGTACAGCACCCTGCAGACGCAGGCCTCGATCGGCACCACGAGCTACCACTCCGGCCAGCTGATCGTGCGGCACCCGATGAGCCATGGGCTGCAGGCCGACGCCAGCTACACACTCAGCAAGTCGATCGACCTCGGCTCGGACGCTGAGCGGGCCGGAGGCGGGGCTTACAACCCGGGCTCGTTTACCGGCTACACCTCGTTCAGCCAGATTATCGATGCGACGCACCCCAACAAAAACCGCGCTGTGTCGGACTTCGATGTGCACCACATGATCACCGGAGACTGGGCCTATGAGCTTCCCTTCGGTCATGGCAGGTACTTCGCTTCTAACGCGAACGGACTCCTCGACAGGGTGATTGGCGGCTGGCGGCTGACGGGACTGGGGCGCTGGACCAGCGGTCTGCCGTTTGGCCCGCAGGTGGGCGCAGGCTGGGTGACGGCGTGGGACTACCAGAGCTTCCTGGTCAAGCAGGGGCCGGTCAAGATGCACAAGCATGTGATTCCCGGAGAAGGGCCGGAGGCTTTCGCCGACCCGGCGTCATTATCCTCCTGCATCGAGGTCACCTCGTCCTGCCCGATTCGCTATCCGATACCGGGCGAGACAGGTACGCGCAACGCCTTTCGCGGAGACGGCTTCTTCGGCATCGACTCGGGGCTGAACAAGACCTTCCATGTGACCGAGCGGGCGAGCGTCAAGTTCGACTGGGAGGTCTTCAACGTCACCAATACCCCGCGCTTCGATGTGAACCCGAATACCTCGCTGCAGTCGGTCTGGGGCAGCGGCGACTTCGGGGTCTACTCGGCGATTCTGGGCCGGCCGCGCATCCAGCAGTTTTCCCTGCGGGCCAGCTTCTGACCTGTTCCTCTTCCATCGCCTGACTCGCAAAACCGGCTCCGCTGCGAACCAGCGGGGCCGGTCCTGCGACTGGCTTTATATTCGTCTGTACGTACTGAAAATTCCTTCCCCGCATAAGGCGATTGCATGGCTGCCCGAATCCTCCGCACTTCGTTCTCCGCGCTGACTGTTTGTCTCGCGATTGCTCCCCTGGCAGCCCAGACGCCGACCGAGCTCACCTACCAGACGCCGCCCGAGATGATGGTCAAGATCGTGGACGCCGCGCCTACGCCCACGCTCAGCCTATCGCCCGCGCATGCGCCGGGGCCGCGCATGCTGCTCATCCAGCAAAGCTCGTCGCTGCCGACAGTGGCCGACCTCGCCGAGCCGGAGCTTCGCCTCGCCGGGCTGCGCTTCAACCCGGCAGCCGGCGCGCCCAGCCGCACACGATACGCCGTCTCGCTCAAGCTACAGGCGCTGCCTGTTCCCGGTGGTACGGCGTCGGCCGAGATCCCGATCACCGGCCTGCCCGCCAAGCCGCACGTGCTCTACTCCGAGTGGGCTCCCGATGGCCGGCATATCGCGCTCGTGAATCTCGACAGCGAGGCGGTCGAGGCATCGACTCCGGCCAAGTCTGCCGGCAAGAGCCTCAGCCTCTACATCGTCGACGCCGCGAGCGCCCGGGCCACCCGCTTCCCCGGCCTGCACCTCAATGCGGTGCTCACCGAGCCGGTCTCCTGGCTCGACAGCGCGCAGATCGCCGTGCTCGCCATGCCTGCGCATCGCGGCCCCGCGCCGGTTCGCTCAGAGATACCGACAGGCCCCGTGATCCAGGAGAACGACGGCCGGGCGACCCCTGCGCCCACCTACGAAGACCTGCTCAAGACCCCCTATGACGAGCCCCTATGACGAGCAGGTCTTCGCCTACAACGCCACCTCGCAGATCTCTGTCGTCAAGCTCGCAGGCAGCGCGATGAAGCCACTCGGCAAGGCAGGGCTGTATGCCTCGCTCGAGGCGTCGCCCGATGGCCGCTACCTTTTCGCCGAAGAACTGCATCGCCCCTTCTCCTACCACCAGCCCTACGAGCGGTTCCCGCAGCGGCGCGAGGTGTACACGGTTGCTACCGGCGATGTGAAGGTCATCGACGACTCGCCGCTGATCGACAACCTGCCGATCGACCGCGATGCGGTTGAGCCCGGACCGCGCGAGTTCGGCTGGCGCGAGGATCAGCCGGCCACCCTGGCCTGGTTTCAGGCGGCCGATGGCGGCGACCCGAAGCGCGAAGCGGCGGTGCGCGACCGGCTGTACACCCTTGATGCGCCCTTCACCGCGGTGCCCACGGCGATCGCCGACCTGAGCCTGCGCGCCCGCAGCGTCGAGTGGGGCAATGACCATCTCGCGGTCGTCATGGAGGGCCGCTGGAAGGATCGCCACATCATTCTGGCTGCGGTTGACCCGGCAACCCATACGCTTACCGAACTCTACCAGGGCTCCATGCAGGATCGGTATCACGATCCCGGCCGGCCTATGCTCGAACGCAACCCGCAGGGGCGCCTGGTCGTCCAGACCACGGCGGATCACCAGGGAATCTACTTCTCGGGCCTCGGCGCCTCACCCAAGGGGGACACGCCCTTTGTCGCCATCATGCCGCTCGCGAGTGGCGGAGCGGGCGGCAGCGCCGGCG
>Ga0116226_10001691_pt1 | contig 19186 bp, 17 predicted proteins | sample S1TSphfallax_FD_89692 | JGI IMG/M metagenome (GOLD analysis project Ga0116226, IMG submission 89692) | Host-associated microbial communities from peat moss isolated from Minnesota, USA - S1T2_Fa - Sphagnum fallax MG | ecosystem: Host-associated > Plants > Peat moss > Unclassified | place: USA... | reverse complement strand
CGAACAGGACCGTGAAACGATTTCGCGCCGATGATAGTGCTGCAACCAGTGTGAAAGTAGGTTATCGTCAGGCTTTTATTCCAAAAAACCCCTGCCAGCCATGCTGGTGGGGGTTTTTGCTTTGCAGTCCCAATTCCTAGCCCACAACGTCCCAAGCACTCAATCGCCAGCTCGGATTTGCCCTTCACTCTCAACGCACAGCCTTAACCTTCCGATCTGCCTCTTCCTCCTGCTCCCCCTTTATCCACTCCGGCTCTTATCAAAAAGTGTCTCATCAAGCGTACTGGGCTCGATAAAAAATCCAGAAGATCAAGCAACTAAAGGCAGTTAATCCCCAAATAAGCGAGTGTTTTCGCCGTGTTATTGGTCAAGTTGTTTGCTTGACAGGCGGATGCCTGTTGAGTTTAACTATGTCAACTGTTCCTCGCCTCTTGAGCGGGGAATTCTCTGTCGTTTGCATCTCCGATCATGTTGAATTCGATCCATTCAAAAAGGGTTTCCTTTTATGAAGTTAGCGAATTTCAAGACCAACATTAATGGCGAAGAAGTTGATTTGAGTTTTCGCACGGATTCTGTTGGTGATAAAGGTGTTTTGCAGCAGATTTTCGTGGATGAGGATTACCGGATCGTACATTGGGCGCAGGGGAGAATGCTGCTTGAGTACTACCAAACGAGACAGAACAAAGGGGAAAGAGCCCTGATCATCGATGCCGGTGCCAATATTGGCGCCAGTGCAGTCTACTTTTCCAAACTCTATCCGGCCTCAGTTGTCCTCGCGGTAGAGCCGCAGGAAAGCAACGTCAACCTGATGCGTGTGAATGTTGACAAGTTGAATGTCAAGGTATTCCAGGCAGCTATTGGCTGTGAAAACGGGGTCATGTATTTGCAAGATCCTGGCCAGAGCGATTGGGCATTCCGGGTCAGGGAAACCGGAGACCAGCCGGTTGATGTTCTATCGCCTGCTTCCTTGATGTCTTCGGTCAAAGATCAGAATCTGTTCCCTTTCATCTTCAAGGTTGATATTGAGGGCGGGGAAGGGAATTTGTTTCGCGAAAACATTGACTGGGTCGATTCCTTCCCCCTCATCGTGATCGAGTTACACGATTGGATGTTGCCATTTCAAGGCACGTCCCGTAGTTTCTTTAAAGCTATTACTGCCTACGATTTTGATGTCGTGTATCGCGGTGAGAATGTGTTTTGCTTCAACAAGCGCATTCTTGCGCCATAAAAGAAATAACGGGAGCGGATATGGATTTCATCGGTTTGACGATGGTCAAGAACGAAGAAGACATCATTGAGCAATTCGTCCGCCATAATCTGAACTACTTCAAGAAGCTCTACGTTTTCGATCATTCTTCATGCGATAACACTGTCAAGATTCTGACTCAGCTTGCCGGTGAAGGTTTGCCTATCGTATTGGTATATGACACGACGAAGTCTTTCGTCGGTTACGCGCAAGCCGAAATCATGAGTAGCGTCTTGCGTTTGGCGATCCGGGAAAACGGCGCTGCAGCTTATTTTCCTATCGATGCAGACGAATTCCTGTATTTGAACGTCAGCGTCGAGGAGTTGAAACGCCAATACGAAGCCATTCCGGGTAACGCGATCCTGAATGTGCCGCTGCTAAGCATGGCATTTCCGCCCGAAGCTGGCGATGAATTGTTTGTCGATGCGCCGAAATCATTTGGCTTGCTTGAGCGTTGGGGCAAGAATACCGGCCTCGATGTCAAACTGGTGGTGAAGATTGTTGATCCTGCGATTGCTGATCAATTGATGCTGGCCCAGGGTAACCACAATGCGCATTTAAACGGCTTCCGGGTGCAAAAGGATTATTCGTGCGATGCGCTCCGCTATATCCACGTACCGGTGCGTTCTCCCGAGCAGGCTTTTCGGAAATTTGTCTGTGGATGGATGTCCAATGTCCAAAAGTTCGGTCGTAATTCCGGCTTTGCATCGCACTGGAAAGTGGCATTCGATCTGATCTGCGACGAAGATGCGTATGCCAACACAAAGCTGGCACATATGCTTAATACCGTTTATACCGGCCCAGTCAGTATCGAGAATGACTTCGAGCCTGTCGATGCAAGATCCATCTTCAAGTATGAACTAGCCTACAGGGATTTGCGCAAAAAGGGGCTCAGCGTCATATTGCGCAATATCGAGTCGGATTTTGATTCTCTATTCATGAAAATGTCGCAGAAGGCATAGTGCGCTGATTGTTCCTCTCCATCACTTCTTTTCTTCCTCTCTGCTATCAGATCGCCGCCTGATTTGGGTATTGGATGTCAATACATCCACAATTTGAGTATCAATATACTCAAGTAGTGATAAGATTGATCATAAGTTGGCTAAATGATACTGAAACTGGCAGATATGACAGCTGTTCTGCTCAGCTCGCATGGCAGTATGATGCCAACTTAATATCATGACCTGAGTCAAACAGACCGGGCAAAAATATAACGATAACAATCCACTCAACCCTAAGTCCGGCGAATTATGAGCAAGACGTCTTCTAATCAATCCTTCTCGTCCAACAAACAACCGCTTCACATCCTTGCATCGAATGAACCAAGTCCGAGTGAAATTGAGTCGGTCTTGGCCTTGTTCCGGCAGCGCCAATATGCCGAGGCGGAAATGCTGGCGCAGGTGTTGATCGCACGTTTTCCCATGCATGGTTTTGGCTGGAAAGCCCTGGGAGCCGTACTGAAACAGCAGGGTAGGCAAGAAGAGGCGCTGGAACCTTTGAGTCGCGCGGTTGAGTTAATGCCTGAGAACGCGGAAGCGCATTTTAATCTCGGCAATTGCTTACTCGAACAAGCGAGATTCACTGATGCCGAACCATGTTATCGCCGGGCATTGAATTTCAAGCGAGACTATCTGCCAGCGCATTTCAATCTCGGGAATGTTTTGCAGCAGCAAGGACGTTTCGCCGAAGCGGAGCTTAGCTTTCTTGCAGCCTTGAGCATCAAGCCGGATTTCGCCGATGCACGCCGCAATCTTGGTATCGTACAGAGCGAGCAGGGCCATAGTGATAAAGCAGAATCGAGCTTTCGGGAATTGTTGAAATTGACGCCCGATGATGCCCTGACCCATGGCAACCTTGCGAATATCCTGTTGGCGCAGAAAAGGACGAGCGAAGCGGAGAGCGCCTATCGACGCGCATTACAGTTGCAGCCTTCATTGCCGGAGGCGCATTTCAATCTGGCGAATTTCCTATATGGAGAAGGCCGGAATAGCGAAGCGGAAACCTGCTATCGCAACGCATTGGATCTGCGCCCGGATTTCGCTGCCGCACATCTCAAGTTTGGCGATCTGCTGCTGGAACAAGAGCGTCTGACCGAGGCTGAAGCAGCGTTTCGTTTTGCGATTGAGGCGCTGCCAAATCTCGCCGATGCCTGGAGTCATCTTGGTGTCGCCTTGCGTGGTCAGGGCCGATACACAGAAGCGGAAACTTACTACAGACAGGCGTTGGCATTGATGCCGGATTACGCCGATGCACATAATAATCTCGGCAACGTACTGCGCGAGCAGAAACGTTATGCGGAAGCGGTCGAATGTTATAGACAGGCGTTGGCGCTGAACCCCGATTTTGCCGAAGCACACTACAACATCGGCAATGTACACAAGGAACAGGACCATTATCAGGATGCAGAAGCTGGTTATCGCAAAGCCTTGGAAGCGCGTCCGCATTATCCTGAGGCGCACAACAAGCTCGGCAATGCATTGAAAGAACAGGGGCGCATGGAGGAAGCTGCGGTCGCTTTTGAAAATGCGATTGCGTTAAAGCCTGATTTCATCAAGGCGCACTTCAGCCTATCTGCTATTAAAACTTATCGTGAAGATGATCCGCATATCGAGATATTGGAAGGATTGACCGATCGCGTGGCGGGCTTGTCCGACGAGATGCGCATGCGCTACTGGTTCACGATGGGCAAGATGCGCGAAGATTTGGGGCGAGCTGATACTTCCTTCGCTGCCTATAAAGAGGGCAATGACATCAAACGTGCATCACTGCATTGGGATGACAAGGCAGAAGATGCAGTCATGCAGCGCATGAAAGAGGTCTTTTCGAAAGAGTTTTTTGCAGCACACCCGAAGCCTACGCATGAGGGAAAGGCGCCGATCTTCATCGTTGGCATGCCGCGTTCCGGCACCTCCTTGCTCGAACAGATTTTAGCGACGCATCCTGGGGTCTATGGTGCAGGCGAGCTGACTGAGATGCTGAAAGCAGTTACTGCGTCCATGCCTGATGCGAATCCGCTGAAATTCCCGGAGGCGATACTGGACTTCTCGGCAGACGATTTCCGCCGTGTTGGTGAGAGCTATGCGGATGCAGTCTGGAAGCTTTCTCCTGACGCGGAACGGATTACGGATAAGTTGCCCTCCAATTTCTATTTCATCGGCATGATCCATCTGGTTCTGCCGCACGCGAAGATCATTCATGCGATGCGCGATCCGATGGATTCCTGCTTCTCCTGCTATTCGCGTTTGTTCAACGAAAACAATCTGGCTTTCTCTTACGATCTGGAAACCCTGGGCCGTTACTACGGACGTTACATTGATCTGATGCGCCATTGGCATGAAGTGCTGCCACCTGGCACGATCTTGGATATGCCTTACGAAAAAACAGTGGCCGATACCGAAGGGCAGGCGCGCAAGTTGCTGGAATATCTGGGCTTGCCTTGGGATGAGAAATGCTTGGACTTCCACAAGAACAAGCGCCCGGTTAAAACAGCGAGTGCGGCGCAGGTGCGCAAACCTATCTACAAAACTTCGCTGGCACGTTGGGAGCCTTTCCGCGAACATTTGGCGCCGTTGCTTGATCTGGTCAAGGATTACCGCTAATCGACTAGATACTGGCGCTTGCAGAGAGTTGTTGCGAAACCATCACGAAGGATTAATTTCGCGCAATTTTCTACGGCGAGAGTGCATAATTCTCCGAAAGCCCGCGCGATTTACAAGTAAATCATCAATCCCGCAGGAGGGAAATCGGCTGGCTTAGGGGAGTTGCGGTGTTCCGTTTTCTCAAGCCTAATCATTTGCCTGCGCGCCTGCAACGGTTGAAGACCTTGCAGCTATTCTCCACGTTGACGACACGTGAACTGACCATCGTTGATAGTCTGCTGCATTCGCGCCAATTTCTCGCTGGTGAAATCGTCTTTGACGAAGGCGAAGATGGACAAGCCTTGTACATCCTGATGTCCGGCACCGTCACCATCAGCCGCCTGCGCGATAACGTTCCTGAGGTACTTGCCGAGCTGACTTCGGGCAGCTTCTTTGGTGACCTGGCGTTGCTCGATAATACGCCGCGCAGCGCACAAGTGCGTGCCAAGGAAGCTTGCGATATGGCGGTGTTCTTTCGCGCCGACTTCATTTCGCTGATGGAAACCGATGCCACCATCGGCTACAAGATCTCACTGCAATTGGCACGCAATCTGGCGCAACGTGTGCGCTCGCAGGTGATCGGTCGGCCGCGCGTGGAGACGCTGTGAACAACAAGCATTCCGGCCCTATCGTCTGGTTATGCATCATCACCAGTACTTGCTTGCTACTCTTTCTGTTCCGGCAGGTATTGTGGCTGGTGATTCCTTTTCTGCTTGCCATCATTCTTTACTACTTGCTGATGCCATTGATGCAGCGCTTGCTGCTGGCTGGCTTGAGCCGTAATGTTGCTTCGTCGATTGTTGCTGGCGGTTTCCTGATTGTGTTTGGGCTGATTGGTTTGTTCAGCGCACCCTGGATACTGTCGCATGTTGGTTCATGGCAAGAAATGCTGAGCCGCTATCTTGATGGCGGAATTCAATTTCTGCTCAATACTGCGTTGATTCTGGAGCAAAAGTTTTCTGTGTTGCGTAAGGCGCATCTGGCTGATCTGGTCAATGCGCGCCTTGCTGGCTATACCGATAATTTCGCGCAGCAGCATATTGCTGACTTGCTGGTGTCGATTGTGTCCTGGTTACCCTCGCTGTTGCTGGCTCCGTTTCTCGCTTTCTTCTTTTTACGCGATGGTCGCCGCTTCAAAAAATTCCTGAGCCATGCCGTGCCGAACGCATTTTTCGAGCGCACTTTGTATCTGCTGCACGAAGTCGATCAAACTGCACGCCGTTATTTCCAGGGGCTCTTGAAGTTGACCCTGATCGATACCTTGTTGCTCGGCGGCGGACTGTGGGCAATCGGCCTGTCCGCACCCTTAGCACTTGGCTTCATTGCTGCAACGCTGGCCTGGGTTCCTTTTATCGGCTCGGTGCTTGGATGTGTGATCGTGGTGCTGGTCGCCTCGACCGATGCACCGAATGATCCCTGGCTCGCTTACAGTGCGATAGGTGTGTTTGTGCTGGCGCGCCTGCTGGACGATTTCATTTTCATGCCATTAACTCTCGGGCGCAGTTTGCGCATGCATCCATTGATTACGGTGTTGATGATCTTCATCGGCGGTTCCATTGGCGGCGTGGCTGGCTTGATGCTGGTGCTGCCGCTATTGGGGATTGCGATGGCCATCGGTGAAACCCTGGGGCAGGTTATTACCGATCCTCGACTACGCGCGCGGCACCGCCATGCCAAAGCGTTGTTGGCAACGCAAGTGAATGCCGACCTCTACGGTGAATATGACGGCAAAGTGTAAAATAGGGTAAATTTTTTGCATTTTGCTCTATATTTGCACTCCAAACTTTAATAGACTCGATAGCAAGATCGGTTTTAGCGTGCCGAGGGTTTGTTATGGCTGTCTAAGCTGAAGTTCATCAGCATGATGATGGAGTTTTCTCTTTGTATCCGATAGTCATGTAAATGAATCGTTACATTGGGCTTGATCCAGAAACCGTATTGCATCACACGTTCAGTCTCTGAAAACAGGGCAAATAGTTCAACGAATGGAAATTGACAACAACGTCATACAGTTAGCAAAGGAGCGAGCCCAATTCGGCTTTGCTGCGTTGGCACAAGAGCTGCTGCAGGATGCAGATGAGAAACTGGTAAGCCTGTTGCAGAGCGTGCGCTCTGGTGGTGACCAATACGCAATGGTTGCTGCCCGTAATTTCATTCAAACCTCAAGCAAGACTTTCCTGCGTCGTGTCGATAACCAATATCGCATGCTCCTCGACCGTGCGATGCAGACGATGTATGTCGATTTGCGCACGGCCTTGTCGGACATTAACGCCTCCACGCTGACGCTGATCGATGACGACACTGTCAATCAGCAAATCGAAATCGATCGCCTGGTCTTGCGTATTCGCGAAGCAGACGATGAGCATCTGCGTCGCTTGAATATCGTCGTTGGACATCTGCATGATGAGCCAGAGGCGAAGGAACGTGAAAATCCGTTTCGTCCGTATTTGCTGGCACGCACACTGCATCAAAGCCTGAGCGATTTGCTGCCGGATGAGGATGCGCGCAAACGTCTGTTTGCGGTGTTGTCCGATGCCTTGGTTGCGCGCGTTGGCGGCTTCTATGCATCGATTCGCGAAGTGTTCGAAACCAACGGCTTGCGCGATGCGCTGATGGCGCAAAAGCCGGTGAAGCAACGCGATCAGGACGGCAACACCATCCTGCCGGGACGCTTTGACCTCGACGCCAAGGTATTGCCGGGCTTGCAGCGCCTGCTCTCGATGATGACGCAGCCGCGTGGCGGTAGCGGTGGATCGGGGGCTGCCGGAGCTGCTGCCCAAGGTGGAGCGCAGGATTTCGGCGCTGCAGGAGGTGCAGGTAGTGGCGGTGGTCAGGCTCGCTCCTGGTTCCCCTCGTTTGGCGGCGGAAGCAGTAGTGGCGGCACTGGTGCAGCAGATAGTGCTAGTGGGACGCAAGCACCGCCAGACATCGTCATGTCGGTGCAAGACTTCCAGAATTTCGTCAAAGGTATCTTCAACTTCGCTGGTGCATCATCTTCTACCCCGGCGCAGTTTGCCGATGCCGGGGCACAGCCTGCAACGGCGACCGAGCAACAGGCTGAACCTGCATTGCAAGTGGCATCGGAATCGCTGATTTCGCGCCTGAATCAATATCAGGAACAGGCTGCACGTGGTGAGGCTGTCGATCAACAACTCTCACCAGAACAAAACCAGTTGTTTGCCTTGGGCGAGCAGCTCGGGCAAGGGCAGGTCACACAACTGGAACGCGTTGCCATCGACGTGGTGGCGATGTTGTTCGAGCTGATCCTGAATGACGAAAAGATTCCGCAATCGTTGCGCGCACAAATCGGTCGCTTGCAGATTCCTTTCCTGAAGGCGGCGATGTTGACGCCGGACATGTTGCAACAGACGCGTCACCCGGCGCGACAACTGGTCAACCGGCTTGGTTCTGCTGCCGTGGCGCTCGACTTGTCGTCGCCCACGGGGCAAAAGATTGAGACGGAAATCAATCGCATCGTTACCCGCATCCTGACCGAATTCAATGACGATGTTTCCATCTTCACCGATTCGTTGTTCGAGCTGGAACGCTTCCTGACCGAGAATCTGCGTCACGCGAATGCTGAAACCGAGCAAAACGTGAAGGTGTTGGAAGAGGTCGAGAAAAAGGTCGTACAGGAAAAGCGTCGCAAACGCGTCAAGCGCAGCAGCGTCGAAGCGCCTGATTGGCTGAAGGAATTCCCTGTTGATCCGCGTGCGGTTGAATTCATCGTCAAGACCTGGATGCGTGTGATCGAGCAGGAAGCGATTGCGGTAGAGGATGTGAAAGCACCGCGTGTCTATCGCGATCTGCTGCCGGACTTGGTCTGGAGCGTGCAGGACAAGGCATCGAAAGAAGAACGTAGTGCGCTTGTAGGCATGCTGCCGAAATTGGCGAAGAGTTTGCGTGAGGGCGTGGCCTTGCTGCAAATGCCCGAAGACGATTCACGCGATACGCTCGACAAACTGGTCGCGGTACATACACGCGTGCTGCGTACCAATATGGAAGGCGCCACGCCTTCACAATACAATCTGCCCCAGTTGCGCGAGCGCTTTTCGCAATTGTCGATTGGGCCAGAACTTGGCCCACCGGACATGGTCGAATCGAAGGAAATGCAAAGCGAATTGGCCAAGCATGGCGTCGATATCGACCTTGATCTGGAGCGCGGTTCGCCGCAAACCTTCGAGTCGGACGCAGAATGGCTGTCGCGTATGCAGGTCGGTGCGCTGGTCGAGCGTTGGTCGGATACTGGTTATCAGCATGCGCGCCTGACGTGGATCAGCAAACGCCAGACACTCTACATGTTCCAGCTGGAAGGCAAGACGGCACCAGTCGTCTATTCGGCCATCTCGCTGATCAAGTCGCTGCGTGAAGGCTCGGTGCGTTTGGCAGAACATGCGCCGGTGTTCGAGCGTGCGGTGGAGTCGCTGATTATTGGCGCGCGGACTGTCGAGAATAACCGCGACGTTTAACTGCACAGGCCGTTTCAATATAACGGCTTTTCATTCTGAAGGCGATCAATTCAAATATCCGCCATCACAGCTGATGGCGGTATTTCAAGCAAGCCTATTTCACTGACCAGACACAGCGTCCGGCAGTACCACATTCACATCCAACACTTCGAGATTACCCTGGCGATCCAGGGAAATCTTGATGTCGTCGGCATTCACCTTGGTGTACTTCGAGATCACCGCGATCAATTCCTTATGCATTGCAGGCAGGAAGTCCGGGCCTGCACGACCATTGCGCTCGCGTGCAATGATGATCTGCAAGCGCTCCTTCGCGGTATTCGCGGTCTTGGGCTTGTTATCGAAGATAAAAGAGAGCAGTCCCATATTTACTTACCTTTAAAAAAGCGCTGGAACAGACCAGGTTTTTCATAGGTGGTGAAGCGCAATTGCACTTCTTCACCCAGGAAGCGCGCCACCACGTCCTTGTAGGCTTCCGATACTTCGCTGCCTTCGATGTGGATCGCGGGATTACCCTGGTTTGACGCCTGCAGTACCGATTCCGATTCCGGGATGATGCCGATCAGCGGTATGCGCAGGATTTCCTGTACGTCGCTATAGGACAGCATTTCGCCGTCTTCGACGCGCTTCGGTACATAGCGTGTGATCAGCAAATGTTCTTTGACAGGTTCGCTTCCGTTTAGTGCCCGGCGCGATTTTGCCTGGATGATGCCCAAGATACGGTCGGAGTCGCGTACTGATGACACTTCCGGGTTGGTCACGACAATCGCTTCGTCAGCGAAGGTCAGCGCCATCACTGCACCGTGTTCGATACCGGCTGGCGAATCGCAGACGATGTATTCGAAATCCATCTTCATCAAGTCGTTCAACACGCGCTCGACGCCTTCTTCGGTCAGCGCATCCTTGTCGCGTGTTTGCGAAGCTGGCAGCACGAACAGGTTGTCGCAATGCTTGTCCTTGATCAATGCCTGATTCAGTGTTGCTTCATTATTGACGACGTTGATCAGGTCGTACACCACACGGCGTTCGCAGCCCATGATCAGGTCGAGGTTACGCAGGCCGACGTCGAAGTCGATCACTGCAGTCTTGTGGCCACGCATCGCGAGGCCGGAAGAAAAACTGGCGCTGGAAGTCGTTTTGCCGACGCCGCCCTTGCCTGAAGTTACTACGATGATTTTTGCCACGAATGATTCCTTTCAAAAATTCAAATGATCAGGTACGGACACCAGTGCTCACGGCGCGCAAATCGATGCGGTCGCCATCCAGGCTGACTTGCACGGCCTGCTTGTCAAGATTCTTCGGCAAGCCTTCTTCAAAGGTGCGATACATGCCTGCTATTGACAATAACTCTGCCTCCATCGACAGTGCAAAGATGCGTGCCTTGGTGTCGCCCGATGCGCCAGCAAGCGCACGTCCGCGCAAAGGCGCATAGACGTGGATGCTGCCATCGGCAATGATTTCTGCTCCAGCGTTGACGATAGCGGTGACGACCAGATCGCTGCCACGTGCATAGACGCGCTGACCGCTGCGCACAGGCGTATCGATAATCATCGACACGGCTTTCGCTGGTGCAGGTGCTGGCGGCGGAGCCGTTTCCGCTACAGCTACCGGTGCTGCTGCTGGTGCAGGTTGCACTTCAACGGTGCTGACTGGAACTGGTGCAGGCGCTTCTGCCACAACCAAATCCAGTTCCGGTTCAACTGCTTCTTCTTGCGGCGCGGGAGATTGTTCGCGTGGCTTTGCGCCACCATCCAGACTCAAGCCATGTGTGACGATCTCGTTCGCCAATTCGGCGCTGGCGTTACGCACGGCAACGGGATTGAGCTTGTGACGCTTGAACAGCGCGATCAATGCTGCCCAGTCGATGCTTTGCTTGGCGGTATCGAGGTGAATGAGATCGATGACAGCGAATTCATTGTCGAAGTAATCGTCCACGCCGCCGGTGACTTCCTGCATGGCGGCATCGAGAGCGGCGAGATCCGTTTCACGCAGAATGATCGCCACAGCGACCACGGTTGCAATCTTGATTTCTAGCGGTTTGCGTGCCTGGGTTTTTGCCATAAAACTGTTTATCGGGCCATGCGACTCGGTTAAGGATAAATGGCTCGCGGCAAAATCAGAAATGTAAGCATACAAAAACGGGCCGCCAGAGGGGCGACCCGAGCATGCTGCTGTATCAATTCAAGGGTTTTATCGTAACGCGTTGAACTGAATCATCCTTTGCCCGCAAGCTTGACCGGGCTTATTATAACCTTTGCCGCACCACTTGAGCCATGCATTGCGGGCTCTTCTGCGATATTGCAGGAAAGCAGCCAAGCCTTGACAGTACTGGCGATCCAGGCCCCATCGTCCAACGGCAGGTCATGTCCGGCTTCGGTGTGAAAGCACGGATTTAAGCCCCACTGCGTGGCCAGTTGCTGAGAGCATCGGCTATCCACCAGCCTGTCTTTACTGCTTCCCAGGATAAGGATGGGGGGATTGGGTTTGTGCGGCGGTGCGCTATAACGCATCGCTGCCAGTAATTGCCGTGCGGCATTGCGTCGCATTACCGGGAATTCACGTTGATAGGCGAGCCAGTCAGGCAAGGCGGCTTCCCGTTTTTCCTTATGGTTACTGGTCAAACGTAAAATGAGCTGTTCCCGCGCGGTGACTCCACTGCATAAAGCGAGCAGCATGCGAGGATAGTTTTGCGGACGCAGTCGTCGGTAAAACGGGCTGAACGGGCGCAGGCTGGTGTTGATCAGCACGCAGGCTTCCACGTCCTTCGGGTATTGTTCGCACCAGGAAACGGCGACCATCGCGCCCAGCGATAGCGCTAGTATCCGGTAGGGTGGCTTCAATCCGCGATGCGCCAATTCCTTGCGGCAGAACTGCGCCATCTGCTCGATACGCGTCGGGCTGTCATAGTGATACAGTGCGCCGTTACCGGGCAAATCCAGCGTGACGATATTTTCGCCGGGAAATTCTTGTTGAAACAGTTCGGGGAAACCGCCCCAATGCCGTTGCTCGCGTACCAAGCCGCGCAATAGTACCCAGGTCGTCATCGTTTCAGCCCGTGATACCAGCGTGCAAATGCACGTTCATGATGCTGCACGCGTTCTGCGCCGACAGGCAGCCAGCGTTGATAACCACAAGCAGCGCGTGACAGGAAATCCAACCATACGCCATGCTTGCGCAGTACGCGTTGCAGGCGGTGCTCGGTGATAGGGTTGAATAATCCCTGACGTGAAAAGAATTGACGTGGGTTTTTCTTCACCCATAGCCACGAACCCATCTCCAGCGTCAGTGGCAGAAACACTTGATTCGGCTTGGATTCCGACCGCAGATAAAGGTAATCCCACAAATCGCCATGCGTCAGGTACTGGCAACTTTGCGGCTCGAACAGGTAGTTATGGTTCGGATAGGTCTGGCTGAACAAATCTTCCAGGGCCGAGATGTCCGGCAGATGTGCAATCGGCACCGCAGTATGTGCATGCGGAAACCAGATGCGATCCGTCAGGCCAAAGCCTGAATGGCAATCGAGTACCAGGCTGAATTTACGCGTCAACAGCTCTTGCTCGACGATGGTACATACTGCCTTGCTCTCGATCTCCATTTCCTCCTTGGAGCCGCGATACCAGGGCAGGCGCGCGCTATAACGCTGACCGCCGAGCATGAAGGGAACCTTGTCCACGGCATCCAGCGGTGCATTGCGCATCAGATCGACACCACGTGGGTTACAGCGTGTGTTTTGCAGCATGCCGCCGGGGTTCACCAAGGGCATGAAAACCAGCCTCACTGTTTCCAGTTGTTTATGCAGCAAGGGGTCCCAGCGCAAACGCGCCAGCAGGCTGCGTAGAAACACCAGTAACACTTGCGTACCAATGCGTTCCAGGCCGTGGATACCGCCGAAGAAGCCGACTGCGGGAACGTCCGGTGAAGGGTTGCCAAGTGTCAGCGCATAGACAGGAAGTTTGTCTCTACCGGTATCGACTTCGCACATCAACTGCGTGTCGATTTGATATTTAGCACCTTCCGCAATGATGCGCTGTAACTCGAACAGTTCTGGAAGCTTGCTAACGGACATGGCGCTGATTGGCGTATGACGCAAACACATTTAACAGTGAAGCAATGATGTCCCGATGACACATTAATCAGCGTCGATCAATGCATCATCGGTTGCTTATCAGTTTAGCGAATTTCTCGCCAGCGAAGCATATCTGTTTGCAATAACTTGCAAATTGAAATTGCTGTTACAACTCTGTTCGCAAAGCGAATAGCTCGGGGAACAACACGACTTCCAGCATCTTCCTTAGGTAACTGACTCCAGCAGTACCGCCCGTACCAGTCTTGAAGCCGATAATGCGCTCTACGGTAGTCACATGGCGGAAACGCCAGAAGCGGAATGCTGTTTCCAGATCGACCAGTTTTTCCGCCAGTTCATACAAAGCCCAATGCTCGTGTGGTGCGCGATATACGCCCAGCCATGCTTGCTTCACCGATTCGTTGGCGACTGTGGCTTGCGTCCAGTCCGAGGAAAGGCGCCCGTCGTCAATCTTGAAGCCGTTGCGCGACAACAGCATGATCGCTTCATCGTAAATCGATGGCGCGCGTAATTCGCCGTCAAGGCGTGCGAATACATCCGGCGTTTTTTCATGCACGGTGATCAAATTCGCATTCTTGTTGCCCAGAATGAATTCGACTTCCCGATACTGCGCCGACTGGAAGCCGGACGACGCGCCCAGGTAAGGGCGTATTGCCGTGTATTCCGGTGGCGTCATCGTCGCCAGCACATCCCAAGCATGTACCAGTTGATCCATGATGCGTGCCACGCGTGCCAGCATCTTGAATGCAGGCGACAGATCGTTGTTGCGCATCTGCTCACGCACGGCATGCAATTCATGCAGCATCAGCTTCATCCACAACTCGCTGGTCTGGTGCTGGATGATGAACAGCATCTCGTTGTGATTCGGCGACAAGGGATGCTGCGCAGTCAGGATTTGATCCAGGCCCAGGTAATCGCCATAGCTCATCGCCTGCGCGAAGTCCAATTTTGCGCCATGCCAGGACGCAGGAGGTTTTTCGTTTTCCATGTTTTCTTGTTCGTTAGGTTACTGCGACGCGTTTTTCGGACACGTCATATTTCTTGTTGTCGAGAATGTCTTGCAGGATAGCGACAGCATCCCACACATCGGTAAAGCTTGTGTACAAAGGCGTAAAACCGAAACGCATGATTTCCGGTTCGCGATAATCTCCGATTACGCCACGCGCGATCAATGCCTGCATGACTGCGTAGCCATGCGGATGCGCGATGCTGACCTGGCTGCCGCGTTTAGCATGATCACGTGGTGTTACGAGTGTCAGCGGATGCGATGCGCATTGTGCTTCAATCAGCTTGATGAACAAGTCAGTCAGCGCGAGTGACTTGGTGCGAATGGCGTCAATATTGGTCTTGGCGAACACATCCAATCCACACTCAACCAGCGCCAACGAGACGACCGCTTGCGTACCACATAGCGCTTGGCGGATACCTTGAGTCGGCTCGAAATGCGGTTGCATGGCAAACGGTGCAGCATGGCTCCACCAGCCGGATAGCGGTTGACGGAATTGCACATGATGGCGGGTCGCGACCCAGGCAAATGCAGGAGAGCCGGGGCCACCGTTCAAGTATTTGTAGGTGCAGCCGACTGCGAAGTCTGCCTTTGCGCCGTTCAGGTCAACGGGCAACGCGCCTGCCGAGTGCGCCAAGTCCCAAATGATTAGCGCAGCTTTGCTATGTGCATGTTCGGTCAGCGCAGCCATGTTGTGCTGATAGCCGGTGCGGTAATTCACCTGCGTTAGCATCACGACAGCTACGTCCTGATCAATGGCCGCAGGGATGTCTTCCACTTTCTCGACCAGACGCAGGCTATAGCCGCGATCCAGCCAACTGGTCAAGCCTTCGGCGATGTAGATGTCGGTAGGGAAGTTGCTGCGTTCGGTGACGATCACACGACGGTTCGCGGTTGCCGGGTTTTTCGCTTGCATATGCAAGGCTGCAGCCAATACCTTGAACAGGTTGATCGAGGTCGAGTCGGTTACCACTAATTCATCAGCTGCCGCACCGACCAGCGGTGCGAGCTTGTTACCCAGGCGTGCCGGCAGATCGAACCATCCTGCCTTGTTCCAGCTGCGTATCAAGTCATGACCCCATTCTTCGGCAACTACGGCTTGCGCGCGTGCCAACGCGGCCTTCGGGCGTGCGCCTAGTGAATTGCCGTCGAGGTAGATCACGCCATCAGGCAGGTCGAATTCATTGCGTAGCGGTGCCAGCAGGTCTTGCCGATCCAGCGCGATACAATCTTCACGTGTCGTCATAGGGTTTCCTTATTATTGATTGGCTTATTTGTTGGTGAGTGGGCGCAGCACGGCACGCACCGGGCTGGCATCCATATCCTTGAATTTCAATGGCAGGGCGATCAGTTCGTAGTCACCTTCTTCGATTTCATCCAGCACGACGCCTTCGAGGATGGACATGTCGTTGTCGCGTATCGCGTAATGGGCATCCATGGTCTTTGATTCTTGCGGGTCGAGCGAAGGCGTGTCGATCCCTACCAGCTTCACGCCACGTTGGGCGAGCAGCTTGATCACGTTGTGTGACACGCTGCAAAAGTCGCTATCCCACTGCTCTTGCGGCGCACGTTGATAGGTGCGGAACAGCACCCGCGGCGGCAGGTCGTGCAGCTTGCCTTCCAAATGCTTTTCTTCCACCGTCTTCGCACCGATGCAGGCGATTACGCGGCAGGTGCCGATGTAGCGATCCAGCGCCACTTGATCGATGGCTTTGCCATCCTTGTCGTAATGCGAGGGGGCGTCGCAATGCGCGCCGGTATGTGTGGACATCGTCATGCGGCTGACCTTGACCGGGCAGCCGTTGGCGATTTCCCACGTGGTTTGCGAACTATATGCCGTATCGCCAGGCCAGACAGGTATTGCTGACGATACCGTGGGCGTGATATCCCACAGAGATGGTTTAGACGTCATGGGTCAACCTCGTATGCAAGAAAAGGGACGTGAAGTTAGCAAATTCTAAAGGAAATAAGCTGATTTTATGTTGCTAATTTTGCGTAAAAACAGAATCGATTTAGAATAAATGACTACTGTTTGCGAAAAATGTGGAGAATAATTGCATGAAACTTGATGCCACCGATTTGAAGATATTGCGCTGCCTGCAAGAAGATGGACGCATCAGTAATCTTGATCTGGCGGAAAAGGTGTTCCTGTCGCCATCGTCCTGCTTGCGTCGTGTGCGCATGTTGGAGGAAAGCGGCGTCGTCAGTCGCTATAGCGCGATCCTTGACGCGAACGCGCTCGGCCTCGAGGTGGAGGCGTTTGTGCAAGTGACGATGCGTCGCGATGTCGAACATTGGCACGAGAGTTTTACCGCCGCGTTGCGTGATTGGCCTGAGGTGATCGGCTCTTACATCATCACTGGAGAGGCGAATTACCTGCTGCGTGTACGTGCGCGCAATCTGAAGCATTACTCGTCGTTCGTGCTGGATCGCTTGTACAAGACGGCTGGCGTACTCGATATTCGCTCCAACATCGTGCTGGAGACGATCAAGGATACGCAGACGATAGCGCCGGAATTAATCGCCGCTGATTGATGTATGGAAATAACCCGCCACGCATCTGTGACGCAGCGGGTTTCGGCGACTTGCCTTGATTACTTGCGATGCGCTGTCGGTATTGATGGCGCAGAGTGCGACGGTGGTGGCGGTTTGTACGCATGCGTACCGTTGCCACCGAGCGTTGGGTGGATGAAACCTGGATTCGGCGTGCGTGGCGGCGCTGCTATGCCAGGCCCTGGGTGAGGGGCAATTGGTGGCCCGCCATTGATGTAGCGCGGTGGCGCGACATTGTAGGTCTGTACCCAGCCGCCAACCACGGCGCCTGACGGTTGGACATAATCGATCCCGGTATCAAACGAGGCATCGACAGTTGTCTGGATGCCGTAAGGGTAACCGTGTCCGGTCGCTACACAGCCAGACAGCGATGCGCACAACGCAAATACTGCCAAGGTGCCGCCTTTTGCAAATAGCGATGAGGGTTTCATTTTGTTACCTCCTTGCTATCTGCTTCCGTCCATTCCATCAGGCCGAACGCCGCACCACCTGGATCGGACACCACGGCAATTTTTCCGCCATGCCGATCAGTACGTGGTTCAACCAGAACGCGACCACCGAGACTTACGGCTTTTTCGGCGGCGGCGGTGGCGTCTTTTACCCGCACAAAATTCAGCCAATGCGGATGCGTCGCACTCTGCGACGGCAGTGAATTGATGCTGGCACGGGCGAAATCACCTGACGCCAGTAGCAGATGCTGCGAATGCTCGCCAGCCGGTTGCTCAAATACTTCGTAGTTGAACAGTGATTGATAGAATGCTGCACCATTTTCCGGGTCTGATGTGACCAGCGAACTCCAGATCCATTCGCCCGGTTCGGCAATGACATCCTCCGGGTCGCCACTTGCAGACGCCAACACGGCAAACACAGCGCCTTGTGGGTCGGTCAGTACCGCCTCGCGTCCGCGGTCGGGCAGGGTATGCGCCTCGTGCAATACCTTGGCACCATGCGCGATGGCGTCTTTCTCGGTGGCATCGACGTCGGTCACGGACAGAAAGCCAAGCCATGCGGATTGCTTGTCTTCATTGACTGGCAAGGGTTTTTGCACCAATGCGGCAATCGGTCGGTTGTTCATGAAAGCATGGGCATAGACGTGCTTGTCGTGCTGCTCGTCAAGAAATTTCCAGCCAAATAATTGGCCATAGAAACGTTCGGCAGCCACGATATCCGGCGTGATCAATTCGACGAAGACGACCTTGCCCACGTGGTGTTCGTTATTGGCGGGTTTGACCAGCGGCGGCATCGTCGGAATTGGCGAAGCTGCCATGGCGGATGCTGCAAGTGACAAGGCGGCAATCGCCATGACAGACCTGGCGGAGAGAAAACGTCGATATTTGGATTGCTTGGAATTGGTTCGGTGTCGCAGCTGCATCATGGTCTCCCTTATCGTTGAATGACATTATGAATCGAGACACGGCACATCAAGAGGGGCTTGCCGATGATGCCAGAATACTGCAATAAGCATGTCCAAAGCCTGACACTGATATGACAAATTTGTCAGCTGGCATCAAATTGAGGCATTGCTATTTCATATGTTCGATAAATTCCTCTTTTTCATATACCGGCCCATTATCGCCATAGACGGTTCCATTGTGCTCGACCCAGATGCGTTGGACAATGGGTAAGGGTTTGCCGGACGAGCTGTCATAGCCGACAAAGAAAATGTTCAACCCCAATTTGTCGCAACTCATGCCGACGCGGCCAAAATATTTCCGGTTCAGCATCGATTGCCCCAATTTGCTTGAAGTGATGTCATATTCCCTGGGCTCGCCATCCGAGATCGAAAAGCGCACGCTTTTTTGCACAGAGTCGATACGCAGTTCGTAGGAAAAATCCAGGCATTTCGCCTGATACACGGTAGCGAATTGTGTCGGCTGCCAGACCTTGTCATCGGATTTAATCTCGACACGAACGGTCTTGTTTGCCGATGCTGCTGGATCGTTGTTGTTCGTTGCTGCTGGTTCGTCAGCAAGAGCAGTTGCAGACAAAAGGATCGAGGATATAGCGGACGCCAAGCAGGCGATATAGTTGAATTTCACGTGTTTATATTCCTGAATTTGCGAAGAATTTGCTGTCCCGTCCTGAAATAAGTTGACACCTGAATGCAAGCCGGTTTGCCATTCAGAGATCAGTAAAAGGCGCCCGATGAACCTCATCGGGCGTTTTGTATTGTAGCGATGTGTGTGGCCGTTG
>Ga0116226_10001689_pt1 | contig 19200 bp, 12 predicted proteins | sample S1TSphfallax_FD_89692 | JGI IMG/M metagenome (GOLD analysis project Ga0116226, IMG submission 89692) | Host-associated microbial communities from peat moss isolated from Minnesota, USA - S1T2_Fa - Sphagnum fallax MG | ecosystem: Host-associated > Plants > Peat moss > Unclassified | place: USA... | reverse complement strand
GAAACGTCCTCGGAGGCGCTGCGCTCCGCCAATCAGGGCGGTTACACGTTGTTGCAGAAGCCGATTGCGGTCGAACTGCTGCGCCGCTCGATCGTCTCAGCGCTGCGGATGGGCATAGCCACCGAACACGCCCACGGTTGACACCGATGCCCGCCGCTTCCGGGGCGGGCGACGCCACTGCACCGCCGCGTCAGCGGCGTCTGATGGCGCGGCGCCCTGCGAGCGGTGTACCCTCACGGTTTTTGAGGTGACTATGAACAGACCATCGCGGGAAGGTGCCCTGGTGCCGGACGTTGAATTGGCGGAGCTCTCGGACGGTAAGGCGACGCGCCTTTCGAGCCGCGAACTGTTCCAAGGCCGGCGTGTCATTCTGTTCGCGTTGCCCGGGGCGTTTACGCCCACCTGCAGCACGGCACATGTCCCCGGCTACGTCGCGCGGTTGAAAGACTTCCGCGCGGCCGGCATCGATGACGTGGTGTGTCTGTCGGTCAACGACCCGTTCGTCATGAAGGCATGGCAACGCTCGGAAAAAGCCGAAGGCATTCGATTCGTCGCCGATCCTTATGCTGACTTCACGCAGGCCATGGGAATGTCCGTGGACCATCGCGATGCCTCGCTCGGTACGCGCTCGTGGCGCTATTCGATGCTGGTCGAGAACGGTACGATCGCCAAGATGTTCATCGAGCCGGACGTGCCCGGCGATCCGTTCCAGGTGTCGGATGCCGAGACCCTGTTCCGGTTCCTCTGTCCCAACCAAGTCACGTTGGGGCCCGCCTTCATGCTGGCGCGCCATGGCTGTCCGCATTGCGCCCGGGCCAAAAGGCTCTTGGATGAACGCGGCATCACCGTCGAGGCCATCTATCTCGGCGACGAATTGACCATGCAGGGTGTGAAAGCCGCGTCGGGCGCAAGCACCGTGCCACAGGTGTTCCTGGGCGGCGCGCTCGTGGGCGGCGCCGATCAACTTGCCGCGTACCTCAGTCAGCAGCCGTAGCGGGCGGGCGCGTGGCGGCGCATCGGCGTGCCGCTTGATGCCGTCATGGCTTACTCCACCGGATGCAATGTCTGCGTGGCATCTTTGCCGGTGGCGGTGAGGTCGGCCGGCGCCACGCCTTTTTCCACCCACGCTTCGAGTGCCGACTGCCAATCCACCGTGGTGGGCGCATCGCCCCCGCGGCAGTGGAGCATGCCCGGTACCATGTACAGGCGGTAAAAATCATCGATGCCCGGAGTGTTCGCCGCGACTTGCACCCGGTAGGCCAGTGAATAGTCCGGAGCAATCGCCGGATCGTTCCAGCCGTGATATTGGATCAGCTTGCCGCCATGGGCCTTGAACGCCGATAGGTCGGGATTCGCGGCATCGATGCTGGCGCCCACCTCGTGTTCGCCGCGCACCAAATCCGCCGTGGTGACGCTGGCGAGGACGAGTTTGGGATTTTGCATCACCATGTAAGCCAGATAGTTCCAGGTGAAGGCGAGTCCATAGGGTGGGGTCTTGCCGTTATCGCCGGTGAGCCAGGCGTCCCAGCTCCCGGGCTGCGCCTCGGCGCCCGGTTGCAGGCCATAGATGGGCGCGCCGGTCGCGGGATCCGCACGGGTCGCGTAGATCGCGCTCGCGATCTCGATCTGGCCCGGGGTGAGGCAGCCTTCAGTGGCGCCGCCGCGGCATGCGAGGGTCGCAAGATCAGGATGGCAGGCGAGTGGCTGGGTCAGATACGAGGCGCCATGGGCACAGCTCTGCAACGCCAGGTTCTGCAGCAAATGCAGTTGCGGTTCGTTCAAGCGCGCGCCGCTGGCGCGTAAATCCTTCTCGAGCAGCGCACCGCCGGTGAACAGCCGCGTCATCGCGTAGGCCGGTGCGCCGGCCACGATGCCGTCGAAGTACGTGGGGAACCGTTGGGCCATCATCAGCGCTTCGCGGCCGCCATCCGAGCAACCGACGAAATAGGATCGTGCCGGTGCTTTCGCGGTCAATGCATGGATCACGCGCTTGGACGTGCGCGCCGTTTCATCGATGGCCCGCCAGCCGAAGTCGATCACCTTCTGCGGGTGATTCATCGCCCAACCCGCCTCCAGCACGTTCGGGGCTCGATGGCCGTCATCCGTGCCGGCCACCGCATACCCGAGCGACAGCACATAGGCCATCAGGTCATAGGGCATCACGCCGGCGAATCCGCCGTTGCCCACTTGCTCGAATTTGCCATTCCACGCGCCGCCCGATGGGATCCACAACTCGATGCCGATGTCAGAGTCGGACGTGGGCTTGGCGCTGATGTGGATGCGGCAGAACGGCGCCTTGGCGACGGGCCCGGTCGCTTTGGCCTCGGGCGCAGCGGTCACCGGTGCGCCGGCCGCGACGCTATCGGCCGCCGTGATCGTGGCATGGTCGAGTGCCAGGCGAGTCAAATGCTCGCAGTCGCCGTCAGGGGCGGCCGTGGCCTGGGCGGCCAGGGCGGCGGCGGAGCCGCAGGTCAGCAACGCGGTCAAGGCGAGGATTCGAGCGAGCATCAGGTCCTTTCGGGTGACTATTTCGAGCCCGTTGGGCTCGCTTCAAGAGTGACGGAAATTCGCGCGGTTGTCATGCGCGGCTTGCGGCGCAAGACGCCAACGGCCTGCGCGGGCGTGGGATTTCGCTGATTGCCCCGGTACCCGAGTTCGGCGAGGCTCTCGCCTCCATTCAATCATTGGAGTGCACGTGCACATCGCAGCGCGAGACGCCATCCTGGGCGCAGCCCGGCACGAGTTGCCCGCCTATCTGCTGCGCCAGCGATGGTATCCGGCGAAGGATGCGGGACTGCCGACGGTTCGTTTGTGCACCTGGATACCGTTCGATCTGCCCGGTCTGCCCGCGGGCATTGCGGTGTGGGAGGCGCAGTCGCCGGGTCGGCCGCCGTTCCGGCTACTGCTGCCCTTGGCGTTGGTTCCTGAGGCACAGTTGCCCGCCGATCACGTCGCGGTGCTCGGGCCCGTGCCGCAATCCGCCGCGCTGCTGGCGGACGCCTTCGTCAGCGACGACTTCGTGCGCGCCTTCGTGCGCCTGATGTGGGCCGATGGCAACGCGTCGCCGGCGTCCGGCGCGCTGCGTGGCAGGCACACGGAGCGGGCCCAAGTCGACAGCGTCGAGGGACCGATCCGGCGCGGCACGGCGGAACAGTCCAACACGTCGATGAGAATCGGTGATCGGCTCATCTTGAAGGTGCTGCGCAGACTCGAGTGGGGTGTTCATCCCGAGCTCGAAATGGGTCGCTTCCTGACCGAGGAGGCGCACTTCAAAGCCACACCGGCGCTCATCGGCTGGATCGATCTCGATGGCTCCACCCTGGCGATCCTGATGGCGTTCGTTCCCAACGACGGGGATGGTTGGAGTTGGGTGCTCGAGCGTTTGCGCGCCGGGGAGCGCGAGCGGGCGCTCACGTGGATCCGGCGCCTCGGCGAAGTGACCGCCGAATTGCACCTCGCGCTCGCCATCAGCACCGGAGATCCGGCGTTCGAACCCGCGCCGGTGACCGACGCCGATTGGGAACAGTGGAGCGGCGCCGCGCTTGGCATGGCAGCCGACGTACGCGAGTCGCTGCGCGCCAACCGGGCTGCGCTCGACGGCGTAACGCGAGCCCTCGCCGATGGCTTCGAACGATCCGCCGACACGTTGTCGCAGCAGCTGCGCTTGCATCCGTTGCGCTCGGTGGTCGCCAAGACCCGGCACCACGGCGATTATCATCTCGGCCAGATCTTGGTGCAGGGTGAGGATGCCGTCATCGTCGACTTCGAGGGCGAACCGCTGCGACCGCTGTCGGCGCGTCGCGCCAAGCATCTGCCGCTGCGCGACGTGGCCGGCATGCTGCGCTCGTTGGGTTATGCGGCGGCGGTGGTAGGGCGGGAGGGGCGCGTCGACGAAGCTCTCCTCGAGGCCTGGCTGGCGGAGGCATCGCAGGCCTATGTCGACAGCTATCTCGCCACCGCCGCAGCGGGTCCGGGTTGTCCCGCGGAGCGCGCCGATGCGCTCCGTCTCATCCGCTTTTTCACGCTCGACAAAGCGCTCTATGAAATGCGCTACGAACTCGCGAATCGACCGGGCTGGGTGGGCATTCCGTTGGCGGCGGTGCAGCGCCTGATCGACCGGGAGCCGCCCCTGCAACGGGTGCACCGGATGCCGCACGGTGCCGATGTGCTGCCGGCCGGTGGTGTGCGCTTCCGTCTGTGGGCGCCGCGTTACGCGAGCATCCGTCTGGCGCTCGAGCACGATGCCCGCGAGGAGGGCACTCGGGAATTGGCCATGACGGCGCTCGAGGCGGGGTGGCACGAGTTGCTGGTACCCGATGCGGGCGCCGGCACTCGCTATCGCTACGTGCTGCCGGATGGCATGCGGGTGCCCGATCCGGCGTCGCGTTTTCAGCCCGACGACGTCCATGGCCCGAGTGAAGTGATCGATCCTGTGGCCCATGCCTGGCAGGACGATGGCTGGGCTGGGCGGCCCTGGCACGAGGCGGTGATCTACGAGATTCATGTCGGCGCATTCACCGAGCAGGGCACCTTCCGCGCGGCGATTGCGCGGCTGGATCACCTCGCCGCGCTCGGCGTGACGGCCATCGAATTGATGCCCATCGGGGATTTCCCGGGACAGCGGAATTGGGGCTACGACGGCGTGCTGCCGTATGCGCCCGACTCGAGCTACGGTCGACCCGAGGACTTGAAGGCATTGATCGAAGCGGCGCATGCGCGCGGCATCATGGTGCTGCTCGACGTGGTGTACAACCATTTCGGCCCGGATGGGAATTATCTGCCGGTGTATGCGCCGAATTTCTTCACCGAGCGCCATCACACTCCCTGGGGCGCCGCGCTCGACTTCGATGGTGCGGACAGCGCTCCAGTGCGCGAGTTCATCATCCATAACGCGCTCTACTGGATTGAAGAGTACAACCTCGATGGGCTGCGCTTGGATGCGGTTCACGCCATCCTCGACGACAGCCCGAAAGACATCCTGGACGAACTCGCCGAGCGGGTGCGCTCGCGGCGCCGCCATGTCCACCTGATTTTGGAGAACGAAGAGAACCAGGCCGCGCGACTGGTTCGCTATCCGAGCGGGTCACCGCGGTTCTACAGCGCGCAATGGAACGACGATCTGCACCATGTATTACATACGGCGGCCACCGGCGAGGATTCCGGCTATTACCGCGAGTATCGCGGTGATACGGAAAAACTGGCGCGCGCGCTCGCGGAGGGTTTCGTCTTTCAAGGAGAGATGATGGACTATCGGGGTTCGGTGCGGGGCGAACCCTCTGCGTCGCTGCCGCCGACCGCATTCGTTGCGTTCATACAGAATCACGACCAGATCGGCAACCGCGCCTTCGGCGAACGGATCACGGCGCTCGCGGGCGTCGCCGCGGTACAGGCCATTGCCGCGGTCTATTTGTTGCTGCCCCAAGTGCCGCTGTTGTTCATGGGCGAGGAGTGGGGTGCCGCCGAGGCGTTTGCGTTCTTTTGCGACTTCGACGGCGAACTCGGGGAGGCGGTACGCACGGGCCGGCGTGAGGAGTTCGCCAAGTTTCCCGAGTTCCGTGATCCCGCCAAGCGGGCGCGAATACCAGATCCGCAGGCCGAAGCCACGTTCACCTCGGCCAAGCTCGACTGGAATGCCCTCGCGCGTGAACCGCACGCCGCGTGGCTGGCCTTCTACCGCGCCGTGCTCGAGGTGCGCCGCACCGTGGTGGTGCCGTTGCTGCCCCACCTGCGCGGCCACGCCGGCCAGGCCGAGGTGGTCGGGCCGCTGGCGGTCCGCGTCCGTTGGCAGACGGAGCGCACCGAGGTTCTCGTCGTGTCGGCCAATCTGTCCGCTGAGCCGGTGCCGGGATTTGCGCCCCCCGCTCGAGGCGCACGCGTGCTCTTGGAGCAGGGTCAGCTCGACTCCGCCGGCACGGCGCCCCCGTGGTGGGTGCGCTGGACTCTTGAATGAGCCCGCTCGAGGCATTGGCGTCGTACTGCGGTATCGAACTCGCGTTTGAGGATGCCCTGGGCGTGGTTCAGCGGGCTGATCAGACGACGCTGCGAGCGTTGCTGGCGGCGATGGGTGTGGAGGCGGTGGATGAGGCCGCAGCGGGCCAGCAACTCCGCGCACTCGAGCGCGCGGACTGGGAGCAACCGCTGCCGCCGGTGACCGTGCTGGCGTGCGGCGCCGGGCTCGAACTCGATGTCAAGCTCCGGCCCGATTGCACGGATCTTCTCTGGCGGATCGACGTTGAGGAGGGCGGTGCCCGCTCCGGCCATGTGCCCGTCGAGCGGCTGCCACTGCTGGCACGGCGTGAGTTCGATGAGGCAACGTATCAATGCCGTCGCCTGTCGATCGAAGTCGACCTGCCGGCCGGCTACCACCGCTTGGTGCTCGACCTGGGCGACGGCCGGGGAGATGCCGCGAGTACCGTCGTGATCGTGACGCCGGGTCGGTGTTGGTTGCCCGCTGGCGTCGGCACGGGAGCCAAGCTGTGGGGAGTCGCCGCGCAGCTCTACTTGGTCCGTTCGGCGCGCGATTGGGGCATCGGCGACTTTGGCGACCTGCGTGTGCTGGTCGACATGCTGGCACGACGCGGGGCCGATGTGATCGGTCTGAATCCGCTGCATGCGATGTTCGTCGATGCGCCCGAACGCGCGAGTCCCTACTCGCCGGCCAGCCGCTTGTTGCTCAACGTGCTTTATATCGACGTCGAGGCCGTCCCTGAATTCGCGCGCTGCGCCGCGGCGCAAAGCCTGGTGCGCGCGGAGCGATTCCAGTCGGCGATCGCGCGCTGCCGCGCGGCGCGGTTCGTTGATTACACGGCGGTCGCCGAGTTGAAGCTGGCAGCGCTGCGACTGTTGTACGAAGCCGCTCGCGCCGAGGCGGACTCGTCACGCTGGCGCGAGTTCGAGCGCTTTCGCGCCGAACACGGAGCGCTGCTGGAACGCGGTTGCCTGTTCCTCGCTCTGCGGGCGCACTTCGCGGCCGCGGTGCCCCCGGCCGCGGACTGGCATGCTTGGCCGCTTCAGTACCGGGATCCGACGTCGGCAGCGGTGCAGCGCTTTGCACAAATGCATGCCGATGCGGTGGAGTGGCAGGCCTGGCTGCAATTCGTTGCGGACGCTCAGCTCAACGTGGCCGCGGCGGCGGCCGAATCCATGGCCGTCGGTCTGTACCGTGACCTCGCGGTCGGCGCGGATCGTTCCGGCGCGGAAACCTGGGCGAATCAAGCAGCGGTCGTCGATGCGGTGGCGGTCGGTGCTCCGCCCGATATTTACAATCCGGCGGGGCAGAACTGGGGTTTGCCGCCGTTCAATCCGCGGGCCTTGCGGGCCGAGGCGTATCGCAGCTTCATCGATCTGTTGCGCGCGAACATGCGCCATGCCGGAGGGCTGCGCATCGATCATGTCATGGCGCTCGAGCACCTCTACTGGATTCCGCACGGCGCTGCGCCGCGGGCCGGCGCTTATGTGAGCTATCCGCTCGAAGAGCTGCTCGGCATCGTCGCGTTGGAGAGCATGCGCCACCGCTGTCTGGTGGTGGGTGAGGATCTCGGCACGGTGCCGGCGGGCTTTCGCGAGCGGATGGCGGCGGCGCAGGTGCTGTCCTATCGAGTGCTCATGTTCGAACGCGACGCCAAGGGATTCGTCGCCCCGGAGCGCTACCCGCCGTTGGCGCTGGCGGTGGCCGGCAATCATGACCTGCCGACCGTGCACGCCTGGTGGCGGCACAGCGACCTCGCCTTGAAGCGGGCCTTGCATCTCTATCCCACGTCTGATGATGCGAGCCGCGCCGAGGCAGAGCGGCACCGCGATCAGGCGGATTTGATCGCCGCGCTGCGTGAGGTGGGTCTCGAGGAGGGCGACGACCACGGCATCGACGCGGTGCTCGCCGCCGTGCACCGCTTTCTGGCGCTCTGTCACGCGGGCATCGCTCTCGTCCAGCTCGACGACATCACCGACGAGTCGGCGCCGGTGAATGTGCCAACGACTTCCGATCAGTACCCCAACTGGCGACGGCGGCTGTCCCTGACCTTGGAAGAGATCGATGCCGAGTGCCGCTTCGCCGCGATCACAGGCGTTTTCAAGGAGGTCCGCGGCTCGGTTGCATTGTGACCGACATGCCTGACAAGATGCCGGGTCATGATGAAATTATCGCGCCGGCTTCTGTGTCTGATCGGCATCGCGGTCGTGGCGGCCTGCGGCAGCCCCGCAGGCGGGTCGAAATCCGCGGCCGCCGGTGCCGAGGAGGAGAAGATCCTCAACGTGTATTCATGGCTCGATTACATCGCGCCGGATACGGTGGCCAATTTCGAGAAGGAAACCGGCATCAAGGTGCGCTATGACATGTACGACAACAACGAGGTGCTCGAGACCAAGCTGTTGACGGGTCACACCCAGTACGATGTGGTGGTGCCCACCGGCGCATTCTTCGAGCGTCAGCGGCTGGCGGGGATTTATCGCAAGCTCGATAAATCCGCGCTGCCGAATCTGCGCAACGCCGACCCGGAGATTCTGCGCATGCTCCGTGTTTACGATCCTGGCAATGAGTACGCCATCCCCTACATGTATGCCACCACGGGCTTGGGCTATGACGTGGGTCAGGTGCGGGCGCGGTTGGGTGCGACGGTACCGGATGGCTGGGCCTTGTTGTTCGATCCGGCGAACGCGGCAAAACTCAAGGATTGCGGTATCGCCATCGTCGATTCGGAGATGGATGTGTTCGAATCCGCGATGATCTATCTGGGGCGCGATCCGAACCGGCTCGACGCGAAGGATGTGGCGGATGCATCCGCCGTCCTGATGAAGATCCGGCCTTACATCCGCTACATCGATCCGGCGCAATATATATCCGATCTGGCCAACGGCAGCATCTGTCTGGTGCTCGGTTGGTCGGGGGATGTGGAGCAGGCGAGCAATCGCGCCACCGAAGCCAAGACCGGTGTGAAGGTGGCGTACTCGCTGCCGCGCGAAGGCGCGGTCATCACGGTGGACATGATGGCCATTCCGGCCGATGCGCCGCATCCCCGCAATGCCGAATTGTGGATGAATTACCTGATGCGGCCGGCGGTCATGGCGGCCATCACCAACTTCATCCGGTACCCGAACGGCTATTTAGGTTCGATGCCTTGGGTCCTCGATTCCGTCAAACAAGATCAGGCCATCTATCCCGCACCCGCCATGCGCGCGCGACTCGTCGTGACCAAGGCGGTGCCATTGGATTATTCCCGGCTGGTCACCCGGGAATGGACCCGATTTCGCACCGGCGACTGAGGCGACTACCGCATGATGATCGTGAGCCCTCAAATGGACCGGATCTCCGATGGGCTCAGCGTGGTCGTTTGCCTGGCGCTCATCGCGCTCATCGCGTTCTACGTCGGACGGTTGCGACAGGTCACGCTGCGCCAATTGCGCACGGTCCAAACGGACCTCGAGCAACAGGTTGCCGACCTCGGGCGTCTGCATGAATTCGGTCAGACATTGGTGGCGGCGGGCGACGAGTTCGAGACTTCCCTGAGGGCGGTGCTGGAACAGGCGCTCGAGTTCAGTGCCGGCTATTGCGGGTTCGTGGCCGTGCGCCGGCGGGGTGCGAATTGTTTCGACGCGCTGGTGCATGCGGGTCCGGATGCGGCCCGCCATCCAGGTCTCGATTCGATCGCGGTCGGTGTCGATGCCGACCCGTCGGCGATTCAATCGAGGATGGCAGCCGCCGTGCGCGAGGCCGGCTATGGCGACTCGCGTTGCACGCCGCTGCTCGACTCGGCCGGCCGGGTCATGGCGGTCGTCGTGGTGAAATACCTCGTGCCGGCGTCCCTGAGCGAACGGCAGTTGAAGCTCACCGACATGTGCACGAGCATGGGAGCGGCGAAGCTCGAGCGGTCGATGGCGCGCGCCATGGTCGTCGATCAGGAACGCCGCTTCAACGTCGCGCTCGACTCGGCGGTGGTGCCTTTCAATATCATGGATGCGGTCCGCAATGACGACGGTCGGCTGATCGACATGCGCATGGTCTATCTGAATCCTGCGGCGGCTCACCTGATGCGTCGACCGGTTGAGGAATGCATCGGTCGTCGGCTGACCGAGATCCTGCCGCGTTTTTGGGATCGGCCGGGTTTGTTCGAGCGCTACGAGACGGTGCTCGCCACCCAGCAACCCGTGCAGTTCGAGCTGCCGTCCTCCCCCCATAATCCGGGCATGTGGTTCAACATCAGCATCTCGCCGTTGAAGGACTCGGTGGCGGTGTGGTTCGAGGACATCACCGAGCGCAAACAACGCGACCAGGCGCAGGCCGACGCGGATCGGCGCAAGGATGAGTTTCTCGCGACCCTGGCCCATGAACTGCGCAATCCCCTGGCGCCGATCCGGCAAGGGGTGCGGGTGGCGCGCTCTGCCGCCGCCAGCGAAGCCCAGGTGCGCTGGAGTCACGAAGTGATCGAACGGCAGGTGGGGCACATGGCGCTGCTGCTCGATGACTTGCTCGATGTGTCGCGGATCAGTCGCGGGACGTTGTTGCTGCGGCGCTCGAGGGTCGATCTCGCGGGCGTGATCGAGGCCGCGCTCGAGGTCGCACGACCGCACATCGAGGCGAAGAATCACCATCTCGACGTGCAGGGACCCGCCGCAGCGCTGACGGTCGACATCGATCCGCTGCGCATTGCCCAGGTCATCGGCAACCTCTTGACCAATGCGGCGAAGTACACGGATCCCGGCGGCACCATCCGTTTGGGCGTGACCGTGTGCGGCAGCGATCTCGCGATTCAAGTCCGCGATACCGGCATCGGGCTCACCGTCGATCAGATGAGTCAGCTGTTCGAGATGTTCGCGCAGGCGCCCGCGGCCATCGCCCGGTCGCAGGGAGGATTGGGTATCGGCCTCGCGCTGGCGAGGAGTCTCGTCCGCCTACACGGCGGCGACATCGATGTCGATAGCGCCGGGCTCGGCTGCGGCAGCGAGTTCACGATTCGGTTACCCGGCTGTGTGAGCGCGCAGGCGGTCGGGGGACAGCTCTGCCGCGGTAATGCCAATCTGACTCAAATCCGGAGGTAGCGGTTGGCGCTGAATGAGCGCGGCGCAGATGCGCGATAGCGCGGGCGAGGTCTTGATACCGAATCCGCCCTGGCCGGCCAGCCAGAAGAAACCTGGCGCGGCCGGATCGAAGCCGACCACCGGCGAGCCATCGGACGCGTAGGTTCGTAAGCCCGCCCAGGCGCGCGCCACCCGCGTGACGTTGACCGTGGTCGCGCGCTCGAAGCGTTCGACGCCCAATGCGACGTCGATGTCATCGGGTTGAACATCGAGCGGTTCGCAGGGTGTCGCGTCGGCCGGCGAGACCAGCAACTGCCCGGCGTCCGGCTTGAAATACAACGTGCCGGCGACCTCGTCGACCATCGGCCAGGCGCGCACATCGAGACCGGGCGGCGCCGGCACGTTGAACGCCGTGCGGCGCTTCGGCACCAGCCTCAGGGGCCGTGCGCCGGCCCGCGCGGCGAGCACATCGGCCCACGCACCCGCCGCGTTGACGATGATGGGTGCCGAGAACGCTCCCGTCGCCGTCTCGACCTGCCACAGGCCGTCCCGATGGGTGATCGCGTCGACTTCGGCGGAGACCCGAATCGACGCACCGCGTGACTTGGCCGCGCGTAGATATCCTTGATGCAGCCCGCTCACGTCGATTTCGCGCGAGTGGGGTTCAAAGATGGCAGCGGCGACCGATTCGGGGCGCAGGATCGGAACGCGCTCGAGCACGTCCTCGGGCGCGATCGGGGTGATCGAGGGCACCAGCCGCCGTGCCACCTCGAGTTCCTGCTCGAGCAGCTCCAATTGATCGGCGCGGGCGATCGTGATGAGGCCTCGCGGCGTCAACAACGGGTAGTCGCAGAAGTCCTCCGGCGGCTGTTCGAGAAACGCCCGGCTCGCCATCGACAGGCGTCGAATCAAGCCGTTACCATAGTTCTCGGTAAAACTAGCGGCTGAGCGCCCGGTGGAATGGAAGCCACAGTGCGGCTCGCGTTCCAACAGCGTGACCGTCGCGAAGCGCGACAGCTCGCAGGCGGCACCGGCTCCCGCGATGCCGCCGCCGATGATGAGAATGTCCGTAGTCGATGTCATTGCCAAAAAGTACCACACCCGGGGCCACCGCCGTTACACTGACGAAACGCATGAGTAGCGCAACCCTTCCTTCGCGCAAGCCCACGCTCCGTGCGCCGAAGCGGCCGAGGCGCCGTCAAGCCACCGTGTCGCGCTCCCGCAACCGGCCCCGCGGTCGGCACGGTTTTGCGGCTGTTCACCGTCTGCTCAAACTGCTGTCCGGGCTGGTCCTCGTGGCGGCACTCGCGCTCGCCCTCAATTGGGTGTTTCAGGTCATGCGCAAGCCCTCGGAATTGCTCTTTCCGGTGAGTGGCACGTGGGTCAAGACGCCGGCCGAGACGTGGCAGAGCTATGCGCCGCTGTTCCAGAAATATTCGACGCGCACGCTGTCCGCCGCGTTCCTCGCCGCGCTGGCCCAGACCGAGGCGGCCGGCGATCCGGTTGCGCGCACCTATTGGCGCTGGTCTTTCGGCACCAAACCCTTCGAGCTGTATCGGCCGGCCTCGACGTCGGTGGGCATGTATCAGATGACGGATGGCACGTTTGCCGAGGCACGACAGCTTTGCATCCGCGATCATCGGGTCGTCGATCCCTGCGTCTCGTTGACCGGGTATCTACGCATCCTTCCCGGCGATGCCATTGAACTGACCGCCGCCTTGCTCGATCGGCGGGTCGCGGCTACGCTCGCCCGCAATGGCATCGGCGCGGCAACGCCATCACAGAAGCAGCATCTCGCCGCCACCATTCACCTGTGCGGTGCCGGGGCTGCGGATCTTTACGCCCGCAACGGGTTTCGATTCACGGCCGGGCAGCGCTGCGGTGATCATGATCCGCGTGCCTACCTCGCACGGGTCGATGCCCTCACCGGTCAATTCAAACGCCTGGCCGCGGCGCGTTACGGAGAATAGTGTCGATGAACAGCAACGACGTCAAAGCGGACCGCAACAAGGCCGCGCTCGATTACCATGAGTTCCCGACACCCGGCAAGGTGTCGATTGCGCCCACCAAGCAGTTGAGCAACCAGAGCGATCTGGCGCTCGCGTATTCGCCCGGAGTCGCCGCGGCCTGCAACGCCATCGTGGATGATCCGCTCAACGTGTTTCGCTTCACCGCTCGTGGCAATCTGGTCGGTGTCATCACCAACGGCACCGCCGTTCTCGGGCTCGGTGCGATCGGTCCGCTCGCGGCCAAACCCGTGATGGAAGGCAAGGCGGTGCTGTTCAAGAAGTTTGCCGGAATCGACGTGTTCGACATCGAGATCATGGAGCGCGATCCCGCCCGGCTGATCGACGTGATCGCGGCCTTGGAACCGACCTTCGGTGCCATCAACTTGGAGGATATCAAGGCGCCCGAATGCTTCATCGTGGAGCGAGAACTGCGCAAGCGCATGAAGATCCCGGTGTTCCATGACGATCAGCACGGGACGGCGATCATCGTGGCGGCCGCGTTCTTGAACGGACTCCAGGTCGTCGGCAAGGACATCCGGCGCATCAAGCTGGTGGTGAGCGGCGCGGGCGCCGCGGCGCTCGCCTGTGTCGATCTGCTGCTCGATCTCGGCCTCAATCGCGAGAACGTCTGGTTGAGCGACCTGGTGGGCGTCGTGTACAGCGGGCGCGAGGAGTTGATGGATCCGGAGAAGCAGCGCTTCGCGCAAGCGACGGCGGCGCGCACCCTCGATGACATCATCGGCGACGCTGACGTGTTCTTGGGGCTGTCCGCGGGTGGCGTGCTCAAAGCCTCGATGGTCACGCGCATGGCGGCCCGCCCGCTGATCCTGGCGCTCGCCAACCCCACACCGGAAATTCTCCCCGAGGAGGTCAAGGCGGTGCGCGCGGACGCCGTGATCGCCACCGGGCGCAGCGACTATCCGAATCAGGTCAACAACGTATTGTGCTTTCCGTTCATTTTTCGCGGCGCCCTGGACGTCGGCGCGACCACGATCACGCGGCCCATGGAGATCGCCACGGTCCATGCGATCGCCGATCTCGCGCGCCAGGAACAGAGCGACATCGTGGCGGCCGCTTACGGCGGCATCGAGGATCTGTCGTTCGGGCCGGAATACCTGATTCCTAAACCCTTCGACCCGCGGTTGATCGTCAACATCGCCCCGGCCGTAGCGCGGGCCGCGATGCAATCCGGCGTCGCCACGCGGCCGATCGCCGACTTGGATGCCTACACGCAGCGGCTGCAACAGTTCGTCTATCACAGCGGCACCTTGATGCAGCCGATCTTCGCCGCCGCGCGCAAGTCCTCGCCGGTGCGCAACCGCATCGTGTTCGCCGAAGGCGAGGATGAGCGGGTGCTGCGCGCGGTGCAAATCGCGGTCGATGAGAAGCTCGCCACGCCGATCCTGGTCGGGCGCCCGGCGGTCATCGAGCGCGGTATCAAGCGCTATGGCCTCAGGATCCGCGTGGGCGAGCACGTGACGGTGGTCAATCCCGAGCACGACGAGCGCTACCGGGAATATTGGGAGACCTATCACGGTCTGACCGCACGCAGCGGAGTGACCGCGCAATACGCGCGCCTCGAGATGCGCCGCCGTACCACGCTGATCGCCTCCATGCTGCTCAAGAAGGGCGAGGCGGATGGCTTGATCTGCGGCACGATCAGCACCACGGCGCGGCATCTTCACTACATCGATCAAGTGCTCGGCCGCCGCGCCGGCGTGCATGTCTATGGGGCGATGTCCGGCCTGATCCTGCCGGGTCGCCAGGTTTTCATCGTCGATACGCACGTCAATCTTAATCCGAGCGCCGAGGAGTTGGCCGAGATCGTGGAACTCGCCGCCGATCAGCTCTATGCCTTCGGGTTGGTGCCGAAGGTGGCTCTGCTGTCGCATTCAAATTTCGGCAGCAGCGAAGCGCCCTCGGCGCTGAAGATGCGGGCCACGTTGCACGTGCTCCGGCAGCGGCAACCGGCCCTTCAGGTCGATGGAGAGATGCATGGGGATTGCGCGTTGGACGAAGCGCTGCGTAACAGCATCCTCGCCGACTCGACATTACAGGGCAGCGCCAACCTCCTGGTGTGCCCGGACATCGACAGCGCCAACATCGCCTACAATCTGCTGAAGTCGGCCGCCGGTCAGAACGTCGCGATCGGCCCCATCTTGCTCGGCTGCGCCGCGCCCGCCCACATCATGACCGCCGCGGCCACCGTGCGCCGGATCGTCAATATGACCGCGATCACGGTGGTCGAGGCTAACCGGGCAAATGTCCGATGACGATGACCGGCTCCAACGAAGCGGGTTGGCTGTCGCGATGGACCGCCGGGGGAATCACTTCGATCAGCTCCTGACCGTAACTCATGATGGCAACGGCGCAGTTGAGCACCAGCGCCAACGCAATCGAGAGTCCGATTGAAATGGGCTGACGCTCATCGACCGGTTCGCAGTCTGCATCGAGGTGCGGCAGTCGAGCGGTGCTACCCGTCGTCGAAATCTCACTGATGAGTCCACCGACACAGAGCAGCGCGAATGCCAACGCGGTTCTCTCCAAAGCGCGCGGGCCGGGCAACGCATTGACGAGCGCGAGCGCAAGCGCTCCGTAACAAATCAACACGAAGCCGAAGCTGACGACCGGGTCGGTATCGATACCCTGGATCGATGACGCGTCGCCGTCCGACCCCGCCGTGAGGCGATCGCTCTGGGTGCGCCGTGCGATCGCGCCGAGCAGCACGCTCACCAACGAACAAATCAGTGACCCGCCGGTGCACAGGCAGAGAATCATCACGAACTGGATCACGGCATGCCCTCTTTTTGCAGTCACCGGGCTATCGGCCGGCGGTCGAATAAATGGAGGGCGCGTCCCCGGGAATGCGACGCGATACGCGCATTCGTCCTACCGAGGTTCGCCGCCGGCGCCTACACGTGGCGGTGCCCCCGTCCCGCATCGTGGCGTGGTTCGATTTACCAAGGAAGACATTATGAAAACGATGGTCTCGCTGCGGCGTCCGCGCCTCGTGGCATGCTCATTCGCTATCGCGGCACTGTCGCTCGGCGTGAGCGCGTTCGCGGGCAACCCGCTGGCTGATGAAAAGATCGCGGTAGCACAGGCATCCATTGCCCGCGCCGAGCAATCCGGAGCGCCGCAGGCGGCTCCCGTGGAGCTCGCGAGCGCGCGCGACAAGTTGGTGCGTGCGCAGAAGGCGAATGCCGATCACGATATCAAGCCGGCGGCCGCATGGGCCGAACAGGCCGATATCGATGCACGCGTGGCGGAGGCGACGGCGCAGGCGCAGGTCGCTCACAAGGCGCTCACGGAATTCAACGCGAGCATGCAGGCATTACGTCAAGAATCGCTGCGTACGGCACCGCCGACGCAATCACCGCCGGCTCAATAAGGACTTCTCATGAACATCAAACTAATGACCGGGATCGGCCTGGCGCTCGCCATGGCGGGCTGTGCGTCGGCACCTCAATCGTATCCCGCACTCGACATGGCGACGAGCGCGGTGCAAAGCGCGGAAGCGGATCCCAACGTGCCGAAATACGCGGCGCTCGATCTCCAGGCGGCGCAGAATCAGTTGCAGCTGGCGCAGGCCGCGGCCTTGAAGCATGATGCGGCAGCCATCGATCAGCCCGCCTATCTGGCGACCCAGACCGCCAAGCTCGCCGTGCTGCGAGCGGCGGCGAAAGCCGATGACGCGCGGGTGGCGGCGGGCCAGACCGAACGCGATCAGATCCAACTCGCAGCCCGGACCCGCGAGGTTGCCACCGCCAACCAGGCCGCCGACAGCGCCACCCAGGCGCGCGACGCGGCGGCGCAGAAGGCGGCGCAGCTCCAGGCGGAGGTTGCCGCTTTGAAGGCGAAGCCCACGGACCGAGGGTTGGTGCTGACGCTCGGGGATGTGCTGTTCGATACCGGCAAGGCGCAACTGAATCCCGGCGCGACGCAGAATTTGTACCAACTCGTGACTTTCCTCAACGAGCATCCGGAACGCCACGTCGAGATCGATGGCTATACCGACAGCGTCGGTCCGGCCGCTTACAACGTCAGTCTGTCGCAACGTCGGGCCGACGCGGTCGCCGCCGCGCTGGCCGCTCAGGGGATCGATCCCTCGCGCATCGTGACCCACGGTTTCGGCGACGAGTACGCGGTGGCGAGCAATGATCAGGCGGCGGGCCGGCAGTTGAACCGGCGTGTCGAGGTGGTGATCGGCGGGGACAACGGCGCGCCAGTGGCTTCGCGGGCACGCTTCTAGCCGCTGATCCGCGCGGCGGCAGGGTGGGAATGCGGCCCTGATCGCGGTACCCTTGGCGGTCGGATTTGCCGGGGGCCCACCCAAGTGTTGCGCTTCTTCGAGAAACTCATCGCGCCATGGCCGGATCGGCCACCACCGCGGTTGCCGCACGGATTTTTCGCCTTCGTCTGGGCCTGTGCCCGGGGTCTGCGCGGCACCATCGCCGCCATGACCCTGTTCACGGCGATCATCGGCATCTTCGAGGCGGCGCTGTTCGGCATGTTGGGTCATGTCGTAGATTGGCTCGCCAAGGTGCAGCCGTCGCGCTTGTGGGCGGATGAGCGTGGCCGCTTGATCGCGCTGACCGCGATCGTTTTCGGCAGTACGCTGCTCGTCGCGCTGCAATCGCTGCTCAAGCAGCAATCGCTGGCCGGCAACTTCTCGATGCGCTTGCGCTGGGATTTCCATCGCAACATGCTCGCGCAGTCCTTGAGTTTCTATCAGGACGAGTTCGCGGGTCGCGTCGCGGCCAAGGTCATGCAGACCGCGCTCGCGGTACGCGACACCTGGATGATCCTCGCCGACATCCTGGTGTTCGTGGTGATTTATTTCGTGACCATGAGCGTCGTCGCCGGCAGTTTCGATCGGTGGCTGCTCGCGCCTTTTTTCGGCTGGCTCGCTCTGTACGCGCTCGCCGTGTGGTATTTCGTTCCCCGGTTGGGAGCGGTCGCCAAGGCCCAAGCCGATGCCCGATCGATGATGACCGGCCGTATCACCGATGCGTATACGAACATCGCGACCGTGAAATTATTCTCCCATTCGCAGCGCGAGGCCGAGTACGTTCGGGGCGCGATGGCCGAGTTCCTGACCACGGTATTCCGGCAGATGCGCATGGTGACGGGTTTCGAGATCATCAATCATGCGCTCAGCATGGCATTGCTGGTGACCACCTCGGGAGTGGCGCTGTGGCTGTGGACGCGCGGCCAGGTCGGCGTCGGTGCGATCGCCGCGGCGACCGCCATGTCGCTGCGGCTCAACGGCATTTCGCACTGGGTGATGTGGGAGATGGCCTCGCTGTTCGAGCAGATCGGCACCGTCCAAGATGGCATCAACACGCTGGCGCGCGAACCCGCGATCGTCGACCGACCGGACGCCAAGCCGCTGCGGCTCCGCGACGGGGATATCCGCTTCGAGAATGTCAGCTTCACCTATGGCGGGGCGTCGGGCCGCGTCATCGAGGCGCTGAACCTGCACATCCGCGCCGGCGAGAAAATTGGCCTGGTCGGCCGCTCGGGCGCCGGTAAGAGCACCATCGTCAATCTGCTGCTGCGGTTCTACGACATCGCCGAAGGGCGGATTCTGATCGGTGGCGAGGACATTGCGCGGGTGACGCAGAACAGCCTGCGCGCGCAGATCGGCATGGTGACACAGGATACGTCCCTGCTGCATCGATCCGTACGCGATAACATTCTGTACGGCCGTCCCGACGCGAGCGACGCGGATATGGTGGCCGCCGCACGGCGCGCCGAGGCGCATGATTTTATCGCATCGCTGTCGGATGCCGAGGGACGCACGGGCTATGCCGTGCACGTCGGAGAGCGGGGTGTCAAGCTCAGCGGCGGCCAGCGCCAGCGGATTGCGATCGCGCGGGTCATGCTCAAGGACGCTCCGATCCTGCTGCTCGATGAGGCGACCAGCGCGCTCGACAGCGAAGTCGAAGCGGCCATCCAGGAAAGCCTCTACCGGCTCATGGAGGGCAAGACGGTGGTGGCCATCGCGCATCGGTTGTCGACTATCGCCGCCATGGATCGGTTGATCGTCCTCGAGAAGGGCCGCATCGTCGAGGAGGGGGATCATCGGCGCCTGCTCGCCAAGGGCGGACTGTACGCGCGCTTGTGGGCGCATCAAAGCGGCGGGTTCTTGGGCGAGGAGGCCGATGCCGCCGCCGTT
>Ga0116226_10001688_pt1 | contig 19203 bp, 15 predicted proteins | sample S1TSphfallax_FD_89692 | JGI IMG/M metagenome (GOLD analysis project Ga0116226, IMG submission 89692) | Host-associated microbial communities from peat moss isolated from Minnesota, USA - S1T2_Fa - Sphagnum fallax MG | ecosystem: Host-associated > Plants > Peat moss > Unclassified | place: USA... | reverse complement strand
TTCATATGCGCGGGCAACGAGACGATCCAGGATGCGGTCTCGGCGATATCCTCGGGGGTGAGCGACTGCGTGCCCGCGTAAACCGCCGCTGCTTTGGATTCATCGCCGCCGAAGCGCACCTTGCTGAATTCCGAGCCGCTCACCATGCCGGGCTCGATATCCGTGACGCGGATATTCTTGCCCACCAGATCCGCCCGCAAATTCAGCGAGAACTGGCGTACGAAGGCTTTGCTCCCGCCATAAACATGCCCGCCCGGATACGGGTATTCCCCCGCCACCGAGCCGAGATTCAAAATAACCCCGCTATTGCGTTCCACCATGCCCGGCAGCACGGCGCGGGTGACATGCACGAGCCCGGTAATGTTGGTGGCGATCATCGTATCCCAGTCTTCCAGCCTGGCTTCCCAGGCGGGCGAGAGGCCAAGCGCCAGCCCGGCATTGTTCACCAGCACGTCGATGGCGCGCCACGCTTCCGGCAGGCTTGCCAGAAAACCCGCCACCGCCGCTTTGTCGGTCACGTCCAGCTGAACCGGCAAGAGGCGCTCGCCCAGCTCGGCGGCGAGTTCCGAGAGCCGCTCCACGCGCCGCCCGGTGGCGATCACGCGATGCCCGTCTTGCACGAAGCGCCGTGCGAAGGCGGCGCCGAAACCGGCGGTCGCACCGGTGATGAGGATGGTTTTCATAATCTCGCTCCGAAAAGGTCAAGCGCCGTAGTTAAGTTTGTTCGCGCGGTTTTACCACTCAGGCATTGGCCAAATTCGCCCGCGTGAAGTCCACCATCGTCTCCACCCCGCCAAAACGCACCGTGCTGGCGCGCGGCGCCGCCTGGGCCAGGACCTTGCCGCGCCGGATCACGAATAGCCGCTCCGGCGAGATGCGAATTGCCTCGATCGCATCTTCCGCCTGCAGCACCAGCAGATCCGCGAAATTGCCGGGCGCGATGCCGTAACCCTCCAGGTTCAGCACCTTCGCCGCGTTGGTCGTTACTGCCTCGAAGCAGGATTTGATCTCCTCCACCCCGGTGAGCTGCCCCACATGCAGCGCCATGTTCGCCACTTCCAGCATGTCGTGGCTGCCCATCGGGTACCAGGGGTCCATCACACAATCATGGCCGAAGGCAACATTCACCCCGGCCGCCATGAGCTCCTTCACCCGCGTCATCCCGCGCCGTTTCGGGTAGGTGTCGTGCCGCCCTTGCAGCGTGATATTGATCAGCGGGTTGGCGATCGCCGCCACCCCCGCCTCGCGGATCAGCGGGATCAGCTTGCTCACATAATAATTGTCCATGCTGTGCATGGAGGTGAGGTGCGAGCCCGCGACACGCCCCTGCATCCCGTGCCGCACCGTCTCTGCACTCAGCGTCTCGATATGGCGCGAGAGCGGATCGTCGGTCTCATCGCAATGCATATCCACCAGCAACCCGCGCGCCGAAGCAATGCGCATCAGCGCCGCCACGCTCAACCCGCCATCTTCCATCGTCCGCTCAAAATGCGGAATCCCGCCCACCACATCCACGCCCTTCTCCAGCGCGCGCAGCAAATTCGCCTCGGAATTGGGATATCGGATGAATCCGTCCTGCGGAAACGCGACCAGCTGAATATCCAGATATGGCTTCATCTCGTCGCGCAGCGCCAGCAGCGCATCCACTGCCAGCAGCCGGTCGTCGCACACATCCACATGGCTGCGGATGGCGAGCGTGCCCCGCGCCATGGACCATAAACAGAGCTTCTTCGCCCGCGCATAAATCGCCTCCGGGGTCAGCAGCGGCTTCAATTCGCCCCAGAGGGAAATCCCCTCCAGCAGCGTGCCGCTCTGGTTCATGCGCGGCAGGCCGAGCGAGAGCGTGGAATCCAGATGCACATGGGAATCGATGAAAGGCGGGCAGACCAGCCGGCCCTTCGCGTCGATCTCTTCCCCCGCTTGCGCCGCCAGAACGGGCTCCACCGCGACAATCCGCTCGCCCTGGATGCCGATATCGACCCCCTGCCGCCCATCGGCCAGATTGGCCCCGCGAATGATCAAATCCAGCATAATCCGCTCCACAGATAAGGTGTGAGGCTATGATTGAACGCGGCGCGGTTGCCGTGCAAGCCAGGCATGGCTACATCATTTCCATGCGTTTCATATTTTTAGCGGCTCCGCTTTTCCTCGCTGCCTGTACCCTGCCGGGCCGCGAAACCCTTTCCCCCAACCCGGCGGGCGCGGATACCGCCACCATCCAGGCGACCCAGGCCTTCTCAGGCCGGATTCCGCTGGTCACCATCCTGCCCGGCACCACGGATTTCGCAGCACCCCTGGCCAATGCCGTGCAGCAGGCGCTGGCGATCAAACCCTCCGCGATGTTTGACGTGGAAGCCCAGACCCCGCCGGCGGCGACGCCGGATGAGAGTGCGGCAGACCTCCAGGCGCTTTCCGGCACGGCCAGCGCGGTGGCCAAGGCCATCGTGGCCGACGGCGTGGCTTCGGATCATGTGAGCCTGACGGCCAAAACCGCCGGGCTGGACGCCAATATCCTCGTTTATGTGAAGTGACGTTGCGGCTGGCCGATCTCGCCATGCCGGTGATGCGCCGGCTGGACCCCGAAACTGCGCATAATCTCTCGCTGCGCGCGCTCAGCCTCGGCTTTGCGGGGCGAGATTCCACGCCGGATGATCCCATCCTCGCCACGCCCGCCTTCGGCCGCGTATTGCCCAACCCAATCGGCCTCGCGGCGGGGTTCGACAAGAATGCGGTTGCGCTGAACGTGCTGGCCCGCCTCGGCTTTGGCTTCGTCGAGGCCGGCACCGTCACGCCGCGCCCGCAGCCCGGCAACCCCAAACCAAGGCTGTTCCGCTTGCCGGAGGACAAGGCCGTCATCAACCGCATGGGCTTCAACAATGCGGGCATTGAGGTCTTCCTCGGCAATCTGAAGCAGGCGGACCGCACGCGCATCGCGCTCGGCGCCAATGTCGGCATCAATAAGGAGGGCGCGGACCCGGAGCGGGATTATCCGGCGCTCGTTGCCGCCGTGTCGCCCTTCGCGGATTACGTCACCATCAATATCTCTTCGCCCAACACGCCCGGATTGCGGGATTTGCAGGGGGAGGCGCGGCTGGCCGGCATTTTGGGCGCCATCGCCACGGACAAGCCGGTCTATGTCAAAATCGCGCCGGATCTCTCGGAGGAAGGGCTGGAAGCTGTGGTGAATGTCTGCATCGCCCAGCGCGTCACCGGCCTCATCGTCTCCAACACCACACTGGCAAGGCCGGATAGCCTGCGCGGGCGGCATAAAAGCGAGGCAGGCGGCCTCTCCGGCGCGCCGCTTTTGGCGAAATCCACGCAAATGCTGGCCCGGGCCTATCAGCTCGCCGCCGGAAGGTTGGCGCTGATCGGTGTCGGCGGCATTTTCGAGCCGGAGGATGTTCTGGCGAAAATCCTGGCCGGGGCGAGCCTTGTGCAGGTCTATTCCGGCTTCGCCTATCAGGGCCCGGCGATGCTGCCGCGGCTGAAAACGGGCCTGGCGGCGCTGTTGCGCGCGCGGGGATTCAGCAGCGTCACCGCCGCTGTGGGGGCGGGACGATGAGCGGTTTCGGGGCGCTGGCCGCGCGATATGACGGCTTCATCGTCGATCTCTGGGGCGTGGTCCATAACGGCGTCGCGCCTTATCCCGGCGTGCTGGACTGCCTGGCGCGGCTGCGCGATGCGGGCAAGCCGGTGGTCTTTCTCTCCAACGCGCCGCGCCGCCCGCCCGGCATCATCGCCGCACTCTCCGGCATGGGCATCACGCCGGATTATTATACCGGCATCATGTCGAGCGGCGAGGCGGTGTTCCTGGCGCTGCGTGACCGCACCGATGAATTCGCCGCACTCGGCCGCCGCCTCTACCATCTCGGCCCGGTGCGAGACCGCGATGTGTTCGACACGCTGGACCTGCAGGTCGTGGAAGACCCGGCGGCGGCCGATTTTCTGCTGAATACCGGGCCGGACGACATTCTTGGCCCCCAGGACCCGGAGCTCTACGCCCCGGTGCTGGAAACCGCCTTGCGCGCCGGCCTGCCGATGGTCTGCGCCAACCCGGACCTCGAAGTGGTGCGCGACGGCCAGCGCATCATCTGCGCCGGTCTGCTGGCGGAAATCTACGCGGCGCGTGGCGGCCTGGTGATCCAGCGCGGCAAGCCGGACCCGGCGATCTACACGCCCACCATCGCCATGCTGGGTGTGGAAAAATCCCGCGTGCTGGCGGTGGGCGATTCGCTGCGCACGGATATCGCCGGGGCGAAGGCCGCTGGCGTGGATGCGTGCTGGGTGCTCTCCGGCATCCATGCCCTGCACGCGGATGCCGCACCTGCTGAGGCCGCTGCGGCAGGGTTGTCGCCGGTTGCTGTTCTGTCAGGGTTTTCCTGGTAATTTACCGATCGTCATTGCGAGCGGAGCGAAGCAATCCATCTTTTCACGAACGTGGCGGCTCTAAATCACAGCTTAGAGGGCGATTCAGACATTACGTTGAACCGCGAGCGGTTCATCTGAATGTCATCGCACTCTAAGCAAACTTCAGCACCAGAAATCCGCCGATAATCCCCGCCGCTACCAGGCCCGTCACCAGCCCTAGACGCTTTTCGATAAACGTGCTCGCCGCTTCGCCATAAATCCGCAACAGCACCGCTTCCAGGAAAAACCGCCCGCCGCGTGTGATGACGCTCGCCCCCATGAAAAGCGGGAAATTGAACGCCGCCGCCCCGGCTGCGATGGTGACGATCTTATACGGGATCGGCGTCAGGCCTTTGATGAGAATGATCCACACGCCGTATTGCGCGAATTTCGCTTGAAACGCGGAAAACGCTGCATGGTAATGGTAGAAATCAATAATCGGCTGCGCCAGCCGGGCGAACAGCAAATAACCGATGGCATAGCCCAGCGCCCCGCCGAGGACGCTTCCGGTGGTCGCAATCGCCGCCAGAAACAGCGCCTTGCGCGGCCGGGCCAGCGCCATGGGGATCAACAGCATGTCCGGCGGCACGGGGAAGAAACTTGCCTCCGCAAAGGCGATGGCAAACAGCCAAAGCGGCGCCGAGGGGCGACCCGCGAGGCCGATAATCCGTGCATAAAATCTGCTGAGCATAACCCGGGAGTGCCATAGCCTCGGGCGAGCCGCAACATTACACCGGCAGCGTCACGCTCGCCTTCAACCCGCCGGCCGGTATATTCTGCAGCAGAATATCCCCGCCATGCGCGCGGATGATGTTCCGCGCGATGGACAGGCCCAGCCCGGACCCTCCTGTCTCCCGGTTGCGGCTCGTCTCCAGCCGCCGGAACGGCTCGAACACCGATTCCACATATTCCTGTTCGATCCCCGGCCCGTTATCCTCGATATCGATCTGCACAAGATTTTTGCTGGGCTGGCGCAGCGAAATCCGCGCCGCATCGCCGTATTTCAGCGCATTGCCGACCAGATTCGTGAGCGCGCGCTTCAGCCCCAGCGGGCGCGCCGCAACTGTCAGATGGTCGGGGCCGGTGAATCCCAGCGCGTCGCCATGCTCCGGGTCGCCATCGGCGGCCTCGTCCAGAATCGTGCGCAGCAGGCTCGCAAGATCGATCCGCGTCACCGGCTCTGTCGTGGTGATATCCCGACCGAAGGCGAGCGTGGCGGCGACCATGGCTTCCATCTCATCCAGATCCGCCAGCATTTTCGTGCGCTGCTCGTCATCTTCCATATACTCCGCCCGCAGCTTCAGCCGGGTGATCGGCGTGCGCAGATCATGCCCGATGGCGGTGAGCAAAAATGTCCGGTCGTCTACAAAACGGCGGATGCGCGCCGCCATGGTGTTGAAGGCGGCGGCGGCGGTGACGATCTCACTTGGCCCGGTTTCCGGCAAAGCGGGGGCGTTCACCACATCCCGGCCCAGCCGTTCGGCCGCCAAAGCCAGCGTGCGCACGGGTACCAGCAATTGCCGCACGGCCCAGGTGATCATGATCGCGCCAAGCACCGTCATCACGATGAAGGCGGTGGCAAAACCTGGCGAGCGCCAGGGGCGCGGGGGTTTCAACTGGGAAGTCAAGGTCAGCCAGGAAGCGGCCGGCGGCATCAGCCCGGGCGGCAGCGGCGGCGGTCCAGGGGGGGCGATTTCGCCATCCGGTGGAAGCATCGGCGGCGGCAGCCCCAGAAACAGGTCATCCGGCAAACCGAAGCTGATAATATCGCGCGCCGGGATCGCCGTGCCGCGCAGAATGAGCCCGCGCGGGCGGATATTGAACGGGATGCCATAGGCGTAAATACTGGCGCGGATGATCTGCCGCGCTGAGAGCGGCAGCTGGAATGTGCCGCCAGGGGGAGGGGGCAGGAAAGACAGGGTCAGCGTATCGCCATTCGGCAATGCCTCCTTCGCCACCAGCGCCGCGCGATCCTCGGGCGCGGCCAGCGCGATATGGCGATAAATAATCACCGCCCGCGTCGCGATCTCCTGGTCCTCCTCGATCCGTTCCAGCTTGATCTGGTTCAGTGTATGGATGAGCAGCCCGAGCAGCTGTATCAGCGCGAAGCCGAACAGCAGAATCAGAATGGTCCGCCCGGCCAGGCTCCTGGGCAGCAGGCTGAGCTTCAACTGCGCTCCACGGGTGTTGAGAGCACATAGCCGCCGCCGCGCACGGTCTTGATGAGCTGCGCATTGCGCCCGTCATCTTCCAGCTTGCGCCGCAGCCGCGAAACCGCCACGTCGATCGCCCGGTCGAACGGCCCGGCCTGACGCCCGCGCAGCAAATCCAGCAACATGTCGCGCGTCAGCACGCGGTTCGGCCGGTCGAGCAGCGCCACCAGCAGGTCATATTCGCCGCCGGTAATCGCCACCTCCACCCCTGCCGGGTCCAGCAGGCGGCGGCGCGCCGTCTCCAGTACCCAGCCGGAGAAATGATAGGTTTTGGCCGCATGTTCCGCCGCCCGCTCCTCGGAATCCCCGGTGCGCCGCAGCACGGCGCGGATGCGCGCCAGCAGCTCGCGCGGGTTGAAGGGTTTGGTGACATAATCATCCGCGCCCAGCTCCAGCCCGATAATCCGGTCCGTCTCCTCGGCCATGGCGGTCAGCATGATGATCGGCACTTTCGTCTCCGCCCGGAACCAGCGGGCGAGTTCGAGCCCACCTTCCCCCGGTAGCATCAAATCCAGCACCACGAGCTGGAAATGCCCGTTCAGGAATGCCCGCCGCGCTTCCTTGCCGTCGCGCGCCGTGGTGACGCGCAGGCGCTGGCGCTCCAGGAATTTGGCGAGGAGATCACGGATTTCACGGTCGTCATCGACGACCAGGATATGCGGCAAGGATTCCATGTCTGTTACAATAGCGCCCAGCCCGGCGGTTGTGCAGTCGTCGTTGCAATTGGTGACAATTCCTTTGCCCCTTTACGGCAGCGCGCCGCCTCGAAGAAAATAGACTCGCCAAATCCGCCGGAACGGCTAATTTGTTACAGTCAGACATAATAATCGAACAGGTGAGGGCAAATGGGCATCCCGGGTTGGCCGCTCCCGGCGGTTTGGACCATCGTGCTGGTCGCATTCGTCGCCGTTTTGCTGTTATGGCTCGGCAAAACCTCGGCACTGCTGAAAGACCAGCTGATCCCGCAAATCCCTGCGGCGCAGCAGACCTTCAGTCTCGCGCGCAGCCAGATGGCATGGTGGTTCATCATCATTCTCGGCGGATTTCTCTACGTCTTTCTCGTCCAGGCGCTGGGCCCGCATCCGGATTTCACGGCGATCCTCGCCAATATCATCACCCCGCAGGCGGTCGCGCTCATGGGCATTTCCGCCGTCACTGCGGGCGGAGGCGCCTGGGTGGATGCCGCACAGGACACGCCGGAGGATTCCCTGAATGACGGGCTGAAGCTGCTCGGCCTCTGCAATATTCAGGATGTCGCCGCATTGCGCCAGGATATCGCTTCCCTCACCGCGCAGCTCCAGGCCATGCCCCAGAATCCCGTTCCTTTGCCGCCGGACATGGTCGCGAAATTACAGGACACGCTGCGCGACAAGCAGTTGCTGTTGCAGAATTATCAGGACCGCACGGCGCCGTTCTGCTCCCAAGGTTGGTTCCGGGATATGACGAGCGATGTGGATGGCACCGCGCTGCATCGGCTGCAGGCTTTGGTATGGACCATCCTGCTCGGCGTCATCTTCGTCTTTCTTATCGCCAAAACAAGCAGAATTCCCCAGCTCGATGATAACCTTCTGGCGCTGATGGGCATCAGCAGCGCCGGCTATGTCGGCTTCAAATATAACGAAACGCAGTATTAGCCGTGGCGGATATCCGCCATGTCGTGGTGCTGATGTTGGAGAACCGCTCCTTCGACAGCCTGCTAGGCGCGCTCTCCCCAATGCCGCCGCATTTCAACGGGCTCAACGGGCGGGAATATAATGTCTATGAAGGGCAGCGCTATGCCGCCACCAGCGCCGTGGTGGGCAGCGCGCCGTTCAGCATCCCCACGCCCGATCCCGGCGAGAGCTACGCCGATATCACCGAGCAGATTTTCAGTAGCCCGGATCCGGAAAAAATCAGCCCGCCCGCCATGAGCGGGTTCGTCGCCAACTACGCCGCGCAGAAATCCACCTCCGGCCCGCTCAACCCGCAGGCCGTCATGCATCATTATACTGAGGCGCAGGTGCCCGTGCTGCACCAGCTCGCGAAAGCCTTCGGCGTGTCCGACCAATGGTTCGCCTCTGCCCCCTGCCAGACCTGGCCGAACCGCTTCTTCACCCATGCCGGCACGTGCTGGGGCATTACCGACAACAACAAATTTTTCGAGAACGGGCAGGAGCCCTTTCGCCGTCCCAGCATTTTCGCGGCGCTGGAGGCGGCGGCAAAACCCTGGCGCGTGTATTTCCACGATTTCCCGCAATCGCTTTTGCTGGCGGATATATGGTCCACCGCCGCGCGCCGGTTCCGGGATTTCGCGCAATTCCTGGTGGACGCGAAAGCGGGGGTACTGCCGCTCTACAGCTTCATCGAGCCGAAATACTTCGCCAATGTCTTCACCCGCTCACCCCCCAACGACATGCATCCACCGCACGACATACGCTATGGCGAGCAGCTGATCGCCACCGTCTATAACGCGCTACGCGCCGGGCCGGGCTGGGAGAACACGCTGTTCATCATCACCTATGACGAGCATGGCGGCTGTTACGACCATGTGCCCCCGCCGCCGGCGGTCCCGCCGGATGCGCAGGCCGGGCCGGCCGGGTTCCGCTTCGATGCGTACGGCGTTCGGGTGCCCGCCGTCATCGTCTCGCCCTGGCTCGCCCCTGGCTCGATTCTTCAGCCACTGGCGGATGGCGAGGTTCATCCCTTCGACCATACCAGCATCATAAAAACCCTGCGCGAACTGGCTGGCATCGCCACCCCGCTCACCGCGCGCGATGAAGCTGCCCCCAGCCTGTTGCCCTATCTCACGCTGCCCGTGCCGAGCAATCTCGGCCCCCGCCAAGTCATCCCGCAAAACCTGAAACCGAGCCGCGCCGAGCTGCGCGCCAACGGCGCCGAGCTTCCCAACGAATATCTCGCCGCACTCGGCAAGGCCGCGGAGCGCTTGTCGCCCGAGCTGCGCACCATTGCGCGCGACACATCAGGGGCGGCGGAGAATGTCGCGCAGGTGGGGGAGCGGGCGGTGGCGCAGGTGCGGGCCTTCCTCGCCCGGCTCTAGGATAAACGCTCAACGATCCTGCTTCAGCTGCAACAAAAAATTTCTTGCGTTGGCGGGGCTTTAACCCTATTTCCCCGCTCACGCAGCAACGCACGTGCCTCTGCCGGTCTTTCCTGAAGGATTGGTTACGCAACGACGTCAAGCGTTCTGGCAGCACGGAAGGGGCAACCTGGAAGTGGCTGGTTCGTTGGACCGTTTCGCAACCATGCCCGCCGCCTGATCAGGCGGGCCTTCATAGGAAAGGTGACTGCGGTGAATCGCAAGATCGCATCATTTCTCGACTCTGCTCCGGCCACGCCATGCCTAGTGATGGACCTTGACACTGTGGCGGCCAACTATGCCGCCTTGCGCGCCGCACTCCCCGCAGCGCGGATCTTCTACGCGGTGAAGGCGAACCCGGCAGCGCCCATATTGCGGTTGCTGGTCGCAAATGGCTCATGCTTCGACGCGGCAAGCCTGCCCGAGATCGAGTCCTGCCTCGCGGCCGGGGCGCGCGCCGAGCAGATCAGCTTCGGCAATACGGTGAAAAAACCTGGCGCCATTGCTGCCGCCCATGCCCATGGCGTGCCGCTTTTCGCGTTCGACTCCATCGAGGAGCTGGAGAAAATCGCCGCCCATGCGCCCGGCGCCAAGGTCTATTGCCGCGTCGCCGTGAACAATATCGGCGCGGACTGGCCGCTCTCCAAAAAATTCGGCACCACCATCGCCCGCGCGAAGGAACTCATGCTCGCCGCCCCCGCGCTCGGCCTCGTCGCGCATGGCATCTCCTTTCATGTCGGCAGCCAGCAGACCGGCACGGTGGCCTATGAACTCGCCATCGCCGAGGTCGCGATGCTCTTCACCGACCTCAAAGCCCGTGGCCTGGAGCTGAAAATGCTGAATCTGGGCGGCGGCTTCCCGATCCGCTACCGCGAGGACGTGCCCGAGACCGATGCCTTCGGCACCGCGATCATGAACGCCATGACCGAGCATTTCGGCAATGATCTGCCGGAAATGCTGATCGAGCCTGGCCGCGCGATGGTCGGCAACGCCGCCGTGGTCGCCGCCGAAATCGTGCTGGTCTGCCGCCGCATGGCGGAGGATGACCGCCGCTGGGTGTATCTGGATATCGGCCGCTATGGCGGGCTGGCGGAAACCGAAGGTGAGGCGATTCGCTACCGTATCACGGCGGGGTCCGGCCCCACCGGCCCGGTCGTGCTGGCGGGGCCAAGCTGCGACGGCGTGGACATCCTCTACGAGAAAACCCCCTACAGCCTGCCGCTCGCGCTCAAAGCGGGCGAGCGCGTGCTCATCCACGATGCGGGGGCCTATGTAACAAGTTACGCCAGCCAGAATTTTAACGGTTTCACGCCGCTGGCGGAGCACTATCTGTAGGGCTCATTCGATGGAGGAGACCCAGATGCGTGAGATCAAACTGAAGGCGGCGGACGGTTCCGGAGAATTCGCCGCCTTCATCTACGAGCCCAAGGTCAAAAAACCGGCGGGCGTGGTCGTGGTTATCCAGGAGATTTTCGGGGTGAACGACGCGCTGCGCGCCACCGCCGCCGAGCTGGCAGCACAAGGCTTCATCGCCATCGCGCCGGATCTGTTCTGGCGTCAGGAGCCCGGTGTGAACATCACCGATAAATCCGAAGCTGAATGGAAGAAGGCCTTCGCGCTGATGAACGGCTTCGACCAGGATAAGGGCATTGACGATCTGAAGACCACGCTGGAGGCTGCCCGCAAGCTGCCGGGCGCCAACGGCAAGGCCGGCACGATCGGCTTTTGCCTCGGCGGGCGCCTCGCGGTGATGATGGCCACGCGCTCGGATGCCGATGTGAACGTCTCTTATTACGGCGTGGGCCTTGATGGGCTGGTGCCCGAATTCGGCAATATCAAAGCCCCGCTGCTGGTGCATATCGCCGAGAAGGACGAGTTCGCCTCGCCGGAAGTGGTGGAGAAGGTATTGGACGGTGCGGAGGACAACATGTTCATCGACCCGTTCGTGTATCCGGATGTGCAGCACGCCTTCGCCCGCGTGAACGGCGTGCATTACGACGCGCGCGCCGCCAGCATCGCGAATGGCCGCACCACCGAAATTCTCGCCGAAATCCTGGGTTGATTTCGCGACGCTTTGTTCTGGCGGGGGCCGGTATGGCGATGGCCATGCCGGCCTTCGCCGCTTCCGGGACGCTTGTGGCCGGGCTGGTGGCGGCCATTCTCACGCAAATGGCGGCCATACCGGTCGGCCCGGCGCTGTTGAACAGCTATCTCGTCGAGACCGGGCCGGATAAGGCGGATTTCGACATCACCCAAGCCAATGCCGCCTATGTCTACGATAATGCGTTGGCGGGGCTGCTGCTCCTCGCCGCTGGCCATGAAGACGCGGCGCGCTGGATCGGCGAGGCGCTCGCCATCGCACAGAGCAACGACCGGTTCTGGACCGATGGTCGTTTGCGCAACGCCTATGCCGCCGGGCCGATGGGCCGCCCCGCCAAGCTGCCCGGCTGGTGGGACGTCAAATCCAATCGCTGGGCGGAAGACCCGTATCAGGTCAGCTCCGAGACCGGCCCGATCGCCTGGGCCATGCTGCTCTGGGCCGCACTCGGCATGAAATCCGCCGCCAATACGGCAGGGGACTGGCTGGACGACCAGCTCCGCGCCAGCAGCGGCTATTATGGCGGTTTCTATGGCTTCGAGCCGCATCCGCTTAAACTTACCTGGCAGAGCACGGAGCAGAATACCGATCTTTTCGCCGTGTTCCGCAATCTGGGCCGTGCCGAGGATTCCGGCCATGCGGGCGAGTTCGTGAAAGCCATGTTCAACCCGGCCACGGGCCTGTTCGGCGCCGGGCTGGGGCCGGATGGCGCACGCAACGCGATGCTCGCGGCGGATGCCGGCATCTGGCCCGCGCTCGCTGGGCTTGCCCCCGCACAGAGCGCGGCGGCGGCGATCCAATCGCTGCGCCGGGGCGATGGCATCGGCTTTTCGCAGGCGAGCACCAGCATCTGGCTGGAAGGCACTTCCTTCGCGGCGCTCACCCATAGCCCGCTCACCCAGACCTTCATGCAAACCGTCGCCGCGGAAATCTCCCCGGAAGGCTATGTCTACGCGACCATCGCCCCCACGCTGAGCACCGGCCTCACCGTCGGGCCCTCGCTGCAAAAAGGCGTGCCGGAACAGCCCTTCAACTATTACCGCCGCCCCGCGCTCAGCACGACCGCCTGGGCAGGATTGGCAGCGCTGGGTGTTAATCCGCTATCGCAATAATCACCTGAATTGAACCGAAGGTTCAATTCAGGTGATTGAAATTGCTCGCCAAAAAAGCGCTAGAGTGTTTTTCGTCTGGTGAAAAACACTCTAGCATAAACCACTCTAGCATAACGTCGAGACAGAAGGGGACAAGCAATGTTCATCACGCTGGCTATCCTCCTCGGCGCGATCGCCATCGCCGTGCCGCTATCGCGCTTTGCGGGGCTCGGGAGCATTCTCGGCTATCTCGTGGCGGGCGTGGTCATCGGCCCGTCCGGGCTTGGGCTCATTACCAATGTCGGGGCCATCGGCGATGTCTCGGAGCTGGGTGTCACCATGCTCCTCTTTCTCATCGGGCTGGAGCTGCGCCCGCATCGGCTTTGGATTCTGCGCAAGGCCGTTTTCGGCATGGGCATCGGCCAGATGGTCCCGACCGCGCTCATCATCGCCTTCCTCGTGCATCTGGCGGGGTATGAATGGGCGAGTGCGGCCATTCTGGGCATTGGCCTGGCACTCTCCTCCACCGCCATCGTCCTGCCGATGCTCAATGAGCGCAACTTGCTCCCCTCCATCGCCGGGCGCGACAGCTTCGCCGTGCTGCTGTTTCAGGACATGGCGGCCATCCCCGTCCTCGCATTGCTGCCCATCCTGGCGGGCGGCGATATCGCCGGGCATATTTCCTGGTTCGCGCTGCTGCGCGGGGTTGGTGTGATCGCCGCCATCCTCGTCGGCGGCACGCTCGCCGTGCAGCCACTCTTTCGCATCGTCGGCCACACCAAATCGCCCGAGGTCTTCACCGCCACCGCCTTGCTGCTGGTGGTGGGCACGGCGGCGCTGGCGGACTGGGCTGGCCTGTCCGCCTCACTCGGTGCCTTCCTCGCCGGTGTCATGGTCTCGGATTCCGAATACCGGCACGAGCTGCATGCCGATATCCAGCCTTTCGAGGGCCTGCTGCTCGGCTTCTTTTTTATCTCGGTCGGTATGTCGGCGGATCTCGCTTTGGCCATTCAGCATCCGGTGCAAATCGTCGCACTGGTCGCCGCCCTCATCGGCCTCAAATCCGCCATCGCCTTCACCGTCAGCTATAGCCGCCGCCGCCTGCTCGGCCCGGCCTTGCGTTTTGCGCTGGCCCTGCCGGAGGGCAGCGAATTCAGCTTCGTGCTGTTCGCGACCGCCGTCGCCGCCGGCGCGCTGGAGCAGCGCCTCGCCAATATGGCAACCCTTGTCATTGCGCTTTCGATGATGGCCGCCCCCATCCTTTTCGCCGGCTCGGAGAAATTTCTCATGCCCCGGATCGGCCAACGCAAGGAGCGCCCGTTCGACAAGATCGAGACCGCTAACGCCCCTGTCATCATCTGCGGCTTCGGCCGGTTCGGCCAGATCGCCGGACGGATTCTCGCCATGCAGCGCATCGCCTTTACCGCGCTCGATAAAAACCAGGAACAGGTCGATGTCGTCCGCCGTTTCGGCAGCAAGGTCTATTACGGCGATCCGGCGCGCGAGGAGGTGATGCGCGCCGCCGGGGCCGAGACGGCGCGGGTTCTGATCATTGCGCTGGAGGATATGGACGAATCGCTGAACGTCGCCCGCATGGCGCGCCGCAAATTCCCGCATTTGGAAATCTTCGCCCGTGCGCGCAACCGCCGCCATGTGCATCTGCTGATGGCATCCGGCGTCGAAACGATCGTACGCGAAACATTTTTCTCAGGCCTGCGCCTCACAGAGCTGGTGCTGGAAAAGCTGGATGTGCCGCATGACGTGGCGCAACGCGCGATCGCCTTGTTCCGTGAACATGACGAAAAAATCCTCGAACAGACCTATGCCGTCGCGAATGACGAGCAGCAGCTCATCCAAAGTATCCAGGAAGCCAGCCAGGAACTGCTCGACCTGTTCGAATCCGATCAGACAGCCCATTAACCACAAGCTTCGCTTCCAGCTTGTTCAACCGTGAAATGTGCGGGTATACTGAATATGCCGCTTCAGGTTGCAATCACAGCATAGTGCGCCGGTTTTTTAGATTTTGCCCTTCAAAAAGATGAATACTTACGATATTCTTAATCGCGTTTAAGAAAAGCGCTGCTGCCTCGCCCATTCCACTGTTTCTAAACCACAATCTCCTACGTATCCGTGTAAAAGCATTAACATTCCGCGTTTCGGGTCCGAAATTGCCTGCCTTGCCGAAAGCTGCCCTGCCCGTCGCCATTTTAGGAGAGCGTTACGATAATGTTCTGGATTTCAGAGGCTTGCCGCCGATTTGGGCTGGACCGCCGCGCGGTCACGGCCATCGAATATGTCATCATCGCCTCGCTCATCGCCTTGGTCATCGTTGGCGGCGTTACCGCCGTTGGTAAGAACCTGCCCGAGGCATTCAACAAGGTTTCCAGCGAGCTTTAGCGGTTTCCTTTCGGTCCTGTAATCCTTTTGCCCCGCGGCCCCCTATCCAGCGGGGTTTGATCCGTTCGCCTGTTTATTATCTCTGAAGCCTGAAGAGCGCGGATTAACTCCGCGGAAATGAGAGCACGGGCCGGTTTGCCCGTGCCGGGAGATGTGTTTTGGCGAACGATATACCCAATGCCGCGTTCCATCGCGGGGAATCGTTGGATGAGACTCTGGTCCGCGACGAAGCGCGCATCACAGCGGAATTCAAGCGGTTCGAACATGGCAACGACCCTTTTGCCGAGGCGGTGCGGGCGACGCGCATGCCCATGGTCATCTCGAACCCGCGCCTGCCCGATAACCCGGTGGTATTCGCGAATGACGCATTCTGCCGTCTCTCCGGCTATGCGCGCGACGAGATTTTGGGCCGTAACTGCCGCTTTTTGCAGGGTCCCAAGACCGACCCGGCGGCCGTCGCCCGCATTCGCGAGGCTGTGCGCAACGCCCAATCCATCGAGATCGACATCCGCAACCACCGCAAGGATGGTGAGCCCTTCTGGAATCGACTGCTGATGGCCCCGGTCCATGATGCCGGCGGCCAGCTCGCTTATTTTTTCGCAAGTCAGGTGGATGTCACGATCGAGCGTGAACGCTTGGCCGGGCTGGAGAGCCATAACGCCGCGCTGATGGCCGAACTCGCCGGCCGGCTGCACGCCCAGAAAGCCAGCGAAGCGCGGCTGCGCTTTGCCGCCCAGGCCGGCCGCATGGGCATCTGGGAGCTGGACCTGAAAACCCGCGAACTCACCGCCTCGCCCGAGGCCAAGGAGATTTTCGGCCGGGACCGCAATGACGAGCTCACCTACGACCAGAAGCAGCAGGTGATCCACCCCGATGACCGCGCGAGGCGGGATGCCGCGATGGAGCGCGCGGTGACGACCGGGGTCGACTACGACATCGAATACCGCGTGCTGCGCCAGAACGGAGAGACCGGCTGGGTGCAGTCCCGCGCCCAGGTGGTCCGCGCGGCGGATGGCAAGGCGTTGCGCGTCGCGGGCATTGCACTGGACACGACCGCGCGGCGCAATGCGGAGGAGCGGCTGCAACTCAGCGAGGAATCCATGCGCCTCGCCACCGAATCCGCCGGTATCGGCACCTGGGATTATGACGTCGCGGGCGACAAGCTGGTCTGGACCACGCGCACCTATGCCATGTTCGGCATGTTGCCGGATATGCCCGCGAGCCTGGACGACTTCTATGCCGGTCTTCACCCGGACGATGTGGCCCCCGTCCGCGAGGCCTTCGCGCTTACGCTCGACCCCGAGATCCGCGCGCCCTTCGAGTTCGAATATCGCACGATCGGCCGCGATGACGGCGCGCTGCGCTGGATTTCTTCCAAGGGCAAAGCGATTTTTGATGCCGAAGGGCGTTGCCGGCGCGCCATTGGCACGGCGATTGACATCACTTCGCGCCGTCAGGCCGAGGCGAGGCAGGCTTTTTTGCTGGGGTTATGGGACGAGCTGCGAACCTTGACCGCGCCGCGCGAGATCATGGAAGTGGCCGTCGAGGCGCTGGGCCGCCATCTCGGCGCCAGCCGCGCGGGATACGGGCAGGTTCAGCCGGATGATGCGACCCTGGTGCTGGAAACTTGCTTTACCGACGGAATCCCGAAGCTGCAGGGCAATGTGAAGCTCGACTCCCTCGGCTCGGCCTATCTCGCGCTGCAGCGTGCGGGCGAAACACTGATCTGCGCGGATGCCGCGCAGGAATGCCCGCAGCTCGGCAAAGGCTGGGCGGATGAGCGCATCGCCGCTTTCATTTCCGTTCCCCTCGTGCGCGCCGCCCGCCTTAGCGCCGTGCTGTATGTAAGCAGCGCGGCGCCGCGCCGCTGGACCATGGAGGAGGTGACGCTGGTGGAGGATGTCGCCGCCCGTACCTGGGATGCGGTGGAACGCGCCTGGGCGGAAGCCGCACTCCGGGATGCCAACGAAATGCTGGAACAACGCATCTCCGATGCTCTGGCCGAGCGCGAGAAGATCGAGGAAGCCTTGCGCCAGGCGCAGAAAATGGAAGCGGTCGGCCAACTTACCGGCGGCATCGCGCATGATTTCAACAATTTGCTCGCGGGCATCATGGGCAGCCTGGAACTGCTTCAGCGCCGCCTCGGCGCAGGCCGGACGGATGGGCTGAAACGCTATACCGACTCCGCAATGACCTCCGCGCAGCGCGCCACGGCGCTCACCCAGCGCCTGCTCGCCTTCGCCCGCCGGCAGCCGCTGGATTCCAAGCGGGTAGATGCCAACCGTCTTGTCGCGGGTATGGAAGACCTGCTGCGCCGCACGCTGGGCCCCGCGATCCACCTGGAAATGGTGCTGGCTGGCGGCCTCTGGCCGACGCTCTGCGACCCCAACCAGCTGGATAGCGCGATTCTCAACCTCGCCATCAACGCGCGCGACGCCATTCAGGACTCGGCAGCGGAGGGCGGCCGCCTGACGGTCGAGACGGCCAATGCCTATCTGGACGACGCTTATGCCCGCGCCCATGGGGGGCAGGTGCGCGCCGGCCAGTATATCGCCGTCTCCGTCACCGATACCGGAACCGGGATGACGCCGGAGGTGGTTGCCAAGGCGTTTGACCCGTTTTTCACCACCAAGCCCACCGGCCAGGGCACAGGTCTCGGCCTCTCCATGGTCTATGGCTTCGCGAAACAATCCGAAGGCCATGTCTCGATCTATTCGGAGCCGGGCCGGGGCACCACCTTCCGCCTGTATTTGCCGCGCTTTCGTGGCGATGCCGACGAGGATGCCGAGGCGGGCTTGGAAAATCAGGAAGCCCTGCAAGCCGCGGCCGGGGAAACCGTGCTGGTGGTGGATGACGAAGCTACGGTGCGGATGCTGGTGACCGAGATTCTGGAAGAATTGGGCTATGCCGCGATTGAGGCAGTGGACGCCCAGAGCGGTCTGCAAATCCTGCAATCCCACGCCCGCGTGGACCTGTTGATCACCGATGTCGGACTGCCCGGCCTCAATGGCCGCCAGCTGGCGGATGCCGCCCGACTGCTCAGGCCGGAGCTGCGCGTGCTGTTCATGACCGGCTACGCCCATAACGCGGCCGTGGGCAATGGCGCGCTGGAACCGGGCATGGAGATCATCACCAAGCCCTTCTCGCTGGACGCGTTGGCCAAAAAAATCCGCGACATGATTGAGGGAAGTTAGGCGAGCGCCGTCATCCCCGGGGAAGGCCAGGCATCCACTTGCTTTTGGCCGCCGCCTTCGCCATCCCGTTGTTGCGATCCAGCAACGAGACTGCGGCAATCCATCTTTGGCGCCACAAACGCTCGCGGAATCTCAAAACAGATCGAAAGCGCAGGGTGGAAAAGCGAAGCGCCTTCCACCTCTTTGGGATGAACATCCGCGAGCCTTCCAGTATTGCCCGAAAGCGGAGGATGCCTTTACGGCGTAGGTTCAAAAGTTATCGAAACGAGCGGAGCAATTCACGACCACGAACGTTCATGGTTACGGAAAATGGCGAAAGGCGTTTCGCTTTTCGGCCCGCATGTTCCGCTGATTATGGTCGTAACGTTTGCTATGCTCCGGACTCCTACAACGAAAAATCCTTGCAGCATCCTAGTGCTGATATGGTGCATAATTCTTGATTTTCGTTCAGCGCGTGATTCCAGCGATCCGGACCGACTGCCGTGCTTTCGGCCGCCTGAGTTTGTTTCGAAACCGCATCGCGCGCCGAATTTAACGACCACCGGTCTTCACGGCGCCCGCTTTCTCTGCCCTAATCCCAGCTCACGCCCCCAACGACGCCCCTAGCGCGTCCAGCAGATGCCCGGTGCCATGCTCTCTCGCGCCCGCATCGTCATACCCGTCAAGAAAAGCGCCCTGTTCCGCAATCATGATCTTCGTCCCCTTACCCTCGCGCTTGAGCTGCACG
>Ga0116226_10001687_pt1 | contig 19211 bp, 12 predicted proteins | sample S1TSphfallax_FD_89692 | JGI IMG/M metagenome (GOLD analysis project Ga0116226, IMG submission 89692) | Host-associated microbial communities from peat moss isolated from Minnesota, USA - S1T2_Fa - Sphagnum fallax MG | ecosystem: Host-associated > Plants > Peat moss > Unclassified | place: USA... | reverse complement strand
AGCCAGTGCGCCCTTGCGGGTTCCCCGACTTGTAGCAACTGGCGCGACACAGAGAGAACAAAGAAATGCTTAACTGTACTGTATTGCGTTATAGCTTAAATCCGACTTTCCCCTCTACCCTTCTAATTCCATCATATTAAACTGCCTACTTTCACCGACTGACAAAACAAAGTGCGATCGCGTAACACCGTCAGCTTAGCCTATTGGGCATAGAGAGAAAAATTAAAGCATAAAATACTCCAGCACAGTAGAGGCTTTAGCTTTACCTGCTGGAGACTTGAAATGTGGAATTTTCAGAAATCGACTTTAGTAGCGATTATTGTTGCGGCGGGCATTACCACCACCCCAGTTACCACGAGGAGAACTGCTTCTTTCCTCACGAGGTTTAGCTTTGTTCACTTTCAAGTCACGTCCCATCCACTCAGCACCATCAAGTGCATCAATGGCGGCTTGTTCTTGTGTGTCTGATTCCATTTCTACAAAAGCGAACCCACGAGGCCGGCCTGTTTCCCGATCTGTGGGTAGTTGAACACGATTTACTGTTCCGTATTCAGCAAAAGCCTGCTTGAGGTCCTCTTCTGTAACCTGATAGGACAGGTTCCCGACGTAAATTGACATAGAAATCTCCGAATTCAGGGAGTGTAGAGATTTAAATTCGGAGAGACGGTTTTTAGAAATCAAAACTAGTTACTCAACCGAAAATAATCCTTATGTCCATGAGTGTAGCACAGCCTTCAGCCTTTGAATATCGTCTCATACTGAATTTTATTCCCAAGTAAAACCATTAGAAAAGGTTTGCAGAACTGCCAACGATGGGCTTTTGTTGCTTGGACTGTGAGGGTTAAATTTTTAACAGCAAATCGGTTTTAAATGTCTCATTAGCGATGCTCGAACTGCGCTAAAATCTTTTCTGCTTCCTTGCACAGTAGTTCGTGATATTCACCATTACTAGCCAGCAACCCTCCCCATTGATTGATATCATCGGTGTTATACTGCAACGGGGTGCCGTCAAAATGAGTAAATTTACCACCAGCTTCTGTTAATATTAGCTCTGGGGCTGCTATATCCCAGTCTTTAGGCGCAGACTTGCCGGAAAGAGAAATGTAGATATCTGCTTGTTGCTCAACAATGGTGGCAATTTTGCAGCCTACACTACCCACACCTTTCTGATTTTGACAGGGTAAGTTTTGTAGTAAGTAATCTAAGGTTTCGTTGCGGTGAGAACGACTAACGACTAAGGTTAAATCCTCAACTCGTTTACCAGAAGACACTTGTAAAGGAACAGAGCCATCGCGGGTTTCTCCAAATGTCCCCCCGCCTTTGATCGCGTAATATAATTTTTCTGCCTCTGGTACTGCCACCACTGCCAATACTGGGCGGGTTTCCTTAACTAAAGCAATGTGAACTGCATAGTCACCAGTTTTTTCGATAAAGTCTCGTGTACCATCCAAAGGGTCAATTATCCATACCCAAGGGGCACAAGAGTGTGCGCCCTTACTTGGCAATTGATAAGTTTCTTCGCTGATGTAAGCAAAATCTTCGTTACCCAAAGTTGCTTGTAGCCTCTGCAAAATATATTTACTTACAGCTACGTCGGCAACGGTAACAGGCTCATTCTCTTTATATTGTACTTCTAAATTAGGGTCTTTTGCTGTGCCGTGGTAGTACGATCGCAGTATATCTGCTGCGCCCCAAGCAATCTCACGAGCGATCGCTAATATTTCTTGTAAGTCTTTCATTAAATTTAACCTTGTATAACTTAGCCCTTTAAATTCATCCAGCGCCGAGTCCCAAAAAATTTGCAGGAATCAGCAGCAATATTAGCCGCCAGTGCCAGTGCATCAGTAAAACTTTCCCTGAAAATGTAATGACAAAAAGCACCGTGAAAAATATCTCCAGCCCCTAATGTATCTACCGCTTGAATCTGTGGCACATCTACGATACCAGTTTTAGTGCAACTCAAGTATTCAATTGGTTTTTGTCCGTGGGTAATGGCGATGTGAGGAATGTCAAATCCGCCCAGATAGCCAAAAACGTCTTCTCCAGTCTGGCAGTTGGGGGGATAAAAATTAGCCGAACAGATGGCATAATCTATAAACGGCAAAATTTGCTCAAATCCAGGTTTCCAACTGCCAGCATCGATTACTACTGGGATATTTTTGGCTTTAGCTGTTTGGGCGATGAAATAACTAACCGCCATCTGATGTCCATCAATCAGCACTATATCGACATTTGACAAAATATCTGGCGGGATAGATGCGCTGTTGGCTTGAGTTTTGACAGCATTGATGGAAACTACAGCTCGTTCACCCGTGGCTTGGGTGACAATAATTGAGGAGACGGGCGGTGCTAAATCAATGGTAGGCTCAAGGTCTGCGATCGCAACTTGGTAATTTGCCAAATCAGCTCGAATTAGCTGCGTCATTGGGTGAGAACCCACTACACCCAAAACTGTAGCCTGATTACCTAAATAGCTGAAAGTCACAGCCGCGTTTGTTGCTGGCCCCCCTGCCGCTACAGTATAGTCAGTAGCGACAATCTTCTGATTATTCTTAGGGGCAGAGTCAGCAAGGTAAATCAAATCCAAGGTTACTAAACCCACAAATAATCCACAATCCGATTTTGGATTTTGGATTTTGGATTTTAGATTAGTCATTTCTATATTTGTTTTGTATAGATGCATAAATTCTTATTTTTAACTCCTAACTCTTCCTCATGCAAACCGATCCAAAACCAGGAACACTTTACGTCGTCGGCACACCAATTGGCAATCTGGAAGATATAACCTTTCGAGCGGTGCGAATTTTGCAGACTGTGGATATCATTGCTGCGGAAGACACCCGTCACACAGGGAAACTGCTACAACATTTTCAAGTCAAGACTCCTCAAGTGAGTTACCATGAACACAATCGTACCAGCCGCATCCCAGAATTATTAGAGCATTTAGTCAATAATAAAGCGATCGCTCTTGTGAGTGATGCTGGAATGCCAGGAATTTCCGATCCGGGATATGAACTGGTGAAAGCCTGTATTGAGGCGGGAATTCCAGTAGTTCCGATTCCTGGTGCTAGTGCAGCAATTACGGCTTTGAGTGCAGCTGGATTACCAACGGATCGGTTTGTCTTTGAAGGCTTTCTGCCGGCGAAAACTCAACACAGACAAGAACATTTAGAGTCTCTGCAAACAGAATCTCGCACATTGATTTTCTATGAATCGCCCCACCGCTTGCGAGATACTTTGCAAGACTTAGTAAAAGTTTGGGGAAGCGATCGCCAAATTGTGCTAGGGCGGGAGTTAACTAAATTGTATGAAGAATTTTGGCGGGGGACAATTGCCGAGGCGATCGCTCACTACAGCCAACGAGAACCCCAAGGTGAATATACATTAGTAGTGGCAGGAATTCCAGCCAGTCGCCCCCAACTGACAGAAGAGGAATTGAAAGCCGAATTGAAACAGTTAATTAGTCAGGGAATATCGCGATCGCAAGCTAGCCGTCAGTTAGCAAAAGCGACTTTTCTTCCCCGTCGCCAACTATATCAACTAGCTCTTTCCATAGTTCTAGACTCTGATAGTAATATTTAACCTCTCTCTTAAAAGGAGAGAGGTTAAATATTACTCCCCAATGCTAGCAGGGAAGGGGTTGGGTGTTAGGTCTGTATTTGATGCAATTGAAAACCGGCATTTTTCCTATAAGCTTTTACTTTCCAGCTTGACTCTTGGTAAATAAATAAACATCATCTTGGTGATATTTTAAGCTAAATTGAGGTTGATTTTGCAGTTGATTGACTATATTTAAAGCAAATTGTTGATTACTCAGCCAACCAGGGTGGCGTGTATTGAGCAAAACATAGTCAAATTGACTTAAATTTTTTGCTAAATCAGCATTGGTAAATTGAATTAATTTTCTGTGTGTTAGATGAGGAGTGATTTGGGCTGTAGTATAGACACTACCTTGGGTTTTGACTTGAGCAACTGCTTGATTTGTTGAGTACCAATTATCAAGGGACTTCAGATAAACTGACCAAAAATAACTATATTTACCCAAAATCAAAAAACTGATCAGCGACCACAAGATAATTCCTCGTTTATTTTGTAATAATCCTTTCCCAAAACTAAGGCTTTGGATTACCACTAATATCAGAAATGGTAGTATTGGTAAAGAATACTGGAAAACTATGTCTTTCTGTTGTAGAGGAGTAGCAAGTAAATTAATTGTCAAACAAGGAATAGCACTAATCATTGGCGCTATACCCGGAAGGGAAAAGCCCCATAACACAGGTGCTACTAATAAAATTAAGTAAATGAGATTATTCAAAGAAAAAAGTGTTTGTAAAAAGACTTGCGGTTGTAAGAGTAAATTTTTAGCTATATCCCCAAAAGAATTACCTAAAGAACTATAGCGATGAAGATGGCGAGTAATTGCAGCTGCGGGTCCACCGGAAAAAGGTATGATCAAGTTGAGAGCGATCGCAAACCAAGCCGCGCCACAAATTAGAGCGATCGCACCATACAAGCGTTTCTTCTCAAAGAAAATCAACCATACTCCCATTGCTGCAACTGTAAGGGCGAAAACCTCTTTACATCCCATTACTAAGAAAATACAGCAACAAAACCACCAAATTTTTCCTAATCTCGCCATTAACACAGCATATAAAAAAGCACTGGGAGCAATTACATCTAGGTGAAAATCAAATAAGTTAACATTAAACACTAACGGATAAAGTAAGTAAGCAATTACAACCGCCAAACATTGTTCTGGCTTTAATCCTGCGTGACGTGCTAAATACCATGTCGGTAAAGCACCACTAGCTAAAATAAAAGCTTGTAAACCGAATAACCAATAAACACTTGGGTAAATTTTATACAGTAAACTAACTGGATACCATAACCAAGCAGCATGATCAGCAAGAATATGAAAACCAAGTAAAGAAGGAATTGGCGCTTGTCCTTGACTGATTAAATACAAACCTTGATCAAAAATTCCTAAATCAGCAGAAGCCGATTGAAATAAAATATGGCGCACACTGCTACAAATAAATAAAATTATCGTACTCAACGCAATGATCAAAATAATTTTGTCTTTTGTCATTAATTGTTTATCATTATGATTGCTATATATCCCAAATAGTATCATTCTAAATAAAGTGGTCGCGCTTTAATTGCCAGATATTACATGAAAAGCCTAGTTCATTTTTCCTTTTGGAAGCAAATTATTCTTGCTGTCCTATTTTACGCTGTTTGCAGTAGTATAGGTATATTTTTATCACCGGATGGAGTTGCAAAATTAGCGGTAGAAGAGGGAAGAGAGTTTCAGTACTGGGATGCAATTCATTATGTAAATCTGGGTTTGCATCCTCGTTGTCAAGCATTCTACCCGCTCTGGCCTAAAATAATTAGTTTGTTTGCTCCAGAGAATTCCATTGTTGGGCTTAGGTATGCTTTTATCCTCTGTAACACCCTCTTTGTTTTGTCACTACCTATTGTCTTATTCGTCTTGCGAAAAGTCATTAAGTCAGAAAGTCTGAGCTTTATCACTCTTACACTTTATGTTCTTAATCCCAATTCTATTTTCCATAGTATTGGCTACACTGAGAGCTTGTTTTCGCTCTGGGCAATTATTAGTGTTGTAGCTCTTTTATTTTCAACTTCTGTGCTTTGGAATGGCATCTTAGCAGTATCCGTGATTATGATGTCTGTGTCTCGACCGAGTTTAGTGCAATTTCTTTTTGCTTCATTTGCTGCGATCGCTTGCTTAGTTTTAGGAAGTAACTTAGGGTCTCAAACCCATTCCCAAAGCAGAGATTGGAAAAAATATACTATCCCTACTGCACTAATTGCTATATGCGCGATGGTCGGTTATTCAATCTACGGTATCTATTGTCTATTATCAACAGGCAACTTTTTGACTCCCTTTCAAGCTCAGATAGAGTGGGGAAGAACTCTTCAGTTCCGACCGCTACTTCTGCTGTTTCCCAGATCCCTGTTAAATGACTTACACGGTCTGTACTTTCCATTTATTATATTATCCCTGGTGCTTGTTCTCATTTACTTTAATGCCAAACACAAGAAGATTTCGCTGTATGTACCTAAATACCCTCTACTATCGATAACCCTTTTTTATCCTCCTATAGCGATTTTGATTTATTCCATCCGTTCTTGGCAGTTAGCCAAAGCCGATAAGCTTACTCCTCAATTTGTAACTCCAACCATTGTCCAACTACAAACTAATTATGTATTCTTTTTCTGCTTATTCATTTGTATAGCCAATGCAGCAATTGGATTTTTAGCAGCTTCGGGTTATCTCTATAGTCTGGCACGATTTGTATTTGCAACGCCCTTCTTTTTTATTGCTTTCGGTATGATGGCAGACCATCTTGATAGTCCAAAGACACGAGAATTTCTTTATGGGTGTCTCCTAGTTTCTGGCTTAGGGCTAGTCCATCAATGGTATAGTTGGGGCAACAACCATTGGGTAGGGTAATTGGATATAAAGCGTTTTTATTCACTGATAACCCTATTCTAAGATTACCAAACTTTTGGGGATGAAAGCGATATGCCAAATCATCTAATTCAAAAAAGATTTCAAAACTCACCTGTACTTTTCTTGATCGTTTTAGCTATAACCATCAGAATTTACAATATTAATTCGCCAATTATCGGCATTCACTCGTGGCGGCAGTCAGATACAGCAGCAATGTCCAGAAATTTTTATGAAAATGGTTTTAACTTTTTTTATCCTCAAATTGATTGGGGAGGTAATTCACCTGGTTATTGTGAAACTGAATTTCCAATTTATTCATTTATTGTTGCTCTTGTTTACAGGCTTTTTGGAGTTTCGGAATTCTGGGGCAGATTATTATCAATTATCTTTTTTTTGGTAGCGCTCTATTTCCTATATAAACTTCTTCTGAAACTTTTAGATAAAAAAATTGCATTTTGGTCTTGCTTATTTTTTGTCATGCTACCTCTAAATACTTATTATAGTAGAACTTTTCAGCCAGAGTCTATGCTCTTGATGTGTTCAGTTATCGGCATTTACTATTTCACTAATTGGCTGGATTCACAAAAATTGCAAGATTTAATATTATCAGGTACATTTGTCGCCTTGGCTAGTCTAATTAAAGTTTTGCCAATAATATATTTAGGAATACCACTTTTTTACTTAGCATGGACTAAATTTGGTATCCGAGTTTTTTCTCAAATATCTTTGTGGATTTATAGCATATTTATATTGGCATCTGTAGCTCTATGGTATTATCATGCTCATCAATTATTTTTAGAGTATGGTAATACTTTTGGTTTTTGGTCAGGCTCAACAAATAGATATGACTACAATATTATCCTCACCTTACATTTTTGGACAGAAATATTATTTAGAACTGCTGTGAGACATTTTGCTATTTTTGGTTTCCCCATCTTTATATTAGGATTATTTATTAATCGAAAGAATCAGCGGGAGTATGTGTTAGATATTTGGTTAATTTCAGTAATCTTAACCTGGATTTTAGTACCTGTAACTAGCTTAGTGCATGAATATTATCAACTTCCATTTATGCTTCCAGGAGTGGTATTCATTGGTAAAGCTTGTAGTCATTACTGGGATAAAAATGCTCAGAAAATTAATAATAAAAATAGAAAAGCTTTGGTGTTGTGTTTATGTCTAACTTTAACTGCTAGCTCTACAATCTATATTATTGACTATATGTTTAAGGAAAGAATAGATAAATCTGCTGTTCTTCAACTATCACAACAAGTAAAACAAAATACTGAAGCAGAGTCACTGATAATTTCTAGTACTGGTAGTGACCCAACCTTGCTTTATTTATCACATCGTAAGGGATGGCTGATTAACCACAGCGATGTAACAGAAGAATATATTTTATCTAGAGCAAAATTTGGAGCCAAGTATCTGGTGGGCAGCTTTAATTTTGTGGAAAGCTATAATTTAGTTGTCAATGACAATCAAAAGCAAGCAATTAATAATATTCTCAATAAATATCCTAATCTCCTCAAAGATGGTGTGAACTTTATCGCTAAATTAACGTGAGTTCAACAGATAAACCAAGGACGAAAAACTAAGGCTTGGCATATTGCTACATCCTTCTCTATCAATTGATTGATACCGTCAATTAGATAGAGCCGCTTTCTTTATTCTCAGGAATATTCCAATGATATCTAAAGATTTTTGATATTAGTTCTCTAGATAGAGCAGAAATTTTGTCGGTCAACTTTAATATGAAATAGTCAAAAGCAAACAAAGTACATCCTCACGAAGGAGAAATTCAATGGGTAACATTATTGCTTGGCTAGTTTTGGGTTTAATTGCAGGTGCATTAGCTAAGGTATTTTATCCAGGAACCCAAGGTGGCGGTATTCTCTCCACCATTGTATTAGGAATTCTTGGGGCTGTAGTCGGAGGTTATTTGGGTCAAGTCTTGCTAGGAAGTAGTTCAGCAGCCGCCGCATCTGTAGGAGCTTTATCTTTTGGAAGCATTTTATTTGCTGTTCTGGGTGCGATGCTACTGATTTTCCTTTGGGGTTTGCTGACTCGTCGAGCTGTGTAATTACCTCAAATTAGCTAACACTCTTGGGAATCACTTCTAGCTGCAATCAACCGAGAAAATGACATTAGAAAAAGAGCGAACAACTATAGGAGTTTTCGCTAGACATTCCGATGCACAATTGGTACTTCAGGAACTAAAAGCTTCTAATTTTCCTATGCACAAAGTTTCTGTAATTGCACGGGATACGGAAGAAAAAAGTGATATTGCTGGTGTTGAAGTTAAAGAGCGCGCTGGCAATACATTCTCAGAAGATGCTGCTGAAGCCCTTACTAATGGTGCTTTAGGCGGTCTTACTGGTTTATTAGTCGATTCAGTTATCTGGCTAATTCCTGGTATAGACAGAGTTATGCTGGCTGGAGGCGAAGCAAGAGCGATCGCTACCACTTTAACAGATGGCTTGCCTGGTGTGTTCCTAAGTTTAGGAATTCCTGAACAGCAAGCACAGTGTTATGGCGAACTTGTTTGTAAAGGTTACTATTTGGTAATAGTAACCGCCATAGACATAGAAATTCGTCTTGCTAAGAAGATTTTTAATCGCTGCAATATTCAACAATCAAGTCTTTATCAGCCATATTCGACCCCAAGTAGTCGCTATAAAAATGCAGTTGGTGTTTTTTCTACACGCGAAGACACAGAAAGAGCAATTACTGAACTGAGAACTGCTGGCTTTCCCATCAGTCAAGTGTCGGTGGTTACTCCCTATACAAACGCGATAAATAATATTACAGAGGTAGATATCAACAATTTGAAACATAGCTACACTAATTTAGGGATTCCTGACGATCTAGCCAGAGATTATGAACATCAAGTTATCCTTGGCAATTACCTATTAGTCCTAAGTAGTACTGATATCTACATGGCAGGTGCAAGAGCTATTTTAGAGAGTAACAATATTCAAAATTTTCGGATATTACAGCCAACCTGCACTTAATCTGACTGAAAGCGATCGCCATCGTCAGGTGATTAGTAACCTTTAGTTAAATGTCAAAATCAATCTCATGGAGTTTGACATAATACCACAATTGTGTATATTCTCCGAAAGTTGTAGCACAAGCACATTGGTTGTCCTAAAACTTACCTACTTCATTTTTATAAAAAATAGATGATGTCAATCTGAAATTTAAGCTACAGCAGGGTAATCTTCGAGTAAAATAATATCTGTTTCAAATAGTCAAATAGTGGCTTCATAACCAATCCTGCCCATTTCTGGTTCGGAACCCAGTTCAACAAGATAAGTACCTGTGCAAAATTAATTGCCTATTTTTTAAGTCTGTATCCTTTACTGGATAGGGAATACAGGCAAATGAGATGTGAAATTTATTTTGTATGACTACTTATGACCAGTGTCCAGAGTGAGGATGGTATTGGATTATAGTTCCCAATTCACCGATAAATTCTATATTTTACCTTTGCAGAATTTTGGTATTGCTAAGAGAATGTTTGAAAAGTCGTAAAGTATACTAGAAAGCCCGCTTCCATTCCTCTCGCCCACAGGGAGAGAGGCTTTGAAACCCCCATTCCCGCACTTCGTGCCGCTACGCTAACGTAGGGAAGGGGGGCTAGGGGCGTTAGGTTCCTGATGTTTTGATGTTACCAAAAATACTTTTCAAACATCCTCTAAGTCAATTCCTACAATCATAAAAAATACTATTTTTTTAGTATAATTCAGATGTGAAATTTCTAATTTAAGAACAGGTATTTAACTATCCATCGGAAGATTTAAAGAAAGAGATGATTGCTTATTTTGAAAGAAATTATATTGTCTCAAGGCTGAATGTTTAAGAACGTTACTATCAAACATTTTTTATAATTTTCTACGGAAAAATTAAATTAATAGATGTAAAGCAATGTTATAATTTTATTTTAAAAATAATTATGAGTTTTTACGTCATCTGAAAAAGCTAACGCGAATTTCCCCCCAGCCTCTACCCTACTATGGTAGGGGGAAAATTTAAAGCCTCTCATAGAGCAGGAGAAAGGTTTTCTAGATGCCATGAAAAGTCAGCAAAATAATTTAGATGCATCGGAATGGAATGGAGTATCCCATATTTTTGGGGACGATTATCCAAATACTTACAGCAGCCAAAAAATAATTTAAATAACTGTCTGGAATAATGTTGAACCGTTTGAAGATTGGAACCAAGATTGGAGTAAGTTTTGCCCTAAGTTTGGCAACTCTGACCACTATTGGTCTAATCTCCTACCAAAGCACCAATGATCTAATTGAAACTTCGCGCCAAGAAAACCATACCTACCAGGTGTTAAGTCAGCTTGAAGACCTGAGCTTGCAAGTAACCAATGCTGAGACTGGGCAACGTGGTTACTTAATTACTGGAGAACAGAGCTATCTGGAACCTTATAATGCTGCCATTAATGTATTGGATCAAAAAATCAAGGAACTTCAGAGATTAACGGCTGATAACCCCAACCAACAGCGGCGACTGGATATTTTGCAGCCACTAATCACGAAGAAACTAGATGAACTAAAAAAAACCATTGACTTGCGCCAAAATCAAGGCTTTGAAGCTTCCCAGAAGATTGTGCTGACAGACCAGGGTAAGCAACTGATGGGTGAAATCCGCAAAGTAATTTTGGCGATGAAAACTGAAGAGAATACACTGCTGAAACAGCGCTCTGAGAAGGCACAAGCTGCGGCCCAGGAAACGATCGCTAGCATTGTCTATAGTATTCCCTTATTTTCTTTAATCTTAGGTTTGATTGGATTCGCCCTGACCAGAAATATCTCAGCCCCTCTGAAGCAAGTTTCTGATTTAGCAGAAAAAATGGCGGATGGGGATTTATTGGTAAATTTACCAGATAGCGATCGCCAGGATGAAATTGGTGTGCTGACGCGCACCTTCAACCAGATGATCGTTAATTTACGAAACACAACTCAAAAAAATGAAGAGCAAAACTGGCTAAAGTCTAACTTAGCTGAATTTACCCAGATGCTTCAAGGACATCGAAATCTGGAAAGTGCGTCACGCCTTATCTTGTCAAATTTAGCACCACTGGTTGGAGCATCACAGGGCGTTTTTTATCTGATGGACTCAATAAACGACCAGCCTATACTGAAGTTGTTGAGTAGTTATGCTTACAAAGAGCGCAAAAACCTAGCAAATCAGTTTCGCTTGGGTGAGGGATTGGTGGGACAATGCGCCCTAGAAAAACAAAGAATCCTCCTCACGGAAGTTCCTAGTGACTATATCCGCATCACTTCCGGCTTGGGAGAAGCACCACCGCTAAATATTATTGTCTTGCCTATACTGTTTGAGACGCAGGTGAATGCCGTACTTGAACTGGCCTCTTTTGGCCCTTTCAACCATTTGCATCTGACTTTTTTAGAGCAATTGACTGAAAATTTGGGGGTATTTTTAAATAACATCGCCTCACAATTGCAAACCCAGCAACTACTTGAAGAGTCTGTGACTTTAACAGAGGAACTACAAACCCAGCAAGAAGAACTACAGCAAAGCAATCAACGCCTGGAAGAACAGGCGCAAGAATTGGAAGAATCGCAATTTCTTGTGAAGCAATCTAACGAAGAATTACAACAACTAAATGAAGAGTTAGAAGAAAAAGCAGAACTGTTAGAAATCCAAAATCGAGAAGTTGCCCACAAGAACCAGGAAGTTGAAAAGGCGAGGCAGTCTTTGGAAGAAAAAGCTGAACAACTAGCGTTGTCTTCTAAATATAAGTCAGAATTTCTGGCAAATATGTCCCACGAATTACGGACACCGCTAAATAGCCTGTTAATTTTAGCAAGGCTGCTAGCAGATAACTCTCTTAGCAACTTGACCGAGAAACAAGTAGAATACAGCCGGACTATTTACTCGGCTGGCAATGATTTGCTGGAGTTGATCAATGACATTCTCGATTTAGCAAAAATTGAGTCGGGCACTATGCTGCTCAATATTGAGCAAATTGCTTTTGTAGATTTGGAAACATCTCTAGAGCAGACTTTCCGGGAACTTGCCCACAATAAAGAACTAAGTTTTACTATTGAACTGGATGAGAAGTTACCCTCGGCAATTTCTAACGACTCCAAACGCCTCCAACAAGTGCTGAAAAATCTGCTGGCTAACGCCTTTAAATTTACTGAACAGGGAGGCGTAAAGTTAGAAATTAGCATGGCTTCGGATGCAGATCAAGTAGATAATCCCATGATTGCTTTTGCAGTTAGCGACACGGGTATAGGCATTGCAGCCGAGAAGCAGAAGATTATTTTCGAGGCATTTCAGCAAGCAGATGGCACAACTAGCCGCAAGTACGGGGGAACTGGCTTGGGTTTGTCCATCAGCCGCGAATTGGCTCAACTATTGGGGGGGAGAATTGAATTAGTCAGCGAACCAGGACAGGGAAGCACTTTTACCCTCTACTTGCCCAGGCGACAGGACAAAAATGATCAAAATACTCTGACACTCCCTGAGCGAACGACCTCTATCCGCAAAGCACCGACCATCAAAGAACTGCCTCTACTCGAAAACAGACCCACAACTGAGGATACTTCTGCATCCGCGAAAGTACTTACTACCTTCCCCCACGAAATTCCAGATGATCGAGAAATAATTCAATCGGGCGATCGCATTTTGCTAATTATCGAGGATGACGACAAATTCGCCCGGATCTTATTAGATATGGCTCGTCAGCAGGGCTTTAAGACCATCGTTGCTTTACAGAGCAAACAAGGTTTAGCACTAGCGCAACAGTTTAAACCCAATGCGATTATGCTAGATATCTATATGCCAGAAATGGATGGTTGGACGGTTCTGGATCGTCTGAAGCATAAGCCAGATACTAGACATATACCAGTACATATACTTTCAGTGGATGAAAGACAGCAACGGGGATTACAACTAGGAGCGATTACCTATCTACAAAAACCCGTTTCTCCAGAAGCATTAACTCAGGTATTGACTGAGATTAAAGGCTTTATTGAGCGTCAGGTAAGAAATCTCCTGATCGTAGAAGATGATCGCGTACAAGCCCAAAGTATTATCGAACTGATTGGTAATGGTGATGTCTATAGTACAGCAGTGGGTACGGGAGCAGAAGCGCTCAATATTTTGCGATCGCATCACTTCGATTGTATGGTACTGGATCTCGGTCTACCCGATATGAGTGGATTTGAACTAATTGAGCAAATCAAACAAGAACCCAAACTGTTGAAACTGCCGATCATCGTTTACACCGGCAAAGAACTCAGCCGACAAGAAGAAACCCAACTGCGGGGATTGGCAGAGACAATTATCATTAAAAATGTGCGATCGCCAGAGCGGTTGTTAGACGAAACTGCTCTATTTTTGCATCGGGTACAAGCAAATTTGCCCCCACCAAAGCGGCAAATGCTAGAGCAACTACATCAAAACGATCCGGTGTTGGCTAATCGAAAAATTTTGATTGTAGATGATGACCTACGAAATATTTTTGCTCTTACCAGCTTCTTAGAAAGCTATCAAATGCAAGTGCTGTTTGCCGAAAATGGCAGAGATGGCATAGAGAGACTGCAAACTAATCCTGAAATTAATCTAGTTTTGATGGATATTATGATGCCGGAAATGGATGGTTACGAAACCACCCGCGCCATCCGCCAGCAACAACAGTTTCGCTCACTACCAATAATTGCTTTAACTGCTAAAGCCATGCCAGGCGATCGCGAAAAGTGCATCGCAGCTGGAGCATCTGATTACATTACCAAACCTGTAGATACTGAGCAACTGCTTTCACTACTCCGAGTTTGGCTGTATCGGTAAGGAGTCATCTTTTTTATTAGCCTTTTCCAAGAGGGATTTTCCATACTCATCAGATTCTAAAGAATCCTCAAAAACAGGAACTCCCATTTTTTCAAGATACCTTATGTATATAGGACTCCTATTTGATTTTAAAAAAAACTCAGTACATATCTATTCCCTATTTCCCATATTCTCATTCAACTTTTGCATAAATTCTTGATGTTCAGTGGCAGCTAAACCTGCTTTTAACACAGATAACACCGTTGCCATTTCTCCTGACAGTAAGGCAGGTACCGGCAACCACAATCCCGGAAATATCTGACTGCGAATAATTCCCTGCTCATCGGTTGGTAGCGAAACATACTCGTCCGCTTGCAGCCTAAACCAATCCAACTGATTATCTAATGTTCGCCAGACAATATACTCCTGTACTCCATTCCGTCGATACGTGCGTTTTTTATCATGTAAATCGATGGCTGCACTGCTTGCTGCCACTTCTATCACCAGTTCGGGTGCGCCTTGGATATAATCATCCTCACTAATCAACGCCTGTCTGCCCGGAATGAATAGTACCGCGTCAGGCTGTGGTTCATTATCGGGATCTAAACGCACTGTGGGTTCAATTCCCAGAACAACGCCAGGTGTTGCCGTTTTATAGTTCCACAACCACCCGATCAAATCTCCATGTGGTTCCCCATGACTTTTAATTCTCAGTGGGGATGCCATGATATACACAACTCCTTCAACCAGTTCAGCTTTTCTTAAATGCGGCATTGCCTGATAGCGACGCTCAAATTCGCAGCGAGATAAGCGATCGCCATTTTCCAGAGGTAAAACTGAAATCACTTTTTTAGGAGTTGTAACCATCCCTTTGTCCTCTTGACGCAAATTGTCCAAACTGAATCAAAGTATTCTAATTTGGCAGTGCTGCATCCATTTTACTTCTTAATAATCCAATACAGTTCAGTTAAGCATTTCTTTCTTCTCTTTGCGTCCTTGGCGTTCTTGGCGGTACCCTGCGGGAAGCCGCTTTGCGTCTACGTTAAAAAAAATGAGAGTTTTAGCCTTAACTGAACCGTATTGAGTTATATAACTAAAAACCCACACTGTACCGGATTAAAAGGGACAGTGTGGGTAATTTATGCCTGTAACGCGAATGAGAGTTTAGCGGAACATACTACTAACTGAAGTATCTTCATGAATCCGCCAAATAGTTTCTCCTAAAAGATTAGCTACTGACAGTACCACTAATTGAGGAAAACGATTGCTTTCTGGTATGGGGATCGTATTGGTGACAATGACTTCCTCAAACAAACCACTGGACAACCGCTCCATCGCTGGTGGAGAGAATACCGCATGAGTTGCACAGGCGTATACCTGACGCGCTCCTTCTTCACGCAGTAATCGCGCCCCTTCTGCGATCGTGCCTCCAGTGTCAATCATGTCATCCACCAACACTGCCGTTTTGCCTTTAACATCGCCGATGATATTTAACACTTCTGCAACATTATGTGCCTGACGACGTTTGTCAATAATTGCTAGTGGAGCATCATTCAGTTTTTTTGCAAATGCTCTGGCTCGGGCTACACCACCAACATCGGGGGAAACAACCACAAGGTCGGGCAATTGTTTGCTTGCTAGATAATCTAGTAACACTGGCGAACCATAAACATGATCAAAGGGGATATCGAAATAACCTTGAATTTGAGCCGAGTGCAAATCCATTGCCAAAACGCGGTTAGCACCTGCTTCAGTAATCAAGTTAGCAACCAGCTTGGCGGTGATGGACTCTCGTCCTGCCGTTTTGCGATCGGCGCGGGCGTAACCGTAGTAGGGAATTACTGCCGTTACCTGTCGCGCAGAAGCTCGACGACAAGCGTCAACCATGATCATTAATTCCATCAAATGATCGTTTACTGGTTGACAACATGGCTGAATTAAATAGACATCACAACCCCGAATTGATTCTTGAATTTGAACGTAAAGTTCTCCATCTGCAAATCTTTTACGAATCATTGGCCCCAAGTCCATGCCCACATAACGAGCGACTTCTTGAGAAAGTTGTAAATTTGCAGAACCAGAAAACAGCCGCAGGCGATGATTATCACTCAGTCCTGTTGCAGATGGTTGCACTTTGAAAGTTGCAGAACTGAGAACAGCAGATCCTCTATTTAAATTCATAGCAATATTATCATTAGAGATTTAATAGATTTAACTGAAAAATAGCCTCAAAAAACATCTGGGAGTTTTGTTGAAGCTTCCATACAAAACTTAAACATTTCCCCATAAAACTATCATTTGCTAACTGCCTAACTTTTTTTGCAAGCAGACCATTGATAGCTTAACTGAATATCAAGTCCGTCCACTCAGTCTATAGTTCAAAAGTTCAAATTTTTTGAGTTGAGATAAATAACCCCAACCTATCAAAGATTGGTATACTCGATTGCTTCTTCTAAATACCTCATTTATTCCTGACAGTAAAGCATTTATAACTTAAGTGATATTGAAGTTTGTTCTGAGACAAGTGAGCATTGATGACTAAGTGTTTGGGCTGTATCCTATTATATTCTACGATACTAGCAATAAATAAGTAAACTGGCAGATTTAATTTTAAGTTTTAACTCACACAATAAAATTCCAGAATAGAGGCATTAAAAAAACTCTCACGCGCATGGGTTTTGTGCAGGGCTGACAGCAAGACATGAGGAAGCAAAGCTTTTTCACCTTTCTGAACTCTGACTTTTCCCGGTATCTAGAAAACCTCTCTGTAAATCTCTCTTCCTTTAAGGAAGAGAGACTTTGAATATAACCCTTTTTGCGTCGGGAAGGGGCTGGGGGTTAGGTCTGTATTCCATGCAATTGAGAACCCCTATATTGCTGTGGACAGTTCCCAGAGTTGCATAAAACACTTAAAGCGTGACTTTGCGTATACTCCTAACTGGGGATATACCCATTAGGTAAGGTAGAATATCGTTGCATACAAGTGTGTCGCCTCTTGGACTTAATCTTAGTGGATGACCGACAAAGACTCATGTACAAGCCCCTAAATTTATTTATGGGGATTAAAAATGTTTGAATTTTGAATTCGGAGCGTACTCTTTCAGAGAAGCAAGCTACGCGCAGCGTCTTTGCAGGAGGAGCGACGTGACTTCCTCCTCAGTTGCTACTACACTCAATGAATCGATCATGCAACCACCCATTACAGTTGGCACTGTCTTGCAAAACCGTTACCGAATAATTCAAATTCTTGGACAGGGAGGATTTGGTAGAACCTATCTGGCAGAAGACCAGAGGCGCTTTAACGAACTTTGCGCGATCAAGGAATTGATTTCAACAGCAAGGTCGGCTTTGGCTTGGGAGAGGGCACAAGAGCTTTTTCATCGAGAAGCAGCCATTTTATATCAAATTGAACACCCACAAGTGCCTAAATTCCGGGAAAGATTTGAGCAAGACCAACGCTTGTTTTTGGTGGAAGACTACGTTGCAGGTCAAACGTATCGAGCTATGCTGGCTGAACGTCAAGCTGTGGGTCAAGCCTTCACAGAAGCTGAAGTATTACAACTGATACAGTTATTGCTGCCTGTTTTAGAGCATATTCACAGTCGAGGGATTATTCACCGAGATATCTCGCCAGAAAATATTATTTTGCGAGATAGTGACGCTAAACCTGTGTTAATTGACTTTGGGGTGGTTAAGGAACTGGCAACACGTTTGCGATCGCCAGAGAGCGCAATGCCAGAAACCACTGTGGGAAAATTAGGCTACTCTCCTAGTGAACAAATGCAAACAGGGGGAGCTTACCCTAGCAGTGACTTGTATTCATTAGCGGTGAGTGCGATCGTTTTGCTGACTGGTAAAGAACCAAGCAATCTATTTGACGAAAACCAACTAACTTGGAATTGGCAGCGGTGGGTAAAAGTGAGTCCGCCATTTGCCGAGGTTTTGAATCGAATGTTGAATCATATACCTAGCGATCGCTATCAGAATGCCGCTAGTGTATCTCAAGCATTACAACCTTTAGAGCAATTTAGTCTTCCTTCCCTGAATGCGTCTAACTTGCAGACAATGGCTGTTGCTCACCGTCCTGACTTAGTAACACCACCAGTTTCGCCCAAGAAACAACCCGATCCCGTCATTCCACCAACTCCTACTAGCTCAGTCTTGGATAATCCGTTAGCGATCGCGGTAATTGGCACTGCTGTAATGATCATCGCCGGATTTGGTTCTTGGACACTAGTTAGTTCTATCCGCAGCAGTCAGTCGAAACCATCACCAAGTGAGACTGAGACGCTTCCACAAAACTTCCCTTCACCAGTGATTACTGGTGGTACTACATTCACATCCACACCCACACCTACACCCACCAGCAATCAACCTGTTGTATCTGGTAAGCGTCTCAATCTGGGAGCATCTAATAACACAGCCACGGTTAAAGATACTCTCAAAGTAAATCAAATAATGCGGTACACTTTTTTTGGGCAGCAAGGTGACAAGTTAACTGCTTTTGTTGACCCAGGAAGCAGTGTTTTGCTAACAGTCTTAAGTCCCAATCAACAACCAATTGATCCTAAGACTCAGCAAGTAACAGCATATCAAGGCACATTGCTGGTTACTGGTAGATATATTATTGAGTTAACACTGGTTTCAGGAGTTGCGGAAAGCAATTACAACCTGAATGTTGCATTAGAAAAACCAGTCAAACCAACTCCTACAGAAACACCAATTCCAATTCCTCCAGAAACACCAATTCCAATTCCCACAGAAACACCAATTCCAATTCCCACAAAAACACCAATTCCAATTCCCACAGAAACACCAATTCCAATTCCCACAGAAACACCAATTCCAATTCCCACAGTAACACCAACTTTTCCGCCGGCTGATGGAACACAACCATTTTCTGGCCAAAGAAATT
>Ga0116226_10001686_pt1 | contig 19219 bp, 18 predicted proteins | sample S1TSphfallax_FD_89692 | JGI IMG/M metagenome (GOLD analysis project Ga0116226, IMG submission 89692) | Host-associated microbial communities from peat moss isolated from Minnesota, USA - S1T2_Fa - Sphagnum fallax MG | ecosystem: Host-associated > Plants > Peat moss > Unclassified | place: USA... | reverse complement strand
GGACTGGTGGACAACATCCCCCGGGTGATTCCCGACGGGTTGGAAGTGGTGCTCGAGCGCCGGTCCTGGAATCGCGAACCGGTTTTCGGCTGGCTGCAAGCCACGGGTCGCGTCAGCGACGCCGAGATGTATCGGGTGTTCAACTGCGGCATCGGCATGACGGTTCATGTGGCCGCCCGCGACGCCGACAAGAGCATCGCCATTCTGAAGGCGGCCGGGCAGGAAGCACGGGTGATCGGCGAGGTACGGCGCGGTACGCGCGGTGTCGTCATCGTTTGAGTAGCGAGCTTTCTCCGCAATCGGTCGTCGTTCTGATCTCGGGGCGCGGCGGCAACATGCGCGCGCTCGTCGAACAGAGCACCTCGCCAACAGCTGCCTACCCGCCCGCCGCCTATCGTGTGTCGCTCGTGCTTTCGGATCAACCGAACGCCAAGGGCCTCGAGATCGCCGGTGGTTTGGGCATCGAAACACGGACGCTGGCCGCTGTCAGAGCTGAGCATCGCGCAAGTTATGATCGACGGCTGGCCGAGGTCATCGACGCAGCGGCCCCCTCTTTGATCGTTCTCGCGGGCTTCATGCGCATTCTGTCGCCGGAATTCGTCGACCGGTATGCCGGGCGAATCTTGAACATACATCCGTCGCTGCTGCCAAAATTTCCCGGCTTGCACACCCATAGAAACGTGCTCGCGGCCGGCGAGCCGGTGCATGGCGCCACCGTGCATTTCGTCACCGCCGAGCTCGACGGCGGTCCTCGCATCATCCAGGCGAGCGTACCGGTGAAGCCCGGTGACGATGAGTCGACGCTAGCCGCGCGCGTCCAGGCCGTGGAGCATCAAATATATCCCCAGGCGGTGCGCTGGTACTGCCAGGGTCGGCTGCGCTGCCGCGGGGGAATGGCGTGGCTCGACGGCGCGGCTCTCGAGGAGCCCGTGCAATACGGCGCGGCGGACGGGCGGGATCGATGACGTGGTCCTGGCGCCGCGCGACGATCATTGGCGCCGCGATCGCGGGTTCAGTGATCGCGGGCTCCCCCTTAGCCGCGCAGCCCGGCGGCGAGCCGGCCGTCGCACCGTTTTTGGCCCACTACACCGCGGAATGGCGCGGCATCACGGTGGGCACCAGTGATCTCGACCTCAAGACGGATACGGCTCCCGGCGGTTATATCTACACCTGGACCGTGACGGCGCGAGGTATTTTCCGTCTGGTCTACGCCAACGATGTCATCCAGAAGAGCTGGTTCAGCGTCACGAATGATCACGTGCGGCCGGAAAAATACCGCGCCGAGGACGGCACGTCCACCGCCAATATCGATTTCGATTGGGAGGCGGGGCATGCACAAGGACAGACGGAAAAGAAACCCGTCAACTTGAAGCTCAGCGACGGCACCCAGGACATCATGTCGATCCAAGTCGAAGTCATGCTCGATCTCAAGAACGGCACGATGCCCAAGAATTTTCGGATTCTCGACAAGGATGAGATCAAGGATTTCATTTACACCCCGGAAGGCAGCGCCCGAATTCGTACCGCGTTGGGCGAACTCGATACGCTGGTCGTGTCGAGCCGCCGCGCCGGCGGCGACCGCGTTTTGCGCATGTGGTTCGCGCCGTCGCTCGGCTTCATACCCGTGCTCGCCGAACGGTCGAGAGGCGACAAGCTCGAGTTTACGATGAAGATCAAGACTCTCAAGTCGGGTGCGGCGAAAGCAGCGGCCGCTGGCGCCGCACACTGACGCCGCAGCCCGGAGCTCGCCGTGCGATGGGGCACGCGCGGACCCGCGGCGCCCTCCATCAGGTTTTGGGCAACGTTACCCCGCGCTGACCCTGATACTTGCCGCCACGATCCCGATAGGACGTCTCGCAGACCTCATCGGACTCGAAGAACAACATCTGAGCCACACCCTCGTTGGCGTAGATCTTGGCGGGCAGCGGCGTGGTGTTCGAGAATTCCAATGTCACGTGGCCCTCCCATTCGGGTTCCAAAGGCGTTACGTTGACGATGATCCCGCAGTTCTTTACGAATACACCGGCCTCCAACGCGAAGTTTCCCGCTTCCGGAACCGTCAGGCAATAGACGTCATGGTCCCCCACCATTTCGCGCACGGCCCTGACTTTGTGATTTCGGTAAGCTGGAGTGCCTCTAAACCGGGCGACCACGTCGGGGAACCGTCGAAAAACGGACCGGTCGCAGTTGAGTGCGGCAGCAGCCCCTCGGATTGAGCCCGTCGCATTCAATGCGTGGCGAACGGTCTCTTCCGAAATTTCCTCACGCAGCTTTATGCGTCGCGCGATTTCCGCCTGTTTGCTGCGCCGGCGCCCGTCGTCCGCCGCCCAAGCCTGAGTCATCAAACGCGATTGACGCATCCTTTCAAGCGGATCGAGATAGCGATTAAGGGTGGCTTGCCGATGTCGTTCGCGCGTCGCGTCAGTGGGGTTCCTCCGAGATTCGATTAATTTTGCCCGAATCTCAAGATGGCGAGCATCTTGCCAGAAATCGTTGGCTCGGGCGGACTGGACTCGCGAAAAGTGTTCGCGCCATTGCGGATCTAGAGCCCGTTTGATTAGGGCGGCTCTTATCGCTGTGCCGTGTTCATTCGGGTCAAAAGTATCGTCATAGCTGGAAGCGTTGTGCATCCGAATATGCTTGGACGCCTCCATCCGCTCTATATTCGTCGGTCGGTTATTGCGACGATCAAAATCCATATGGTGGCGATGCGTTCCAGGGAGATCGGCATAAATCTCATGCCGTATGTTCCATTCATCGGCCAGCCTGTGAGTCGGATACAAATGGCCGTCGATCGGCTGATAGACCGCTTCATAGCCTCGAAATAGATCGCGATACAACGGCATCAGCGAATCATTCGGTCGCAGCGAATGTGCTGCCGCCATGCGCCCATCGCGGCGCATGAACAGGTGGTCGGGCGTAACGTGGATGCGCTCGTCATTGTCGAGCTCGATCTCGAGCAGCGAATCCCTGCCGACGAACCGTGGCGCATCCAGATAAGTAACTATGAGACGGCCGTTCTGGCCGATGCTGTAACCCCAGAATATCTCGCCCGCTTCATGCCTCCTCGCCATTTCCTCGAGCGTTGGGCTCGTCCCATCGACCAAAGCGACGCGGGTGTCGCCGCGAAAGCAACGCGCGTACGTCGATTTCCCGAGGCACACGGTCAGCACGCTGCGCGGTATGCGAAAGAACTCGACCGTGCTCGCGAGCGCGAACGAATTGGGCGGAATGATGCAGACCGGGCCCTTGAAGTCGACGAAGGATTTCTCGTCGAAATTCTTCGGATCGACGATGGTCGAATTGATGTTCGTGAAGATCTTGAATTCATCGGCGCAGCGCACGTCGTAGCCGTAACTCGACGTGCCGTACGACACGATCTTGTTGCCGTCCGAGACTCGCACCTGTTCGGGCGAAAACGGTTCGATCATGGCGTGGGCTGCCGCCATCCGTCTGATCCACCGGTCGCTCTTGATGCTCATTTACGTGGCTTCCACCGTGATCTTGGGAAACATCCGGCTGTAATCCTTGTTGAGGGTCGCGAGGCGCGCCGCCGTCCGCCGCGCCATCCGAAAATACGCGAGCGCCCGGGCACTGCCAGGCTCAGCCACCACCGTCGGCATGCCGCCGTCGGCGTCCTCGCGAATGCGGATATCGAGCGGCAATTCGCCGAGCAGCTGCACTCCGTATTGTTCAGCCATGCGCGCGCCGCCGCCGCTCCCGAACACGTGCTCGACGTGGCCACAGTTGACGCAGACGTGCATGCTCATATTCTCGACCACGCCCAGCACCCGGACTTCGACCTTCTCGAACATCTTCAGACCCTTGCGCGCGTCGAGCAGGGCGATGTCCTGAGGCGTCGTCACGATGACGGCGCCGCTGACGGGCACCCGTTGGGCGAGCGTGAGCTGAATGTCGCCGGTACCCGGCGGCATATCGACCACCAGGTAATCAAGGTCACCCCACTGGGTCTCCCCGAGCAGCTGCGTCAAGGCCTGCGTCACCATGGGCCCGCGCCACGCCATGGGCTGTTCCGCGTCCACCATGAAACCGATGGACATGACTTCGACCCCGTGGGCACGTAGGGGCGTCAGGTGCTTGCCGTCCGGGCTTTCCGGCTTACGGCCGGCGAGACCCATCATGAGGGGCTGGCTGGGCCCATAGATATCCGCATCGAGCAGTCCCACGCGGGCGCCCTGAGCCGCCCAAGCGAGCGCCAAGTTCGCCGCCGTGGTCGATTTACCCACTCCGCCCTTGCCCGATGCGACCGCCACCACATTCTTGACGGTGGCGAGCGGTTTCAGGGTTTTTTGCACCGCGTGCGCCGTGATGTTCGAGTGCAGGATCAGCTTGATCGGCATGCCGCCGAGTTCGGGCTCGAGGTGGCTTTGCAGCGCGGGCAGCAACTCCGCGCCATAGTCCGCCACCGGGAACCCAAAAGTCAGTTCAATGGACACCACGTCGCTGCCGAGCCTCACGTCCCCGACCGCCCGCACCTGGTCGAAAGTTTGAGCAAGGTAAGGGTCAATGTAGGAGCTTAATTTCGCGCGGATCGCGCTGGCCGTCACGGCGGATTGGGTCATAAGCCGTATTCTAACGCAGGCCGCCAATGCCGTGCGGTGTGGCATAATTTGGGGCCCCGCCGCAGGTGAGAAACGGACGCTCCGCGAAGGATTGTGCAACTTGAAGGCACCGAATGAGTTTTTTTGCCAATTACCGTGCCGATCGACTCATAGCCGAGGTTAGATCCAGCGGAAATCCGGGGAGCCCGCTGGCGCAAAAAGCGCTGGAGAAACTGGTTGCCCTGGGACCCAATGCCATCGACCCCATCGTCGCCGCGCTCACGAATGCGGAGAAGCGCGAGACCTTGGTGTATGTCGAGGCTCTGTCGCGCCTGATCGACGTGAAATCGCTGCCCCATTTGCTGCGTACCATGGCGGACGCGAACGGCCGGGCGATGTCCGGGATCGCTTGGGCGCTGTCGTCCAGCCGCAATTATCCGGCGTCAGCCCTGCTCGAAGCCTTGACCAAGCCGGGCATGCCAAAACAGGCGATTCTCGACGTGATCGCCGCCCAAAAGGCCCGTTTCACCGTGCGGGAGCTACTGCATGCGGCCTACACGCAGGAAGCGAGCGAGCGCGCGGGACTGTTCAAGATCATCGCTGAGATCGCCGATGAGTCCTCGATAGACGATCTGATCGCCAGAATCGAGGGCAAGGATCCGGTTGCGCGCCTGCACATCATCAACGTGTTGGCACGCTTCAACACGCCGCGCGTGCAACAAGCGATCCAGAAGCAACTCAAGGACAACAGCAAGTTTATCCGGGCGGCCGCGCTCACGGCGCTCGCGCGGATGGACGGCCCCTTCGACATCCAGTTACTCGTCGGAATGCTGCGCGATCCCGAAATCGACGTGCAGAACAAGGCCGTCGACGTCGTCGTGCGCGCCAACCATCCCGACACTGTTAAATACCTCGTCGACGTGCTCAAGGATGAGAATGAGTATGCGCGCCGGGCGGCGGTCGAAGTGCTGAATGTCGTCGGCAACGCGAAATCGGTCAAATATCTTTTGGAAGTCATCGCCGACAGTGATTGGTGGGTCCGTACACGGGCGGCCGACGCTCTCGGCAAGATCGGAGGACCCCGTGTGGTGGACGCCGTCTTGGCGCTCATCAAGGACGACAACCAAGACGTGCGGCGCGCCGCCATCGAGATCCTGAACCAAACCAAGGACGAGCGGGCCGTCGCCCAGCTCATCGAGGCCACCAAGGATCGAGACTGGTGGGTGAGTGAGCGGGCGGTCGACGCGCTGGCGGAAATCGGCACCACCAAGGCCGTACCGCGTCTGATCGAGATGCTGGGCGCCGGTGAACCGAAAACCCTGCCGGTGGTGCTGCGCGCCATGGCAAAAGTCGGCGACCACAGGAACATCGATCACTTGCTGCCGCTGCTGCATCGTCCAGAAAGCGAAATCAAGGTGGAAGTGATTGCAGCACTCGCAAAGCTCTCGGACGAGCGCCGGGCGGACAACATACGGGTCCAGTTGCAAACACTGCCGGGCAGCGCCGATGGGGCCATCAGCATGGCCGTGGCCCGAGCCATGCAGCAACTCGAGGACCGATTCTCGACGCAGCAGGTGTCCGGCCCGCGCACCGTCGCCATGGCGGAATCCGGGAAGACGTTGCTGATCGACAATGCGGAATTGTCGAAAGTGGTCCGGGAAAACGAGACGAAGGTCGAGCGGCTCGACATCGCCACGTTGAAATCGGGCGACGTCATCGAGGGGCGCTACAAGTACATCGAAAAGATCGGCAAGGGAGCGTTCGGCACGGTGCTGCTGATGGAAGACACCGTGGTCGAGGAGCGCCTCATCTTGAAATTTTTGAATCCCAACGTGGCTTCAGACGAAGAGATGATGAAGCGCTTCGTGCACGAGCTGCGTTACAGCCGCAAAATCACCCATAAGAACGTCATTCGTATCTATGACTTTTTGTACATCCAGGGCAACTACGCCATTTCGATGGAATATTTTCCGTCGCACACCCTGGGCGGCGAAATCATCAACGAGAAGCCGGTGGAGCTCAGGCGGGCGATCAAATTCGGCATCGACATCGCGACCGGCATGGCGGTTGCTCACCAGGCCGGCATCGTCCATCGCGACTTGAAGCCCGCCAACGTGCTCATCGACAACGACAGTCTCCTCAAAATCGTCGACTTCGGCGTGGCCGCGGCGCAGAGCCAGGGCGACACGCAGCTGACCAAAACCGGCTACGTGATCGGCTCTCCCAAGTACATGGCGCCTGAGCAAATTTTGGGCAAGAAGGTGGATGAACGGGCGGACATCTACAGTTTGGGCGTCATCCTGTACGAGTTGCTCACGGGGGTTCCGCCCTATTCACGCGGTGACCATATGTCAGTCATGTACCAGCACGTGCAGGGCAAAGCCCGGCCGCCCATCGACATCAACAAACAGCTCCCCGTGGAGCTGAACAACTTGGTCATGAAATGCATGTCGCTGGACAAGGCCAAGCGCGCGCAAAGCATGGACGAGTTGCGCTTGTCGCTGGAAAAGTTCCTGTAGAACCGTCCCTGACGGGGTTATTTGCCCCGGCAGCTGGACTTACCTCACGTTTATGGCCCACCGCAGGCGCTAATACTCGAAAAACCAAGCGCTTGCGGGTAGCCTAGCGAATCATGGCCAGAATCGATGCCTTCCTCAAACTTGCGGTCGCCCAAGGTTGCTCGGATTTGCACCTGGCGGTGGGCGTGCCCCCGATGATGCGCATGCATGGCGACCTGATGCCCATCAAATTCCGCGATCTGGGCGATACGGAACTGGAGGGCTACATCACCGAGGTGCTGACCCAATCCCAGCTCAAAGTGCTCCGCGAGGGCCACGACTTGGATTTCTCGTACGTGACGGCCGAAGGCGGCCGCTTCCGGGCCAACGTGTTTCGCAAGGAAACAGGGATCGGCGCCGCCTTTCGCGCCATTCCGACCACGATGCCGAGCATCGACCAACTGGGTCTGCCGCCCATCGTGCGCAAACTGTGTGATTACCACCAGGGCATGATCTTGGTAACCGGCGCCACGGGTACCGGCAAGTCGACCACGCTCGCTTCCATGATCGACCATCTGAATGCCACCCGGTCGGTGAACATCATCAGCCTCGAAGATCCCATCGAATTCGTCCATCGCAGCAAATCGAGTCAGGTCATCCAGCGGGAACTCGGCACCCACCTGCCTTCCTTCGCCGAGGGCGTGCGGGCCGCCATGCGTGAGGACCCTGACGTCATCCTCGTCGGCGAAATGCGGGATGCCGAAACCATCTCCATGGCGATGACGGCGGCCGAGACCGGACACCTCGTCCTCGGCACGCTGCACACCACGAGCGCGACCAAGACCCTGGACCGCATCATCGATGCACTGCCCACCGACGAGCGCGAACAGACCAAAAGCTTCCTCGCTGCGAGTCTGATCGCCGTCATCACGCAAATTCTGGTGAAAAGTCCTGATCAGCGTGCGCGCCGCGCGATCTGCGAAGTCATGGTGGTGACCAAGGCCATCGGCAAGCTCATCATGACCGATCAGACCCATCAAATCCCGAGCCAGCTGCAAATGGGCAGGGAACACGGCATGCAGTTGATGGATCAAGCCTTGCTGGCCGCCATCAACGCGAAGGAAATCGATCCCGAGCAGGCCTATACCTACGCATTGGACAAGCGCCAATTTCAACGTTTCGTGACCGACATGCCATTGGTACCGCCGGTCGAACCGGTCGCGACCTGAAAGACCATGGCGGTCATCGACAGTTATCTGAAACAGGTGTTGGACCGGAATGGGTCGGACCTGCATTTCCTCGCGGGGGATCCGGCGCGCATTCGTCAATACGGCGAGCTAAAATCGCTGGGTCAAGACATCCTGACCGCCGACATGGTCAAGACCACCCTGTACGAAATCATGCCGAAGGCGTCGGTTGATCGGTTCGAGGCGAAGGACGGCACCGACTTCGCGTACAGCATTCCCGGCGTCGCGAGATTTCGAGTCAACGTCATGCGCCAGTTGAACGGCATGGGCGCGGTATTTCGCGCAATTCCGTCGAAAGCCCGCACGGCGCAGGAACTGCGGCTGCCCGAGGCGGTGATGAATCTGTGCAAGATCAACAACGGGCTCATTCTGGTCACCGGCAAGACCGGATCGGGAAAATCGACCACGCTCGCCGCCATGATCGATGACATCAATACGCGCGAAAAGGGCCATATCCTCACCATCGAGGATCCCATCGAGTTCGTCCACGTGCGTAAGCAGTGCCTCATCAGTCAGCGCGAGATCGGGGTGCATGCCGCATCGTTCTCGTCCGCGCTGATGTCGGCGCTGCGCGAGGATCCGGACGTGATCCTCGTGGGTGAGCTGCGTGACCTCGAAACCATGAGCATCGCCGTGACCGCGGCCGAAATGGGTATCTTGGTCATGGGCACGCTGCACACCAACGGTGCCGCCGCCACCGTGGATCGATTGGTGAACGCGTTCCCGGCCGATAAACAGCCGCACGTGCGCACCATGCTGTCGACCAGCCTGCGCGGCGTGGTGTCGCAGCAGCTGATTCCGACGGCCAACCGTCAGGGGCGGGTTGCGGCTTTGGAAATACTCATCAATACGCCCGCCGTCGCCAATCTGATCCGCCAAGGCAAGATGGACCAGCTCGAGAACGCCATGCAAAGCGGCGGCGCGGTGGGCATGCGCCTGATGGATGCGGCCATTCAGACGCTGTTGGATGCAAGGCAGATCTCGGGCCAGGAAGCGTTCAAGAAGGCCATCAACAAGAGCCGCTTCGAAATGGTCCGCAACGCGTCCTAGCGGCCCGGTGACGGCACCCACAACCCCTGCGCCGTCGGTGGCATAATTCGGCATGACCCAACGACGCCGAATTCTCGTGACGAGCGCCTTGTACTACGCCAACGGACCACTCCACGTCGGCCATATTCTCGAGGCCGTGCAGACCGATATCTGGGTCCGTTTCCAGAAGCTGCGCGGACACGAGGCCTATTACGTCTGCGCCGATGACACCCACGGCACGCCCATCATGCTCAAGGCGTCGGCCGAGGGGGTCACTCCGGAAGAATTGATCGCGAGAGTCAACGTCGAGCACCGGCGCGATCTGGCCGACATGCTCATAGCCCACGATAACTTCGGTTCGACACATTCTCACGAGAACAAGGTCTTGTGCGACGAGCTATACGGCCGGTTGCTCGCCGCCGGCCACATCGACCGCAAGACCATCAGCCAGGCCTACGACGACACCGCTCGGATGTTTCTGCCGGATCGCTACATCAAGGGAACCTGCCCGGTGTGCGCAACCGCGGACCAGTACGGAGACTCCTGTGAAAACTGCGGCTCCACGTACACGCCGTCCGATCTCAAGAACCCGCTGTCGGTGGTCAGCGGTACGCCGCCGGTGTGGCGCGATTCGGAGCACTATTTCTTTCGGCTGAGCGCGTTCGAATCCAGTCTTGCCCTATGGGTGAAGAGCGGTTCACTGCAGGAAAGCCTTTCCCGAAAGCTCGCCGAATGGTTCAGCCAGGGCCTGCGAGACTGGGATATATCGCGAGACGCGCCTTATTTCGGATTCGAGATTCCGGGTGCGCCCGGAAAGTATTTCTACGTGTGGTTCGATGCACCGATCGGCTACCTCGCGAGCTTCACGCAATTGTGCGCGCGTACCGGCCTGAATTACGACGACTTCCTCGCCAAGGATTCGACCACGGAACTGCATCATTTCATCGGCAAGGATATTTTGTATTTCCATTCGTTGTTCTGGCCGGCCGTGCTCGAGGGCTCGGGATTGCGGCGCCCCACCGCCGTGCACGCCCATGGCTTCGTCACCATCAATGGTCAGAAAATGTCGAAATCGCGCGGCCCGTTCATCACGGCGCGCCGCTATCTCGACAGCTTCAAAGCGGAGTATCTGCGTTATTACTTCGCCGCCAAACTGGGTCCGGGCATCGACGACATCGACATGAATCTCGAGGAGTTCGCGACGCGCCTGAATTCAGAAGTCGTGGGCAAGCTCGTCAACATTGCCAGCCGGTGCGCCGGTTTCATCACGAAGAGCGCGGGCGGTCTGCTCGCCGACGCGTTGCCGGAACCGGATCTATACGCGAGCTTCGTCGCTGCCGGGACGGGCATTGCCGCGGCATACGAGGCTTGTGACACCGCGAGCGCGCTGCGCGAGATCATGAGTCTCGCCGACCGTGCCAATCAATACATCGATGTGCACAAACCGTGGAATCTGGCGAAACACGCCGACAACGCCGCGGAGGTCCAAAGCGTCTGCAGCCAGGGTCTGAATCTCTTCCGCGTTCTGATGATCTACCTGCAACCGGTATTGCCGGAGATGGCGACGCGGACGCAGCAGTTCTTTCAAGAAAGCGCGTGGACGTGGGAAAGCGCGGCCACGCCGCGCCTCAGCGCTGCGATCCTGCCGTACCAGGCGCTTGCGACGCGCCTCGACGCCAAAGCCGTGGCGCAGCTGATCGATGTTGAAGCGCCGCCGCCCGGCGCGGCCCCGATGCCTGGCGCCACGACAACCCCGGCTGCGGCGTCCCCAGCGGCCGACACCATCTCCATTGACGACTTTCTGCGCGTGGACCTGCGGGTCGCCAAGGTGCTCCATGCGCAGACAGTCGACGGTGCGGACAAGCTCTTGAAACTGCGGCTGGATGTCGGCGACCTCGGCGAACGCGAGATTTTTGCCGGTGTTCGCGCCGCCTATGAGCCAGCCGCACTGGTGGGACGCCTGATCGTCGTGGTGGCCAACCTGGCACCGCGCAAAATGCGCTTCGGCGTATCGAACGGCATGATGCTGGCGGCCGGTCCCGGTGGCAAAGACGTGTTCGTCCTCTCGCCCGACTCCGGCGCGGCGCCCGGCATGCGCATCAAATGACATGGAGCGGGGGCCCGGAGCTCGCGCAGCGCATCGATGGGCTCCTGCCGCAGACGCAATGCACGCGCTGCGGTTATGCGGGCTGCAGCCCCTATGCCGCGGCGATCGCCGCTGGCGAGGCGGCGATCAACCAGTGTCCGCCGGGCGGGAGCGCCACCATCCATGCGCTGGCACACCTTCTGGGTCGCGAAGTTATTGCGCTCAATCCCGATAATGGCGTCGAATCGCCGACGCGGGTTGCGCATATCGACGAGACCCGGTGCATAGGGTGCGCGCGCTGCCTGGCGCCGTGCCCCGTCGACGCCATCGTGGGTGCGCAGAAATGGATGCACACCGTCTTGGTCGACACCTGCACGGGCTGCGAACTGTGCATCGCACCGTGCCCGGTGGATTGTATCGAGATGCGGATGCCGCCGGCGCCACATGTCAATGATCCGGAGCTGAATCGCGCGCGTTACGAGGCCCACACGGCGCGCCTGTTGCAGCAGGTTCAGGAACGGCAGCGTGCGTTGGAGGAGAAGAAAGCGGCCTTGTCGCACAGCGCGCGCCCGGACACGAGCGCCGCGCCATGAACGACGCGAAGCGCCGCGAGATCTTTGCGCGGCTGCGCGCAGCGAATCCAAGTCCCCGGACCGAACTTCACTACCGAACGCCGTTCGAATTGTTGATCGCGGTCATTCTGTCGGCGCAAGCGACTGACAAGGGTGTCAACAAGGCGACGCCGGCGCTGTTTAGCGCCGCGAACACACCGGCAGCGATGCTCGCACTCGGCGTCGACGGCCTGACGCCGTATATAAAAACCATCGGATTGTTCAACGCCAAGGCGAAGAACATCATCGCCACCTGCCAGGCCTTGGTCGCGAATCACGGCGGTGAAGTGCCGAGGACTCGCGAAGCGCTGGAGAGCCTGCCGGGCGTGGGCCGCAAGACGGCCAACGTGGTATTGAATACGGCTTTCGGGGAGGCCACCATGGCGGTCGATACGCACATATTTCGCGTCGCGAACCGCACGGGATTGGGCGTCGGCAAGACGGTGCGGGCGGTGGAGGACAAGCTCACCAAATTGATTGCACCCGAGTATTTGCGGGATGCACATCACTGGCTGATCTTGCATGGCCGCTATACCTGCAAGGCCCGCACGCCGGACTGTCCGGAGTGCAGGATTGCGGATCTGTGCGAATACCGTCGCAAGACCCAGAGTGTCCCACCTTGAACGCCCACGAATCCTACAGCCGCGAACAGCTTCGGCAGAGTTACCTCGACGCCTGGCGCAAACATTTGACGGGCGCGATGTTGAGCCCGCTGGAGGCGATGATCGTCGGCGTGATCGGCGTGCATCCCGAATTTCAGCCGGTGCTGCAAGATTCCGCGAAGGCATTGGCGCTCGACCCCGGCAGCGCCGATCCGGCCAACAACCCCTTTCTGCACATGGGCCTGCACATGGCCGTTCGTGAGCAAGTCGCCATCGACCGGCCGACCGGCGTTCGTGCACTGCATGCCAAGCTGCAGCAGCGATTCGGCGACCTGCACCGCGCCGAGCACGTTCTCATGGAGGCCCTGGCCGAGATCTTGTGGGAGGCACAGCGTGCGGGGCGTTTGCCGGACGAGGCCGGATACCTCGCGCGGGCACGGACCCGCTTGGCAGGTTAACGAAGCTTCATGCGCGCTTCATCGGGGTTTTCGCGCGATAAAGCTATGCTATGAGCCTGTCTGACTCTTCCACGTGGTCATGCGCGTTATCCTTTCTCCCCTTGCGGCTACCGTCGTCTTGGCGGCTCTGATGACCCTGGCGTCGCTCGCCGCGGGATCATCCGCAGCCCCAGGCAACGCACCCGTGCCCGCGTCCGGCCCGCCACCGGACGATGCAGCCGTCAAACACGCGAAGCGCATGGCCTGTCTCAAGGACGCCAAGGCTAAAAAACTCGTGGGAGCCCAGAAAGCCGCGTTCCTGAAACAGTGTGTGGCCGCTCCTTAGCAGCCTGCTGACCGCTTCCTGGGCCGCTTGCTACTCTCAAGCCGCCGGAACGAAGTCGCCATCGTCGTGAAAAGTGCGCTCGAACTTCAGAAAATCATAGTAACCGCACCGGTTGCCATAAGGATACTTGCGGCACACATTGGGACGCGCGGCATACACCGTACATCGCCGTGTCTTGCGGTCGAACAGGTGGCACACCGACTCGTAGACCGTATCCTTGTGATGCCGCAATATCCGCTCGTTGATATCGCCCGCTTTGTACACGAAGGTCAATCGTTTCCGGGCCGCGCGCTCGGAAATTCCGAAATGTTTCGCGAGACGGGTCATGTCGTGTTCAGTCACCGCGATGCGTGAGTGGCTGCAACAGTAGCCGGGGCATTTGGCGCAATTGAAACTCATGGGCTTGATCCTGGGTCAGTCTTGAGCATTATCCTGGTGGCAATGGTGGACGAACGCGCTCCCATAGCGCGCGAGGACATCAGGCGGCGTCATCGCTTCGGTGACCTCCTTGAATTCGAACCAGATGGGGTCCTGCACATTCTTTCCCCGCGGACTGACGGTCGCCAGCAGGTAGCCGTATACATGCGTCTTCGCGAACTTCGCCTGGGGCGCAGCGGCTGGTAACGCATAGCGAAAGGCCCCGCCCGTGCCGATGATCCACCCCGGCAATACGCCGCCATGCTCACGCCAGTACGGCGTGTCGAAGATTCCCTCCATCACGTAGTGGGAATGCGAAGCCAGCACGTAGACCGGTTTGGTCTTCTGTACTTCGAGCAGCTGCCCATATGCCTCGAGTCCCGCCGCTGCGGCGGCCGGGAAATCGTCCATACTGTGCGCACGGGCGAGGCTCTCCGGCAGCGCCTCGTGCATGCCGACGACCACCGCCCTGATGTCGGCGTTTCGTTGATCGTTCTGCAGCACGGATTTCAGCCATTTCATCTGGGCGGCATCGAACTGCTCGGGCGTGGCATTGTCGAGCGTGAGGAAGTCGACGCCGTCGCGCACCCAGTGATAGTAAGTCTTGACCTGATGATCGTGTGGATCGTCCTCGAGGCGCTGGTCACGTATCACCGGCGCGTTTAGCCAATCGGCGAAGGTCCTCGTGAACTCCTCGCGGGTCTTCGGCACGATCGTCTCATGGTTGCCGATACCGAGGAAAAACGGCGTATCGCCGAACGGCTCGATCTGGCTGCGCTGAACGTCGGGCCAGGCGGCGTTCAAATATTCGATGATGGGCGCCGTCGGATGCAGGCTGCGGTAGTCGTCGTCAAAATCGTAAATCGCGCGCAGGTCACCGAGATGCCAGTAAAACGCGGCATGCAGCGCGCGCGTGGCCGCCGCGATCGAGGGCATGACCACGTCGCCGCAGTTGCGCGAGTCGCCCGATACCGTGAAGCTCCAACTCGCTTCGGCGGGCTTGGCCGAAACGGCGCTCGCCCATAACGCGGCTGCGATAGCGAGCGCCGGCCGGCAAAAGCGCATGTTGAACTTCGGTGGTTTCAAAGGCGTATTCCGAATCCTCGAGGGCATCATAGTACCGTGCATCATTGCGAACCGTCCGTAAGAGCATACTTGCACGTGGCGGCGGAATGCTTTGCCTTCATCTTGGTGGTCCATGCGCTCATGTCCTCGCCGGCGACGAAGGGCTCCGGATCGGGATAGATGAGCTGAAGCACCGTGGCATCGGCGAACTCGTCCGGGGACACTTCGGGCTCCCGGGGATCGACTTGCACCGGCGCGATGACCGCGATCTTCAGCGTGGGATCGAGCGCATGCAACCGTTCGACGGTGCCCAGAAACTTCGAGGCATGAAAGCTGCCGGTCAGATGCAAGATCCGATAGCCCGGATGCTGCCGCAAGGCGCGGTCGATGGATTCGGCCATGGTGTCGTCACGGGTGACCTGCGCGGCGAAACTATTTTGCGCCGCATCCTGCGCGTGTCCATTCGGGGCGGCCAAGAACTGCATGTATTCATCGCGGTACGCGCCCGCGCCGGCGTCCACTCGAGCGGCAACCCACGACCTTTCGACGGGAGTGAATCGGTCGAGCACGGGCAATCCGGACTGCCCCACGCAGGTGACGGCCCAGCCGGGTGCCTCGGCGGCCACGACCGGTAAGTGATGGTCTTTCGCAAATTCGACCATGGGCCGATAAGAGGCTGCGTAATTGCTCCACGCCCTGCCCTGCTCGATCAGCGCCGTTTCGCCGATGTGGCCGGCGGTATACTCGTCGACGATGCCCTGCACGTCGCGTTCGAATTGCTCCAGTGACAGGACCCAGCGCGGGTCGCGATCATACAAAGCGCGCAGCAGCTTCATTTCCTGCAGATGGACGCCGGGATGCCCGTGGTCCTCGCCGTAGATGACGACGTCGTAGCGCTGCAACAGGCCGGCGAGTCGATTGACGTCGACCTCGTGCGGCACGGACCTGCCGGCGTCGGTGAACAAGAACGCCGTGTCATAGTAGTCCCGAAGCGGTCGATCGAGCTTCCAGGGCCGGACAGCAGTCGACTGAACCACACAGGCACTCAACATGGCGCTCATCACAATCAGAAAATGGGTACGAGGCGCCAATCGAATCTCCTCTCGTGCCGTGTGCGCGTGCCGAGCCAGCGCGACGGCCATGCCGTTTTCGCTGGACGGATGCTACCGCACTTGCGAGCATATCCCGCAATGACCGCGGTACTGTCGACATCCCTGCCCGCGCAGGCCAAATTCACCAGCGGCTTGGTCCAGGGGTTGATGTCGGCAACGGCGGCCATCATCGCTTATTTACCATCCCAGCCGCTCGGCCTGCACGAGGGGTTTTGGGGATCCATCACCGCCATCGCCGTCGTGCAGAGCGAACTGCGCGCGACGCAGAGTTCCGCAAGAGACCAGTTCGCGGGCGCGGCAATCGGCGGTCTCATCAGCGCGCTGGCCGTGGCTATAGCTGGAGAACACCTATTCACCTACGCGGCGGCCGTCGTCCTGTCGGTGCTCGCATGCTGGCTATGCAACGTGAGCAGCGCCGCCCGTCTATCCGGATCCACTGCCACCATCATCATGCTCGTTCCGCACCAAGGGGCCGTGACGGGAATGCTGGTTTCCCGAGTCGCCGAAGTCGGCTGGGGCGTCACCGTCGGTGTGGCGATCGTTTGGTTGGTGAATAAAAGCGGACGATGGATCTCCCGTAAACCCGCGCTCTAGAAACCGTGGCGCGGGCGGCCGTCGCTCGCCCCCGTCAGACTGCCTGACTCGTCTCCTTGCGCAATTTCCAGTTAGGCCGTACGTAGTGGCAGGTATAGCCATCGGGATATCGTTCGAGATAATCCTGGTGCTCCGGTTCTGCCTGCCAAAAATCTCCAGCGGCGGTCACCTCGGTCACCACCTTGCCGGGCCAAATCCCCGAGGCATCGACATCGGCAATGGTCTCGAGGGCGATTCGCCGCTGTTCCTCGCTCGTGTAGAAAATCGCGGATCGATAGCTCGCTCCCTTGTCGTTGCCCTGGCGATCACGGGTGCTCGGATCGTGGATCTGGAAGAAGAATTCCAGAAGCTGCCGATAGCCGATCTTGTCACGATCGAAAATGATTTCGATCGCTTCGGCGTGCGTGCCGTGATTACGGTAGGTCGCATGGGGCACGTCACCACCGCTGTAGCCGACGCGCGTCGATAAGACACCGTCGTAACGCCGGATCAGGTCTTGCATCCCCCAAAAACAGCCGCCGGCCAGAATCGCACGTTCGTTGGTCATAAATCCTCCGCTCATGGGGCACCACACCCCTATGTTAACCTTTCCGACAATGTCAGTTTGAAAAGGATGGACAAGCGATGCAAGGCCTGAAAACGTTCCCACGGCACTCGCCGCTGTCCGCGATTCTCCAGGGTCTGGACGAAGACGGCGGCGTCATCGTTCACGACTTCATAGATCAAGACCTGGTCAAGCGTCTGAATGCGGAGTTCAAAGCCGACATTGAGAGGACCGATCCGGGCTCCGACATCGTCGGGCAGGAGATGTCGGTTTTTTGGGGCAGGAATACCAAGAGATTTACCCGGCTGGCCGCCCGCGCCCCCTCTTTTGCAGAGCTTCTGGACCACGAGCTCATGCACCAATGGGCTGCCCATAGCTTGAAGGGCGATTACTGGTTGAACACGGGGCAGGCAATGATCGTAGGCCCTGGGGAGACGGGTCAAAGGCTGCATCGCGACATTGCGATTTGGCCGCTGCTCGAGGAAATCGGCAGGGATGCTCCCGAGGCCATGATCAGCATCTTGCTGGCACTCTCGGATTTCACCGAAGAGGTGGGTGCCACTCGCGTCATACCGGGTAGCCACAAGTGGCAGGACTTCATGCAGACTCCGCGACCGGAGGACACGGTGGGCGCCGTGATGCCCGCGGGCAGCGCTCTGTTGTATCTCGGCAAGACGGTGCACGGCGCTGGCCAAAACGTCACCGATAATCAGTGGCGACACGGACTGCACATGAGCTTCGTGCTCGGCTGGCTGACGCCAGAGGAAGCCTCCACGGTGGGTGTTCCTTGGGAGATCGCCCGACAGTATTCGCCGCGCGTCCAGCGCATGTTGGGTTATGCGTCGCCTGGCCGCGGCAACAACGGACCCGCGAAGAACTGGCTCATTGATTTCGCCGACGTTCGTAATTTTCTTGTCAATCAGGAGCCTACCTGAGTCCTTGCAGACGACATCAGGAATAGTGCGGTTCGGCCTCCTCGTCGGCGATGAACGTGCCCTGAGCGTTCAGCTCGGCGAATAACCCGCCCAGGGAAATGAGTTCGTCGTAAGTTCCCTGTTCCACCAAGCGGCCACCCTCGAGCACGAGGATGAGATCGGCCTCCCGCACCGTGGTCAGGCGATGCGCGATGACGAACGTGGTGCGCCCCTTCGTCAAGGCGGCGAGCGCGCGTTGAATGCGTGCCTCCGTGGCATTGTCGAGCGCACTCGTTGCTTCATCGAGAATTTGGATCGGAGCATCCTTGAGCATGGCGCGCGCGATGGCCAACCGCTGCCGCTCGCCGCCGGACAAGGAGCGCCCGCGCTCGGCCACGAGAGTCGCGTAACCCTCGGGCTTGACCACGACGAAATCGTGCGCCTCGGCAGCGCGGGCGGAATCCTCGATCTGCTGCTGGGTGGCATTCGGATTGCCGAGCCGAATGTTGTCGGCGATGGATCGGTATAGCAACCCGGGATCCTGAAAAACCACCGCGATATTGCTGCGTAAGGCGCGCAGCGAAACCGTCCGGATATCGATGCCGTCGATGGTGATACGCCCCTGCGTAGGGTCATGAGCCCGGTAGAGCAGGCTGAGTGCCGTGGTCTTGCCGGCACCGGTGGGACCCACCAGGGCGACGGTGGAACCGGGTTTGGCGCGAAAGCTCAACGAATGCAATGCCGGGTGCGCATCGTCGTAACCGAACGACACGTTCTCGAAAACCACGTCGCCGGCGACGCGCTGCATGGACGCCGCGTTGGGCGCATCCTTGAGCACGGAGCGCGTATCCAAAACCGCGAAAAAATCCTTGAGCGAGGGCGTTTGGAAGAACAGCGCCGAGATGAAACCGGCGAATTGTTCCAACCGCCCGATCAACATCATCGCGAAGCCGGAAAACGTCACGATGTTGCCCACGGTGACTTCGCCTTTTCCATTCAAGGAGGCACCCAGGAGGAAAATGCCCACGACGGTCAACGTGCTCGCCGCCCGTGTAGCTACCGACAGCCAGGCCCAGCCACGCAATACGGGATACTGGGCGGCCAGGGCGCGCTGGCTCAGCGCGCGCACACCGGCAACTTCGGCCTCATGTCCGG
>Ga0116226_10001685_pt1 | contig 19219 bp, 16 predicted proteins | sample S1TSphfallax_FD_89692 | JGI IMG/M metagenome (GOLD analysis project Ga0116226, IMG submission 89692) | Host-associated microbial communities from peat moss isolated from Minnesota, USA - S1T2_Fa - Sphagnum fallax MG | ecosystem: Host-associated > Plants > Peat moss > Unclassified | place: USA... | reverse complement strand
TGGGATTCCGGGGAAAGGCAGGAAGGAAGACTCTTCTTTTTCTGAAGAAAAAGAAGCAAAAAGACTTTTATCCATTAAATTTTACGGTTGTGACGGCCAATACTTATGGGGAAAAGTTCCTTGGTTCTTTCTTTCAAGAAAGAACAATTCTTCTCTGTCTTCGCATCATGCCGCCGCGGCCGCGATCCGGGCCAGCGCCTCGTCACGACCGAGGGCTGCGAGCGTCGCGTCGATCCCTGGGCTGGTCGCGCTGCCGGTGAGGGCCGCGCGGAGCGGTTGCGCCACCTGGCCGAGTTTGCGGCCGTGCGCTTCGGCGAAGGCGCGCAAGGCGGCGTCGATGGCCGTCGGGGAAAAATCGGTGGCGCCGAGGTCGCTCGCGACCGCGCTGAGCATGCGGCGATTGTCCGGCGTCAGCAGCGCCTGCGCCTTCGTGTCGAACGACAATGGCACCGTGCGGGCCAGGAACTCGGCGGAATCCGCGAGCTCAACCATGGTTTTCGCGCGCTCCTTCAGCCCAGGCATCAGCTGGCGAATGCGTGCCGCGGCGGTGGCATCCGCAGTCACGCCCGGGCGGAGTGACAGCAGCCGCATCACCTCGCGGGTCAGGCGGTCGTCGTCGGCCTGGCGCAGCCAGACGCCGTTCAGGTGGGTGAGCTTGGCGTAGTCCATCCGGCTGGCCGCCCGGCCCACGCCGTCGAGGTCGAACAAAGCGATCGCCTCGGCGCGGGAGATGATCTCGGCGTCGCCGTGGCCCCAGCCGAGGCGGAGCAGATAATTACACAGCGCCTCGGGCAGGAAGCCGAGGTCGCGGAATTCCATCACGCCCTGCGCGCCGTGCCGCTTGGACAGTTTTGCGCCGTCCGGCCCGTGGATCAGCGGCAGATGAGCGAAGCGTGGGAGCGCCCAGCCGTTGGCCAGGTAGATCTGGATCTGGCGGAAGCTGTTGGTCAGATGGTCGTCGCCGCGGATGACATGGGTGATGCCCATGTCGTGATCATCGACCACCACGGCATGCAGATAGGTCGGCGTGCCATCGCTGCGCAGGATGATCAGGTCGTCGATCTCGGCGTTGGCGACGCGCACCTCGCCTTGCACCATGTCGTCGACCAGTGTCTCGCCGTCGCGCGGCGCTTTCAGGCGGATCACCGGAGCGACGCCCGGGGGGGCCTCGGCGGGGTCGCGGTCGCGCCACGGGCTGCGCACGCGGAACGGTTGGCCGGCGGCCTGCGCCTGCTCGCGCATCGCCTTCAACTCGTCCGTGCTGAGCCAGCAGCGATAGGCGCGGCCGGCCTCCAGCATCTGCAAGGCGACCTCGGTGTGGCGCGCCTGACGGGTGGATTGAAATACCGGCGGCTCGTCCGGGCTGAGGTCGAGCCAGGCCAGGCCGTCCAGGATCGCCTGGCTGTTGGCCGCGGTGCTGCGCTCGCGGTCGGTGTCCTCGATGCGCAACAGATATTGGCCGCCGTGGTGGCGGGCGAACAGGAAGTTGAACAAAGCCGCGCGGGCGCCGCCGATGTGCAGCATGCCGGTGGGGCTGGGAGCAAAGCGTGTTCTGACGGTCATTGGTTCGATTTCATGCGGAGATGACGCCCCCTATCATGCGGGGTGATGGTTCGGCGAGGGGTGCCGGCTTAGCGTGGCCGCCATGCAAGCCTGGATCGCCGCCGAGGCCGGCCGTTTCGCGCTGTGGCTGCCGGTGGGCATGGCCGCCGGTGTGGTGGCGTATTTTTCGCTGTCCACGGAGCCTGTCTGGTGGTCGGGCGCTGCTGTGTTGGCGGTGCTTGGCGCGTTTGCCTGGCTGCTGCGACGCTATCAGGTGCGCGCGGTGTGCTGGATGGCGGCGGCGGCTGCGATCGGGTTCACGTCGGGGCAATTGGCGACCTGGCGGGCGGCGCCGCTGGGGCCGATCCCGACCCACGCCACCGTCGCCGTGGGGGTGGTCGGCGCGGTCGAGCAACTGCCACGAAGCCGGCGGGTGACGCTGCTGCGTCCGGCCCTCGATGGGGCCGCACCGCTGGCGCGAGCCGTGCGGATCAAGCTGCGCGCCGACGATCTGATAACGCTGCGCAGCGGCGACACGCTGCGGGTGCGGGCGATGCTGATGCGTCCGGCGCCGCCCGCGTTTCCCGGCGCGTGGGACCTGCAGCGCGAGGCGTTTTTCGCGGGATTCGGCGCCTATGGCTACGCGCTGGGCGCGGCGTCCGTGGTGGCGCAGGCGCCCCCCGGCAGCCTCGGCGGCTGGTTGCAGGGGCTGCGCGAGCGCATCGCCGGCCGCATTTCCGCGACCCTCGCGGGCAGCCAGGCGGCGATCGCCGCCACCCTGCTGACCGGCAGTGCCAGCGGCATCCCCGATGCCGATCGGGCGGCGTTTCGCGATTCCGGTCTCGCGCATCTGCTGGCGATCGCCGGTCTGCATGTCGGCATCGTCATGGGCCTCGCGTTTGGCGCCAGCCGGCTGCTGCTGGTGCTGTGGGAGCCGGCGGCGCTGCGGCTGCCGGGCAAGCCGATCGCCGCGGTCACCGCGTTGCTGGCCGGGGGCGCCTATATGCTGCTGACCGGCGCGCATGTGCCGATCGTGCGCAGCTTCAGCATGGCCTGCCTGGTGACGCTGGGCGTGCTCGCGGGGCGGCGCGCGGTGTCGCTGCGGGGGCTCGCCTTGGCGATGGTCACCCTGATCTTGCTGGCGCCCCATGAGGTGCTCGGCGTGTCGTTCCAGATGAGCTTTGCCGCTGTGCTGGCGCTGATCGCGGGTTACGCGGCGTTGCGGCCAGCGCTGGCGCGGTTGCGTGGCGCGGGCGGCCGGTGCCGTTGGCTGCTCGGCCATGTCGTCGCGCTGTCGCTGACCAGCGCGCTGGCCGGCACCGCCTCCGCTCCGTACGGCGCTTATCATTTCGGACACATTCAAGTGTACTATGTATTGGCCAACGTGGTGGCGGTGCCGCTGGTGGCGCTGTGGGTGATGCCGGCGGGGCTGGCGGCGCTGGCGCTGATGCCGTTGCATCTGGAGGCGCTGGCACTGATCCCGATGGGCTGGGGGATCGCCGCTGTGCTGGCGATCGGCCGCGCGGTATCGGCATTGCCGGACGCGGTGCTGGCGGTGCCGCACATGCCGGTGTGGGGTCTCGCCGTGCTGTCCATCGGCATCGCCTGGCTCGGCCTGTGGCGCACCCGAGTGCGGCTGCTGGGCGGGGCGGCGATCCTGCTGGGGCTGTGCTCGCCGCTGATGTGGCGGGCGCCGGACGTGCTGATGTCGGCCGACGCACGACTGCTGGCGCTGCGCGGAGACGGGCGTTTTTTCGTGCAAAAACAATCTGGCGCATCGCGTTTTACAGAGGATGCCTGGACCCAGCTGCTCGCCGGCCACGCGCTTGCGCCACTGCCCGCCGAGGGCGCCACCGGCGATCATGCCATCGCCTGCGGGTCGGCTGGCTGCAGCCTGGGACGGGCGGGGCAGCTTGCGATGCTGCTGCGGGCCGGGGCCGCGCCGGATTGCGCGGCAAGCGTGCTGATCTCCGCCGAGCCGATCCGTGGGAGCTGTGCGACCAGCGTCGTCCGGCTCGACCGGTTCAGCGTCTGGCGGGATGGCGCGCAGGCCGTGTGGCTGGAGGCCGGTGGCCCGGTGGTGCTGTCCGACCGGCAATTTCGTGGAGACCGTCCCTGGGTTGCCCCCACGCCGTCACCGGCCTCACCCCGAGGCGTTTTGCGGGCGGCCCAGGCGGAGTGAGAGGCCCAGGTGGCGTGAGAGGCCCAGGTGGCGTGAGAGGCAGGGGCGGAGGGTGCAGATTTCACGGTTCACTCACGTTGCGATCTTGCTATATCTGCGCCGCTGGTCGCCGCGGGTCAGGCACAACAAGGCCGTCCAACGTCGCCCCGCGCATCGCCTGAACGAAGCTGACTATCGCCACGATCTGGCTTCACCCCGAGCTGGCTTTCACGAGGAAACGAGGCGTCCGATGGAAACCGATTCCCTGCTGTCGCGGCCGATCATCGCTCCGGGAAATCCGGATTTTCGGGACAAGTTCAACCGCGCCTCGTTCGCCTTTCCGCATGCGCTGGGGCACCATCCGCTGCTGACCATGGATCGGCTGATCAAGGTGGCCGAGGGCATCCTGAGCGGGCCCAATCCGCAGCGCTTCGCCGCGCTGTACAGCAAGCCCGCGGACACCGGCGCCAAGTTCAGCTCGCTGGCCGGCAGCGCGCCGCTGACTGAAACCATCCGCCAGCTCGCCACCGGCGGCTCATGGCTCAAGCTGACCCGTACCCAGGATGTCGATCCCGATCACAAGGCGCTGATGGAAACCGTGCTGGCCGAGGTCGAGGAACTGACCGGGGTGCCGCTGAAGCAGGAAATCACCTGGGCGTCACTGACCATCTTCCTGGCCTCGCCCAATATCGTCACCCCCTATCACATCGACCATGAGTCGAACTTCCTGTTCCAGATCGAGGGCGAGAAGGATCTGTGTCTGTTCGATCCGACCGACCGCGAATTGCTGCCGGAAAAACAGATCGAGCGGTTCTATCTCGGCAATGTCGAGGCGGCCAACTACAATGCCGCCTTGCAGGATCGTGGCACAATGTATCGGCTGAAGCCGGGGCTTGCCGTGCATCACCCGCCGCTGGCGCCCCATTGGCTCAAGAACGGCGACAATATCTCGATCAGCGCCAGCATCGGCTTCTGCATGCGCGACATCGACCGGCGCGCCAAGATCCATCAGGCCAACCTCATTCTCCGCCAATTGGGCCTGTCACCCAAGGCGCCCGGCGTGTCGCCGCAACGCGACCGGATCAAGGTGTCGGCGATGAACGCCTTGTCGGTCGCCAACCCGCAAAACCAGGACGAGCTGCTGTTCTCCGGTATCCGCAAGGTCGTGGCGCCGCTGCGGATGGCCAAGAAGCTGCTCGCGCGGGGCTGATCGTAGGCGACGCCATCGGGCAAAGCCGGCTAGCCTCCAGCGGATGGAAGCCGCCCATCATGTGATGCTGATCGGCGGCGCCCTCGGGCTGCTCGCCATCGGGGCCGGCCTGTTCGCGACCCGGATCGGCACGCCGATCCTGCTGGTGTTCCTGGTGCTCGGCATGCTGGCCGGCGAGGACGGGCCGGGCGGCATCAAGTTCGACGATTTCCAGGGCACCTATGAGCTCGGCAGCATCGCCCTGGTGGTGATCCTGTTCGAGGGTGGGTTGAAAACCTCGCTCACGACCCTGCGCGCGGTGTTTGCGCCGTCCCTGGCTATGGCCACCATCGGGGTCGTGGTCACTGCGGGCCTGGTCGGGGTCGCGGCACGGCTGATCGCCGGGATCGACTGGGCGCCGGCATTGCTGCTCGGCGCCCTGGTGGCGCCGACCGACGCCGCGGCCGTCGCCGCGGTGCTGCGCACCAGCAAGGTCGCGGTCCCCGATCGGGTGATCGCGGTGCTCGAAGTCGAGTCCGGGCTGAACGACCCGATGGCGGTGTTCCTGACGCTGCTGCTGATCGAGGCGATCAGCCAGCCGGCCGATCTGTCACTGATGCACGGCGTCGGGTTCTTCCTGCGGGAAATGCTGGGCGGCGCTGTGCTGGGCGGTCTCGTCGGCTGGCTGCTGGCGACGCTGATGCGCGCGCAGCACCTCGAGGCCAGCCTGCTGCCGGTGGCGATGCTGGCCGGCGCATGGGCGATGTTCGGCGGCGCCCAACTGCTGGGCACCAGCGGCTTTCTCGCGGTGTATGTCGCCGGGATCATCGTTGGCGACCGCGCCGGGGTGCGCCATGCGTCGCTGGAACGCGCCTTCGAGGCGTTCGCCTGGGTGGCGCAGATCGGGCTGTTCGTGATGCTCGGCCTGCTGGTCAATCCACATGAACTGCTGCCGCTGGCGGGCTCGGCGCTGGTCGCGGCGGCCGCCCTGATCTTGATCGCCCGGCCACTGGCCGCTGTCGTGTGCCTGCTGCCGTTCGGGTTTCGCTGGAACGAGACCGGCTTCGTCGCCTGGGTGGGACTGCGCGGGGCGGTGCCGATCTATCTCGCGATCATCCCGGTGCTGCAAGGCCTGCCCAACGGCGAACTGGGCTTTGCCGTGGCGTTCGTGATCGTACTGACCTCGCTCGCCGTGCAAGGCTGGTCGATCGCCCCCGCCGCCCGGCTGCTCCGCCTGGCCCGGGATGGCGTGTGATACCGTCCGGCGTTGGGAGAGCCCAGCCTTGCTGGCTTTTGATGATCACCCCCAGCGCCGGTCAGCATCACGCGATCCCGGCCCAGGTGCGCGACGGGTTAGAGCATGATCGCATAAGGTTGACCCACCTGGGCTACAAACATGCTCGATAAACAAAGAGCTAGAGCGTGATCGCTTCGCCTACCAGAAGCGATCACGCTCTAGTATTTTCTGAGTAATCCGACCAACCGGCCTTGTACTTTGACCCGGTCGGCGGGGAAGATCTGGGATTTATAGGTCTGGTTGGCCGGCTCCAGGGCGATCGAGGCGCCGCGCCGACGCAGTCGCTTGAGGGTGACCTCGTTGTCGTCCACCAGGGCGACCACGATCTGGCCGTTTTCGGCGGTTTCGCCTTTGCGGATGATCACCGTGTCGCCGTCCCAGATGCCCGCATCCACCATCGAATCGCCGGCTACCTCGAGCGCATAGTGTTCGCCGCCGCCCAGCAGGGCCATCGGCACTTCGATCTGCGCGCCGTTGTCGCGCAGGGCCTCGATCGGCATGCCGGCGGCGATGCGCCCATAGAGGGGCAGCGACACCGCGCCCGCTTCGCCGGCGGCGCGCACGCCCGGCAGTCGGGCGGTGAAGTCCCCGCGGATCACGTTCGGCGCGAACGCCGCGTCGGCCTTGCCGCTGGTCTCCGCGTTGTCCTGCGCGTAGGCGGCGGAGCGCGCGGCGATTTCCTCGGGCAGCCTCATCACTTCGAGGGCGCGGGCGCGATGATGGCGGCGCTGCAGAAAGCCCCGCTCCTCCAATGCCGAGATCAACCGGTGAATGCCGGACTTGGATTTCAGGTCCAGCGCATCCTTCATCTCCTCGAAGCTCGGCGAGAAGCCGGTCGCCTTGAGGTGACGGTCGATAAACGTCAGCAACTCGTGCTGTTTACGGGTCAGCATGCGCGGGCGAACTCCCGGTGGGGCCGTGATCACGGAATATCCGGAACAAACCGGCAACTGATCGAATGTTCTATATAGGTTCCCGTCACCGCGTCAAGCGTGGTGGTGGCCTACAACCCGAGCGTATCCAAACGGATGATCGGGACGGGCGCGCCCGCCGCGAGAGCAGGGGCGTTGGGCGGGCGCTGGATCAGCGCGTCCGACTGGGTCAGCAGGCGCAGCATCGCCGAATCCTGCCGTGGGAACGCGGTTGCCACCAGCCCGCCATCCTCGCCGGCCGAGAGATGCGCGCGCAGGTGATCGGCGCGATGGTCATTGGCGGGGAGTGCCTCGCCGAGGGTTGCCATGGTGACCGGCAGTGGATGGCCGGCGAGGCCCGCGAGACGTTCGATGGCCGGCACCAGGAACAGGATCGCGGTGACCAGCGACGAGACCGGGTTACCCGGCAGACCCAGCAGCGGCACCCGGCCCATGCGGCCGAACATCAGGGGCTTGCCCGGCCGCATCGCGATCTTCCAGAAGTCCAGCGTCAGCCCGCGCGCCCGCAGCGCGTCCTGCACCAGATCGTGCTCGCCGACGCTGGCACCCCCGGTGGTGACCAGCATGTCGGCCCCCTCGGCGGCGTCGGCCGCGCGGGTGATGGCGTCGCGATCGTCGGCGGCGACCGGCAGGACCATCGGCTCGCCGCCAGCGGCGCGCACCAGGGCCGCCAGCGCGTGCGAGTTGGAGCTGACGATGCCGCCGGGCGGGATCGGCTCGCCGGGCATGGCGATCTCGTCACCGGTCGCGAGCAGGGCGATGCGCGGCACGCGGTGCACGGTGACCCAGGGGTGGTTGCCGGCGGCGATCAACCCGACGTCGCGCGCCGTGAGCTGACGGCCGGCGGGCACCAGCACGTCACCCGCGCGGAAATCCTGGCCGGCCCTGCGGATGTGGCGGCCGGGCCTGACCGCCTCGTTCACCGTCACGCGGTCGTCGGTGCGGCTGGCATCCTCCTGCAGCAGGATGGCGTCGGCGCCGTCCGGCACCACGCTGCCGGTGAACAGGCGCAGCGCCTCGCCGCCGGCCAGCCTGCCGGACCAGGGGTGGCCGGCTGGGGCGTTGCCGACCACGCGCAGCACGGCACCCAGCTGGCCGTCGGCGGCGCGCAGGGCGTAGCCATCCATGGCCGACACGTCGTGGGGCGGCTGGGTGAGGCGGGCGACGATGTCGGACGCGGTGACGCGTCGCCAGGCGGCGGCGAGCGGGACGATCTCGCCGCCGGTCGGATGCAGGCCTTCGACGATGGCGGCAAGGGCCTGTTCGACGCTGATCATGTGCTAATCCTGATGGAAGTCGCCCGATTTGCCGCCGGCCTTGGCGACCACCCGCAGCGCGTCGACGATCATGCCGCGGTCGACCGCCTTGCACATGTCATACACGGTCAGGGCCGCCACGCTGGCGGCGGTGAGCGCCTCCATCTCGACGCCGGTGCGTCCGGAGGTCTTGACCGTCGCGGTGATCTCGACGCGGTCCTCGCCGAGGGGGGCGAGCTCGACGGTGACGGCGGTGATCGGCAGCGGGTGGCACAGCGGAATGAGGTCGGCGGTGCGTTTCGCGGCCATGATGCCGGCCAGCCGCGCGACCCCGAACACGTCGCCCTTGCGCGCGGTGCCATCCAGGATCATGCGCAGCGTTTCCGGCCGCATGATAACGACGGCTTTGGCCGTGGCGCTGCGATCGGTGACCGGCTTGCCCCCGACATCGACCATGACGGCGTGGCCGGCGGCGTCGAAATGGGTGAGCCCGATCCTGCCATCCGGTTCGCTCATCCCCGGAGCAGGGCCACGGTGGCGGCGGTGACGTCGGGCTGGCGCAGCAGGCTTTCGCCGACCAGGAAGCAGTTCACCCCCATGCTGGACAGACGCTGGGCGTCGGCATGATCGCGGATCCCGCTCTCGCCGATCAGGAAGCGCTCGGGGGGCACCTGCGGCGCGAGCTGCATCGTGGTTTCCAGATCGGTCTGTAGTGTCTTGAGATTGCGGTTGTTGATGCCGATCAAATTGGTCTGGAGCCCGAGCGCCCGGTGGAGCTCCTGCTGGTCGTGCACCTCGGCCAGCACGTCCATGCCGAGGCCGCGGGCGAGCTGTTCGAGCTCAACGGCCTGGCTGTCGGTGAGGGCGGCGAGGATCAGCAGGATGCAATCCGCCCCCATGGCGCGGCTTTCGAACACCTGCCAGGGGTCGATGATGAAGTCCTTGCGCAGCACCGGCAGATCGACCGCGGCGCGGGCGGCGCGCAGATGGTCGGGGCTGCCCTGGAAATACGGCGCGTCGGTGAGCACGGAGAGGCACACGGCACCGCCGGCCTGATAGGCGCGCGCCAGGGCGGCGGCGTCGAAGTCGGGGCGGATCAGGCCGCCGGAGGGGGAGGCGCGCTTGACCTCGGCGATCAGCGCGAAATCGCCGCCTGCGGCGGCATCCATCAGCGCGCGGCCGAAGCCACGGGTGGCACCGGCCGCCTGGGCGCGGCCGCGCAGGCTGTCCAGCGGCAGCGCCTGCTTGCGGCGGGCGACCTCGGCGCGGGTGTCATCGCAGATCCGTGCCAGGGTATCGGTGTGAGTGGTGTCGTGACGCTGGTCGTTCATGCGGTCTCCCGGCGGAGGGTCTCGAGGGCGGCCATGGCGGCGCCGCGATCGATGGCATCTGCCGCCAACGCGACGCCCTCGGGGAGGGTTGCCACGCGGCCGGCGACGGTCAGGCCGGCCGCCGCGTTGAGCAGCACCGTGTCGCGATAGGCCCCGGCGCTGCCTTGCAGCAAAGCGAGCAAGGCGGCGGCGTTGAAGGCGGCATCCCCGCCGCGGATCGCGGCGATCGGCGCCCGGGCGAGGCCGGCCTGCTCGGGGGTCACGGTGAATTCGCGCAGCGTGCCGCCGTGCAGGGCCACCACCAGGTTGTCGCCGGCGACGGTGAGCTCGTCGAGGCCCTGGCCGTGCACCAGCCAGGCGTCGGTGGTGCCGGTGGCAGCTAGCGTTTCGGCCATCGGGCGGGCCCAGCGCGGATCGAATACGCCGGTGAGCTGGCGGGTGACGGCGGCGGGATTGGCCAGCGGTCCCAGCAGGTTGAAGATCGTGCGGGTGCCCAGCTCGACGCGGGGGCCGGCGGCGTGGCGCAGGGCCGCGTGATGGCGCGGCGCGAACAGGAAGGCGCAGCCGGCGGCGCGCAGCACGGCGGGCAGGCGGGCGAGCGGCACGTCGACATCGACGCCGAGGGCGGTCAGCACGTCGGCGCCGCCGGTGCGGCTGCTCAGCGCGCGGTTGCCGTGCTTGGCGACGGGCACGCCCAGCCCCGCGAGGACGAACGTGACCGCGGTCGACACGTTCAATGAGCCGGCATTGTCACCACCGGTGCCACACACGTCGATCGCGTCGACCGGGGCTTCGATGCGGGTCATGCGGGCGCGCATGGCGCGCACCGCCCCGGTCAGCTCCGGGACGGTTTCGCCGCGCACGCGCATCGCCATCAGCAGGCCGGCGATCTGGGCGGGCGTGGCCTCACCTGACATGATGGTGCCGAAGGCGGCCTCGGCGTCGGGCTCGGAGAGGGTTTCGCCGGCGGCGAGCCGGGCGAGGACCGGTTTCAGATTGGTCGACATCGGCGGCCTCAGATGGTCTCGAGGGCCGGGACGTTGGCGCCACGGGCGAGCGCCAGAAAATTGCCGAGCAGCGTGTGGCCGTGCTCGCTGGCGATGCTTTCGGGATGGAATTGCACGCCGAAGATCGGGTGATGACGATGGCGCATGCCCATGATCAGACCGTCCGTGGTGCGCGCGCTCTCCACCAGCGCGTCGGGCAGCGTGTCGCGGCGCACGATCAGGCTGTGATAGCGGGTGGCGGCGAACGGGCTGGGGATGCCCGCGAAAATATCGCGGCCGTCGTGCCGCATGGCGTCCACCTTGCCGTGCATCGGCGCTGGCGCGCGGACCACCTCGGCGCCGAACGCCTGGCCGATCGCCTGGTGGCCGAGGCACACGCCGAGGATCGGGATTTTTCCCGCGGCCGCCGCGATCAGATCGAGACAGATGCCGGCCTCGTTCGGCGTGCACGGCCCCGGCGACAGCACGATCGCCTCGGGTTCCAACGCGAGCGCCGCCTCGACGCTCAGCGCGTCGTTGCGTCGCACGTCGCAGCGCGCGCCGAGATCGCCGAGGAACTGCACCAGGTTGAAGGTGAAGCTGTCGTAATTGTCGATCAGCAGAATCATGGCGGCATTTAGGCGGGCGGCGGGGGGGATGGCAACCCGGGTGCGGCGCGGTGCCGTTGCAACCCCTCGACCTTCATGGGAAGACGTCTTTTTGCTTCTTTTTCTTCAGAAAAAGAAGATTCTTACGTTCTTCTTTTCAAGCCGCCTTCGCCTGCCTGCGCCGCGCATGCAGCACAAATTCGGTATACCCGTTCGGCTGCGCGCGGCCCTGAAAGATCAAGTCACACGCGGCCTGAAACGCGACGCCGTCGAACCCCGGCGCCATCGCGGTGTACGCCGCATCGCCCGCATTCTGCCGATCGACGACCGCCGCCATGCGCTTCAGCGTGTCCATCACCTGCGCCTCGCTCACCACGCCGTGCAGCAGCCAGTTGGCGATGTGCTGGCTCGATATGCGCAAGGTCGCGCGGTCCTCCATCAGCCCGATATCGTGAATGTCCGGCACCTTGGAACAGCCGACGCCCTGGTCGATCCAGCGCACCACGTAGCCCAGGATGCCCTGGGTGTTGTTGTCGAGCTCCTGCTGCAGCTCGTCCGGCGACCAGTTGGGCCGGTCGGCGAGCGGGATGGTGAGAATCTTGGCCAGGTCGGCGGGCGGGCGCGTCGCGAGCTCGGCCTGGCGTGCCGGGACGTCGACCGCGTGGTAATGCAGCGCGTGCAAGGTGGCGGCGGTGGGCGAGGGGACCCAGGCGGTGTTGGCGCCGGCGCGGGGATGGGCGATCTTCTGTGCCAGCATGTCGGCCATCCGGTCCGGCGCGGCCCACATCCCCTTGCCGATCTGCGCGCGTCCGCGCAGGCCGCAGGCGAGGCCGACATCGACGTTGTTGTCCTCGTAGGCGCCGATCCAGGCGGCCGATTTCATGTCGTTCTTGCGAATCATCGGGCCGGCGGCGATGGAGGTGTGGATCTCGTCGCCGGTGCGATCGAGGAAGCCGGTGTTGATGAACACCACGCGCTCGCGCGCGGCATGGATGCAGGCGGCGAGATTGATCGTGGTACGCCGCTCCTCGTCCATGATGCCCATCTTGAGGGTGTGACGCGGCAGGCCGAGCAGCTGTTCCACGGCGCCGAACAGCTCATTGGCCCACGCCACCTCGTCCGGCCCGTGCATTTTCGGCTTCACGATGTAGACCGAGCCCGCGCGGCTGTTGTGCCGCGCGTTGGCGCCGGACAAATCATGCATGGCGATCAGTGAGGTGAGCGCCGCGTCGAGAATGGTTTCCGGGATCTCGGCGCCGGACGCGTCGAGCACGGCGTCGGTATACATGTGGTGGCCGACATTGCGGATCAGCATCAGGCTGCGGCCGGGCAGGGTGACCTCGCCGCCGCCGGGTGCCCGGTAGGCACGGTCCGGGTTCAGTCGGCGGTGCAGGGTGCGGCCGTCCTTTTCGAACGCCACGGCAAGCTTGCCGGTCATCAGTCCGAGCCAGTTGCGGTAGACGTCGACCTTGTCGGCGGCATCCACGGCGGCGACGCTGTCCTCGCAATCCATGATGGTGGTGATGGCCGATTCCAGCAGTATGTCGGCCAGCCCCGCGGGATCGGTGGCACCGATCGGACTTTGGCGGTCGATGCGCAGTTCCAGATGCAGGCCGTTGTGACGCAGCACGATCGTCGTGGGGGCGGCGGCGTCGCCGGTCCAGCCGACCAGTTGGGCGGGATCGGCCAGCGCCACGCCGCCGGCCGACAGCGCCCCGTCCACGATGCTGTAACCGGTGCAGCCGGCATGGCTGCCATGGGCGAGCGGGGCGGCGCTGTCGAGGAAGGCGCGGGCGCGGGCGACCACGCGGGCGCCGCGCACGGCATTGTAGCCGCGGCCGCGGCCGGCGCCGTCATCCTCGGGCAGCGCGTCGGTGCCGTAGAGCGCGTCGTACAGGCTGCCCCAGCGGGCGTTGCCGGCGTTGAGCGCATAGCGGGCGTTGTTGACGGGCACCACGAGTTGCGGCCCGGCGATGTGGGCGATCTCGGCGTCGACGTTCTCGGTCGCGACACTGAATGGCGGGGGCGGCGGCTGCAGATAGCCGATCTCACGCAGGAATGCGGTGTAGGCGGCAGCGTCGATCGGCTGTCCGCGATGCTGGGCGTGCCAGCCGTCGATCAGGCTCTGCAGATGATCGCGATGGGCGAGGAGGGCCGCGTTGCGCGGGGCGAAGCTCGCGATCAACGCCGACAGGCCGGCCCAGAAGGGCTCGGGGGACAGGCCGGTGCCGGGGAGCGCCTCGCTGTCGACGAAATCCTTGAGGATGCGCGCGACCTTCAGGTCGGCGGCGGCCACGTGATCCATTGCAGTCACCTCTCCGGGATTTGACGGATGTTGTTGCCGTCAAACCCCGGTTTGTCGAGGTGGATTATGAATCCGTGTGGAGAACTCATTCACCCATGAAAAGGCGTCATGGATGGTCAGCCTTGGGTGGCTTTCCAGGCCTCATAGGCCGCCTTGGTTTCCGCGTTCGGCGGGTAGGTGCCGGGGAGTTTCGCGCCGGCCTCGATGCGGGCCAGCAGGAATGCCTCCATGCGCTCCTGCTCCGCGGCCTCGCGCGCGATCTCCTCGGCCAGGTGAGCGGGGATCACCACCACCCCGTCGGCGTCGCCCACGATCAGGTCGCCGGGATACACCGCGACGCCGCCACAGGAAATCGGCACGTCGATGTCGATCGCGTGGTGATGCACCAGGTTGAGCGGGGCGGAGGGGCCGGCGCAGAACACCGGCATCGCCATCTCGCTGATCGGGCCGCTGTCGCGCACGCCGCCATCCGACACCATGCCGGCGGCGCCGCGCACCATCAGCCGCGTCATCAAAATCTGGCCGCCCGAGGCCACCCGCGCGTCACCCCGGCAATCGACCACCAGCACTTTGCCGGCCGGCGCGTTCTCCACGGCCTTGCGCTGGGGATGCTCGGGATTGGCGAACCCCTCGACCAGATCCAGGTCCTCGCGCGCCGGGATGTTGCGCAGCGTGTAGGCCGGCCCGACCATGTTCTCGTCATAGCTGCCCATCGGCTGGACGCCCTGCATGAAGATATTGCGAAAGCCGCGCTTGAACATCGCGGTGGTCAGCGTCGCGGTGCTGACGTGCTTCATGAGCGCGATACATTCGGCGCTGAACTCGGTCATGGTGTGGCGTTCCTTGTTTGGGGCGCGACCCTTGGCAAACGTGGGTCGCGATGTCATGTTAGCGAGATGTTAGCGATAACATCCGCATCGGGCAATCCTGGCGGGGCAATGATGCGCTGGCAATAAGCGCACGCGAATGGGAGCGTTTGGAGCTGGTGTCACATTCGAATCAGGCCGAGGCGCGGCAGATGATCCGGAACGGCACCAGCACGCGGTGTGGGACCGTCGCGCCGCGCATGCGCGCCAACAGGTTTGCCGCCGCCACCCGCCCCATCTCCGCCCCATCGACGCTGACCGTGGTGAATGGCGGCTCGCTGCTGCGGCTGATCTCGAAATCGCCGAAGCCGCAGACCGCCAGCCGCTGGGGCACCGCGATACCCAGACGCATCGCCTCGGTGATCACGCCGAACGCGACGTTGTCCGAGCTGCCGAACAGCGCGGTGCGCGGGCCGAGGTCGCCCGCGATGTCGCGCAGCGCCAGCCGGCCGTCCATGATCCCGCTCGGCGCCGGCAGCGTGCGCTCCGCCACCAGATGCCCGCCGTGCTGACGCACCCGGCGCACGAAGCCTTCGCGGCGGGCCGCGGCGCGCGGGTCACTGGCCGCCAGCACCGCGAAATCGGTGTGGCCCTGGGCATGGAAATAATCGGCGACCGCGCCCCCGAGCTCGGCGTGGTCGAAGCCGACCAGCATGTCCGTGGGCGTGTCGGACGTGTCCCAGATTTCCACCACCGGCACGCCGGCGTCCCGCAACAGCCGGCGCACCGCCTCCGAATGGCTCGCCCCGGTCAGCAGCATCCCGTCCGGGCGGCGGGTGAGGACGGCGCGGATCAATGCGTCCTCACCATCCTGGCCGTAGCCGGACAGTCCGAGCATGACGTGATAGCCGGCTTCGCCCAGCACGTCGGTGAAGGTTTGCACGGGCGCGCTGAACATCGGGCTGGCCACCGTCGGCACGATGGCCGCGATCATCCGGCTGCGCCGGCTGGACAGCCCGCCGGCGATCAGGTTGGGCACGTAGCCCAGCCGTTCGATCGCTTCACGCACCCGTTGGGCGGTGTCGGCGGAGACGCGCTCGGGCGTGTTGATCACGCGCGATACGGTCATTGGCGCGACGCCGGCCGCGGCGGCGACGTCGGTGATCTTCACGGTGGCGCTGTTGATGGACCGGCTGGACACGAGGCGGGCTCCGCTGGCCGCCGGCCGGGGAATTCCAGCTGACGGCGCCGCATCATAACGCGGCAATCATCGATCGAGGAGGAAACGATATGACCAACCATATTGGCTACCAGCCAACCCGCCGCGCCGTGCTCGGGGGCATTGCCGGCGCCGCGGCGACCGCCGGTGCGGCGCGCGCGCAAACCGCGCCGGCGATGCCGACATCGCCGGTGTCACTGAACATCGTCGATATCGCCGGCAATCTGCAGCTGACCCAGAAAGGGTTCGAGGCGTACCGGGCGGCCAACCCGAAGCTGGTGTCGCGCATCAGCTTCACCCAGGCGCCGGCCCCGGAAATTCCCGGCAAGCTGAAGGCCGAGCAGGATGCGGGAAGGGTCGACATCGATCTGGTGCTGACCGGCAATGACGGGTTGTCCGCTGGCATCGCCGAGAATCTGTGGGTGCCGGTGGTGACCCAATATGCGGCGCAACTGCCCAAGCTGGCCGATATCCTTACCCCGACGGCCGCCCGCCTGCAGACCGCGACCATGAACCAGGGTGTGATCGTCACCGCCTGTCCCGGTGGTCCGATCATCGAATACATGCCCGACGCGGTGAAACAGGTGCCGACCACGGCCGACGAACTGCTGGCCTGGTGCAAGGCGAACCCGAAGCGGTTCATGTATGCGCGGCCGGCCAACTCCGGCCCCGGCCGCACCTTCATGATGGGCCTGCCCTACATCCTCGGCGACAAGGATCCGAAAGACCCCGAGCATGGCTGGGACAAGACCTGGGCCTATCTGGCCGAGCTCGGCACCACCATCGAATATTACCCGTCCGGCACCGCGCCGGTGTTCAAGGAGTTCGGCGAGGGCTCACGCGACATGGTCGCCTCGCATGTCGGCTGGGACATCAATCCGCGCGTGCTCGGCGTGGTGCCGAAGGAGGCCAAGATCTTCACCATGAAGGGCTTCCACTGGGTTGCCGACAGCCACTTCATGTGCGTGCCCAAGGGGCTGCCGGCCGACAAGATGGCCGTGATTCTCGACATGATGAGCTTCATGCTGAAGCCGCCGCAGCAGGCGCTGACCTTCGACAAGGGCTATTTCTATCCCGGCCCCGCGGTCAAGGGCGTCACCATCGACATGGCGCCGAAGGAGAGCCAGGACGCGATCGCCGAATATGGCCGCCCGGAATACGCCGCCCTGTTCGCCGACAATCCCGTCGAGCTGCCGCTCGACGCCGACAAGATGGTGCTGGCGTTCAAGATCTGGGACCAGCGGGTCGGCAGCAAGGTGGCGAAGTAGCCGATGTCCTCGCAGGATTTCCGGGCGCTACGGCTCGATGGCATGGGCCGCGATTTCGGTCTGCTGAATGCGCTCAAGGGAATCGACCTCACGGTCCGGCGGGGCGAGTTCATCGCCCTGCTCGGCCCGTCGGGGTGCGGCAAATCCACGGCGCTCAACTGCCTTGCCGGCCTGCTGCCGCTGACCGCCGGCAGCATCTGGCTGGATGACAAGCGCATCGACCGGCTGGGGCCGGAACAGCGCGGCTTCGGCATGGTGTTTCAGAACTATGCGCTGTTTCCGCACATGAGCGTGCGCAGCAATATCGGCTTTGGCCTGCGCATGCAGCGCCGGCCCAAAGCGGAAATCACCCGCCGGGTGGAAGAGGCGCTCAAGCTGGTGCGGTTGGAGGCGCAGGGCGACAAGCTGCCCGGCCAGATCTCGGGCGGCCAGCAGCAGCGGGTGGCGATCGCGCGCGCCATCGTGGTCGAGCCGCCGCTGGTGCTGATGGATGAGCCGTTGTCCAATCTCGATGCCAAATTGCGACTGGAGATGCGCGCGGAAATCCGTCGCATCCATAATCTGCTCGGCTGCGCCACGATCTATGTCACGCACGATCAGGACGAGGCGTTGTCATTGGCCGATCGGATCGTGGTGTTGCGCGATGGCGCGGTGCGCCAGATCGGCACGCCGGAGGAGCTCTATGGGCGCCCCGCGCATCCGGATATCGCCGAGTTCATGGGCTACCGAAATCTGCTGCCCGCGACAGCGACATCCGACGGCAATATGGTGCGGTTGATGGTCGGTGACGCGGCCATGTCGGGCACCGCCGTGGGGGCCAGCGACGGGCGCGTGTTCGCGGCGATCCGGCCCGAGGACCTGGTCGCCATGGATGACGGCGCGCTGTGCGCCACGGTGCAGACCGCGGAATATCGTGGTCGCGATTTCTATGGCGTGGCCGTCATGGCGGATCGCACCGAGCTGTTCTTCCGCTCCGAACGGCGCGTCGCCGTCGGCGACGCGCTGCGCCTGGGGGCTGAGCCGTCCCGCGTGCTGGTGTACCCGGCATGAGCGGCGCCGAGCACATCCCGTTGCGGCTGCGGCTGTCGCAGCGCGGGTTGGACGGGGTGACCTTGCTGCTGCTGCCGGCCATCCTGTTCATCATCGCCTTGTTCGTCTACCCGTTTCTGTACGGCCTGGTGCTGTCGTTCACGCCAAAGGTCGGCGGCTGGCTTGCCAACTATCAAAAATTCTTCTCCGATCCCTACCTCTATCAGACCATCAGCAAGACGCTCTGGCTGGCGGTGCCCGTCACTTTGTTGAACGTGGTCGTGTCGGTGCCGGTGGCGCTGCGGGTGCGGCTGATGCGGCGTCAGCGGCTGCTGACCACCATCCTGGTGATCCCGATCACGCTTGGCACCGTGCTGGTCGCCGAGGGCATGCTGAACTACATGGGCCCGCGCGGCTGGCTGAGCCGGGTGATCATGCTGGTCGGCCTGTCCGACCATCCGGTGCGGATGATCCATAATTATACCGGCGTGTTTCTGTCGCTGGTGATCACCGGCTTTCCGTTCACCTTCCTGCTGACCCTGTCCTATGTCACCGGCATCGACCCGTCGCTGGAACAGGCCGGGGCGATGCTGGGCGCGCGCTCGGCGTCGCGGTTTCGGGAAATTCTGATGCCTTTATTGGTACCCGGCCTCGCCATCACCTTCTGCCTGTCGTTCGTGCAGGCGTTCGCGGTGTTTCCGTCAGCGTTGCTGCTGGGCGCCCCGGCCGGCGATACGAGGGTGATCTCGATCGCCGCCTACCAGGCGGCGTTCGAGGATTACGATTACTCGATGGCGTCGGCGATCGCGATGATCATGGCGTTCGTGCAGGTGGCGATCGTCGCCGTGCTGCTCGGCGTGCAGAGCGCGTTCTACAAAGGGCCCGCCGGCGGCGGGAAAGGCTGACCGACATGGTGCGCAACAACACCCTGCTGGAGAAGCTGTGGGCCACTCTCGTATGGGTCCTCGTCGGGTTTTTCGTGATCAATCTGATCGCGCTGATCGCGACCGTGGTGGTCAATTCGCTGGCCACCCGCTGGCTCGGCACCTGGCTGCCGGTGGCCTACACCACGCGCTGGTTCGCCTCGGCCTGGGACGAGTTCCAACTGCCGGACGTGCTGATGGTCACGGTCGAAGTGGTGGGGGCCGTCGTGCTGGTGTGCGGCCTGATCGGCGTGCCGGCGGCCTATGCCATGGCGCGGCGGGATTTCCCGGGCAAGCGGCTGGTGATGCTGCTGTTCCTGCTGCCGCTGCTGGTGCCGCCCATCACCTTCGGCATTCCGCTGGCGAC